>WNFS01000094.1_pt1 | contig 71309 bp, 62 predicted proteins | sample 5400141 | NCBI WGS metagenome assembly WNFS01 (sample SAMN13153358, study PRJNA577476) | soil metagenome | isolation source: 60 cm saprolite under Madrone tree | place: USA:California | collected 2016-06-14 | reverse complement strand
AATGTCTTCCCGGTCTCAAGCAGCGTCTTCAGGCGGGAAAGAATACGTGGCCATCCATCGGCGCAGGCAGCGTAAGTGGGGTCATCCTCGGCCCACTCGTCATGCGTCACCGTTACTTTGGTGGCTTCGGTCTCGGGCACCAGTTCGATTGTTGCGCGTGACGCCTTATCATTTTGGCCCATTGCGAAGGTGTACTGAAAGACTTTTGGCGGCTCAAACCGCAGCACCTTTCCTCGGACATAGGTCATGGGCTTGCCATCGGATCCCGCGCCCACCCATGCGAGCAAGCCACCAGGCTTAAAGTCCGCTTGAAGCTCAGCGCCCGAGAAGATGGTGCGGTTCGACTCCCGCGACACGAAGCCTTCCCACACCTTCTCCGGGGTGCCGGCAATGTAGAAGATATATTTCAGTGGTGCTTGATGGGCCATGATTGCTCCTGACTCTCCTGCGCCATCTTATATCCACAGGCAAAAACCCAACAAGGCAGTAGTGCCATCGGCCCTGCCTGATTGCTCGCATTACCTGAGATTCTAGAACCCTTTGTCCGATGAGCGCGTTTATCGCGAGTTTGCGGGCAAACGCTGCCAAATCAATTCGAAAGTTTGGATTTTTCCGTCAACGGATGTCGGTGGCGTAACCAATACGATCCGGTCACCTTCAAACTTGATACTGCGAATCAAGTCCGTGTCTACCCAGTTTTGTATGGAGGAGATTTCGACGTGATGGATTACTTTGTCACCGTTGAGCGTGTATCGTCCGGCATAAGCAACAAATGTCTTGAAAGCCTCGGCTTGCTCTTCCGCAGGCGCTGAACGGGAGTCACTCGACGAGAGGCGCTTTCGTCCGCCGTAGCTGATCATCGCGGTCATTCTGTCTTGAGTATAAGTGAGAAAACCTGCGGGACTTGGGCCGAACGGGCTGTCGTTTCGTTCTCCGCTAGCCGTTGAACTTGAGACTGATACCAGTTTCCATGTGCCGACGAGTCTGTCGTGCGTCTGCGCCCACGCTGGGAAAACTAGAAGCGACGCGATAGCTAGAAGTGCAGCTCTCATCTTGAATCTCCTCTTTATCTATCGGCCAAGATTACGATAATCGTGGAAGCTCTGAACGGCATCCTAACAGCCCTATTACAATTTTGCTTCTGAATGTTTGACGACTTCTTCTTTTAGGAGGACACGACTTCAGTTCACCCTGACGAAGGAAGGGTCGTGCCGCAAAGTCCAAAGATCTATCGGGGCCTTAGCCCCTGAGGAAAGCATTCCTGCTATTTTCCCGCGCGCGCCACAACACTACGCACCCCGCCTTCTTCGGGGACGTGGCACTCATGCTGTGGCTCGTCATCAAGGGCGCCACGCCGCCAGCGCTGGACCCCACAGCCGCATCGCCGGCCGCTGGTTAGACGCAGGACAAAAACCGAATCTCAAAACTACCAACTATAGTGGACCTTGTAATTTACGATTTTCTCCCCGTCGGCTGGAACCTGCACTACGAACTCCATCGTCTGGCTGTCGACTCTCTTAAAAGGGTCGGAATTCTTTACGATGTCCCAGCTCGTCCAGCGATACAGATGCTCCACGATGCGAACTTCCGCGGGCGCGGTCTTGTGATTCCGAACTTTGATCTCAAACGATTCGTCGATCCACCGCCCATTGAAGTCGAACCGGTATTCCGTGCGGCTGCGCTCCCCGGTCATATCAAATGCACTGCCGGTATACAAGCGAATCGTCTCGTCCTTAGGAGTGTGGTCAATATCGTTCTCGCCGGTGAACTCGAGCTGCCCATCGTCATCGCGGCGATAGAACCGCACTCGCCCTTTTGGAAGCGGCATACCTAAATGATTCGCGGTACTGTTTTTGAACTCCTGCATCACCCAAACCTTCGGATTGGAGAGCGTGCCGTAACTCTCCTGCTGGCGGATATTCTCGTACGTCCAATTCCGGTAATTCGGGTCAATCTTTAATCCGTCGTAAACATAGACGGTTTGCGACTGAATGCCTGCGGCGCGGACAAATTCCACTTGCTTCGTTTCACGGTCGTGAAGAGTTGTGGCGTGCTCTAGCGTGTAGAGATGATACTCGTCGAAGGTCTTTTCAGTGACGGGTGGACCAAGTTGCCCTCCAGCCACTCCCGCGCCCGAGAACACCATGGCTCTCCCGAAATTCTGAGGAGGCTGGACCTTATTTACGTCACCGGCCATCAGCTTGACGTGCGCGTCACGAAATGTCCTGCCACTTTGATTGTCCAGTGTCACCCAGCCCACGATCTCCAGCGCATTGCCTTTTGGCGGCGCGACTGCGTTGTAGCTGGCTTCCCAATTCATGCCACCCGTCACGTAGCTGAATTCCGCTGTTGTGGCGCCCGGTTTATCCGTTTGCAGCTCCCAGGCCAGCGTGGGCTTGAGCACCGTGTCGTCGGTCAGCGCCGGAAAGAGCGGTTGGCCCGGAAGTGAAAACTGCAGCTTCCCGTTTACTTCAATGACTGGCTGTTCTCCGCCGCCTTGCGCATTCGAAGCTTGTTGCTGGGAATACTGCTGCCCGTACGCTCGAAGAGCGGCGTAATGGGGCACGTATCCGCTGCGGATGATTTTGCCCTGCACTAGTCGCGGGTTGGCGTCCTTGTCCGTTTGCAGGAAATCAATCGTCTTGCCCTCGTAGAGGGACAGCAGCAATTGCTGAGAGACGGGATCATTGCGGTAGTTTTGCTCGAGAATCTGGAGACGGCGGCCCGTATCGAGTGGGCGCAGGATCACGGAATCCGGCTCAAGGTGCGCCGTGATGTCCGTGACTTGCACGTGGTTCACGCCCAACTTCAAATCCAGCGGCACCTTCTGCCGCACTACCGCAAACTGTTGGTTGTAAATGGTCAATGCGGGAGCTTCGCCCTTCGGTTCGTCGTCTGCGCCCGCGGCCCACGCTTGGTTGGTTGGATCGAGCACTCCCCAAAGAAGGACTACACACAAACTCAAACTGCTGATCTGCTGCATGTTTTTCATGATAGCCTCCTGAGCAAGACAATTGCCCCGGTTAGACGCCAACCGGTTCCCTGCTGTTGCCACCCCACCAAACGATCCTTTGGCAAAGCCAGGTCTCGCCTGACATATCACGTGGCACTTTTCGTTTGAATTTCTCTATCATTCTGGTATACTAGATGGTAGGTAAACCTGTGTTGCGTCGTGGAGTCGGTACTTTCTGGCATCTGTCAGGTGCCCTCCAACTTCTCTGATAACCCATTTAGAATCAACACTTATAGAAATGTCCGTAAGTGTTTATTTTGAAGCACTTATGCGGACCATAAATCCTTTAGATGCAACACTTATAAAAAAACAGGGGGAGGGGGCCAGTTGTTAACCAGCCTATCCGATGAGGATAAGCTGTCCCGAGGAGCATCGGGGCGACCGAAGGTTCCGACCCTGTCGGAAGGGACCTCTCCCAGACACTGCTCCTCAAGAACTGAGCCGCCGCGCGCAATCTCCCAGGATCTCGGCCTCCCACCTCGGGCGCGTTGGGTTTTTAGGATGCGGTCGATCGGAAGGGATTCGGCCGGCCAGGCGTAGGAACACCGCGGCGGAATGTTTGTAGGCTGGAACGGGGTCGCGAAACGCCACGTTCCCCAGGTACTGCAGCGCATCCGACAACGCGTAATATGCGGGATCGCCCGTCTCCCACAACTGGTCGCGCTCTGCAAATTTCTCTGGAGCAAACGTCGCCAGCCCCAGCAGATAGTCGGAGCCGTATTCAATCATGTTGATGCCCAGGTCGTTTCCCGTGTAAACGCGGAAATCCGGCCGGTGCGCGTCGCGAAGAGCGAGCCGTTGCAGTTCGATCATGCGGTCGAGCGAAGAATGCTTGATGCCTTTGATTTCTGGGATGTCCATCAATCGCCGGAAAGTCTCTTCTTCAAAAATTTCTCCGTTCGGCGCGAAAATCGGTCCCAGCTCAAACGCCAGCGTGCCCGGATATCCCCGGCACACCGCTTCGTAAGCCGCCGCCTTCTCCGCCGGAGATTTTCGGTGCAGCCGGCTTGTCTGGAACACAATCGGGATTCCTCCATGTACGACAATAGCGGCCATCTGCTTTCGGTACAGCGCAACAATGTCTCCCTGCTGCCCTTCAATGTACGCTCCGGCCACAAATGGCACATCTTTGCCCAGCGCCTCCCGAGTCCAGCGCAGCACGTCGAGTTTTTCTTTTTCGTTCAAATAATTGACGTACCCCGTGTCCATATTCACGGCATTCATCAACCCCGCGCGATGCGTGGCGCGCAGATGATTCTGAAAAGCTTCGACCGCGATTTTCCCATCCGCATCAAACGGCAGGAGCGCCGCCGCGATGCCCTGCACTTTGCGGCCAAGTCTTTGTCGCGGAACGATGGAGTTGATTTTCATCTCGCTGCCTTCGCCGATTTCAACTGCCCAGCCAGTTCGGAACTCTTGTAGTAGCTGTCCAGCGGATAGCAGCCCGAAGGTAATCCTTTGCGCGGCGCCGTGGTGCAATCGCTGAACGTTCTGCAAATCCGCTTATGCTGGATCTCATTCCCTTCCGCCGCGTCCCACAAAATCTCCGGATAGGTCAATACCATGCGCCCGAGCCCGACCAAATCCGTCCAACCCTCCCCCACCGCCGCTTGGGCCACGTACGGTAGGAAATCCTGCAAGTAGCTGTACGCTGTTCCCACAAAAATCAAATTCGGAAATCGTCGCTTCAATTCCCGCGTGACGTTCATCTGCTGCGCCACGCCATTCAGCGGATCCTCCGGCGGCTGGTATCCATCCGATGGCGGATACAGCGCCGGCCGTTGAATGTGCGGATTGTAATACGGACTCCCCGCCGTGATATTCACCAGGCGAATTTTCAGTTCATCGAGAAGCGACAAAAACTGAATCGTCTCCGCCAAATCAATTTGAGTGGGTTCGCTTTGTTTCACGCCGAACCCCCAGCGATACGGAATCAAGTTCTCTTGAGATTCAGGAATTCCGGGACCCAGTTTTCCGCCGACTGACAGTGCCGGATCAGGACGAAACGGCACCGAGTCAAACGCAGAGAACCGCACGCCGATGTGTAATCCCGGTGCCATCGAACGAATCCCCTGCACCACCTCCAGCAAAAAACGCGTGCGATTCTCGAAACTTCCGCCATACTTCCCTTCTCGCGTATGCGCGCTCAGAAATTCGTGTCCCAGATAGCCGTGGCAATGTTTGATGTCCACAAAATCGAAGCCCAGTTCCCGCGCCATTTTCGCCGCGCGATGAAAATCTTGAATGATCGCGCCAATTTCTCCATCGGTCAGAACGGGATCGTCGCGAGTCAATCCCAGCCTCCGATCCAGGATCGGGTGATGATAAAGGATGCGCGGCTCCGGCTTGTTGTGCGCGTTCGGCCGGCAAAATCTTCCGGAATGCGTTAATTGCAGTCCGATGAGCAGGCCTTCACCGGATCCGGTTGTTCGTCGATGTTCTTCGATCAGAACTTCGCGCAATGTCGCGAGTCCCTTCCGCGTGTGCTCCGCCGCCACGAGTTGATTCGGATTCGCACGTCCTCCGGGCGAAACCGCGACCGCTTCCCCGCCCCAGATCAACTTCCCGCCACTCTGCCCGAATCGCTTCCAACGCCGGATGGTATGCTCGCTCGGATTTCCATCCGCAGTTCCGTCCCAACCCTCCATGGGGTGGACGGCAATGCGATTACCGATTTTAATTTCTCCGCCCACCAGCGGTTCTCGCAACGGTGATTCCGAGCCACTCACGATTTCGCCGTCGCAGGGAATTTTCAATCCAAGCGTTTGCAAGTGCTCTTGAAATTGCGCTACGCCCTTCAATGTTCCAAGACGCAGTATTGGAGGCCCGCTCATTTCGATCGTTTTCCTCTCAACTGCATCCGTCCGGCCACATTGCTCCTATCCGCATTTCACATATTGAACGTGAAGACGGGCCCCTTGACAAACGAGGGCATGCTAAAGATTCTTTGTCTCGAAGTCGAGAAGCTTCTCAACTGAGTTTATTCGAAACGCCTAGACGATGATTTGAAAGCAGCCAAAGGAGATAGCAATGCCCGTGACGCGACGTGATTTGTGCTCGATGCTTCCTGCGGTGCTGATTCCAGCGATTCTTCCATCCGGGGCCTCCGAAGCACAAGAAGATTCAATGCCTTCGGCAGTGTATCCATTCGAAAAGTTGCCAGTGCGAACGCCGAACGGCGCGGAGATTCGCGCCGTGCTGAAGGGCAAGCTCGCCACCGGCGAATCGCTGGAAGTGCACGAAACGACGCTGCCGCCCGGGGGCATGCCGCATCCGGCACACCATCACGTGCATTCCGAAATGTGGCTCGTTCGAGAAGGAACCGTGGAACTCACCATCAACGGAAACAGCCACCGATTTGGGCCAGGCTCGGTCGGGTTCGTGCATTCGAATGATGAACACGGAATCAAGAATGTGGGTACAACACCGGCAACCTATTTTGTCGTGGCCGTGGGCCCCGGAGCAGTGTAAGAAAAGAGAAGGTTGCATCGTAGAGAAAATCGGGGCGCCCTCCTCGAGCAGGCGCCCCGGTGCTTCCTCTTTCATGTTTGGGGGTCAGAAGAAGATTTTCGCCGCCAACTGAGCGACGCGCGGATCACCCACCTGTCCGGCCCTAAAGGTGCCAAATGCCGCATTGCCATTGATCTTGTCGAAAGCGCTGATTTGGTCCGTGCCATTTACGGGGCCTGTGCTGGTGCTCTCTGGAGCGAAGTTCGGGTGGTTGAGGACGTTGAAGTATTCGGCACGAATCTGGAGCTTCCAGCGCTCCGAGAAGTTGAAGTACTTCGAGACCTGGACGTCCCAGTTGGAGGTCCTTGGGAGCCGAAGAGCGTTCTTGCCGACGTTGCCGAACGTGGGCAGGGCACAGTTCGGCGTAAACGTCGCGCCGCAATTGGTTTTGAGCGCCGCAGTGGTCATAAAGGCCGCGGGAGTGAGCCAACTGACGCACTTGGCAGTGACGCCGGCGCAGGAGTTAGAGCTATAGGGATCGACACCCGAAATGAAGGTGCCACGATCCTGGCCGATGCCTGTGCTCGAGAGTTCTGTTCCCTGCAGGACAGTGATTGGGCGGCCGCTGGCGGCGGAAACGATCCCGCCGATTTCGTAGTCATCCAGCAGATAGCGAAGAAACGCGCCGGAACTCTTGACTCTGGGAGAGTGCCAGACATAAGAGCCAGTAAAGACGTGCGTGTGGTCGAAGCTCGACGGTCCGTAGTCCATCTTGTGGCGGTTCGGATCGTTGAACGGCAGCGTTGAGTACCCCGTGTCGAAACCGGAAACGCCTTCGCCGAACGGAAGGTCGTCAAGGCTCTTCGAGTACGTGTAGTTGGCCAAGAAAGTGAACCCATGCGACATCCGCTTCTCGATCGAGGTCTGCAGCGCGTGGTAGCTCGCATTGATGTCAGTAATATCGGCCTGCACGGTGGAGGAGAAGGTGTTCTTCAGGAACGCGCCACCACTGCCGATGAACACCGTGCAATTTGCCAAGCCGGTGCCTGCTTTGCCTGGAGCGCCAACTGAGGACAGACCGCATCCGGTAATGCCTAAGGGGGTTGAAGGATTGTAGTACTCGGTTTCCAGAATGTGCAGCGTGCGGGAGCCAACGTAGCCAACGCGGAACAAGGTATTCGACGGCAGTTGCCGCTCGATCGTCAGGTTCCACTCGTACGTCGTCGGGACGTGATAGTTGCCGCTTGGGTCGTAGCTCACAGCAATTTCGTTGAACGGCGGAATGTACGCGAAATTGGTGGGAGCAGGGAAAGGGCTCGGGAATTTGGGATAGTTGGCCGCCTGCCCGCCGTCGCAATGCAGAGTTGCCTGTGTCGCAGCCTGCTTGCAGAGTGGATCGCTAAACGAGCCAGGACTCGAGGAAGCGCTCGGCGAGCTGCTGCCTGCCGTGGAGAGAATGAACTGGGGACTGAAGGGCCACTCGTCCACAAAGCGATTGCTGAGCATGCCCATGACGCGCGTGTCGTAGAAAATCCCCGCGCCGCCACGGAGACTGGTTTTGCCATCCCCGAACACGTCATAGGCGAAACCCAGACGAGGAGCGAGGCCAGTCCAATTCGTATTCAACGCATTCTTTGGCATGCTAGGATCGCTGGCAATGCCGTTTTGCGCGGAGAAGAAGATGCCTGGAGGCGCGTTAGGGTAGACCCTAGAAACGGTACCGGCGGCCATGGCGGCGAGATTGACCTGAGCCCAACGGTTTCCGGTGTCACTCCAGGGAAATGCGGGCTCGTACCGTAAGCCGAGATTGAGGGTCAAGCGGCGGGTGACTCGATAGTTGTCCTGGACATAAAAGCCGATAAAGGTCGCCCGATTGTTTTTGAATTCTCCAGCGCCTTGCTGGAGAGCGAAACCGTTGCCGACGCTGGCGCCGTCCGAGAGAATGCCCGCGAGGAAAAGCTGATACGTCCCCGGAATGCTACCTGTTGGCACTGCCTTGATCAAAGGCTGAGACAAGTAGTCATCCGAATTACCGAAGCCGAAGATTCCCGGCTGGTTGAACTGGTTGTTCAGGTCGACCAAGCTGCGCTCCACGGACACGCCGAAGTGAAAATCGTGCTTGCCCTTTTCCCAACTGAGGTCGTTGGCCCACGTATAGTTATTACGAGTGAAGAAAGCGGCGGGGTTGTCGCCGAAAGAAAAGCCCCCTTGAACGCCGACGCCCTGAATGGCATTGGGAGTAGGTTGGAACGGGAGCGAAACGCCAAAGGCTGTGGCGTTCACAACATTGGATCCAGGGCCTCGGTGGGAGACTTCGCGCGAGTAGCTGAAACGGAAATCGTTGAGGAGACGCGGAGAGAAAACATGGGTTTCGTGCGCCAAAAAGTTTTGCGCGGTGATCGCAAAAGTGGCGTCCGTGTAAGAGACAAGCTGCTTGGGGTTAAAAACGGCCGCCTTTGTAAAACGATCGAATTCGTAACGACCGCTCAGTTTGTCGCTCTGCCTGAAAGAATGATCGATGCGGCCAATGGCGGAATCGAAGTTCTCGGTGTCAGGCTTTGAGAAAGGCACGGTGGGGTTTAAGCCTGCCGGGATTGCGCCGACTAACGAGAACTTGGCGTTGGGATCAGGCTGACCGGCACTGGCATTGAACGCCGCGCCACAGCCAGCGACATTGCAGCCTGGGATGATGCCCAGCAAAGTAGCAACGGCCGGATCAATCGTTCCGGGGAAGTGCGCAGGGGGATTGGTAGTGCTACTTGGGTCTATGAACGGTCCGGACGCGAGAAAATTAGCAATGTCGGTCTGGCCGACAACCTTTTGGCTGCCGAGGACAAGATTACGGAATGCAGTGCGCTGATACCCTCCAAAGAAAAAAGTCTTGTCGTGGATGATGGGGCCGCCGAGAGTGCCGCCGTACTGATTGCGCTTGACGCGATCGGGAGTGGTGGGCGTGGCAAAGAAATTCTGGGCGTTGAACGCGGGATTGCGATTGAATTCGAAGGCGTCTCCGTGGAAATTATTTGTGCCGGACTTGGTGATGACATTGACGACGCCGCCCGCGTTAGATCCGTATTCCGCGCTGTAGTTGCTGGTCTGCACGCTGAATTCCTGGAGCGCATCGGGGAACGGAAAAGGCTGATTGACGTTGGTGTATTCGTCAACGTAGTTGCCGCCGTCGAGCTGGTAGCTAATCGAATTCTGCCGAGCGCCATTTGCGGAGAAGGTGACGGCGCCCGGGAAGGTCTTCGTCGCGCCTTGGTCTGCGCCTCCGTTGGGAGAATTGACGGCTCCGGCGACGAGCAGCGTGAGCTGGGCGGCATTGCGGCCATTGAGCGGCAATTCGGAGATGCGCTGCTGCTCAATGACTTGCTTTAGCGTAGACGTGGACGTATCAACTTGCATGGCATTAGTCGTTACCGTAACGACTTCGGTCGTCATACCCAGCTTCAAGCCGACGTTGACGGTAAGGGCTTGATCGGCGAGCAGGACGATTGCGGATTGCTTGGCAGTGCTAAACCCGTTCGCCTCGACCGACAGGTCATACGTCGCGGGCTGCAGAGAGGGAATGACGTAGAGGCCCTCGGGATCCGACAAAGCTGCGCGGGAGAACCCCGTGCCCACCTGGACGGCAGTCACTTTGGCATTCGGGACGGAAGCGCCTTCGGGGTCGGTGATCCTGCCAGCAATGCTGCCCAGGCCCTGCGCCTGCGAAATCACCGGAACGAACAGGAGAGCGAGAACGACAAACAAGACCTGCTTCTTCATTTCTGCCTACCCTTTCGAGGCGTGCCGGAGGGAGAGTCCGGCACGCCCCACGATCGACCATGGCGTAGCGGCAAGCCTCGACGAAATAGCTGCGCACAAAGCACCTGAGCTGAACAGGACGAAGAACCCACCCGACGATTACGTTGGCCGATAGTCACAATCAGCCTTTTGAATACTGCATTGGCAGGGACATTAGGAGCGCGGGCATCGTTTAGTCAATCTTGAATTTTTAAAGCAGTGGTTTAGCTGAACTAAAGCCGTGCCGCCGAGCGAACATGGCGTAGCGACTCGACAGGCGAAGCGAAATGATCTCGAGCAGAAGGCGTGAAAAGGACACACGTGAAGATTTCGGTTGTGGGATACTCGGCAGGGCTTTGGGATGGAATTGGCTTGTGCGGCTTCCTCCGGAGAGCCTCGCGCTGAATTTTTCGATGACCATAGACGACAAGGCGACAGCAGTCGTGCGCGACGTGCCGCGGAGAAGATGGGCGATCTCCCTACTCCTTGGATTCGGGGTGCTGGTCAATTATTTTGATCGCGTGAATCTTTCTGTTTCGCGGGACGCGCTGCAAGACTCATTTGGAATTTCCGCGGTGATGTTCGGTTACCTGTCAAGCGCTTACAACTGGCCTTACGCGTTGCTGCAACTGCCTTCGGGGCTGCTCCTGGATCGCTTTGGCGTCCGGCGCGTCGGCATCATCAGCACCATGATTTGGAGTGTGGCTTCCTTTGCCGCCGCCATTTCCACGGGAATCGCGGCGTTGTTTGGTGCGCGATTCCTTCTGGGGATCGGCGAGGCACCGACATTCCCCGCGAATGCAAAAGCCACCGGCTACTGGTTTCCCAAAGACGAACGCAGCCTGGCCACTGCCATGTTTGATGCGGCGGCGAAATTTTCTTCGGCGATTGGAATACCACTGTTGGGTCTCCTGCTGTTCCATTTCGGCTGGCGATGGAATTTCGCGGCGACCGGCCTCATCAGTCTTGTCTACTTGGCGCTGTTTTATCGCTTCTACCGAAATCCGAGCGAGGACAAATTACTGACGTCGGCGGAGCGCGACTTCATCGTCCGCGGGGGAGCGCAGCCGGAGGATCGCGCGCGCGCGGCCAAAGGCGCTCCTCTCATCTACTTGCTCCGGCGGCGTAAAGTGTGGGGCTTGGCGCTGGGTTTCGCTTCCTATAATTACACTTTCTATCTGCTCTTGACCTGGCTGCCGTCTTATCTTTCCACTGCGCTCGGCGTGGATTTGCTTCATTCGGCGCTGTATACCAGTGTGCCTTGGCTGTTCGCCACGTTCACCGATCTCGTCGTCGGTGGCTGGCTGGTGGATGCACTGATACAACGCGGTTGGAACCCCATTCGTGTTCGCCAAGTTGTGCTTATTGGCGGAACCGCGTTCGGCCTTGGCATTCTGGGCGCGGCTCGCGCGCATACTCCTGTCACGGCGCTTTTGTGGATCAGTGTATCTATCGGTGGATTGTCCGCCGCCTCGCCCGTAGGATGGTCGATCCCATCGCTGATTGCCCCGCGAGAAAGTGTCGGCACACTCGGGGGAATTCTGAATTTTTGCAATCAGCTTGCCGGGATTGCCGCGCCGATTGTCACGGGCTACGTCGTGCAAGCAACGCATTCCTTTTCGTGGGCGTTCGTTGCGGCGACGGTATTTCTGTTCGTGGGCATCGCCGGGTATGTATTTCTGCTCGGGCGAATAGAACCCATCCCGGAACCGGCTTGACTTTCAGATCATCGTGGTAGTCCCGTTCGACGTTGAGAAAAAAAAGCGGCGGCTCGTAGATGCGGTATCGGGCTAAAATGCTGGGCGTTTCAGGAGGAAGAATAATGAAGTGTGCAGCTATCTGCTCTTTGCTCGTAGCTCTCGTCGTTGCTTGTTCCACTCATGCGCAAACCAAACTCTCCGCGAAATGGGAAGAGTTGACCGCCGGCGATTTTCGCGAGGCCATTCAGCAATCCAAGGGCACGTGCCTGCTTCCATTCGGCATCCTGGAAAAACATGGGCCACATTTGCCGCTGGGCACGGACCTTCTCAACGTGCGCCATGCCTCCTTGCACGCGGCGCAGCAGGAGTTCGCTGTCGTCTTTCCACAGTATTATTTCGGACAAATTTTTGAAGCCAAGCACGAACCGGGAACTGTCGCCTACAGCATGGAGCTGCAATTAAAGCTGCTCCAGGAGACCACTGATGAAATGGCGCGCAACGGCTGCAAGAAGATTGTCATCGTCAACGGCCACGGCGGGAACGAGCACCTGATTCCCTTCTTTGCCCAGGCACAACTCGATCGTCCACACGACTACGTGGTCTACGTTCTCGACGGCGGGCGAAGCCGCCCCGGCGGGCCGCCCAAGAAATCGACGGGCATCGATTATCACGCCGGTGAGAACGAAACCTCGAACACCATGGTCTCGCGGCCGGACCTTGTTCACGTCGAACGCGCCGCCACCGAATCCGGCACTGACCAGAAACGGCTGCACCTGCCGGAAGACGTATACACCGGTATCTGGTGGTACGCCCGCTTTCCAAACCACTACTCTGGAGACGGTTCGGCCGCCACGCGCGAACTCGGCGAATGGAACATGAACAATTGGATTGCCACCGTCGTCGAAGCCATTCGCGCTGCAAAGGCCGACGACCAGAGCCTCAGGCTGCAAAACGAATTCTATGAAAAGAGCAAGCATCCGCTTGATACGCGGCCGTAATATCAGACCGCGACCCACGCGTGCGGCATCGTTCAAATCGAGATGATCGTAATTAAGATGGGATAATTCGAAATTATTAGCGGGACTTGCTGACTTGTTCCACCCAGCGGCGCAGCACTTCGAGGTGTCGCGATTCCAGATCGATAAACTCAATGCCCATGCCGATGCGCGGCTTGACGATCCGAATCACGCCCAGCGCTTCCACCTTTTGGTCCTTCCGCGTCATCGTAACGCGAACGCGAGCGTTCGAGACGAACGGCCGGCTCGTCACCGCTTTCGAGGTCCAGCAATTCGGCGTCTGCCGCAAACGGATAGCGGATACAATACCGCCGGTCGCGAACACCGCTGCCTCGCGTGTCGCCTTTCGATGTTCGGTCGTCCATGGAAATGACGTTACTCACACTCATCTTCGCAGAGCCACAAGAGGCTCTTGCTTATCGTGACTACGTCCAGCACGTTTTAGTTTGCACGATAAATCCTGCCACGGAAGTCTTTCCAGCCCACCTGCTCGCCAAAAAGACAACACCACGGCCGCCTGGCCAGCGCCCCGCCTTTTGCCAGCACGTTATTACTTGGAACGACAAAACCGCCCTTTCTCCCACCGGCCCTCCCCCCTATGACGTGTTAGCCTGATTGCAGGATCCTTACTTATCGCGCCATGACCACAGAATCTGACGGACTCCGGCAGAGTGACCGCGTGCGATTCCGCATGCCCGTTGAGGCATCGTGGGTTTCGCCCGCAGGTCACCCTCTCACGCAAAACGCCGAAACTCTGCTCGTTAGCCGTAATGGCGGTGTCATCCGTCTGACGGAAAAGCTCTCCATGGGCCAGGAGCTCCACCTCCGCCGTAACCTCGATGGCGACAACTGGAAAAAAACCCGTGCTCGCGTCGTCGCTGAAATCGACCAGGACCCGCCTAATCACTTCCTCTATGCCGTTCACATTCTTGACCCGCGCGCGGACTTCTGGGACATCGACTTCCCCTCCCCTCACAAGGGCGAAGAAGCTCTTGCGCGTCTGCTAATGGAGTGCAGCTTCTGCCAGCGCCGCGAAGTCGTCTACCTCAATGAGCTCCAGTTGAAATCCTTCGAAGTCCGCAAATGCGTGGCGCGTGTCTGCAAGCATTGCGATTCGCCTTCCATCTGGATCGAATCCCAATCTGAAATGCGCGATCCGGAGAACGGCGCGTCCAGCCCTTCCGTCGAGGAACGCGTCATTCCACGCCGCAACCGCACGCGAATCAAGGCCCGCGTCCTTGCGTGCATCCGCCACCGCGGCTTCCAGGAAGAAATCGCCGTTTGCGAAGATCTCTCGAAAGGCGGTCTCAGCTTTCGCAGCCGCAATCAATATCCCGAAGGCACGCGCGTTGAAGTGGCCGTTCCCTTCACTCCCGGCACCGGCGCCATCTTCGTCCCCATCCGCATCGTCTTCTCCCAATCCATCGCCACGGCCGGCCTCTACCGGCACGGCGCCGCCTACATCAAGCCCCCTCTCGACGCCTGATCTTTCTGCCTCCCCCGTTTCGATCCTTCCAATGCTTCAACAAACGGTACGTGCGGAGTGGACTTCTCGAAGATTCCGCCCGTTCCCACCAACTCCAACGACTACTGGCCGAATGTCCTCTTCGACACGCGAGAAGGACTTGCGCGCGACGTTGCGCCTCTCAATGGAGCTGTCACGCTCGGCGGGGTAATTCATTATGTAGAGCTCGACGCCAAGAATTTGGGGCGCTGGCTGACGGGGCAGATCGGCAAGAGTGGCCCTGGAGCCTTTGACCCCCAGAACCAACCGTACGACTATGTGCTGTACTTCTCCGATCGGCGAGGAAGCTATCTTCCAACCGGTGGCTTGAAGAGCGCGTGGCCCCCCCGTATCTCCCTCGGGAAATGAAACCGGCGAATACGGCTTCAACGACTTCATCAATTCCAATGACCCAGTTAACGGCTGCCCCGACGGATTGGCCGAAAAACCGGGCGAAGACCTCGATGAGAACGGCGTCCTTTACACTTACGGCATGACGCCGTCACCTTTGGTAGCGAACGCAATGTTCGGGGATACTTTGCGTAAGGCACTGTCGCCCTCACTCTGCGCAGGTGTAGGCGGAGTGTGGCCGGGCTCCTATGTGACGAATGCGCAGGACGCGCGCATGAATCCTCCACTCCTTTTCCGGAGAGCTTTAAAAGTCGTCAACGGCAGTAATCTCAAACAGTATTTGAGCTCTGTTCCCTGCCCGGGGACCACTGTCTGCGGTCTGACGGTCGTTTTGGAGAACCCGGTCTACGTGCAAGGCGATTACAACGCCAATTCAGGCGGCTTGGGGTTCACTGATCCCCACGTCGGTTCCGCTGTTATCGCGGATGCCGTAGCGCTCCTTTCCAACAAGTACAATGATTTGAACACGTTTTCTGCTCCGTACAATTTGGGACAAAGAAACGCTACGACGACGTGGTACCGCGTGGCCATCCTTTCGGGCAAGGGCCCCGGTTTCCCTTGGGTAGCCGGCACGAGCACGGACTTCGGCAGCGATGGCGGTATGCATAACTTCCTCCGATACATTGAGAACTGGGGCGGTCAGACCCTGAACCTAGAGGTTCGATTGTCAGTATGTTTTACAACCGCCAGGCAGTGGGCACCTTCAAGTGTTGCAGGACGGTCTACTCACCGCCGACGCGCGGCTATAACTTCGACACCGATTTCCTGGACCCCTCCCTGTTGCCGCCGCGGACACCCATGTTCCGTGACATCAACACCACAGGGTTTGCTCAGATCCTGTACGCCGATCAAAAATAGAGGCCCGGGCTCAGCCCCGGAGAACTTGCCATTCTTTCTAAATGAAAACTCCTCTGGCCCGGCAATAGCGAACGATGTCGAGCCGGTCTTCCGTGCCTATCTTCTGGTTCATTCTGTAGAGATGGTTCTTGACCGTCTGTTCAGACAGGCAGTATTGGTGCGCGATTTCTTTGTTGGTCATTCCTTGCGCCACCAGACGTAGAATCTGCTGCTCTTTGGATGTCAACCCGACCTGCACCCGCACACTCGAAGAGGGGAACGCTCCCATCTCTTGTTGAAAGTACTGGAATAGCATCAGGCAGAGTTGCGGGGGGCATGCGGCTCCTCCTTCTCGTACGACTCGGATGGCCTCAATGACCTCGGCGGCAGAAGCATCGACAAGAAGATAACCCTTGACCGCGGCGCGGACACATTCAAGGAAGTCGCTCCCGTCTGCTCGCATTCCCATGATCACGATCCGGATAGTGTCACCCAGTCGCCGAACGGCATGGACCAATGGCATATCCTCCTCGTGGGAGCCGGTGGAATTCAGAAGGAGAATCTCCGTTTCGTTTCCCGCAGTAGCTCAGCTATCTCTGGAAATGTCGAGCTCTGCCCAACAATTTCGAACTCTCTGTGGCGCGTGAGGCTTCGGGACAATGCCTCGCGCAGCAGGCGATTTTGCACCGCGACGAAAGTCCGCGCCTGGGGCCGATCATCGGCACGCGAAGCGGAAGCTGCCGCACGACCACACAGCGTGTCTTTTCCAGCAGGGGGGTCTCGCGTAGGACGAACTGCAAGAGTCGGTTTTTCGGACCTGGGGTTCATGGGGACACCGAAAAATGAAACTGTGGCCGACTACCTCTTTGAACACTTAGGACTGCCTGAAGCCTACGGAGCCTGCTGCGGCTCCGCAAGCGACAAGGGGCGACAATCGGGCTTGCAGGAGAAGTGTCGTGGTATGACGCACTTCGGCATGCTGGCAAGGCCCTGCGCCAGACCTGCGGATGGTTCCCTTGACCCTTCTTCGTGGCGGTGTATAGCTCTATAATCTCTGGGCATGGACAACAAGCAGATTGCCCGCATACTTCGCGAAACGGCACAGCTTCTGGAGATTGACGGGGCCATCATCGGCCGGTACCGAAGCTACGAGAAGGCCGCCGAACTGATCGACGCGCTGCCCGAATCCATCGAACAACTGGTCAAGGAACCGGAGAAGCTCAAGGAACTTCCGGGAATCGGCGACCGCATGGTCGAGCACTTGCAGGAAATCGTGAAGACCGGCGACTACGCGTTGCGCAAAAAACTTCTGAAGAAATATCCGGCGACGATTCTGGATTTGCTGCAGCTTCAGTCGCTCGGCCCGAAGAAGGTGGCATTTTTGTGGTCGCACTTCAAGGCCGGCACCGTGGCAGACGTGGAAAAGCTTGCGCGGGAAGGAAAACTCCGCGACTTGTCGGGATTCGGTGAAAAAAGCGAACAAAATATTCTCAAGGCGGTGGAAGTTTTCAAGAAATCCACGGGGCGATTTCTTCTTAGTACCGCCGAAGACGCCGCGACTGCGCTTGTGGCGCACATTGAAAATGCGGGAAAGGGGGTCGAGTCGGTCACGCCCGCAGGCTCGCTGCGACGAGGCAAGGAGACGGTTGGCGATCTGGACCTGCTGGTTACGCTCGCGGATGGGCACACGTCGCAGAAACAGGTGGACGCGCTGGCCAAGCACATCCTTACGTTTCACGGGATCGATCAGACGCTGGCGCATGGGGAAAACAAAGTCAGCTTCACGCTGGAGAACGGATTGCAGGTAGACGTGCGCCTGCTCGAAAAAGAGAACTTCGGCGCTGCCTTGCTCTATTTTACCGGCTCGAAAGAGCATAACGTGGCGCTGCGGGGCCGCGCTAACGACATGGGGCTGACGCTCAATGAATATGCCCTGGCTACCTTGAAGGGTGAAAGGCGCGTCGCCGGACGCACCGAAGAAGAGATTTATTCGAAACTGAAGTTGGATTACATTCCGCCGGAATTGCGCGAAAACACGGGCGAAATCGCCGCGGCGGAACAGCACAAGCTGCCGCATCTGGTCACCATGAAAGATGTGAAGGGCGACCTGCAGATGCACAGCACGGCGAGCGACGGAAAAAACTCGATTGAAGAGATGGCGGAGGCCGCGCGGGAACTGGGGCACCAGTACATCGCCATCACCGACCATTCGAAGGCCGTCACGGTGGCGAACGGCTTGGACGAAAAGCGCATGGCCGCGCACATCAAGAAAATCCAAGCCGCCAATGAAAAGGGGCTGGGCATTCGCGTTCTGGCAGGGGCGGAAGTCGACATCCTCAAGGACGGTTCGCTCGACTATTCTGACGAAATCCTTGGGCAACTCGAGGTTGTAGTTTGCTCGATCCACTCCTACTTCAATCTCGACCGCGCAGCCATGGCCGAGCGCATGCTGGCGGCCATCGAAAACCCGTATACGCAGATCATCGCGCACCCCACGGGGCGCCTGCTACTGCGCCGGGATCCCCTCGACTACGACATGGAAAAAGTACTGGAGGCTTGCGCCAAACACGGCGTGGCCATGGAGTGCAACTCCTATCCCGACCGGCTCGACTTGAAGGATGTTTATCTTCGAATGTGCAAAGAACGCGGGGTCAAAGTGGCCATCTCGACCGACTCCCACAACACCGGCAATCTTGCGTTCATTCGCTACGGCGTCACCATGGCGCGCCGCGGCTGGCTCGAGAAAAAAGATGTGATCAACACGCTGCCGGTGGCCGAGTTCCTGGCGGCGTTGCGGGCCAAACCCGGCGCGGCCCACAAAAAGGGCGCGGCCAGAGCGAACCGCTAGCGGATTTCTCAAGCCTTTGCCAGGGCACGGTCCGATTCAGCAGTTCCGATAGCAGTACTCGCGCAGAAGCGCGCGCCGGAATGTCGCAACGTCCTTGAACCCCAATTGCCGGCAATACGCAGAGACGCGGGGCGTTACGGGAAGCCCCAGACATCTTTCGAAATACCAACGGAGCAACTCGTCATCACTTATGCCCGCATCTGCTAGGCTGGGGTTCTGCAATCCTCGGGCGTTGAGCTTGTTCTGTTTGTCAGCGGCTCGGGCGGCAAGGCGCGCATATTCGCCAGAGGCTCGCAAATGATCAGGCAGGTGCTGCTCCACCTCCGCGCTGAAGGTGGCCTCGACCCATTGCAGCCGCGCCTCCTCTTCCAGGAAACGCGACAGCTCCTCCTCGCTCAGCTGGTTTTGTTGCAGCCAGCGCTGGCGTAACCCCGGGTCCCCTAAACCATGCTTGCATCGGAGCTCAGCCAACGTGCGACTTAGGACTCGCGTTTTCGGTCCCAGGCCGCTGTTCCAACTCTCTTGAATTGCAAAATAACGCGCCAGCGCGCCGCGCTGAGCCTGCGCATAGGCAGGGCCTTCCAGTCGCAACTCCTCAACAATGCTTCCTGGGCGCAGGTCTTGTTCGTCGTGCACAGCGTTGCGGCGGGCGTGCTCCCAACGGTCGGAATACTCGAAGTTATAGCTGACCTGCTTCGGCTTCATACCTGCAGCAGAGCGCTCCTGTATGACACGAAGCATGTGCAACGCATCGTCGCGCTTTTGGTGACGTTCGCCATGAGGGAGCCATTCGGCAAGGGATTTCAGTTCGCCCGCATCCAAGCCGTTTTGCTCGGCGACTTGCAGCAAGCGGCCATAGTTCCGCTCGTCGTAGAAGAGGACTTTGGCGAAATGCTCGAGACTAACTCGGGCTGTTGCAGAGATCACACCTTCAGCCTGCGCGGCCACAAGCGTAGCGCGAATATCTACCATCGCTGTCGATGTGCACTTGTATCCATATGCCGCGGGCATGTGAGCCACAGCGACCTCGTCATCATCCTCGAGTTGACCCTCGCGATAAGCCTCGTAGATGCTGCCAACTCCCTCCATACCAAAGGCAGCGAGCTCAGCTGCACGTAACGCGCCCATGCTCGCGCTGCCGAAGACGTGAATGCCTTGGCTCATCGCCCACAGGATTTCCTTGTGCCAAACTGCGGGTACCACGTTGAAGTATCCGTCGATGATGGCGATCGCTTTGGGGCGCTGACAGACCGCACGATAGACGTCGCCTTCACTTACTGGCGGAAGGAAGCTGGCATCAATTTGGACACGAGCCTCTTCGGCGGAGAGCGTCGGCCCGGTGAACACCACAACTTTCACGAGTGCTTCTCCATCACTGCGCGGGCGCGCGGTCCGGGAAGGTAGGTTGCTCTGGGCAGCTTCGGCTCCAAACCGGGAATCACGACCCGTACCACGGGAATCTGCAGCTCATGTTTTGTCAGGTCAATGACTATGACCTGGTCAATCCCTGCGTTCCGCAATTGCTTTAATTCCCAGGCAAGGTCTTCCTCGAAAGTGGCGCCGTCAAACGTGGGGACCTTCTGAAAGTCCATCATCGGTGCATCGACTTGGAACAGCTGGCGCTCGCGGTCCTGCACGTCGCGAGAAAAGACATATTCATACTCGCCGCGGTGAATGTCGTCGCGCGATCCAGCGATAAACGTCAGGCGGCTCTGCGCAGCCTCAGCCAGAGCACGCGCCAAGGCGATGTGGCGCGCCGGATGACAACCATATCCGACGACCGTTGGCAGGGGCCGAAGTGGATTCGGCGCCCGCTCGGCAATTACGGCGAGAAAGACCGGGATAGCAACATCGCTGGTTATATTCCAGACGCCGACTTCCACTCCGGCCTGCTCGAATTTATTCAGCATTTCGCAGCAGCCTGGATCGTCCACTGTTCCCAAGTCCACGCGCGAGCCACGTCGCGTCTGTGCATCGCGGAGATACCACAAAACTGTCGCGTCACGCTCGACGACTTCGCAGACAGCGTGGCTGATCGCCTCTAGCACATGGTTACCCGAGGCCAAACCATTGGAGCTTGCGGCGAAGCATCCGGTTCCCGGAGGCAGCGGCAAGGTGTAATTGAGATGGACCATCTCGTACGGCAGCCATATCCCCCGGTCACTTATGAGGTCATGGCCCTCGATCCACAGGATTTGCAAGTTGGGATGAAAGAGACTGTCGGCGCGCCTCACCATCCCGGTCACTTCCGTTATTCGATGCGTGTAGCGCAGGTCCTCGTAGGTACCCAGCTTCAATGGCAGAGTGATGCGTTCGGCATGGTAGCCTTCGATGGACTCCATCACGCCGGAAGCCTTGGCGGCATCCAGGTCGATTCCCTTTCCCTGCGACACGGCGATGGAACGGGAATTCGGGCGGCATACCATGACGACAGGTATGCCGACCTTGTCCAGCCCGGTAACATTGGCGATTCTCGTGATGCCCATGACCGGCAGCAATCCACGCACGCGCTCCAGTGTCTGTTGGGGAGCAATCAGACGATGCGTGCCGCGACAGAACGTCTTTCTGGCCGCCGCTGGAAAGCTGCCGGCAAGTTCCGCCCTAGTGCTCACGCGCCCTCTATTTGCGGCGGCGCTTAGCGAACGCGGGAAGCTTGATCATGTTCACCTCCACACAAAAGAAAAACTCGCCTCCATTTTCGAGAAACGCCAAGTCGTCCCCATAAAAAGCGGGGAGGATGTCACCTTCCGGGATTTCTTCTTCCACTATCCCCAGGTCGTCGCACTTTTTGATTGCTTCAGCCGTTTTTTTTGCATCCAGACGAAAACCCTGCAGAATCTTTTCCGGGACGAAGTATAATGCGCCATCGGCACCGCGAATCAAAGCCCCCTTGCCAAGCCCTTTGGGGTTCGCCATCGTCGGCCTCCTTCGACTGTTACGGGACAATTTTGGTGGGCCCTACCCGGGAAGAGCTTACCTCAATTTCAGATCGATTCCGCAATCACCCGCCACAAGCATTGGCGGGAAACGCTAATTCGGCAAGCCGACCTCGCGCAGCAGCCGCGCAAACCTCGGGTCGGAACGCAGACCGTCCAATACCGGCTCAGACTTGAGGAAAGCACTCCAGATTGAACCCTCCTCATAAGCTGTTTTCAGCCATTGGAAGGCACGGTCTTTCTCTCCCAGCTGAGCGTAGATCAAAGCAATTTCCCCAGGATTGAGATAGCCCTCGTGCGCTGACCCGGCAAGTTGAACTGCCATCTGCTGCGCCTCGGTGCGCTTTCCCGCAGCCGCGGTTACCACCGCTAACATTACTTTCAGGTTGGCAGCGCCCCCGGACAACTCAACTCCCTTGCGAGCTTCCTCGAGAGCAAGTTCGTAGGCCCCTTTTTGCGCATAGGCCAAGGCCAGATAGCTGTGCGCGACCGCGAAATTGGGATCCAGTTCCAGAGTTTTTTTGCACTGGTCAGCAGCGCTGTCGTAATTGCGCGATTCGTAGTAAGCGAATCCTAAATAAGCATTGATGATCAGGGACAGGGGATCAAGTTCCTGAGCTCGGCGGGCCATGTTCACACCCTCTTCGACACGGCCCGTGGACGCCAGCGACAGAGCACGCCACTGATAGGCGGAGGCGTAGCCTGGATTCAACTCGATCGCCGTCGATAATTCGCGGTCGGCTTGACGCCAATCGAAATGGTCCATGAGGCTGACCATGCCCAGCGAGGCGTGCGCCTCGGCTAGATCTTTGTCCAGCTTCAAGGCGGTTTGAGCAGCGGCTTTCGCCTTGTCAGTCGACACGCGGAGTGGCAAGACAGCGAACTGGCCCAGTAGGCGATAGGTATCCGCCAATCCCGCATAGGCGGGTGCGTACTGCGGATCTTTGCTAACGGCTTGCTGAAAATACTCCAACGACTTATTCAGCGCGTCCGGGTTACGTTTGTTCCAGTGGTAGCGGCCTTTCAAGTAAAGCTGGTACGCCTCCTCGTTAACGGGGCTCGTGCTCTCGAGGCGGCCGGCTTCCATAGGCGTCACCTGGATTCGAATACTGTTGGCGACGTTTCTCGCGACTTCGCTCTGCAAGGCGAGAACGTCACGCAGATCTCGTTCGTAACTCTCGGTCCAGAGGTGTTGGTCAGAGCGCGCGCGGATTAGCTGAGCGGAGATTCGCACGCGATTCCCTGAGCGCAGAACCGAACCTTCCACGACCGCGTCTACGTTTAACTCGCGAGCGATTTCCGGAAGGGTTTTCTTAGCGTCCCTGTAGTGCATAACTGACGTGCGCGAGATGACCCGCAGCGCGCTGATCTTTCCCAAATCCGTGATGAGTGCGTCTGTCATCCCATCCGCGAAGAATTCTTCCGTCGGATCACCGGAAAGGTTGGCGAGGGGCAGCACGGCCAGCGAACGAATTTGCGGAGTGCGGGGGTGGCCGAGCAGGCGGTCGCGCCAACGGCCGACGTTTATGGCCGTCAGTCCCGCAGCAAGCACTAGCAACGCGGGCACGCCGTAGCCAACCAGCTTCGCGACTCTGCCCCAAACCGGGGATGGGTGCGGGGGCGATGCGTATCTGGAAGAGGATGGCTCGAGCCTACGAAGATCAACGAGAACTTCCTTCGCGGATTGGTAGCGCTGGTCAGGGTCTTTATCCAGGCACTTCAGGATGATGCTTTCAAGTTCTAAGGATATGCGCGAGTTCAATGGGCGCGGGGCGACCGGCGGTTGGTGAAGGATCGCATCGATGAGCCGCGAAGTTTGGTTTTCCGGGAATGCCCTCCGGCCCGTGGCCATCTCGTAGAGCACAGCACCAATTGTATAAATGTCTGCGCGGGCATCGATGGGCTCGCCCTTGAGCTGTTCGGGAGACATATAGGGTAGCGTGCCCGCAGCAACGTGGGAGTCGGTGAGGGCTTCGGTTGTGCCTTCATCGACCGGGTGCAGTAGTTTGGCCAACCCGAAATCCAGAACTTTGGCGACACCCTTGGCGGTGATGGCGATGTTGGCCGGCTTCAGGTCTCGATGCACGATGCCGCGTTCGTGTGCCTCTTCCAAAGCCGCCGCTATCTGCATTCCGAGTGCGACCACTTCTTTCTCTGGAAGCGTCCCTCCGGTAAGCCGATCCGCAAGCGTTTTCCCCGGGACGAACTCCATCACAAGAAAGTCCAGCCCGTCTTGCGTGCCGAACTCATATACCGTTTCGATATTCGGATGGTTTAGCTTGGCCAGCGCCATGGCCTCTTTGCGGAAGTGTCTGCGGGCAGTGTCGTCGCTCAGAGTGCCCGAGGGTAGAACCTTCAGCGCTACATCGCGATCAAGCTGCTCATCCCGGGCGCGGTACACCACACCCATTCCTCCGGCGGCTACTTTTTCCAGGATGCGGTAGTGGCCCAGTGTCTGGCCAATCATGAGGAGGGACCTGCTTTGTGGAAACCATGTTAGGTCGCCCCGTCTGGCAAGTCAACGCGCAGGCGGGGGCAGTCATTTCCCTTGCTTCGTTAGGAGCGGGACCACGCAAGGGGGGAACCTTTTTTGATCTATTGACGTATATTGGAGATAGAACGCTATCTTACGGAGGGTATTGGACATGAAACCGCTTCCCCACTGCTCGGTTGCTAGCCGGCTGGGAATTGCTTGTGCGGCTCTATTGCTGGCTTGCTCGGTCACAGCCCGCGCCGAGGAACCTACCAAGTCCTTTACTTTTAACGTGTCGGGGCGCGCCAACGTGCGCGTGGAGACCAATGACGGCAGCGTGCGGGTCACGTCGGGTGACTCGAAGCAGGTGGAATTTCGTGTCGAATACCAGGGCTACGAGTTGGGCAGGGATTTGCACGTCGACGCTCACCAGGACGGCGACAAAGTGCAGTTGACGGCTCGGATCACCGGGCATTGGGGATTTTCCTGGGGCCACAATTCGCGGCGATTGCACATTGAAGTGCGCATGCCTCGCGAGGCCGACCTGCAAGTGGAAACGGGCGACGGTTCCGTACAGGCCGAATCCATCAATGGCACGGTGAACGTGCATACGGGCGATGGGTCAGTTAAGGCCTATTCACTGAGTGGCACGATCGACCTTCATACCAACGATGGCAGCATCACCGTCGAAAACCTTAAAGGCGAAATTCGGCTGCGCACGGGCGACGGCTCGATTGAAGCACGGAACCTGGATGGCAAGGTGGAGGCTGACTCAGGCGACGGGCATATTCGCATCGCCGGCCGGTTCGATGCGCTGAACGTGAAAACGGGCGATGGCAGCGTGGACACGCGCGTTCTGCCGGGCTCCAAGATGGCTACAAGCTGGACGATTCGCACGGGCGATGGCAGTGTGGACCTGGTGCTCCCACCCGACTTCCAGACCAATATTGACGCCAGCACCGGCGATGGCCATATCAGCATGGGCATCCCCGTGACGGTGGAAGGAACCTTCAGCAATTCTCAGATTCACGGCAAGATGAACGGCGGCGGCCAGCCTCTAACCATCCGTACGGGCGATGGCTCGATTCGGTTGAGCAAGAGCTAGTTCGAGTCACCCGTACCATAAGCGTTAAACGGAGAAAGTTGCCCGCCTAGTTCCAGTACGCGACTGATGTGAGCTATAACCCACACGTGTCCATTTTTGACGACTTCTTTTCACACGCTCGGACTTGTATCCCATTGAAAACAAATCATGTATCTCTGGCTTTCCGCATGCATCCTATGTAGTGAGTCCAGGAGCAATGTAGTGATTGTTTACGCCCTTCTCGCTGCTGTAGTCGTGCTGGTGGCGGTTACGTTTATCAGTTCTATTGATTTCTCTCGCACGCGCCGCCACTGAGCTCATTCTTCAGAGATTCGTCGTTCCCCATTGGCAGTTAGTCCCGTAAGACCTCTTCCCGCCGGTGCCTCTCGTAAAGCATAATCTCAGGCTGAATATGACTGCACTCCGAGCCCATATGAAACGACGCGCAAGGCCGCGATGAGCTCGTTTGTCCCGAAAGACAGCTCGGTTGTCGAATGGAAATTGCGCCCGGCAACACCAGGGTTATGAGCAGGAGTATGAAAAGCCTTCAACCGTTTTGCACTTGCAGGTGGCTCTTGCTGTTCATGCTGCTGGCGTCTGTGGTCGGTACGGTGAAAGCCCAGTCCAAGGGCAACGCGGGCTGGCCGACGTATTCGAACGATCCGGACGGAACGCGCTTTTCTCCGGCGCAGCAGATCAACCGTGGCAACGTAGGACAACTCAAGGTGGCGTGGACGTTTCGAACCGGCGCACTGCCGCATGACGAGGAGCTCGACAAGAAAGCTGCGTTTGAGGCCACGCCCATTCTTGTTGATGGAAAACTCTTCCTGAGCACACCCTACGATCACGTGATTGCGTTGAATCCGGAAACAGGCGCGAAGCTCTGGGAATTTGATCCCAAACTCGAGCTTCCGTATGGCTCTTCGGAAGTGACCTCACGAGGCGTATCCGCCTGGCACGATTCGCATGCCAAAGCCGGCAAGTTTTGCGTCCTTCGCATTTTCATCGGCACTCTTGACGCGCGCTTGATTGCCCTCGACGGGGCCTCGGGAAAACCTTGCCCCGATTTCGGAGTAGACGGCGAAGTGGATCTCACGAACGGCGTACGATTGCGCGACCCCGGCGATTATCAAGTCACCTCCGCGCCCGCGATTTTCAAGGATCTGGTCATCACCGGCTCCTCCCTGGGAGACAATCGCGCCGTCACCGTCGAGCGCGGTATTGTTCGCGCCTTCGACGCGCGCACCGGCAATCTCCGCTGGACCTGGGATCCCATCGCGCCGTGGGCTTATCAGACTACGCCGCGAACCGGTGCCGGCAACGCCTGGTCGGCAATTTCTGTGGACACGGAACGCGGTCTCGTTTTCATTCCCACCGGCAGCGCCAGTCCGGACTATTACGGCGGCATCCGAAAGGGTGACAACAAATGGGCTAATTCAGTTGTGGCCCTCCGCGCGGGCACAGGTGAATTCGTCTGGGGATTTCAAGTGGTTCATCACGATCTCTGGGACTACGACGTCGCGTCGCAACCGGCGCTATTCGCCTGGAAGGATGGCACGCCGGCGATTGCCATCACTACGAAAATGGGCCGCGTGTTCGTTCTCAATCGCCTGACGGGCGCAGCGCTCTTCCCTATCGAGGAACGCCCGGTTCCCAAAAGCGACGTTCCCGGCGAAGAGTCCTGGCCAACGCAGCCCGCTTCGGCCATTTCCCTCGTTCCGGAGAAATTGTCACCCGAGGATGCCTGGGGCAAAGACGCGCAAGAGAAACAATGGTGCACAGAAAAAATAAAGGCTGCGCGATCGGGAGATATTTTCACACCGCCGAGTCTGCAAGGCACCCTGGTCTTCCCAAGCAACGTTGGAGGAGTGAATTGGGGCAGCGCGGCGTATGAGCCGCAGCGGCATCTGCTCTTTGTCGATACAAACCGGTTGCCGATTTTTGTGAAGCTGATCCCGAGAGATGAGTTGGCGGAGGCGAGGAAGAACGCCAGCGATCTCGACCGGTTGCACGGCGAATTCGCGCGGCAGACGGGCGCGCTGTTCGCGATGTTTCGCACGCCGCTCCTGGCGCCAAGCGGACTCCCCTGCAACCCTCCGCCCTGGGGCACGGTGGCGGCGGTGGACCTCTTCGAGGGGAAAAAAGTATGGGACGTGCCGTTGGGAAGCTGGATTCCAGGCATGAATACGGGGACGATCACGCTTGGCGGACCTATGGTTACCGCGGGCGGGCTGGTGTTCACCGCTGCGGCGATGGATAGCTATCTCCGGGCGTTCGACTCCGAAACCGGCAAGGAGCTCTGGAAATTTGAACTCCCGGCCGGAGGTCAGGCGACTCCGATGACGTATATGCTGAATGGCAAACAGTACGTCGTCATCGCTGCCGGCGGTCACGGCAAACTGGGCACGAAGCAAGGCGACTACGTCGTCGCCTTCACGCTGCCATGATCAGACCGGATGCGGGAAACACGTTCGCCATATCAGGTGCCAAAGATGTCCAGGCAGGAATGACCACTAATCAAGCACCCATTCAGAACAGCCAGAAGCCGGCGTTCCTCGCGGATGGAATGGCTATCGTCCTAGCACTCGCCTTCGCAAACTTTCTGCTGCATCTCTACTTCAACAATCGGTACGGCTATTTCCGCGATGAATTCGATTACATGGCCTGCGGCGACCATCTGGGCTGGGGATACGTCGACCAGCCCCCGCTCATCCCCTTCCTGATCCATGTCTGCCGCGCCCTCCTGGGCGACTCCCTACGGAGCATTCGCTTTATCCCGGCACTCGCCTCTTCCCTGTTGATCGTGCAGACTGCTGCAATCGCCCGCGAACTGGGGGGACGGCGTTATGCCCTCCTCCTCAGCGCCGTCTGCGCGCTCATCGCACCGCAATACCTTTCCAACGGCGGCCTGCTGGGGACAAACTGTCTCGAACCCAGCTTGTGGATGGGCTGCGCCTACTTCGCCATCCTGGCCATCAAGCGAAATGATCCACGCTACTGGCTGTGGTTTGGCGTGGTCGCGGGTCTTGGCCTTGAAGAGAAATACTCCATTGCTCTCTTCGGCCTCGGCATCGTCGTCGGCCTGCTATTGACGGAGCAACGCCGAGTCTTCCTCAACAAGTGGATCTGGCTCGGCGGACTCGCTGCCCTCCTCATCTTCCTTCCCAATGTGCTCTGGAACATCAAGTACGACTGGCCGTTCGTTCAACTCATGCGGGCCATCCGCGCCGAAGGCCGCGACGTGGTGCTGGGGCCGTTTCCCTACTTCTTCCAGCAGACGCTGCTCGTAAACCCGCTCACCGCCCCTATCTGGCTCGCGGGATTGTTCGCTTTGCTGTTCTCTATGCGCCTCAAGCCCTACCGCGCGCTGGGCTGGTGCTATCTGGTCTGCTACACGGTCTTCTTCGTGCTCCACGGCAAGAACTACTACCTGGCTCCGGTTTATCCGATGTTGCTGGCCGCCGGCGCTGTGGTGATTGAGTCCGCGATTGACCGCAGGGCAAATGCCCGCCCCGCCCTCCTATGGTTGAAACCGGCCATCACACTCGTCCTGCTGGCCAGCGGAGTACATCTTGCCCCGGTGGTGGTGCCGGTTCTTTCTCCTGACGGCTTTCTGGCCTACACAAAATATCTTCCCTTCAAGCTCCCGGTCATGGAACACTCCCACGCCCGGGCCGCGCTGCCGCAGTGGTACTCTGACCAGTTCGGCTGGAAAGAAATCGCCGACGAAGCTGCTGTCGCCTGGAATCGCATCCCCGCTGTCGAGCGCCCGGGCTGCGGTATTTTCACGCAGAACTACGGGCAGGCAGGCGCCATCGATTTCTTTGGCCGGCGCTACGGATTGCCGCCTGCCCTCAGCGGCCACCAGACTTATTTTCTGTGGGGCCCGCGCAACTATTCGGGGAATTGTCTGATCGTACTAGACGATTCCAGAGAGTCCCTGGAAGGTTTCTTTGAGCGCGTCGAATATGTGGGCAAGTCCGCCGACAATCCCTATGCATTGGAGCGCGAGATTCCCGTCTTCATTTGCCATGGCCCAAAGTTCGGATCCCTCGCGGAGCTCTGGCCGCGATTGAAAAAATGGCGCTAGGGATCCATCCTGGCTGCACCCGCCTCGCCGTCCGATCTTTCTTGTGAACCGGGTGCGCTCACGCGTCTCGCGACCACCAGGAGGGCGTACTTGCCTCCTGATATACAATCGAGCCCGGAAAAATGACCAACCAGAGAGGACACGGCCGGGGCCTGCGGCTCATCGCCGCTTTCAAACTCTTGAAGGGCCTTGCGCTGCTCGCGCTAGGCATCGGAGCGCTCAATCTTCTCCACAGGGACGTAGAGGCCATTGTGGTGCACTGGATCAATATTTTTCAGGTTGATCCCAATGCCCACTACGTGCGCCTGCTTCTCGCAAAGCTGTCGTTCCTCGATGACCAGCGGCTGAAAGAACTCAGCGTTGGCACTTTCATTTATTCAGCTGTCTTTCTGACGGAAGGTGTGGGTCTGGCCTTCGGGAAGCGCTGGGCTGAGTATCTCACCATCGCCACCACCGCTTCCCTGCTCCCGTTGGAAATCTACGAACTCGCTAAACATGCCAGCATCGGCAAAGTGCTCGCCCTAGTGATTAATCTTGCGGTTGTTGCCTACCTGGTGCTGGAGCTCCACCGCTTTCCAAAGCGGTCCTGAAGTCCGCAGTTCGACAAGGTTTCGCTAGGCGGCAAGCCCTATGGAATCGTTAGAGTGTACCCTTCGTGCACGGCCGTGGCGGTTTCATTGCCTTGATACCGGTAAACAACAATCAAGGTCTTGTCGGCGCCGATCGCGGGATCTCCGCCCAAGGTTCCATTTGTGACAGGGAAACTCAGCACGCCATCACGAACTCTGCTGCGAAGGAGCTCCGTAACGTTCACCGTTCTTCCCTGCACGCCGTAATAGCCGCGGATAATTTTCAGGCCATTCCAGTCTTCCCAGTCGCGGTCGCCGCGGTTCGGCCGACGATCGTCCCAATCATCTCGGCGGCCATTCATCATGCGCACGTCAAACATACGCACTTCCAGGAAGGCGCCTTCGTTAAAGTTGAATTCGCGTTCCTCATTCCGCCGATTTTTTGCAAAAATGCGCAGTGACTTATCTTTTCCGACGGCTGGATCACCGCCCATAGTTTGATTGTTTACCCTGACTTGGCCGTTCACGCCGCCGCGCCCAACCAGGTCCTTGAGAATATCGGTGACGTCATTGCGCTGATTCCGGAAGCCGTAATCGGCGCGCACGATCTGCCAGCCTTCTTCCTGAGCGCCCACGCCCATGCTGAAGATGGCGGCGCCGACAGCAACCATGAATACAGCGATAAGAAACACACCAAAACGATTTGCGAGCTTCATTCAGGACTCCTTCAGGGCCCAGGCCCTCCATAGTATTACTTCCACTCTAACCCTGAGGGCGACACGAGTTAATGCCAAATCCAAGCGCATTGTCTTGAATGTCTACAGCGCCTGGGAGCCATGGATTGATTCCAGGTTGCCGCTTCGTTTCCCGCGGCAAAATGATTAGTACCGATCGATTGTGCGTTGCGCTTCGCGAGTAAAGACGGCTAAACTTCGAGGTCTATGAAACGCGGATTCTTCGTCGCAGTCTCGATCATCCTTTTTGGTTTCCCGGTATGGGCTGAACAGCCTAAAGCCCTTTTCTACCTGACGCGTGACCCCAAGTCCGTGCGCTCGTTCCTCGCTCATGCGGACAAAATAGACATTCTCGTCCCCACCTGGTATTCCGTTGACGCGAATGGCCTCGTCTCCGGCGGGCCCAATCCGGTCGTTCTCGAAACGGCCCGCCAACACCATGTCCCTATCATGCCGATCGTCGTCAACGGTGAATTTTCGCAAGACGACTTCCACAAACTGCTTATGAATCGAGCGGCCTACGAAACCATGGCCAGCAGGCTTATGGCCGCCTGCAAGGAAAACGGCTATATCGGCATTCAGTTCGATTTTGAAAATGTCAGCTGGACGGATCGCAGCGCGCTTTCGACCATGGTTTCCAACGTCGCTTCGGAGTTTCATGACGCCAAACTGCAGCTCAGCATCGCAACGGTGCCGAACGCTCCGGGCGCGCCCGGCGAAGGTGGATTTTCCAATTGGATCTACGAGAATTGGCGTGGCGCGTACGACTTGGGGGCGCTCGCGCACAGCGTTGATCTCATCTGCTTGATGACCTATGACCAGCACACGCGCTGGACGGCGCCGGGGCCGGTTGCGGGATGGGCGTGGACCACGGGCAACCTCGATTACGCTCTCAAGTTCGTGCCTCGGGAAAAACTCTCGCTCGGGATTCCGCTCTATGGGTATCACTGGTTCGCAGGGACGCCTGTGAAAGCTCCCGCGCAGCCCGGCTTCCCGCCCACAGACAAGCCCAACCCAAGCGCTGAGTACATCGCCACCGACGACGCCATGGATCTCGCCCGGACTTACGGCGGCCACGTGGAATGGGATCCGGTCGACCGTTCTTCCTGGTTTTTCTTTTATCGCGACGACTTGCGCGAATGGATTTTTTTCATTGACGCGCACACCTTCCGCGAGCGCTATTCGTTGGTGAAAGACCGAGGCCTGCAGGGATTCTGCTCCTGGGTTCTCGGGACGGAAGACGCTGCCATCTGGGATCTCTTGCCTTCACACAAGTGAGCGGCTGCCGCACGCGCTCGTTGCTGCCGCTTCAATTTGCAAATCGTGAGGTCTTCCCTCATCATTATTAGTTTGTTTGGGGACGCAGCACGCTTCCGCTGCGGCAATCGCATTCTAAATTCATCTTCGCTGTCGATCGCATTCGGATCGTTCAATAAAAGGAGCGGCATGGAAAAGCCTTCCAAAATTGCGCCCGCCAAGGGGAAACTCGGGATTTTGCTTCCGGGTATTGGCGCTGTCAGTACGACGTTTATGGCTGGAGTCGAGCTTGTCCGCAAAGCAAAATCGCAACCCGTGGGATCGCTCACCCAGATGGGTACCATTCGCCTGGGCAAGCGCACGGACGCGCGTTCCCCGCTCATCAAGAAATTCGTCCCGCTCGCCGAGTTGTCGGACCTCACCTTCGGCGGCTGGGATATTTTCAAGGACAACGCCTACCAATCCGCGGCAAAAGCGGGCGTCTTGAATCCGCAGGATCTGGAAAAGGTGAAGCCGTTTCTTTCCACCATCAAGCCCATGAAGGCTGCTTTCGACCGCGATTTCGTGAAGCTGATTGACGGCCCCAACATCAAAAAAGGCAAGAACAAGTACGAGTTGGCGCTGCAGATCAAGGAAGACATCGCGAACTTTCGCAAGGCTTCGCGCGCTTCGCGGCTGGTGACTTGCTGGTGCGGCTCAACGGAATCCTTCGTCAAGCCGGAAGACGTGCACTCCACGCCAGAAAAATTCGTCGACGCGATGCAGTCCAATCATCCGGCGATTGCGCCTTCAATGCTGTATGCCTGGGCTTCGGTGACCAGCGGTGTGCCTTACGCGAATGGCTCGCCCAACCTCAGCGTAGACATCCCGGCGATTCAACAACTCGCGCACGATCACAATGTGGCCATCTGCGGAAAGGACTTCAAGACAGGACAGACCCTTCTCAAAACGGTTCTTGCGCCGGCTTTCAAAGCGCGCATGCTGGGGCTCGACGGCTGGTTTTCCACCAACATTCTCGGCAACCGAGATGGAGAGGTCCTCGAAGACCCCGGCTCATTCAAAACCAAGGAAGAGTCCAAGCTCAGCGTGCTCGAATACATTCTCCAGCCGCAGCTATACCCACAACTCTACGGCAAGATGCACCACAAAGTGCGTATCAACTACTACCCGCCGCGCGGCGACAACAAAGAAGGCTGGGACAACATCGACATTTTCGGCTGGCTCGGTTACCCCATGCAAATCAAGGTGGACTTCCTCTGCCGCGATTCCATTCTGGCCGCTCCCATCGTCCTCGATCTCGTCCTGTTTCTCGACTTGGCGCAGCGCGCCGGAATGCGCGGAATTCAGGAATGGCTCAGCTTCTATTTCAAATCGCCCATGACCGCGCCAGGGCTGTACCCCGAGCATGACCTCTTCATTCAGTCCATGAAGCTGAAGAACACCCTTCGCTGGATGAAGGGAGAGGACCTCATCACGCACCTTGGCCAGGAGTATTACGATTAGGTTGCACTACGCGCCGTGTGCGGCCGCGGACTTGGCTTCGACGGCGTCAAGAACGCGAGCCGAATAAATCAAGGCGGCCCCAGCGTTCATGCTGACCGCAACACCAAGGGCTTCGGAAATCTCCTCCTTGGTCGCGCCAGCTTTCAGAGCGGCGTCAGTGTGGAAGACGATGCAACCGTCGCAGCGAGTGGTGACGGCAACAGCAAGGGAAATTAACTGACGCGTCTTTTCGCCGAGCTTGGTCGTCTTCGAGTTGGCGGCGCTTAGCGTCTGGTACCCGCGAAGGGTGTCCGGCGAAAGCTTGCCGAGCTCGCCGACTCTGCCACCGATTTCCTTATGGTATTGATTCCAATCCATGACCATGGTTTTCTCTCCTGTTTTTTGAATCCAGAATCGGGCGTGATTATACTCTCTACGTTCGCGAATGTGATATCTTCTGCAGTTCACCCGAACCGCCAATTTGTAAGGCGGTTGTCGCGGCGCGGCGCACTCTTCTCCTCGTGAACCGCCAGAGAGTCGAAATTATTCCAAGGAGCCGTATTCATGAAGAGTTCGTATAACGGGAAGGCTGTTCCGTCCGAAGGCAAGCCCATCGGTTACGACGGCGGTGAACTGCAAGTTCCGGAAACGCCAATCATTCCATTCATCGAAGGCGATGGCACGGGACGCGACATTTGGAAAGCGTCGCGACGGGTATTCGACGCGGCCGTGGAGCACGCCTACGGCGGAAAGCGACGCGTGGCCTGGTTCGAAGTTTTCGCCGGCGAGAAAGCCTTCAAGGCGTTCAATGAGTGGCTTCCGAATGATACCGTTGACGCTATCCGTGATTTTCGCGTGGCCATTAAAGGACCGCTCACCACACCCGTTGGCGGCGGCATCCGTTCGCTGAACGTGGCGCTGCGGCAACTCTTGGATCTTTATTCGTGTGAGCGGCCGGTCCGGTATTTTAAGGGCGTGCCGTCCCCCGTGCGCGAGCCTGAAAAAATGGACGTGTTCATCTTTCGCGAGAATACCGAAGACGTTTACATCGGTATCGAGTGGAAATCCGGCTCTCCAGAAGCAAAGAAGCTCCTGGAATTCCTGAACAACGACATGCTGAAAGATGGAAAGAAGCAAATTCGCTGGGATTCCGGCGTGGGCATCAAGCCGATTTCACCGACAGGAACGAAGCGGCTGGTCCGCCGCGCGATCAAATACGCTCTGGCAAACAAAAAGAAGAGCGTGACGCTGGTGCACAAGGGCAATATCCAGAAGTTCACCGAGGGCGGGTTCCGCGATTGGGGCTATGAACTGGCGCGCGAGGAATTCCGTTCGCAGACAATCACCGAGCGCGAAAGCTGGATCATCGACAATCTGGACAAGAATCCCGCGCTCACCGTCGAGCAGAACGCGGCCATGATCGAGCCGGGACTGGAACAAGCCCCGGACGCATTCAAGAAGACGGTCTATGCCGAGGTGAAGCAGGTACTCGACTCGATTTACGCGACCCACGGCAAAGGGCAGTGGAAGCAGAAATTGATGATCAACGACCGCATCGCCGATTCCGTGTTTCAGCAAGTGCTGATGCGCGCGGATGAATACAGCGTTCTGGCGACTTCCAATTTGAACGGAGACTATTTGTCGGATGCCTGCGCGGCGCAGGTGGGCGGCCTGGGCATGGCGCCTGGTTCAAATATTGGAGATGGGTTTGGTGTTTTCGAAGCTACGCACGGTACCGCGCCGAAGTACGCCGACAAGGATGTGATCAATCCGAGTTCTGTGATGCTTTCAGGGGCGATGATGTTTGAGTTCCTGGGCTGGAAGGAAGCCGCCACGCTGATTGAGGATGGCATAGCGTGTACGATTCAACAGAAACGCGTGACGTACGACCTCGAGCGCCTGATGCCGGGCGCAACCAAAGTCGGGACCTCCGCGTTTGCCTCGGCCATCATTGAAAACATGAAGGGTGTTGCAGTGGGGCGCTAGCTAGAAAGCAAATTCTAACGCAGCGGCGCAGAGAACGCGGAAGATTTGCGCAGACGACTTTCGTTCGAGACAAGGAGCGGCATGAGCAGAAAAAAGGTGACGGTGGTAGGTGGCGGCTTCGTCGGCTCGACCACCGCGCAGCGCATCGTGGATATGGAATTGGCAGACGTCGTTCTGACCGACATTTTGGACGGCCCGCCGGCTGGCAAAGCGCTGGACATGATGGAATCCGGACCCATCACGCGGACTGATTCACATGCGACCGGCATTTCCACGGCGAACGGTGATTATTCGGCAACGGCGGGAAGCGACGTCGTCGTGATCACCGCAGGCTTTCCCCGCAAGCCGGGGATGAGCCGCGACGACTTGCTGAAGGCCAACTACGACGTCGTCAAGGCCGTCGTCGAGCAAATCGTCAAGCATTCGCCGAACTGCATCCTAATCGTGGTGACGAATCCGCTGGACGCCATGGCGCAGGCCGCGCTCAAAGTCAGCGGCTTCCCAAAAAATCGCGTGCTCGGAATGGCGGGCGTGCTGGACTCTGCGCGCATGAGCACGTTCGTGGCGATGGAGTGCAAAGTCAGCGTGGAGAACGTGCACTCGTTCGTGCTCGGCGGTCATGGGGACGACATGGTGCCGCTGCCGCGCTATTCGACCGTGGCTGGAATTCCCCTCCCCGATCTGTTGCCGAAGGAGCGCATCGACGCCATCGTTGAACGCACCCGCAAAGGCGGCGCCGAAATTGTGAACTTGCTCAAGACCGGCTCGGCCTATTACGCGCCGTCCGCAGCGGCTGTGGAGATGGTGGAAGCAATTCTCAAGGACAAGAAAAAGATTCTCCCCTGCGCCGTGTATCTCGACGGCGAGTACGGAATAAAAGGATTGTTTGTCGGCGTGCCCGTCAAACTCGGCGCCAAGGGCGTCGAAGAAATCATCCAAATCAAGCTGACGGCCGAAGAAAACGCGGCGCTGCAGAAATCCTCAGCGTCGGTGCGTGAATTGGTGACCGTACTCGGACTCTAGGCAACCAGGCGCCTTGCCGGTCTTTACCAGCCAAAAATCTTGCTCGCGCCGTACACCAAAGCTAGCGTAAATCCCGCAATCACCACTTCGCCGATAGCTCCCACCGCGAACGGCCTCAGCCCCTGCTTCCGCATTTCGCCAAAGTTGGTTCGCAAGCCGACGCCCGCGAAAGTGAGCAGAAACGCCCAGCGCGAAAGATTGGCGAGCGCCGCGACCTGGTCCTTGTTGAAGAAGTGATAGGTTGCAAGAACCGAAATCAGCAGGAAGCCGAGCACAAACTTCGGAAACTTCTGCCAGAGAAACTTGGCCTTGTTCCCTACTGCCTGCGCCTGCCCTTTGCTGGCCCAATAAATCGCGTAGGCGAGAACGACAAAACCAATCATCGCGTTGCGCGTGGACTTGACGAGAACGGCGAGTTTGCCGGCGGCGTCCGAGTAGAGCGCCCCCGCAGCAGTGGCCTCCGCCGTATTGTCCACGCCAAGGCCGGCCCACAACCCATACGCGCGATCGCTGAGATGGAGAGCGTGCCCGATCACCGGAAACGTAAAAAGCGCGAGCGCGCCAAGCGCAAGAATCGCCGCTATCGAGAACGAAGAATCTTCATCGTCGGCCTCAATGGCGCCTTTCGTGGCGATGATCGCGCTCACACCGCAGACCGCGGAGCCAACGGCGAGTAGTGTCGTCAACTTGGGCTTGAGCTTGAACAGGCGGCCCAGAAAAGTCATAAACGCGAGCGAGCCGACGATTTCAATGGCCACGAGAACCAGACTCACTCCGCCGAGCTTCAAAATATCGCCCAGAAGAAAACGCGAGCCAAGCAGCACGATTCCCGCCTTCAGCCAGAACTCATAGGTAGCGACACCCGTGCGAAAAAGTTCCGGAATGCCCACGGTGTTGGAGATCACCAGCCCCAGGACGATGGCCCACAGCACGTATTCGATGTTTGGAAACGTCCAGTGATGCGCCTTGGCGTAAGCGCCGACATTTTGCTCCAGCAACTTGCCTGCATAGCCAACGGCGGCCAGCAGCAGCACTCCTGGAATGACGCGCAGAAATCGCAGCGCCGGCTGGACCGGTTGAACCTGTGGAACTGTGATTACATCAGCCATGTTTCGTCATCTCCATTTTTCGCAGAATTTTCACCAGGGGATATGTTTGAAAACGCCCGTACGCACCAGCAACGCAAGTAGAAAAGCCACCAGCACTGCCCAAGTATCGAGCGACAGTTTCCAGCGGCTTCCAGACTTCCCTGCGACTTCTGCACTCATAGATACGCTCCTCACGAACTAAATGACTGATGCCTGTCCCAAATCAGAGTCTCTTTGATTCCCGCCCCAAAACGACGCGCTGATTTCCGCAACGTCGCGTGACGCCACCCGCCCGACAATCAGCAACGCCGGTGCCGGAAGTCTTTCCTCCCCGGCGAGTTGCGCGACGCTCGACCACCGCACTTGCTGCCGCACATCCGTGGCGTGCGAGACGATCACGCACGGAAGATCTGCGGGCAGCCCTCCCCCGAGCAATCGTTCCGAAACTTCCGCATAATCCGCGCCGGGCATGTACAGGACCAGCGTGGTCGTGTTAGTGACACAGCCCCAATCCATCACGCTTCCGTCGATCCCTCGGGAAAACGTAGCGAGCACAATCTGCGAAGCCACACGCCGATCCGTGAGCGAAATTCCTGCCGCCGCCGCGGCTCCCAGGGCCGCGCTGATGCCGGGAACGATTTCGTATTCAATGCTGGCTTTGCGAAGCGCTTCGATCTCTTCCCCGGCCCGGCCAAAAATTGCTGGGTCGCCGCCTTTCAGTCGGACAACGGTCCGGCGAATCTGGCTATACGAAACCAGCAGCGAGTTGATTTCATCCTGGGTCAGAAGCTTGTGGCCGGCGCGCTTGCCCACGTTGATGATCTCGGCAGCGGGCGAAATCATCGCCAGAACGGCATCGCTGACCAGCGCATCGTGTAGAACGACATCGGCCCCAGCGAGCAGTCGTGCCGCTTTCAATGTGAGCAGCTCCGGGTCACCCGGTCCCGCGCCAACAAGATAGACTTTGCCTCTCATGCCACGCACTCACCGCGGCCCAGCTTCAGCGAATACGTTTCCGTGTCGCCCCAGTCCACGAAGATGTCCTCGGTCGCAGCCGTCACTTCCGCCAAAGGCAGGAGCCGGTCCCTAATCGTCTTGTCCGGCGTACGCGTCACCCAGGCGGAAAATGTTTCCGCCGGTTGCCGGTCCGCCTGATAGAAAGCCAGGAGTTCGCGAATGATCGCGGGGATGGGCCGCGCCGGCACAGACATAATCTGGCGCGCAAAACGCACGCCGTCCGCGTTCACGCGGCCGCCAAGCAAAAGTTGATAGTAAGGAGCCTGCTGGTCGCCAACTTTCCTGACGTTTCCGTAAAAGCCGATGTCCGCAATGTGATGATGCCCGCAAGAATTGGGGCAGCCGCTAATCTTGATGCGCAACTTCTGAATTTCTGGATCGGTGTAACCGTCCAGCTCGCGCGAAAGCACGTCGGCCAGCGTGAGAGACCGCGTAATTCCCAGATTGCAAGTCGTGGCCCCAGGGCATCCGGTAACGTCAGAGATGGTCCGGGCACCCGGAATCGCCAGGTCCAAACCGCGAAGCTCATCATAAATCGCGCGCGCCCGGTCAAAAGGCACCCACGGAATCACCAGATCTTGGTTGACGGCAATCCGCACGCCGCTTAGCTCATTCTTCTCCAGAACATCCGCGAGGCCCCGCATCTGGTTGCTGTGGAACGTTCCAGCCGGAAGTTTGATCCAGATCGCGCCATATCCGGCCTGGCGCTGAGACATCAGATTGTGCTCGGCCCAGCGATCGTATTCGGGACCGTCTTGCGGCTCTGCCACTGCGGTAGCTAAAGGCGCTGGCGCGATGGTGACCAGCGACGGCCGGATGGGAGAAGGCACTGTAAAACTTTCTGCGGGCGCTTGTGAAACTTTACGCTTCTCCGCAACCAGCCGGCGGAACTCTTGGATGCCTTTTGCGCGCAAAACAAACTTCAATCGCGCCATCAGCTTGTTCTTGCGGTTCCCCGTTTCCGTGAACACCCGCAAAACAGCCTCGATCGTGGGAAGCAGCTCTTCTTCCGGAAGAAAATCCGTCAGGACCGCCGCCTCTGTGGGCAAGCTTCCCAGCCCGCCCCCGACAAGAACTTTGAATCCGCGCCGCGACGTGCCGTTATTGCCTCGGACTTGCGCGATCAGCCCGACGTCATGGATTCCCGCAACCGCGCAAGCGCCATCGTCCTCGCAGCCCGAAAACGCGATTTTGAACTTGCGCGGCAGGTCGTGAAAATCGGGATGGCGCAGAAGATAACGTGACACGCCCAAAGCGTACGGTGTCACGTCAAACGCCTCCCCGGGGCAAATCCCGGCCACCGGGCAGGCCGTCACGTTGCGCACGGTATTGCCGCAAGCCTCGCGTGTGGTCAGTCCCGCATCGGCAAGCAGGCGCATGGCCGAGCCCACGTTTTCCAATTTTACGAAATGGAATTGCACATTCTCGCGCGTGGTGAGGTGCCCCCGGCCGGTCGAGTACTCGTCCGCGATATCCGCCAGGACGCGAAGCTGCGAGGGACTGAGCACGCCCGCGGCAATCTTGACGCGCAGCATCTGGAATCCCGGCTGCCGCTGGCCGTAGGTACCGTGCTTTAGCCGGAAAGGACGGAATTGTTCCGCAGTGATGGCGCCGCTCTGCAATTGTTGCGCGCGCTCTTCAAAACGCACGATCTCCGCTTCGATCGCTTTGCGGCTGTGCCGTTCTTCCACTTCCGTTAAGGCCGCCACATTCATGATTCTTGGCTCCCCATTTCTCAACTCGGAAAAACTCGCCATCCAAAACAAAAAGCCCACATGACCAGGTGCTCTGGCATGTGGGCTTCGGAACTTTATGATTCAGCTGCTGCTTAAGTCCGGAAACTCCTCTGGCCAGAGATGCGTGTCATGCGACACGCAGCGTTACACGCGCAGGAGCGACACATCATCTGGCAACAGGTCATCATGAAATTGCAGAATACTTCCTGGCGGGCTCCTTTGTCAAAGGGGCCACGCTACAAAGATTAGATGCACCGCATCCAAAAAAGTAATCAATGAATAGCAGGAATTATTGGGGCTTCGCGGCTTCCGGCGCCATCACCACTAGAGTAGCGGTTTTGATCGAATCAAGCTTCGGCCAGCCTTTGTCCAGATAGGGCTTGCCCAGCTTGGAGATTTGATCCTGGTCGGGGCCGCCGCTGTCGCCATATTGGTCATAAAGCATGTCGACCACTTTCATCCCTTGGGCATCTACGAATCCAAACGGTGAGAAGCCTTGCCGGTCCAGGCTGGCGTTGTCCTTCAAATTGATGAAGATTTGTGTCGAGCGCGTATTTGGCATGCTCGTTTTCGCATACGTCAGGTAGCCGCGCTTGTTGGACTGCGTGACGGGCTCGTCCTGCAGATTGGCCTTTTCCCACGCCGCCGAAACGGGCGGATAGGCGCTGAGGCCAAACTGCACCACAAAGCCCGGCACCACTCGGAAGAAGCTGGCGTTGTCATAAAAGTGGTGCTTCACCAGATTGTAGAAGCGGTCGGCGCCGATGGGCGCCCAGGCACGATTCACGGTCACAACAAAGTCGCCACGCGTGGTCGTGAATTTGACTTGAAATGTCTCCGGTGCTTTTTCCTTAAGCAGCGCGGGGCGCAGCAAAGCGCGGTCGTAAGCGCGGGCTGCGCTCGTTCCAGTCTTTGCGCCGGCACTGGCCTTCGGAGCCGAGGCCGCCTTAGGTTTCGCGGGAGCCTGCGCAGGAGTTTGCGCGGAAGCTTGTATGCAGAATCCGAACATCCCTATAAGGGCCAAAACTGCAAGTTTTCTCATTTCCCTTTCCTCTCTCCTGATCATGTGAGTTTCTTGAATTCGTGGGTCATTTCTTCGGCGCGGAGTCCAGCTCGCGGCTGACGCGCTCGACTTCCGTCATGACGCGAAGAGTATTTTCTCCGAGAATCTTCTTTACGTCACCCTCGGAATAGCCTTTTTGCAATAGGCCCTCGGTGATTCTTGGCAGCTTCGTGGCGTCCTCCATGCCGTAGGGCATATTCGCGCCGTCGAAGTCCGAACCCAGGCCCACGTGGTCCACGCCGGCCACCTTCACCGCATGGTCGATGTGCTCGATGATCTTCGCGAAATCCACGCGCGGGAGTTTGCCCTGCTCGACGTATTCCCGTGTAATGCGGTCACCTTCCATGAGCTGGCAGCCCTCATTGTCGCCGCAGCGTTTCATCACTTCTGCGCTGATGGCCTTGTTGATCTCCGGATCGGCCTTTTCCGCGTCCCGGAATTCCTGGCTCAGAAAGCCAACGTGGTAATTGATCTGCACGACGCCGCCCTTAGCGGCGAGATCCTTCATCATCTGGTCCGTCATGTTGCGCGGCGCATCGCAAATGGCGCGGCAGGAGGAATGCGAAGCGAACGGCGGCGCTTTGCTGACTTCCAGAGCGTCGTAAAACGTTTTGTCACTGACATGCGAGATGTCCACGATAACCCCGAGGCGGTTCATTTCACGCACCACATCTTTGCCGAAATCCGTGAGGCCGTTGTGCACCGCCTTGTCGGTCGAAGAATCGGCCCATTCATCGTTGCCGCTGTGCGTTAAAGTCATGTACCGCACACCCAGTGCTGCGTAACTGCGCAGCACACCGAGGTTCGAATTGATCATGTGACCGCCCTCGACTCCCATCAGCGCGGCGATTTTGCCTTGCTTGCGCGCGTCACGAACTTCCACTGCCGTCGTGGCGAGAACCAAATCGTTCGAGTGCTTGCGAATTTGCTCGCGAACCGCGTCGATCTGAACCAGCGCGCGATTCACGGCCTCCGGTCCCGTCACTTTGCTGGGTATCCAAACGGAGAAGAAAATCGCGCTGAGATTCCCTTCGCGCATCCGGGGAATATCAATACTGCCGATGGAGCTACGCGTGCCAAGATCAAATTTCCCGTCGAGAAACCGCTGCGTCGTGTCGTCGTGCGTGTCCACCACGATCGACGAGAAGTGCAGCTTCTTGGCGCGCGCGGAAATATCGTCGGCCGTCACAGCCGCCGCCAGCAAAGTACCGGCTGAAACAAAGAGTCCAGCCGTAAAGATTGTTCGCAACATCGCAACTCTCGTTTCTCCAATAAGCATCATCTATCTGCTATTGCGCCAGCAGTTCTCGACTGACCTTCTCTGTTTGCTCCATTACACGCAGCGTGTTGCCGCCGAGTATCTTGCGAATGTCCTCGTCGCTGTAGCCCTTGCGCATCAGCGCTTCCGTGATTTTAGGCAGTTTGGAGCAATCTTCCATTCCCTCCGGCATGTCGGCGCCGTCAAAATCGGAGCCCAAGCCCACATGATCCGCCCCAACCAGTTTCACAGCGTGGTCGATGTGGTCTATAATTCTTTCCCATCTCACGTGCGGGAGCCTTCCTTCAGCAACGGCTTGTTTCTGCTGTTCGGCCATCTTCCGCCCAAAGCATTCCTGGTCGTCGCCGCATTCTTTTTTGAATTGGTCGAACTGCGCTACCACCCCACCGGTAAGTTTTTCCGAAGCATCTTTATAAGCCTGGTCAATAAAACTCCGTTCATAGTTGATCTGGATGACTCCGCCTTTCGCGGCGAGCGCTTTGATCATGTCGTCGGACATGTCGCGCACGTGATTGCAGAGCGCGCGGCAAGACGAATGCGATGCAATCAGCGGCGCTTTGCTCACTTCCAGCGCATCGTAAAAGGTCTTGTCGCTGACGTGCGAGATGTCCACCATGATTCCCTCCCGGTTCATTTCCCGCACGATGTCCTTGCCGAAATCCGTCAGGCCATTGTGAACCGACTTGTCGGTCGAGGAATCCGCCCATTCGTCATTGTAAAAATGGGAAAGCGTCATGTACCGGACGCCAAGATCGCCGAACATCCGCAAAACGCGAATGTCGTTTCCAATCATGTGCCCGCCTTCAACACCGATCAGCGCTGCAATCTTTCCTTGCTTGTGTGCTTCGCGAACTTCCGCGGCCGTTCTGCAAAACACCATATCTTTCGAATACTTGCGGACGTTTTCATGCACGGCATCGATCTGGTCGAGCGCCTTCTGCACGGCCGGCGGCCCCATCGTCCGCCCGTCGATCCATATAGAAAAGAAAATCGCGTTCATTCCGCCTTCGCGCATTCGGGGAATGTCCACGTGCCCGCTGTCGTTACGTTTCCCCAAATCAAAGTTTTTCGTGAAAAGGCGCTGCGTCGTGTCGTCATGCGTGTCCAGTACGATAGACGAAAAATGAATTCTCTTTGCGCGCTCGGCAACGTCATCGGCAGAAACGCGCCGTGAAAGAACGCCCTCTGCAAACAAAAATGAGCTGACGCACAAAAATGCTAGAACGCGGCGCATCGATTCCCCTCCAGATCACAGTTTGCGGTGAAAGTTTACCCTACAAGCCAGCCAAGAAGCGCTTGTTTCCACGCGTCGCGATTTACTTCCGCGATGGACTCGGTCAGCGGAATGCCCTTGGGGCAAGCATGCACGCAGTTTTGCGCATTGGCACACTCCTGAATGCCGCCTGGACCCATGAGAGCCGCAAGGCGCTCGCTCTTATTCATTTCTCCCGTGGGATGCATATTGAATAGTCGCACCTGGCTGATGATGGCCGCGCCCACGAACTGGTTGTGCTCATTCACCTGCGGGCAAACCTCCAGGCAGTTCCCGCAAGTGATGCAATTCGAAAGCGGATAGCCCTTTTCCTGCACTTCAGGCGACACGCGCGGCCCTTCGCCGAGATTGTAAGTGCCATCAATCGGAATCCACGCCTTCACGCGCTTCAGGCTCTCAAACATAAACTGTCGGTCAACCGCGAGATCGCGCACCAGCGGAAACTTCGACATCGGCTCGATTCGAATCGGCTGTTCGAGCTGATCCACCAGCGCCGAACACGCCATACGCGCTTTGCCGTTGATCAGCATCGCGCAAGACCCGCAAATCTCTTCCAGGCAATTCGAATCGTAGGTGATTGGAGTGGTTTTTTTGCCATCGCGAGTAACCGGGTTCTCGGCAATGTCGCGCAAACAAATAATCACGTTCATCGACGGCCGCCACTTGAGAGCAAATTCCTCCCACCGCGCCTTCTCTTTCGGCCCCGACTGCCGTTTTACTTTGACGATCATCTGTTTTGTTTCTGCCATAGTCCCTCGGCCACACTCGCCTCAGCCCCCGAACCGAACCTGCTGCTTTCTATTTTGCCGCGTCGTAACGGCGCGGCCGCGGCTTGATCAAAGAAATGTCCACCGGCTCGTAGGTAAGCTGGATGTCGTTGTTCACCCACTTCGCGCGCGTGGTCTTCAGCCAGTTCGCATCGTCGCGGTCCGGAAAATCCGGTTTGTAATGCGCGCCGCGCGATTCGTTGCGCGCCAGCGCGCCGAGTGTGATCACCCGCGCCAGGACAATCATATTCTCCAATTCGCGCGCGAAATTCAGCGTTTGATTCGACCACTTCGAACGGTCGCTCAGGTTGATTTTCTTGTACCGTTGCTGCAGCGTTCGAATCTTTCCGTCGGCCATCTCCAAATTCTTGTTGATGCGCGTGACGGTCACGTGCTCCGTCATCACCTCTCCCAGTTCCCGCCAGATCGCAATGGGATTCTCCGAACCGTCCTGGCTAATGAGCTTCTGATTTTTTTCTTCCTGGCGTTTCCTCTCCGCGTCAAAGACCGCCGACGCCGTCGACTCCGCGCCTTTCTCCAAATTCTTTGCGTACCTCACCGCCGCCGATCCCGCAATCCCTCCGCCAAAAATGCACGACACTAGCGAGTTCGCGCCCAGCCGGTTCGCACCGTGATACTGGTATTCGCACTCTCCCGCAGCGTAAATTCCCGGAACGTTGCTGGCCTGATCTTCACCATTCACCCAAATCCCGCCCATGGTGTAGTGCATCGCCGGAAAAACTTTCATCGGCTCGACACGCGGATCGACGCCCAGGAATTTCTCGTAGATTTCCAGAATCCCTTCGAGTTTGCGGTCCAGGGTTTCGCGCGGGATGTGCGTCACATCCAGGTAAACCGCCGGCTGTCCATCGATGCCGAGCTTTTCCTGATAGACGATGCGGTGAATCGCGCGCGTGGCAATATCACGCGGAACCAAATTCCCGTACTTCGGATACCATTCCTCCAAAAAATAAAATCGTTCCGCCTCGGGAATGCTCCCAGGCGCGCGCTTCTCCGCGGGATTGCGCGGCACCCACACGCGCCCACCCTCGCCGCGCGCCGATTCGCTCATCAGCCGCAGTTTGTCCTCGCCAGGGATCGCCGTCGGGTGCACCTGAATGAATTCGCCGTTCGCGTAGTCCACACCCTGCTGAAAGAGCGCCGCCTGCGCCGAACCAGTACAAACTACCGAGTTCGTCGACCGCCCAAAGATCGCGCCGTTGCCTCCTGTGGCAAAAATCACCGCATCCGCCGCGAACGTTTTCACTTCCATCGTGCGCAAATCCATCGCGCAAATGCCGCGGCACACGCCGCCGTCGTCAATGACGGCAGACAGAAAAGTCGAACCTTCGAACTTTTTGACCTTGCCCTCCGCTTCGTGCCGCCGCACCTGCTCATCCAGCGCATACAAAAGTTGCTGCCCGGTCGTCGCCCCCGCGAAAGCCGTGCGGTGATACAGAGTCCCACCAAATCTCCGGTAATCGAGCAATCCTTCCTGAGTCCGGTTGAACATCACGCCCATGCGGTCGAGCAAATCAATAATCCCAGGCGCGGCTTCGCACATTCGTTTCACCAACGGCTGATTCGCCAGAAAATCGCCGCCATAAATCGTGTCGTCAAAATGTTTATCGACCGTGTCGCCTTCGCCTTTTTGATTTTTTGCCGCGTTGATGCCGCCCTGCGCGCACACCGAATGCGAGCGCTTCACCGGCACAATCGAAAATAGATCGACCGGAATTCCCGCTTCCGCAACGCGTATCGTTGCCATCAGTCCGGCCAGACCACCGCCCACGATTATGATTTTCGGCTGTCTCATTTGTTTGGCAGGTAAGCCGAGAACGGGTGCCAATCGAATCGGAAGCTAATAATGATCAGGATTCCGACGACGCTGAACGCCACTCCCACTAGCGCACCAAATCGCCCCGCCGCCTGCTGCGCCTTGACGGTAGCCGCCAGTCCCCACTTGCACAGAAAATTCCAGATGCCCGCGCCCAGATGAAACGAAGAAGCGAGCACGCCGACCACGAAAAACGCCAAGTACCACGGATTCCGCATGTCCGCGACGACGTTCGCATAGGTTGACCTGCCATGCGTCAGCCAGCGCTCCGTATAAAGATGCCAGCCAATATAAGCAAACGCGATCAGTCCCGTGTATCGCTGCGTCACATAAAGCCAATTCCCGACCCACGGATAGGCCGACACATTCGATTTTCCGCGCAGCCAGATGTAAATCCCGTACCCGCCATGGAACAGTATCGGCAGAAAAATCGCTCCCCATTCCACGATCAGCCGGAACGGAATCGTCTGCAGCTCTTGCGAAACCGCATTGTATTTCTCCGGACTCACCAACGCCGCGCTGTTGGACCAGAAATGTTCCGCCAGGAACGCGCCAACTGGAAGTATGCCGGTAAAAGAATGAAGCTTTCTGAGGAGATAACTTGTATCAGGCCGGGTTGCCGTCGAAGACATGCCCTCTCCGCCGCGTAAGTCCCAGCCGGTTCACTGATTGACCCCGAAGGAGCGTTGAGAACCGCGGCGAAATCAGTATAGGCACATGATTCCGGCGATGCAAGTTGGACTGTTCTTTCTGCAAGCACAAACTATTCGAAATCTTCTTGCGGCGGGGGCGCTAGTATCCGAAAATAGTACGTGATGGATGGAATTCGCTGGGCCTAAACCTCTCCTGGCTTCGGCGCAACAATACTTTTCTTCGAGTATGAGCACAACCCTGAATCTGGTTTCGGAGATGGAGCGGATTGCCAACGCCCTCGGCACGGAAGAAGGGGGCGCAATGCTGATTTCTCTTTCGACCGTGGCCGAAAAAATCGCCAGGAATCTCGGCGTAAAAAATGATGAGGTTGCCATTCTGGCGGTTTCCACGCGCTGGCGCCACCTGCATTTCTTGGTCCCGGAAGCCCTGAAAAACGTCGGCGTCATCCCCCTTTCCAGCAATTCAGCCCTCGCAGCGCGCACCGCCCGCGACAGTCGCCCCGAGATCGAGAATAATTTTGCCGCCGCGCGGCACGCCACGGTTTTCGAGAGCATAAAAATCGCCGATGGAGCCTCTGGCGCAATCCAGAAAATGATCAGCGCGCCGATTTTGCTGGATGGCAAGGTTATCGGCGTCATTCAGGTGAGCCGCAAAGGCGCAAATCCGCACAGCGCCGGCCCGGACTTCACCGCCGACGACCTCGGAAAAATCCTGGCGCTCTGCAAACCTCTCGGAAAATTTCTTCGCCACGTCGCTGGCGAATGATCCCTCCGCTTCCACCGGACTTGTCATCCTGCGTTCATAATTTCGCCGCTCTCTGCGCGTTCAGGGTCGGAATTGAATTGACACTGCAATACCTTCTTGTTACTTTTCCACAGCGGCTAGATTTTTCGTTCCCAGTCTACTCACGGAGGCACGGCAAACCGGCACCATGGCGTTCGTCGCTAAGAAAATCTTCCTCACCAAAGGCGTCGGTAAACATCGTGAAAGACTTTCGAGCTTTGAGCTCGCCCTCCGGAATGCGGGCATTGCGGCATGCAACATCGTCCGCGTCTCCTCGATCTTCCCTCCCAATTGCAAATTGATTTCCCGCAGCGAAGGGCTGAAGCATATGAAGCCCGGGCAGGTCGCGTTTACGGTCATTAGCGAGAATTCCACCAAGGAAGCGCACCGCCTCATCGCCGCCAGCATCGGCCTCGCCCTTCCCAGCGACAAATCCATGTACGGATACTTGTCCGAGCATCACTCGTTCGGTGAAACCGAGGAAGTCGCCGGCGAATACGCCGAAGAACTAGCCGCAGAGATGCTTGCGACCACTTTGAACGTGGAATTCGATCCGGATTTGTCCTTCGACGAAAAAAAAGAGGTCTACCGCATCTCCAACAAGATCGTTCGCACCATGAACGTCACGCAATCCGCCGTCGGTGACAAGCGCGGCCTCTGGACCACTGTGCTTGGCGCCGCCATCCTCATCGGCGAAGACGACTAAGGCCCTTACCAAATCTCTCCGGGAGGCTCTCGATGAAAGTTATTCGCGGATTCCTCGGGCTCGCCGTAGCTTTTTTCCTGCTTGCAATTTCTGGGCATGCTGAAACCAAGGATCGCGTTACGATTTTGTATGACGCGTTTTCCGACAACAAAGCGCTCACGAAAGACTGGGGCTTTTCCGCCCTCGTCGAGCACGACGGCAAGCGCATCCTCTTCGACACTGGCAACAACCCGGAAATTTTCGAGCACAACGTCAAGGCCCTCAACGTTGACCTTACCAAGATCGACTTCGCCGTTATTTCTCACCGTCACGCCGATCACGCTTCCGGGCTGAAGTATCTACTCAAGATCAAACCGGACGTCACCGTTTACGTCCCCGCCGATGGCGACAACGGCTTTGGCGGTTCAGAATTTCCTCAAGTGTTCTACCGGCCCGAGCCTTCCCTACCCGCCAAAATGCGTTATTTCGACGCCGCCTATCCCGAACATCTTCGCTCCGGCAAACTCTACGACATCGGCCACTTCATCCTCGTCGATAAACTCACGGAGGTCGCTCCAGGCATTTTTCTGCTGTACACCGTTTCCAATATTCCGCGCACCCTCGAGCTCCCCGAGCTCACTCTCGCCATCAAAGGACCCCACGGACTGATGCTGGTCGATGGCTGCTCGCACACCGGCATCGAGGAGATCCTCAAAGCCGCCAGCGCCGTAGACCCGCACACACACATCGTTTTCGGCGGCATGCACCTCGTCCGAACATCCGTGCCCGACATCGACCTCCTCGTCGATAACCTGAAGAACAAATGGAGACTCGAAAAAGTCGCTCCCGGTCACTGCACCGGAGAGCCGGCGTTCCTGCGTTTGCAAAAAGCTTTCGGCGACGACTATCTTTACGCGGGAGCAGGCACGCAAATCGAAATTCCGTAGAACGCGTCTACGTATCCAGGTCATAAGCTGTCTTCAGCCACTTCTTTACTTCGCCGTCGATCTGCTCTGGTGCCGTAATTTCCATCCGGTGCGTGATGCGGTCTTTCTTCGCCAGACCGCCAGTATCGATCAGCTGCTTCGGCAATTTCCCTTTGTAGTGTGTCAGCGCGAAACCGAGATCGATCCGCGAATTCGTCGTTGGCTTGATCTGAGCGAATACGTGATTGCGGTAAAGCGGCACAATCGTCTTGCACGGGCAAGCCTTCACGTCACTGCCCATCGATTTGCCCAGCGCCAGCAGTTGATCGTAAATCGGCCGTAATTTCTCCTTCGGCCCTGCGTACTGCCCCTCCACATACCGAACTGCGGCCTTCAAGTACACTTCCGGCGTGTCTTCGTCCCCGCCCTTTCCTTCCGCGCGCTCCGCAATCCACCAGGCGCTATTGGTACCAATCTTGTGTTTGGTCTTCAGCCACTCGCGCCGAGACTTTTCGTCCTTCGGCCCTTCCTTCTTCACCAGTGCGATCCATTCTTCCATGGAACGCCCCGTTGTCTCTTTTAGCTCCGCCAACCACTTCTGCACCATCGCCACACCAGGATGCACTCCGTACAACGATTCGCTTTTCGCAAGGCTAGCTTTTGGCATTTCTTCACCTCCCAATCAACTCTTACGAATCGGCGCCCCATTCCACCTTTTAACCCTTTTCTTCTTTTTGAAGTACCCGATGCGTTCCAGCACGGCCCTGGCGATCAAGGGCAGCGCCACCGTCGCGTCGTCGAACACTTCCGCGAAACGCCCGCCCTCTTCCGGCGGCACAAACTTTCCCCACGATACCGCTTCCGTGTACGTGCTTCCGCTCAGGCCGCCCCAGTGGACCGGCTCCGGGCAAATCCTCACGCCATAGTTGTACCGCTTCAGCGGAAGCTTCTTGTACCCGCGCCTAGCCAACAGTTCCGCGTACACCCCAAACTGCTGCGACCAATTGCGCGGCACGCCTCCGCCGATCGTAAAAATCCCCATGCGCCTGGTGGCCAGCATGGTGTCCGCAAACTTCTCGAAATCCAGGAAAGGATCGAAGCGCAGCAGCGGGCGCTTATCCCGCTGCCGGGCGATCTTGTGCAGCGCAAAATCGATGCCAAGCTCGGAATCGCTGAAGGCGGGAACAAAAATAGGAACGTTGCGCTCGAAAGCGGATTTCAGAATTCCTCGCCCTTGCGCCGTCTTGTGCAGGTACTCGCCGATGCGCCGGTGAATCTTCCAGCTGCACGCCGTGTCTTCCGCGTCCCATGCGTTGAAAATGTGGTCCATCACTTCTTCGACGTGATCGAGATTTGTTTCCGGCTCGAGCGAGTCATACACGCGGTTGTACCCGGCGTGGAAAAGTTCCTTGTCACCCATGTTGGGGTTGTAGCGGAAATGAGAGTAACCCGTTGCTTCCACCAGTCCATGCGCCATGAGCGCGCCGGTCGAGACGATGGCCTTGACGATGCCCGATTCAATCAGGTCGCAAAAAACCAGCCCCATCTTGCCAACTGTCAACGCCCCTGAGAGCGTCATCACCACAAAACAATCCTTGTCGCGGGCCATTTGCTCGAAGACGTCGGCGGCATCGCCGATCTGCCGTCCGGTGAACGCCGTGTCCCCCATGGCGCGGACCAGTTCGTCGACGGTGCGGCATTTGGACAAGTCCAGCGGAAACATCGGCCGGAGTTTGTCTTTTACTGGATCGTGGAGCACTCTCCCGGTCACAGTTTTCTCTCTCTGCTTCGCCATCGCGTCTCCTCGAGTCGGAATCAAACCTGTATTACTGCGCATTTCTTTTCTGCAATCTTGCAAAAGCTGCTTAGTCGTTATCCCGCATGACGCGACTTGGCTACTAATGCCAAAACTAATCCCAATAGTCCCGCGGGAAACAGAAACGTCACCATCAACGAGATCCAGAACCAGCGTGTACCGGGCCATGAGCGCGCTACCAAACAGCCGGCCACAATTGCGACAGCCAGCGCGGCCCACCATAGCGGATTCCAGGTGGTATAGCCCACGAGGACGGATAATCCGACCGCAGTGTTGGACCGAAGATTGCGGAAGACGGCAAGGTACAGAAAGACAAAGGTGCCGAACGCGAAAACCCACAGGCCAAGAAACGCGCCTTTCAGAATCCACACGGCTTGGCTCCCTCTAAAACCGGTGTTTGAACGATCTTGCCGATTGATATTACAAAACGCAGTGCAAAAGATACTACAAAACGCTCGCAAATATTTTCTTTCCGGCTCATGCTAAACTGAATTTCATGGCAGACAAATTTAGTATCGGACTCGTGCAGATGAAGTGCGCAGCGAACGCGGAAGAGAATCTCGCGAAAGCGATTGACAGAATCCGCGAAGCCGCCGCTCGCGGCGCGCAAATCATTTCCCTGCACGAACTGTTTCATGGCGAATATTTTTGCCGCACGGAAAACGGCGACCTTTTCAATCTTTCGGAAGCGGTCCCCGGGCCGACCACCGAAAAGCTCGCGCAAGTGGCAAAAGAGAAGAAAGTCGCGCTGGTCGTTTCGCTTTTCGAGCGCCGCGCTCCCGGCGTTTATCACAATTCCTGCGCGGTGCTCGACGCCGACGGCTCCTTCCTGGGCAAATACCGCAAGATGCACATTCCTGATGATCCGCTCTATTACGAAAAGTTCTATTTCACTCCCGGCGACCTCGGCTTTCCGAATTTTGACACTCGCTACGCGCGCGTCGGCGTGCAAATCTGCTGGGACCAGTGGTATCCCGAAGGCTCGCGCCTCACCGCACTCGGCGGCGCGAATGTGATTTTCTATCCCACCAGCATCGGCTGGCATCCGCACGAAAAAGCCCAATTCGGCGCCGCCCAGCTCGACGCCTGGAAAACGATTCAGCGCGGCCACGCCATCGCCAACGGCGTCTACGCCGCCGTCGTCAATCGTGTTGGATTCGAAGGCAAACCTCAGAACGGCGATCCTGGCCTCGAATTCTGGGGCAACTCTTTCGTCGCCGATCCCTTTGGCCAAGTCGTTGCTGAAGCTTCGAACGACAAAGAAGAAATCCTGGTCGTCGAATGCGACCCCGCAAAGACCGAAGAAACCCGCCGCAACTGGCCCTTTCTCCGCGACCGCCGCATCGACGCCTACCAGCCAATCCTCAACCGCTGGCTTGGTGACAAATAGAGTGCCTTTCTCCGTGAGTTCCGTGCTCTTGCTGTTCTTTCTCTTCTCTGTGCGCTCTGTGTCCTCCGTGAGCTCTGTGTTAAATTCTTTTTCCTAATGAAGCCATCCACACAAGGCAAAATGGCGCGGGCGCTCAGCTTTCGCATGCCACCAGTGGGGCAGGCTTCAGCCTGTCCACTCCGCCACCGTCGAGGTCCAGCCAGTGATTAAAGCTCGACCTTCGTCGACTCCTCTTTCACTCGGCTTTCACATGCCCGCCGAGTGGGAACCTCACGAAGCCACCTGGCTCGGCTGGCCTCATGAGGTAACCGATTGGCCCGGGAAATTTGCGGTCATTCCGTGGGCTTTCGCCGAAATTGTCCGGCACTTGTCCCAGGTCGAGCGCGTCTATCTCCTTGTCGAAAATCGTGCGGCCAAGTCCCGCGTCCGAACCATCCTGAAAAACTCTGGAGCAAATCTCGATGCCCTGCAATTTTTCCGCGTGCCCACCAATCGCGGCTGGATGCGCGACTCCGGTCCCATCTGCGTCCGGAATGAATCCGCCGAAGTCGCCTACAACAATTTCCTTTTTAATGGCTGGACCAAGTATTCGAATTACAAGAAAGACGCCGCCGTCGTCACCAAAGCAAACCAAAAGTTGAAGCGCCGCGTTTGGCAGCCGTTGCACAAAGGCCGGCGCGTGGTCCTTGAAGGCGGAAGCATCGACGTGAACGGCCGCGGAACGCTGCTAACCACGGAAGAATGTTTGCTCAGCAAAGTGCAGGCGAGAAATCCGGGATTCACCAAACAAGATTACGCCGAAGTCTTCCGCGAATATTTCGGCGCGACAAATATTCTTTGGCTGAAAAACGGAATCGCTGGCGACGACACTCACGGCCACGTGGACGACTTGGCGCGCTTCGTAAATCCGTCAACGGTCGTGACCATCGTGGAAGATAGTCCGAACGACGCAAACTACGGCGCGCTGCAAGAAAATCTCGCGCTGCTAAAAACGATGAAAGACCAGGATGGCCGGGCGCTGCGCGTGGAAACGCTTCCGATGCCCGCGCCTGTGTATTTCGAAGGATTCCGGCTTCCGGCGAGCTACGCGAACTTTTACATCGCCAACAAAATCGTGCTGGTTCCAACCTTCAACGATTCGAACGACCGCGCCGCGCTAAATACTCTTGCCGGCCTATTCCCCGATCGCGAAGTCGTCGGCATCGCCTGCCGCGATCTGGTGCTGGGCTTGGGGACAATTCATTGCATGGCCCAGCAGCAACCAGGCTCTTCATAAAACAGGATTCCGTTCGAGCATTCGTTTGCTGGCCTGAACCGCAAACTCATATACAATCCTTGTTCTTGAAGGAGGTCTTATGCTCGCCGAACAGGTGGTTACGCAAAAGACAGTTAGAGTCTGGTTCGAGTCGCACAGTATCGTCTCGTGGCTCCTCCTTGGGCTGATTGCCGGATGGCTTGCGGGAAAAATCGCGCGCGGCCGCGGCTTCGGCTGCGTCACGGACATCATCCTGGGACTGATAGGCTCTTACCTCGGTGGCTGGATTTTCACCAAGCTGGGAATTTTCGGCGGCGGTTTCTTGTACTCACTGGCAGCCGCCACGCTGGGCGCTGTTATTCTCGTCGCCATCGCGCACGCCTTTAGCCGTGGAGACTGATAGTCCACGCCACTGTGATACGATTCTCGTTTGCGTCCCGGAGTTGACGCGTCATTGAGCAAGTCTTCGCAATCCCTCACGGCAATTCCCCTCGGTGGTCTCGGCGAATTCGGCATGAACATGATGGTCTTGCGTCTGGGCGATGACATCATCGTCATTGACGCGGGCATGATGTTTCCGGAATCCGAATTGCTCGGCGTCGACTTGGTCATTCCCGACATCACGTATTTGAAACAGAATCGCGCGCACGTTCGCGCGATCGTGCTGACCCACGGGCATGAAGATCACATCGGCGCGCTGCCATATATCCTGCGCGAATTGAATGTTCCGGTGTACGGGACGCGCTTCACGCTGGCGCTGGTGAAAAAACGGCTGGATGAAGCGGGGCTGCTGGATTCGACCACGCTTCGCGAAGTGATTCCCGGACGCCTGGTCGAAATCGGGCCGTATGAAATTGAATTCATTTCCGTGACGCACAGCACCGTGGATTGCGTGGCACTGGCGATTCGCACGCCGCTCGGCGTGGTGATTCACACGGGAGATTTCAAGATCGATCAGACTCCGGTGGGCGGCGCACCGTTTGATCTGCACGCGTTCGCGAAGTATGGAAGCGAGGGTGTGCTGGCGCTGTTTAGCGATTCGACGAACGTGGAGCGTCCCGGGTTTACGCCGTCGGAGCGGGCGATCGTTCCTAGAATTGAAGAACTGTGCCGGTCGGCGCCGAAGCGGGTGATTTTGTCGTGCTTCGCATCATCCATTCACCGCATTCAGCAGGTGATTGACATAGCTTCGCGCGTTGGCCGCAAAGTGGCGTTCGTCGGGCGCAGCATGGTGGACAACGTGGAGATTGCGCATTCGCTGGAACTTTTGCGCATCCCCGATGGAATGGTGGTGCGGCCGCAGGATATTCGCGGATTCGATCCGAAGCGCATCATTATTTTGGCGAGCGGCAGCCAGGCCGAGCCGATGTCGTCGCTTTCGCGGATCGCGGTGGACAATCACCGGTTTGTTTCCGTGGACGAAAATGACAGCGTGATTCTTTCCGCGCGCATCATTCCGGGAAATGAAAAATCCATTTTCCGGATGCTCGACCACATGTTCCGGCGGCGCGCGCTGGTTTATTACGACAATTCGGCGGGCACCATCCACGTTTCCGGGCACGGCAGCCAGGAAGAGCAAAAACTTCTGCTGCAACTGGTAAAGCCTAAGTATTTCATTCCGGTGCATGGCGAATACCGGCATTTGTTCCGGCACGCGGCACTGGCGCATCAGCTGGGTTCTGTTTCGCAGGAGATTTTGCTGGTCGAAGACGGGCGGCCGGTGGAGTTCACGGAAGATGGGGCACGGCGGCTTGATCCGGTGACGGCAGGGCGCGTTTGCGTGGATTCCGGCTCGCTCGAAGAGATTGAAGAGGTGGTGATTCGCGACCGCAAACATCTCTCCGAAGACGGCATCGTCGTGCCGATCATCGCGATCGACAAGCACACCGGGAAGATGGAGTCGCATCCGGAAATCGTGACGCGTGGATTGATGAGCGACAACGGCCAGGAACTGATCGTCGGGGCGCGACAGGTGATTATGAAGACGGTTGAGGAATCCAACGCCGAGGAAAAATCGGACTGGGGCGTCATCAAGGAAAAAATTCGCGTAGACCTCAAGCGCTATATCAACAAACAGACCTCCAAGCGGCCCCTGATCCTCCCCGTGATTCTCGAAGTCTAACAGGCTGCGGTGCTGATGGCTGAACCCACCACTACTCCCACGCCGGCCGTTGGAAGGGCCGCTTTTGTCTTCATTCTGGTTATGGTGGCGTTTGATATGGTGGCGTTTGGGATTATCGCGCCGGTCCTTCCGGACCTCATCCGGCAATTCGAGGGCGGAGACTTTGCCCGTGCTTCGAGCGTCACCGGCTATTTCGGATTTGCATGGGCCACGATGCAGTTCATTTTTTCGCCCATTCTGGGCGCGTGGTCGGATCGCTTTGGCCGGCGTCCGGTCATGTTGATTTCTTGTTTCGGATTGAGCATCGACTACGTTTTCATGGCGGTGGCTCCGTCGCTGCGATGGCTGCTGATGGGCCGCATCATTTCCGGCGTCACCACTTCCAACATCTCAACGGCGTTCGCTTACGTCACTGATGTGACCAAGCCGGAGGAGCGCGCCAAGCCCTTCGGCCTAGTCAGCGCGGCTTTTGGATTGGGGTTCGTGATTGGGCCTGCGGTGGGCGGCTGGCTCGGGAACATGAATTTGCGCTTTCCGTTTTGGGCCGCGGCAGCGTTGAGTTTTGGCAACGCCCTCTACGGTTATTTCGTGCTACCGGAATCGCTGCCGCCGGAACGCCGCGCCAAATCCGCGTGGCACATGGCGAATCCGCTGGGATCGCTCAGGCTGCTGAGCTCGCATACGGAACTGGCAGGACTTTCCGTGGTCACTACGCTCTACTACCTCGCGCATAACTCGCTTCCGTCGATGTGGGCGCTCTATACCGAATATCGTTACGTGTGGAGCCGGCGCGACGTTGGGCTTTCCCTTGCCGTGGTCGGTGTATGCGCCGCAGTTGTTTCGGGCGCACTCGTTGGCCCGTTCGTGAAGCGATTCGGGGAACGCCGCAGCCTCCTTTCCGGATTGCTTTTCGGCACGATGGGTTTCGCGGGCTTTGCTCTCGCGTCGCGTGGATGGATGATCCTAGCCGTGATTCCCTTCATTGCGTTGTGGGGCATCGCGGCGCCCGCCATGCAGTCGCTGATGGCGCGGCACGTTGATCCATCTTCACAAGGCAAGCTGCAAGGAGCTATTAATTCCCTTCGCGCGATTACGGGGATGGCGGGCCCGGTCCTCTTCACGCAGGTTTTCGCGATTGCCATTTCGCCGCGGTACGGGCTCCATTTGCCGGGAGCGCCGTACTATCTGGCGGCGCTGCTTCTGGGAGCCAGCTTGCTGCTGGCTGTTTATGTGACCCGGCCAGGAGAAGCGGTGCAATCCGCTTCATCAGCAGAGCACAAGGTCACCTTGTCGGAGTGAGGGAACGCCAGATTCTGCCCCCTCGCCCATCCCCCTGTTTTTCATCAAGTGTTGATTCTAAAGGGAATTCAAGTTGTTTGTTTTGATACATTTTTGTAAGTGTTGATCCTGCAGAGGTTACCAGTGCCAATTTGGAGGAAGAAAAATAACCCTACATCTACTAGTGCATGTCGAAAAGCGTGTCCGAACGAACTTATTCCGACAGAACACCCGGCTCCAAACCCATGGATCACTTACGCATGCGCCGTTTCCTTTCCCTAGCTGGCAATCCGTTTAAATTCATTCATGTAACCAACCGTTTTACTTCCGGCATCAAACTGGTTCACGGCAGGGTCACGAGGAGGGATGTTCATGAATTCCAAGCAAGTGGTTCTTATCACCGGCTCCAGCACCGGCTTCGGCAGACTGTTCACCGAAACCGTGGCTCGTAAAGGGCACACCGTTTTCGCGACGATGCGGGACCCTGGAGGCCGCAATGCCAAGAATGCCTCCGAAATCCGCGCGCTTGCGCAAGAGGAGTCACTGCCAATCCACGTCCTTGAACTGGACGTGACAGACGACGCCTCGGTGGGGCGGGCTGTGGATGCCGCGGTAGCCAAAGCCGGCCGCATCGACGTGGCCATCAACAACGCCGGTTACTATCTCTCGGGGCTGGAGGAAGCGGTCACCACGGAACAAGCGCAGCGTCTCATGGACACGAATTTCCTTGGCCCGGTTCGTGTGAATCGCGCCGTGCTTCCGCACATGCGGCGCCAGCGCAGCGGCGTGCTGATGCACATCAGCAGCGGCGCGGGCCGCGTGGTTCTTCCTTCGGCGGGTTTTTATTGCGCCAGCAAATTTGCGCTCGAGGCGCTGGCCGAGGCCTACAGCTACGAACTTGCCGGGCAAGGAATTGAATCCGTGATTGTCCAACCCGGCCAATATGAGACTCCTGTTTTCGGCAATACAGTGAGGGCTGCCGACGAGGCTCGCACCGATACCTATGGCGCGGTCAAGGAGATCCCTGCGAGGGTCAACGCGGCACTTTCGTCCACCGCCGGCGATGCTCAGGAAGTCGCGGACACGGTTCTGCAGATTATCGAGACACCTGCGGGAGAGAAGCAGCTGAGGTATTTCGTCAGCCCTCAAGACTTCGGTCTCAACGAGATCAACGCCCTCTCAAAACGAGTGCAAGCCAACGTGATAGAAGCGTTCGGCCTCACTGCCGACACCAAATTCCTGAAAGGTAAGGCAGCCGGCACCGTCTAGCCCCGACCGGAATCGGGGTGAACGCCAGACGCGAAAGGCTGCCGCTACGGAAATGGAAAGGGCTGACGATGTCGCCAGCCCCCTTGCAACTTCGTGTTCGGTACGGGTCTCTTTTAGCGAGCGCCTGGGGCGGCCGCCAGAGTTCTTGGTTGAGGTGCGCTTTGACTCACGGCTGGTGTTCCCACATTGACCTTGATCTGCTTCGGCTTTGCTTCCTCGATCTTCGGGATGCTTAGTACGACGTTTCATATATTCGGTAACGTATTTTAAGCTGCCTTTGCAAGAGGTCGGCCCAATTTGTTTAACAGGTCGGCGAGGTCCCGTCGTGTGAACCGCCATTCGAAAGGTTGCGCGATGGTCTGATAATGATGCTCGAAGGCCATGAGGCGTCGCGACAAGTCCATCAGCGAAGTGAAATCGTTCGGTGTGAGGGCCTTGCGTTGGACGATCGAGAAATAAATTTCAATCTGGTTGAGCCAGCTGGCATGAATAGGTCCGTGAACAAGCGTGAGATTACGATACTTGTTCAGGAGTCTCTGGGCTGCCTTGGGACCTCGATGCGCAGAACCGTTGTCGACGATCCAGAAGACCCTTCGCGCCTGGCAATAGGGACGGCGCTTCATAACCTGATCCACGAGGCGATCAAAAGGTACGATGCCACTGTTGGTTTCGCAACGACCAAAGATTTTAGCGCGGTGGACATCGAGGGCCGCCAGGTAGGCCCAGGACCCCAGCCGCTGGTATTCGTGTTCGATTCTCATGGACCGGCTGGGTTGTGGGGGCAAGGACTTATGTTTTCGGAGGCGCGCCTGGATGCTGGTCTTTTCATCCGCACAGAGAACGAACTCATCGGGCCCGAGTTTACGGCCCTTCCAGAGGCGTTGATAGAGATCCAGGAGCCGGCCAGCCTTCTGTTCGAAGTCCGGGTCTCGGGGAAAGATCCAACAACGGTGTTGCCACGGACGGATGGCGTCCTCGTTGAGCCAGCGCCATATAGTAGTGTCGCTGAGGGTGGCTGTCAGGCCAGCGTTCCGCACATGAGATCCGAGTTCCGACACACTCCAACGGGAAAAGGGTGCCCCGGCGATCCTGGGAAACTCACAGGCGATAGCTTTAACCTGCACGACCAGTTCTGGGGGGGAAAACCCGGGGGCGTCCCGGGCGTTGGCGGTCTTCCAGGCCCGCCAAGCGCCTCTCAAAGAATCGCTTTCGCCACATGCTGACGATCTCCCGTCGGGTGCTAAGGCGTTCGGCGATTTGATCGTTGGAGAGGCCTTGGTGAGCCAGAAGAACCATCTTGGCACGGACCACCATAAAATACGGCAACGTATATTTATTGGCACGTCTAAGGAGTTCCTCTCGCTCATCCCTTGTGAGAGAGATCTTATATGGACTTTTGCGAGGCATGGCAAGCCCTCCCCGAGAAGAGCATACCAGGAAGGGCTTTGCGTGCCTAATTATACGTTGTTGTATTTATTGAGTGGAGCACTTAGCGTCAGCACGCCATCGTGATAATCGGCCTTGATGGCGTCGGAGTTTACGGAGTTGGCCAGCGAGAAGCTGCGGCTGAAGGAGCCATAGGCGCGTTCGATGCGCAGGTAGTTGTCGTCCTGCACCTCCTTGTCAAACTTGCGTTCGCCGCGAATGGTGAGGATGTTGTTCTCCACGCGGATGTCCAGGTCCTGGGGATTCACGTCCGGCAGGTCGGCCTTAACCACCAGTTCATTCTCGGTCTCGTAGATGTCGACGGCCGGGGCCCAAGGGGTCAAGTTCGACTCCTCGCCGGTGCGTCCCACCATCTCGCCAAACACGCGATTGATCTGTTCCTGCAAGGTCGAAGCCCCGCGGAACGGTTGTTCCAAACGATTCATAGTTCTCATATAAGCCTCCATTGAAGGTTAGGGCTGTCTGAAGGCAATTTCAGATAACTCAGGTCAACTCAGATTGCGGTTCTGCCTCTGAGGGTATGCAGGTAGCCTGCGCCACTTAACCAGTCGCTGTCAAGTATAATCCTTCGTATTCTTCATGACTTAATTTTTCATGGTTAATCCACGTGCCTGGTGAACGCGGCAATCGGAGGCTGGAGGTTCTGAGACGGGACTTGCCCGGTATGGTTAATTCCCCGAGAGACTAGCGTCTTCCCCTCTTGAGGACGTACAACCAGCCTGCGCCGTCGCAATGGCCGCAACGAGTCGTTTCTATGCTCCCAGTGCCGGCGCACGCAGCACATTGCTTCCAATCGTCAGCGTTGGGAGCGCTTCCATTGACTCCGATGCATCTCTTCCCTGCGACTGTCTGTCCACACTGACTGTTGATGAGGTTTACAGCGTAGGAAACGGCGCCGCACCGCGTGCACACGGCCACAGGCCTAGGCTTCGTGCTCTCCGTGGTTTCCACTTTTTGTTCTTCGAGGACTGGCTTCGGGTCAGGCCGGTCCTCGCTCGGACATGAGTGGGCCGGGGGAGCCGGCAAATCGCTTTCTTTCACCGGGGTTCTCGGCCAGTCGAACGGACAGGAATCACAGACGTATCGAAACAGGTCCGGGAAAACCTCCTTCTTTTCAAGTGACATAGGCCCTCATCGACTATGTTGGGCAACCGGCCCAAAGCTTCGCCTGTCCATTTTACGATAATGTATAGCCCATTCAGCCATCACTGATGATGATCCAACCGAGTCGCCGTTACCCCTCCCGAGCGTGCCCCCGAGATGTTCGGGGCAGGATATACTCTTCAGCATGTGCGTCATCACGATTTTGCAAGGGCTCCTCACTCCCCTTATAGCCATCATCACCACCTACATCGCTTGGCAGCAATGGAAAGGCAACCAACTAAAACTAAAGATGGAAAAGGTATGAGCGCCGCCTTCGCGTCTATCAAGAAGTGGTTAAGATGCTGAAAGAATGTGCAAACGGCGAACTGCGTGAATTCAGGATCATTGTTGATTTTGGCGCTTCCACTGCGGAGGCAGATTTTCTTTTCGGCTCGGAAATCCGGCAGTACCTAGACGAGATATCAACCCGTGCAGGAAAGCTGAGGTCGGCCAACGTTCAATACCGGGACCGTACACAGACTGTTCCCCCTGGATACGACCACGAAAAAATCGTAAACGAAATGGGCACACAAACTACTTGGTTCGTAGACCAGCTTGTCGGGTTCATTGCGAAGAACAAATTCGGGAAGTATCTGAATATTAGCTAAGGGAAGGCTTATGAATGTCCAAAACCTAGGAAAAGTCACAAAATGTATGAACCCGGAAAAGAATTGTCCAAACGACCCGGACCCGGCTTCTGCATACGTTGTTGTTTATCAGGGCAAGCCTTTGGGGCTGTGTAATTCGTGCGGCCCGGAATTCCAGCTCAAAGCGTTGCAAGGAAAGATCTCACCGTAATCCTTCCTTCAAAATCTTTTCGAACAGTTCATCCGAAAGCCAATCCCTTATGCGAAGCGCAGATCACGATTCGTCCTCAAGTTCCTATTGACGGAGAGAATTGTGCGGAGCATTGTGACAGTAACTTGTGCCTCAGTTCTAATATCGGGTTGGTTAAGAAAGGTCCCTCACTGCCAATGCGATTTGGAAGATTCTGCATTCTCCTGGTCTTCTCGCTTGCCTTCGGTCTAGTTTGCAGCGAAATTCCTGAATCGCTCGGCCTCTACGACGATACTTCCAACGATTTTCTCGTATCCAGTCCTGCGCCCAAGATTGGAAGAGTGCAGACGGCCCGCCGAGAGGTAAATCCTCGGCAAGATGCGGCCCCGACAGCCACGCTCCCAAGCCTTCCGCTCATTCATTGTACCCAGCCCGCACTCCCTTCCGGGCCGAATCTCCTGCGGTTGCTCTCCATTCAGCGGAAATAGTCACTCCTCACATTTTGCGCCGTTCACCTGAAAAGGTGGGGGCTGTGCATGCCTTGGGGACTGTCACATGAGCAGTTCTCCAACGCAGTGACGCCGATACCACCGAGTTCGGACTCCTTCGGCCCAGCCGTGCTTCACCTCGAATTGGCCGAGTAACAAAAACCTTTTGGAAAGTTTGAGTTCCCGTCAGAAATAGGAATACCTGTAGGTAAGTAGCTCTGTTCTGCCGCAGTTCAAATAAGGAGAAAAAAATGAATTTCAAGAAACAAACATTAGTCCTCGCATTGGCAGTGATTACGGCTCTGAGCATCACAGTTTCTATCGTTTCCAGTCACAACATTCCAGGTAAAGAGTCGCCGGCGTTGTCAGACGAGCACGAAAAGACAATCATAGGCGTGTGGCGAATGGCACTAACGACGGTTAACTGTCAAACGGGCGACGTGATCCGCACTGTTCGAGGCCTATGGACTTTTCACGAAGGCGGGACAATGTCGGAATATGCTAGTGCTCCCGGTGTGAGTCCGTCTCTGCGTGGCTCCGGACACGGAGTTTGGCAGCGCGAACCTGGCTGGCAACATTACTCGCTCACTTTCATCTTCTACCGCTATGACGCAAGCGGCGTTTTCACCGGATCACAGAGAGCTAGGGTTGCCTTGACACTCGGAGCAAGCGGCGATGAGTTTACAGCGAACTCAACAATCGAGATTCGCGATGCCAACGAGAACGTAACCATCACCGCCTGTGGCACCCCCGGCGGTACGCGGTTCGGTGGTGAGCAAACCGAAAACTGAATCCATTAAACGCATCCTACGACAGTCAGTCCCTTCGCTACTAGTGATAAAGCGCTAAGGAGAAGTGAAGTTTTACTTCACATCTTCGGTAACGCGACTCGGGCACTAGGCAGCCGGGGACGATAAGGCTGCGGCGGCTGGGGCTGGCGGCTTGGCGCCCTTGATCACGAGCCACAGCATGAGGGCTACCTCGGCGAAGAGGGCGGGCTGGGAGAGGGCAAACACCTTGTCCTGGTATTGCGGTAACAGCTCGCCCGTAAGACTGAGAATCACATAGGCGAAGCCGTTGATGACGAGCCAGACGCCCAGGAAGCGTGGCAGGAAGCGCGACCTGTACGTGAGGATCGCCAAGGGGAAAAGCCATAACCCCCAGAGGATCTCCGCGGCGGTGTTTTGATGATCACGCAGACGGAGGAACAGCATGGCCAAGGCGTCGCGCTGAGGCTTGTCGAATGCGGACAGGAAATCGGCTCCGCGCACGAGCATCAGGGCAGCGGCGTCGTGCACCACACCGACGAAGTCGATGAGGGCCGGCATCACGCCCCCCAAGATCACCACCAGCACAGCGAGGTTCTGGTCCACTCCCTTAAACAAGCGATAAAAGGCCAGGGCGAGGAAGATCAAGATAACTGCGCAGAACAGGTCGGTGACGATGCCGAAACGGAAGAGCCACTCGTGAGCGGCGATGTTGCTGGCCGTGGCGGCCGCGTTGCCATGGACGAACAGCTTGTTGGGAATGTAGATGAGGCGGATGGGACCGCCGAGGACAAGAAGCAAGTACCAGAGTCCGGCGACTCTCCCGGGATTGCGGGTCGAGCTCATGTGTCCCTCCTGGTGCAAAGGGCCTGGTTGTAAGGTGCCTAGTGTAAGGGTCTATGGGAGATAACGCGAAGGCGGTAAAAATGTTTCGCCACACGAGCAAACGCGGCTCGTGTGGTACGCCGGCGCAAGAATCGAAGGAAAGGTCAAAACCCTCACCTGCCCCGACCCAGTTCCGACAGGGTCGGGGTCTTTGATCGGGGCAGGCGCCGCGCACAGACTGAAGTCTGTGCCACAGGGCCGGCTAAAGATTAAATGGAATGTAGATGCATGGTTAAGGGCGGGTCGCCTGCGCTCCAGGACAAATGGAGTTGGGGTAGTAGGGTAGGGGCCCTGGACACGGAGGCGACCCGTCGTCCGAATGTGAATGCATCGTGCACTAGGAGTCTGGCCGGGGGAATCTAGTGTTTACTCTATTTTGAGTCAGGTGTTTCCCCTAGCAAGGGCTGTTGAAAAACCCGCTTTAACGAAACTGCTCCCATAGAAATCTGGTATATACGATCCGCACGGGTTGTTTTGAGGTCGGGATGCGACAGCTCGCTTACTTTGTCGCCGGGGCTGCGCTGTTGGGAGCCGGTTTCGGACTTGGCTATCTATGGGCGCATAGGCAAGCTAGGCCCGTTCCCCCGACAAAAGTCGCTTCCGACAGTACAGCGCCGTGTATTGAGGTACTTGATGCCAAGCTAGACCAGCCCGATCCGAATGGGGCTGGGGCCTGCACGCTCTATCCGTGCGTTACCGGGACGATCCGCAATAATTGCGACCAGCGGTTTGTGTCCGTCTTGCTGGTCTACAACCTCTACGATGAATCCGGCGTTCAGGTGGCCAGTACTCAAGACAGTGTCTCTAATTTGGAACCCCAGGGGAAGGCACGCTTCGGCGCGCAATTCCTAGCCTCTCCGAAAATCAAACAGTTCAAGCTCGTTCGGGTGCTGGCCGCGCCTGCGCACTGAAACGATGCTAGCGCGGGCCGGAAGAGGGCACGATGTATCGTGCCCCTACGAAAGAGCGAGGGCAGAGGGCCGGCAAGATGCCGGCGCTACGCAAGCCTACCTCCTTGCGTCGCTCTTCTCTCGGGTATACCCTTCTTCCCCGGCAGCACGTTTGCGTCACGCCGGGCTTGAGGGGTCTTGCCCTGCACCTACCTAGCAACTGCGCAAACACATAAGAGGAGGAAACCATGGCTACGGCAACAGCGGCGATGCAACCGGAAATCAAGATTGGACCGACAAAATTACTGATCAACGGGAAGTGGGTGGATAGCGTTTCGGGAAAGACGTTTCCAACAATCAACCCGTCTACCGGCGAGGCGATTACGCAAGTGGCGGAAGCGGACGCTGCGGACGTGGACAAGGCAGTGGCGGCAGCGCGCGCAGCGTTTGACAAAGGCCCGTGGCGAAAGATGAGCGCTTCGCAGCGCGGCGTTTTGATGAACCGACTGGCGGACCTTATCGAAAAGCACGCCGATGAGCTGGCGCAACTGGAGGCGCTGGACAATGGGAAACCAGCGCACGTGGCAAGGGCGGCAGACCTGCCGTTGACGATCGCGTGTTATCACTATTACGCGGGCTGGGCGGACAAGAATCATGGGAAGACGATTCCCGTCAGCGGGAATTATTTCTGCTACACCAAGCACGAGCCCGTCGGAGTGGTCGGGCAGATTATTCCGTGGAATTTTCCGCTGCTGATGCAAGCTTGGAAATTGGGGCCGGCACTGGCAACGGGTTGCACGGTAGTGATGAAGCCCGCGGAGCAGACGCCGTTGACGGCGCTGCGCGTGGGCGAACTGATGCTGGAGGCGGGGTTCCCCGAAGGCGTGGTGAACTTGCTGCCCGGATATGGGCCAACGGCCGGAGCAGCGATTGCGCGGCATATGGACGTGGACAAAGTGGCGTTTACAGGATCAACGGAAGTGGGGCACTTGATTATGCGTGCTGCCGCCGACACCAACCTGAAACGCGTGACGCTGGAGCTGGGCGGCAAGAGCCCGAACATCGTGTTCGCCGACGCGGACATGGATGAGGCCATCGAAGGCGCGCACTTTGCGCTGTTCTTCAACCAGGGACAGTGCTGCTGCGCGGGGTCGCGGTTGTACGTCGAGGAAAAGGCGTATGACGAGTTCGTGGAGCGTAGCGTGGCGCGGGCGAAGAAGCGGACTGTAGGCAGCCCGTTCGACAAGAAGACGGAACAGGGACCGCAGGTCGATCAAGACCAGTTCAACAAAGTGATGAGCTACATCGATGCCGGAAAGCGGGAGAAGGCGACGCTGGCTACCGGCGGGAACCGCGTGGGCGACAAGGGTTATTTCATCGAGCCAACTATTTTCACCGACGTGCAGGACAACATGAAGATCGCGCAGGAGGAAATCTTCGGGCCGGTGATGTCCATCCTGAAGTTCAAGGACCTGAACGAGGTCGTCGAACGGGCAAACAAGTCGCAATATGGCTTGGCCGCTGCGGTCTGGACCAAGGACATCACGAAGGCGCATGCCATCGCGGATAGCGTGCGTGCGGGAACGGTGTGGGTAAATTGCTATGACGTATTCGACGCGGGCGCGCCGTTTGGCGGGTTCAAGCAGAGCGGAATCGGACGCGAACTCGGCGAATATGGATTGGCGAATTACACGGAAGTAAAGACCGTGACCGTCAAGCTCTAAACAGAACAATTCGAATCGGAACAGCAAGAGGGGCACGATTTATCGTGCCCCTACTTTTTTCGGCGAATGGGCGAAAGGGCAGGCCGCGCTGTTCAGCAGGGAGCCTTCGGCCTACAATCTCGGCCATGCCGGCCACGCTGCGTGCGCATGAACCGCGAGACTTTGCTGCCCTGCTGCGGCTGGACCAAGCGTGCTTCCCTCCGGGGATAGCCTACTCAAAGACGATGCTGAGATATTTTCTGAAGCTGCCGTCGGCGGACGGATTGGTGGCGGAGGACGCCGGGCGGATCGTGGGATTTATTTTGACGGATGAAAATCCGCCGTTGGCGCACGTGATTACGTTGGACGTGGCGGAGTCGCATCGGCGGCAAGGAGTGGGATCGGCGCTGCTGGCGGAAAGCGAAAAGAACCTGGCACTGCGGGGCGTGCGAACGATTTTGCTGGAAACGGCAATCGACAATGAAGCGGGCGTTGCGTTCTGGCACCGGCATGGTTATCGTATCGAAGCGACGCTGAAACGTTACTATTTGCAGAAAATCGACGCGTACGAAATGCGGAAAATTCTGCCGGGCGCAAGAAAAACGGCGAAGCATCCAGGAGAAATGATTTGAGTGACTACCTGCTGTCTGTGCTGCTGGGAATTGTGGAGGGATTGACGGAATTTTTGCCGGTGAGCTCGACGGCGCATTTGCGCATCAGCGAAGCACTGTTTCACATCGACCTGGCGAATGGCTATTGGAAGATGTACACGATTGTGATTCAACTGGGGGCGATTCTTTGCTTGCCGGTGTATTTTCGAGAGCGCATCAAGAAGTTCTTGTCGACTTTTCCGAAAGGCGAGCGCGGCGACCGGACGATTTTGACGCATCCGCTGGGGCTCGTGTGCGTGGCGTTTGTGGTTACGGCGGTGCCGGCATTTTTACTAACGAAAATAATTGGCAAGCATCTTGAGAGTCTCTACATCATGGGAGCCTCGCTGCTGATCGGCGGACTCGTCATGTGGATTGTGGATGAGTTTAATTCGGAGTCGGAAGGAGCAGGACTGGGCGCAACGGGAACGCGGATTCGCACCTGGCACATGGAGGATATGAACCTGGGCCAGGCAATTTGGATCGGAGCTTGCCAGATCCTTTCGGCGCTGTTTCCTGGGACTTCGCGTTCGATGTCCACGATCGCGGCGGGGCAACTTGCGGGGATGTCGCGGGCGTCGGCGCTGGAGTTTTCGTTTTTCCTTTCGATCCCGACGATGGTGGCGGCGACGGGGTACGACCTGTTGAAATCGCTGCGAGGCAAAGGCGAGAATGCGATTGGAGTAACCCACATTGATGCGCATGGATGGGTGGTGCTGCTGATCGGGTTCGTGGTGTCGTTCATCGTGGCGTACGGGGCGGTGGCGTGGTTCCTGGCGTGGGTGAGGAAGCACGGGTTTGCGCCGTTTGCGGTGTACCGAATCGTTGTAGGCGCGGTGGTGCTGGCGTGGGCTACGGGGCTGTTGCACTAGGAGTTTTGGAAACACGAGCACATAAAGTTTTTGGTTTTCGCGGGCGGTAGTTTGCTATATTCAGTGTGTTTAGGAAGTTCCTCCAGGCGGGCGTGCGATAGCGCCAGCATCCCGCCGCGACACTCAGCCTTCCCCACAATGCTGAGGAGATCTTCTTGCGCTTACTGACTCCGACTGGAAACAAGCGGTTCAACGAATTGATTGGATTTTTGTGCATCACGCTGGCGATCCTCGTCGCGCTGGCTTTGCTCTCCTATTCTCCAAAGGATGCGGCGTTTAACGTTTCCACGCCCGAGAACGCGTCAACGCAGAATTGGATTGGACCGGTTGGCGCGTATGGTTCGGACGGTCTTTTCCAGATCTTCGGATTTGCGGCGTTTCTGTTGCCGGCGGCGATCCTCGTTTTGGGATGGCGGTGGCTGCGGAGCCGGGCGATTGATTCGCAAGTTGCCACGGTCGTGGGCTTCGGGCTGCTGTTGCTTTCGCTGCCGACGCTGCTTTCCCTGTGGCATGTCTGGGACGTGCGCGGCGCCGTTCCTCCCGGCGGATTGCTGGGCGAGCTTTTTTCCAGCGGGCTGCGCAGCGGGTTCAACTTGTGGGGCGCGAACCTGGTGACCGTGGCGCTGCTGGTGACCGCTCTGTTCATGACCACGCGCTTTTCTTTTTCCGGCGCGCATGCGTGGGCCAGCGGACCGAACGGACCGATTGGGAAAGTGGAAAGGCTGGGCATTTTACAGAAGGCCCAGGCACGCTGGCATACCTGGCGCGAAGAACGCGAACAACAGCGCATGCGGCGCCGCGTGGAAGAGTCCCGCCTATCAGGCAGGAAGCCGGTTCCGCCGCAATTGATTGGCAAGGCTGAGCTCCTGAATGAGGCGGGGAAGACAATTCGCCTCGCTGACGAAAGCAATATTTTCAAGAGCAAGACTGAAATCGAAGAAGAAGAAGACGAGAAAGAGACAAAGGACGCGTCGCGCAAGGCGCCGATTTTCGTGCTCAATCGGGATACGGAGAAGGCTGGGGGCAAAAAGGCCGGCGAACCGAAAATAGCGAAGGGCAACCAGAATTATAAATTGCCTTCGCCTTCCCTGCTCCGCGAGGGCGAGCGCGGTCAGAAGCTCGATGAAGAGGAGCTGAAACAGCGGGCGCGCGCGATTGAAGCGAAGTGCCTCGAATTCGACATTCAGGGACGCGTGACACAAATCAATCCCGGGCCGGTGGTTACGACGTTCGAATTCAAACCGGAAGCGGGCATCAAGTACAGCCGGATTATCGGGCTGACCGAAGATCTGTGTCTCGCGCTGCAAGCCGAATCCATTTTGATCGAGCGCATCCCCGGCAAATCGACGATTGGCATCGAAGTCCCGAACGACAAGCGGCAGACGATTGCGCTGCGGGAAATCATCGAGGCGCCGGAGTTTATGAATTCTCCGAGCAAGCTGACGCTGGCCATGGGGCGGGACTTACACGGGCGGATTCGCGTGACGGAACTTGCGGCCATGCCGCACTTGCTGATCGCCGGCTCCACGGGCACTGGAAAGAGTGTGTTCATCAATTCGCTGATGATCTCCATTCTCTACAAGGCCAGCCCGGACGAAGTGAAAATGGTGCTGGTGGACCCGAAACGGCTGGAGCTCAATCTTTACGAGAACATTCCCCACTTGATCGCGCCGGTAGTGACCGATCCGAAGATCGCCTCAAACGTGCTGCGGAACGCAACGCGTGAAATGGAAAACCGGTTGAAGCTGCTGGCACAGCGGGGCGTTCGAAACATCGACCAGTACAACCGCACGTTCAAGAAGGAACAATCGCTTTCGCTCTTCGACAACCTCGAAGAGACCGAGCACAAGCCGCTTCCCTACCTGATCATCGTGATCGACGAGCTGGCCGACCTGATGATGGTGGATACCAACAATGTGGAAGAGTCCATCACGCGGCTGGCACAGATGGCGCGTGCCGTGGGCATCCACTTGATTCTCGCAACGCAGCGGCCATCAGTCGACGTCATCACGGGCTTGATCAAGGCCAACTTCCCTGCCCGCATTTCTTTCCGCGTAGCCAGCAAGGTGGACTCGCGCACGATTCTCGATTCGAATGGTTCAGAATCGCTGCTGGGAAGGGGCGACATGCTCTATTTGCCCGCCGGTTCAGCGCGACTCCATCGTATTCACGGGCCGCTGGTGACGGAAGACGAGATTACGTCGGTGTGCGACTTCTGGCGCGAACAGGCACAGGCAAAATACCAGGAAGAGTTGCTGGAAGCTCCGAAAGATGAAAACGGCAAAGCCGAAGGCGGCGAGGATAACGAGGCCGAGGGCGGCGAAGACGTGGACGACGATCTCTACCAGGATGCGATTCGCGTGGTCTGCGACGCAGGCCGCGCTTCCACTTCCACGCTGCAGCGCCGCTTGCGAATTGGCTATGGCCGAGCCGCTCGCTTGATCGACCTTATGGAGAAGGACGGCATCGTTGGTCCGCCCGATGGAACCAAGCCGCGCGAGGTCCTGAAAAACCGCAATTGGATGAAAGAGTTCGACGATTCCGCGCGTTAGGAGAATGTTGTTAGTTGTCAGTGTTCAGTACTTGGCATCGAATTACGGCGGTCTTGGTGACGGTGCCTGATTTGCAGTCTTGGGTCTGGTAATATTCCCCCACCTAGAATCTACTGAATTGGCATGAGGCGCGTTCATCTCACTGTGGGACTGCTTGGAGTAATCGCATTTCTGATTACCGGGCAGGTCATGGGACACCATATCCCGAAGATGCAGCTTCTGACACCCGATGTCCGCATGATGTACGTTTCCCGGCACATCTATCTGCTGGGGGCAGCGCTTGTAAACCTGACCCTGGGGCTGTATCTCCAACTGCAGTCGCCGGGATGGCGGCGCGTGCTGCAACAGATCGGTTCCCCGCTGATTCTTTTCTCCGCGGTATCCCTGCTCCCGGCCTTTATTGCGGAACCGACGCTTGGCATTGCAGGACGGAGTTGGAGAAGTTCCTTCGGGCTGATTGCGCTATTTGCCGGCGTGATGACTCACACTGTGGCAAGCCTTGTCCACAAGCCGAATTGACAGCACTGCCTGTCGTCTCTAAAATTGAAAAGTTCGAATATGCCGGGGTAGCTCATTGGTAGAGCGCCGCCCTGAAAAGGCGGGCGTAGCCAGTTCGATTCTGGCCCCCGGCACCAGATTTTGCTGCTTCTTCGCGCAGGGCCTGTGTCCCTCCATTTCTACGCTTAGACTTAATCTTTC
>WNFS01000082.1_pt1 | contig 71350 bp, 68 predicted proteins | sample 5400141 | NCBI WGS metagenome assembly WNFS01 (sample SAMN13153358, study PRJNA577476) | soil metagenome | isolation source: 60 cm saprolite under Madrone tree | place: USA:California | collected 2016-06-14 | reverse complement strand
GTCCTTTCCACGGTGTCCGAGCCTTTATGAGATGGCTTCTAGTGACAAGATCGATTCAAGACCGCCATTCGTCACATGGTTGCTCGACGAATAGCAGCCGAAGAGAGATTTCTCGACTACGCAGGCCGACCCTTCGCAGGAGCGAAGGGCAAAGAAAAATCGTCGGCCTGCTTCGCTCGGAATGACAGGCTCTGAACATTGCTCGCGGCTTCATAATGCTCCTTGACTTAAAGCTGACTTTAAGTTCTAGCATTTCGGGATGGGACGTGGCAAATCCTAATTGGAGGAAAGCCATGAAGAACGGGAAAGAACGAGTTGTCAGGGCGAGCAAGAAGAGTGCCGCGATGGTGACACTGGCACTATGGATTGGAGGTGGCGGAACGATGGGGCTAAGGGCGCAAGGTTCAATGATCGTCGTACAGCCGGAAAGGCAGGTGACGGTAGTGCAGAGCAAGTTCTATTGCAACATCAAGGTACTGACGCCCGCAGAGCGGGCGCGGCACAAACAATTGAGCGAGAAATTGATGGCGGCGCGGAAGGAGATCGTAGAGACGGAGAAAGGGTACGAATTCCAGTACAGCCCGGCGGACGTCTCGGTGGCGGAACTGGCGGACTGGGTGGCGGCAGAGAGCAAGTGCTGCCCGTTCTTTGATTTTCATATTGATTTGGAGCGCGAGGGGAAGCTGGTTTGCTTACGATTGACGGGCGAGGAAGGGATCAAGGCGTTTATCCGGGCGGAGTTCAAGGTCGAAAAATGAGGTTTGAGGGCTTCTCCAAAAACCCGAGAGACTAGCGGCGCAGGCATTGCCGCAATCGCGATCGGGCGACGCTTACATAATCGCGTTGGCCATTAGGCTGTGGGGCCCGGGGAGACAATCCGGTGGAGTGGCTCACCCGGGCGAGAGCAGGTTGAACAGTTCAGCGGAATACGATGGCGAGGCGAATCTGCCAAGCGTGTGCCACCGGACCGCTGGTGTTGATATGGTCGCGACCCTCAACGCGAAAGGCCCAATTCTCCTTGAACCAGTATTGGAAGCCCGCGCCGTAATTGGCAAGGTTCGCGCCGTTCTGGTTGGCAAAGGCACGCGTGTAACCCGCAGTAACAAACGGAACGAGTCGCCGTTCGCGCTGCGAACTTACAAAATGATATGCGCCGTTGAAAGAGGCCAGACCGACGCCATTTCTGAAGCTTTGCGTCGGGCCCTGCCAGCCGATATCGGCACCGGCTGCCAGACCCTTGTACAGCATAGCTTCACCTCCGACGCCGAGGCCGAGGGCTGCGGCGGTTGACCCACCGGCAGTGAAGCCGCCAGGAGCGACATAGGCGTATGCGTGACCATGATAATCATCGCCGCGGACCTGTGCGGTACACTTTCCGGCCGGAATCAAGAAAAGCAGCCCGAGGATCCCCAAGTTACGTAGATGCATAGTTCCTCCGTTACTGAGTGAGATAGAACGGGGCCCCCATTCGGATGGTAGGAAGGCAAGTTGTTGGCCGCAGAGAGATGCCATCCAAATCTTGCAGAATCACAAGATTGGGCGGAAGAGTGCTGCCTGACATTCCGAAAACTGACTGGAGCGGCGGACAAGTGATATCCGTTGGCGACAGAAAACCTCGTGCCGGAAACTCGGTTGGGCCTGCCGATAATTAGCGGCGGAAGAGGGAAAAGAGCCAGAGAAGCAGAGAAAGTCCGGCGCTGAGGACCAGGCAGGTGACGATGGGAAAGTAGAAAGTGCTCTGTTCGCCGCGGTGGACGATATCGCCGGGGAGACGGCCAAGACGGAACGGAAGCTTGCCGCCGAAGTAAAGTAGGGCGCCGACAAAGACGATGAGAACGCCGAGAACAAGGAGAGTGCGGCCGAGTTCGCGGAGGCGGTCCATAAAAAGGATTGTAGAAGAAATGAAGTAGAGAAGTAACGAGGTAGCGAAAAGAAAGAGGGGCACGATGTATCGTGCCCCTACGTGAGTCAATCGCCCGCGTCAGATCAGTTCGAGGCCGGAGAAGAAATAGCTGATTTCGAAGGCGGCGGTTTCCGGGGCATCGGAGCCGTGAGTGCAATTGTTGCCCATGCTGGTGCCGAGATCGCGGCGGATGGTGCCGGGAGCGGCTTTCTTGGGGTCGGTCGCGCCCATAGTGTCTCGCCATTTGAGAATGGCGCCTTCAGCTTCGAGGACGAGAGCGAAGATTTTGCCAGAACTCATGAAGTCGGTCAGCTCGCCAAAGAAAGGGCGCTCGCGGTGGACGGCGTAGAAGCCGCCGGCTTCTTCCTTGGTAAGGCGCATGGATTTGATGGCGATGATTTTGAAGCCGGCTTTGTGAATCCTGGCGAGGATTTCGCCTTGCTGACCGCGACTGACGGCGTCGGGCTTGATGATTGCGAAAGTGCGCTCCAGAGCCACTAGAAAGTTCCTCCGAAATATCAATCAAAGATGCCGGGCTGAAGCCCGGCGCTACAAAATCAGGAAAAAGCCTCGGGCCTGAAGGCCCGAGCTACAGAAACTTCATTTCAATGCTGCGGCGAGAGTCGAGCCGAGGTCCGCGGGAGATTCCACGGTGCGGATGCCGGCAGCGGCCATCGCGGTGTATTTGTCCTTGGCGGTGCCTTGACCGCCGCTGATGATCGCGCCGGCGTGGCCCATGCGTCGGCCTGGGGGCGCGGTTTGGCCGGCGATGAAACCCACGACAGGCTTCTTCATGTTGACCTTGATCCATTCCGCGGCGCGCTCTTCGGCGTTGCCGCCGATTTCGCCAATCAAAATAATGGCGTAGGTTTCGGGGTCGTCGTTGAAAAGCTGGATGGCGTCGAGGAACGTCGTGCCGATGATGGGATCGCCGCCAATACCGATGCAGGTAGATTGGCCGATGCCGAGTTGCGTGAGTTGATGGACCGCTTCGTAGGTGAGCGTGCCGCTGCGGCTGACGACGCCGACATTTCCTTGCTTGTGAATGCGGCCGGGCATGATGCCGATTTTGCATTTGCCGGGAGAAATGATGCCGGGGCAGTTCGGGCCGATGAGGCGGGTTTTCTTGAAGTCGACGACGGTCGCGATGCGCACCATGTCGAGGGCAGGGATGCCCTCGGTGATGCAGACGACGAGCGGGAGTTGCGCATCGGCGGCTTCGAGGATGGCGTCGGCGGCGTAGGGCGGAGGAACAAAAATGACGGAAGCGTTTGCGCCGGTGGCTTTCGCGGCGTCGGCAACGGTGTTGAAGACGGGGCGTTCAAGGTGCTTGGTGCCGCCTTTGCCGGGAGTAACGCCGCCCACCACATTGGTGCCGTACTCAAGCATTTGTTGCGCGTGAAAAGTGCCTTCGCGGCCGGTGAAACCTTGCACGATGAGGCGCGTTTTTTCGTTGACGAGGACACTCATCGCGCACCTCCGGCGAGAGCAACGACCTTTTGAGCGCCATCCTTCATGCCTTCGGCGATGGTGAAGTTGAGGCCGCTTTCGCGGAGAATCTGCTGGCCCGCTTCGACGTTGGTGCCTTCCATCCGGACGACGACGGGAACTTGCAAATGTAAATCCTTGGCAGCGGCGACGACACCAGTGGCGAGCACATCGCAACGAAGGATGCCGCCGAAAATATTAATGAACACGGCTTTGACCGCCGGATCGCTCATGAGAATGCGGAAGGCGTTCTTCACCTGCTCGGCGGAAGCGCCGCCGCCAACGTCGAGAAAGTTTGCGGGAGACCCGCCGGCATACTTGATGATGTCCATGGTGGCCATGGCGAGACCGGCGCCGTTGACCATGCAAGCGACGCTGCCATCGAGCTTGATGTAGTTGAGGCCGTACTTGGAGGCTTCGACTTCGAGGGGATCTTCTTCATCGAGGTCGCGAAGTTCGCGGAGATCCTTGTGACGGAAGAGCGCGTTGTCGTCAAAGGTCATCTTGGCGTCGAGGGCGACGAGTTTGCCGTCGCCGGTGACCACGCAAGGATTGATTTCGAGCAGTGAGGCGTCCGTGTCAACGAAAGCGCGATAGAGAGCCTGGAGGAATGGGATTGCGGAATTCGCGACTTCGCTAGGCAAGCCGAGGCCGAAGGCGATTTTGCGGGCCTGGTACGGCTGCAAGCCGACGGCCGGATGAATGTACTCGCGCAGAATGGCACCGGGATTGTTCTTGGCGACTTCCTCGATCTCCATACCGCCAGCAGCGCTGGCCATGAAGACGACGTGGCCCGTGGCGCGATCGACGAGCAGGCCAAGATAGAGTTCGCGCTTAATGTCGAGACCTTCTTCGATGAGCAGGCGCTTGACAATGCGGCCAGTGGGGCCGGTTTGCGGAGTGACCAGCTTCATGCCGAGAATGTGGCTGGCGAGTTCGGCGGCTTCATCCGAGGAGCGCGCCAGCTTGACACCACCGGCTTTGCCGCGGCCGCCGGCGTGAATCTGCGCTTTAACAACGATGACATTGACGTTCGAGCGCAGGCGGTGGGCAGCCTCGCGGGCCTCATCCCTGGTGAAAGCGACTTCGCCGCGGGGAGTAGTCACGCCGTAGCGAGCGAGGATCGCCTTGGCCTGATATTCATGAATCTTCATCGAGGTTCCGTTTTCCGTTCGAGTTTGAAGCAGTCTGCTAGTGTTAGAATTTTGACGGCAATGGAAACATAGAAGTTTACCCGGAAGGCGGAAAGGGAGCAAGGACGCGCGAATTGACGCGAAAATTGATGAAGAAAAATGCGCATCGTCGCGAACCTAGATGCCATCTTGCGGCGGCATGCGGATGACAATTTCGTTGATTGAGCGAATCGAGGGCGGGCACGTCCTTACACGCACGGAAGCGGAAGCGGCGATGGAAGAGCTGCTTTCAGGACGCGTCAAGACGCCGGAGATCGTGCGTATGCTGGAGGCGCTGAACCGGCGGCCCGTCGAGGTGCAGGAACTCGCGGGATTTGCGCGCATGATGCGACGGCACGCTACGCGCGTGTTTGCGGAGGGCGAAGCAATTCCCGCGAACATGGTGGACACGTGCGGGACCGGGGGCGACGCTTCGAACACGTTTAACATTTCGACGGCGGCGGCGATCGTTGCAGCGGCGGCGGGAGCGCGCGTTGCGAAGCATGGGAATCGCGCGGCCAGCTCGCAGAGCGGCTCGGCGGACGTACTGGAAGCGCTGGGAGTACGGATCGACCTGCCGTTCGAACGGTACGGGCTTGCCATCCGCAAGATTGGCATTGGATTTCTGTTCGCGCAAGCCGCACACACGGCGACGCGGCATGCGGCTCCGGCGCGAAAACAAATTGGCGCGCGGACGGTGTTTAATTTGCTGGGGCCGCTGACGAATCCGGCGGGAGCGCAATCGCAAGTGCTGGGCGTTTTTTCAGAGGATGTGATTGACCTGGTGGCCGCGACGCTGGCTGAGCTTGGCGTCGAGCGAGCGTTTGTGGTACACGGCGCCGGGGGGCTAGACGAAATTTCGCTCTCTGGGGAGACGATGGTCGCCGAAGTGCGAGGTGGCGTGGTCCGGCGCTTTACAGTGACGCCGGAGGAGTTCGGCGTTGCGCGCGCACCAATTGAATCCATTCGCGGAGGAACGGCCGCCGAGAATGCGGCGATTATCCGTCGCATTCTGGAAGGCGAGGCTGGGCCGGCGCGCGATATCGTGGTGGTCAATGCGGCAGCTGCGCTTGTTGCTGCGGGCGTGGCTGACAATTTTCGCGAAGCGGCTGGTCTCGCGAGTTTCGTGATTTCCTCGGGAGCGGCAAGCGAGAAACTGGCGAGTTTGGCTGCGTTCACTAGCAAGAGTTAGATTCACAATCAGGATTGATGAGTTTAGGAGAGACCATTTGAAAAACATCGCAGTCATTCTATTGATTGCCTTTTTCTCAGGTCCGGCTCTCGCGCAGAAGGCGACTTCTCCGTCGCCCGCGCAGGTCGTACAGGAAGTCCGCGACTACAGGATGGATAACGAGGACCGCATCATCCGCGAGCTGAGCGAATTCCTTGCGATTCCCAACATCGCTAGCGACACGCCAAATATTCAAAAGAATGCCGCGCATCTGGTGGAGATGCTGGAGGCACGCGGGATCGAAACACACCTTCTGCCGATCAGCGGGCGCGGGCCGGTGGTTTTCGGCAAACTGATTACGCCGGAAGCGAAGCGCACGGTGATTTTCTACGCCCATTACGACGGGCAGCCGGTGGATCCTGCCGCGTGGACGGATGGAAAACCATTTGAGCCGGTGCTTCGCGATGCGGCCATCGAAGCGGGTGGAAAGCGGATTCCTTTCCCGGAAAACAGCGCGCAACATCGGGCGATCTACAACGACAATTGGCGCATCTACGCGCGGTCGTCTTCCGATGACAAGTCACCGATCGTGGCGCTGCTGGCGGCGCTCGATGCGCTGCGGGCGAAGAAAATTCCGTTGGGCGTGAACTTGAAAGTGATCTTCGAAGGCGAGGAAGAGGCGGGATCCACGAATCTGCAGCGAACGCTGGAGCTGCACAAAAACCTGTTGGGGGCGGACCTGCTCATCACCGCCGATGGGCCCGTCCATCAAAGCGGGCAGCCACTGGTTTTCTTTGGAAACCGAGGGGACATCGGGCTCGACGTCACGGTGTATGGGCCGGTGCGCGCACTGCACAGCGGGCATTATGGAAACTGGGCGCCAAATCCGGCGATGGAGTTGTCGCGACTGCTGGCGTCGATGAAGGACGCAGATGGACGAGTGCTGATTGACGGTTATTACGATGACGTTACGCCACTGGGCGACGCCGAGAAAAAAGCGCTCGCGGAGCTGCCATACAACGATGGGGATCTGGAGCGTGAGCTGGGGATTGCGAAGCCGGAGGGCGGTGGAAAGAAATTGGTGGAGCTGATCATGCAGCCGTCGCTGAATATTCGCGGATTGCGGAGCGCGTACGTCGGGGAGCAGGCGCAGAATGTGGTACCGGAAAAAGCGGAGGCTTCGCTCGATGCGCGACTGGTCAGGGGAGAAGACCCGCAGAATAAGTTCGATCAGATCGTTGCATTCATCCGCAAACAGGGCTACTACGTGATCGACCGCGAACCGACCATCGAGGAGCGCCGCACGCATGCTCTGATCGCAAAGATCGCGAACGAAGGCGGCTATCGGGCCTCGCGCACGCCGATGGACCTGCCAGTTTCAAAGAAAGTGGTTGAGGTCGTCGAAGGGGCTGCAGGCCCGACGGTGAAAATGCCTACTCTCGGCGGAACTGCTCCCATGTACATATTTGAAGAGCTGGGCCTGCCGATGATCGGAGTGCCCATCGTCAACGCAGACAATCATCAACACAGCTCGGACGAGAATTTGCGGCTGGGGCATTTCTGGCGTGGGATGGAGATTTATGGGGCGATATTGGCGGATTTGAATTGGTGAAGAGAAAAGACTCAACACAGAGAGCACGGAGTCCACAAAGTATCATAGAGAAGAACTTCGCGCCGATGTCAGAGAGACAAGAAATTTTGTAAGAGTTGCTTGCCGGAATCGGTGAGGACGGATTCGGGGTGGAATTGCACCCCTTCGATTTTGCGGTGGCGGTGACGAAAGCCCATGATGATGCCGTCGTCGGTTTCGGCGGTGATGGCGAGCTCGCGCGGCAGGGATTTTCTTTCGACGATCAGGGAATGGTAGCGCGTGGCAGTGAAAGGATTCGGCAGCTTGCGGAAGATATTCTTGCCATCGTGATGGATCTGGCTGGTTTTGCCATGAAAAAGTTTCGGGGCGCGGATGATTTTGCCGCCGAACGCTGCGCCAATGGCCTGATGGCCGAGGCAAACACCGAGGATGGGAAATTTTCCAGCAAGGCGCTCGACCAACTCGACGGAAATACCCGCTTCCTGCGGCGTGCAAGGGCCGGGCGAAATCACGATGCGCTCGGGCTTGCGGCGGATAATTTCCTCCACCGTGATTTTGTCGTTGCGGTGCACTTCGACCTGGCAACGTAATTCGCCGAGATATTGGGCGAGGTTATAGGTGAAGGAATCGTAGTTGTCTAGCAGGAGAATCATAGTGAAGTGCCTGCCTCCGATTCTAGAACAGCTCTTCCGACTTGTAGGCCGACAAGGCGGCTCAATCTAGTTTAGGCTAAGGCGGACAGACTAAAGTCTGTCCCACTAACGCCGGTGCGCTCTTTCCAGCGCTGTGAGCAATGCTTTCGACTTGTTCACGCTCTCCTGATATTCACCCTCCGGCGTGGAATCCGCAACTATGCCGCCGCCGGCTTGCACATAGGCGATCCCATTTTTCATCACCATAGTACGAAGTGCGATACAGGAATCGAGGTTGCCTGCGAAATCGAGGTAGAGGATGCCTCCGGCATAAATTCCGCGGCGCGTGCGCTCGAGCTCTTCGATGATTTCCATGGCGCGAACTTTGGGCGCGCCCGACACCGTGCCGGCTGGAAAACAAGCCATCAGCGCGTCGAAGCAATCCACGTCTTCACGCAGACGGCCGCGCAGGCTGGAAACGAGATGCATGACGTGTGAATAGCGCTCGACAGTTAGCAACTTTTCAGGCTTCACCGTGCCGTAGTCGCAGACGCGCCCGAGATCGTTGCGGCCAAGATCGACCAGCATGATGTGCTCGGCGCGCTCTTTTTCGCTAGCTAGCATTTCGCGCTCGAGGTGCTGGTCTTCGGCTTCGTCCTTGCCGCGCCAACGGGTGCCGGCGATGGGGCGGTAGAAGACATCGCGTCCCTGGACCTTAACGAGCATTTCCGGTGAGCTGCCGACGACGGAGACATCGTTGAGTTGCAGATAGAAGAGATAGGGTGAGGGATTTAGCGCACGAAGCTCGCGATAGACCTCGAAAGGCTCAGCTTTCGTCTTCGCGGAAAAACGCTGGCTGAGCACGACTTGAAAAATATCCCCGGCCCGAATGTACTGCTTGGCTTTCCGCACGGCAGCCAAGTATTCGGGGCGGCGAAAATTGGAAGTTACTTTCAGCGGCGCGCGATGCTTCGCTTTGGACGGCTTCTTCGGGCGCTCGGCGGCCACTGGCTCATCGAGCAGCCGGCGGGTCTCCTTGATTTCGCGCACGGCGGCGTTGTATTTCGCGCGCAGGCTGCCGCCGGCCTCGGTGAAAACATTGCGAACGATCCACAAGCGGTGCTGGACGTGATCGAAAGCGACGAGGCCGTGGTAGAACATCAGCATGGCGTCGTAGAGGCCGATTTCGTCGCGGAGACGCTTGGGGATGCGCTCGATGAGCCGCACCATGTCGTAGCTGAAGTAGCCGATGGCGCCGGCGACCAGCGGCGGCAATCCAGGAAGCCGCACGGGACGAAACCGTTCGATACGCTCGCGCAGAAACGAAATGGGATCGCGCTCCTCCCAAACGACGCGGGCGCGGCCCTCCAGAACGCACGCGCCGTTGGCGTAACGGAAGATTTCCTCGGGGTGCGCGCCGGCAAACGTGTAGCGGGCGATTTTTTCTCCGCCCTCCACGCTTTCGAGAAGGAAGGAGTAGCGCGCACCCTGGGCAATGCGCAGATAAGCGCTGACGGGAGTCAGCAAATCCGCAGAAAAAACATCATAGACCGGGATGAGGTTGCCCTGTTTGGCGAGGCGCTGAAATTCGCGGAAGTCCGGCTGGATCATGGGAATAGGTTCACAGTTCCGACCAAGTCGGAATCTTCGATCGACAGCTTTTGGTTCACAGAAAAAGAGACCTATTATTACATTACTTGGGACGGGCCTAGATTATTCGCCAGAAGCCGAAGGCATTTCTTAAACTCCTGATGAGTTCCAGAATCGAAGGTGAGCATCGGTGAGTAACCGACTAATCCCATCTCGGTCCACTTTATCTGGAAGCGTTGAAGTTGCGTGAGCAGCTAGCGCTTCTGATTCGAGTTGCGCGCCGAGCTCTCGAATTTCGGTAAGAGAGTACTTGCCCCTACGGATTTCGATCAACTCGTCCCGGTTCGGTCTCGGCAGCGTGATACGTCCCTGCTCCATCAACTCTTTCGCTTCTCCGTACAGACGGATTACATGCATGGCGTACTTCGTGTCGTATCCATGTTTATCTTCGAGTTCAGCACTGTGAACGTTCTTCTGCCCCTTCTGCCCAAGCAATCGTTTCATCTGGTCGTCTGCGAATCCGAGGAATGGCTTCACATGACCCTTCGCCAGGAAAAATTCAGCCCGAGCGGAAAAGTGGTCCCACGTCTTGGTCGTGAACTCAAGTAGTGCGAACAAGAAATGCAAAGCCGATGGATTGCCCTTGGCGGCTAGTCCCGCCCACTTCATCAGGGTGTATAGGCAGACGTCCACATCTGCCCAAGAACTTTGGTCGGTGGCGGAATGTAAAGTCCGTACCAGTCGGTATCGTCCGTCGCGCCCAGTTTTGCACCGTGCGCTTGCGAGCCGCCAATACACGCCATGATTAAGTTTTCTTGATGGACGAATCCGTATTGGGAGAAGTCGGGTTTCACTTTGCGATCCTTGATATTGTCAATGGTAACGCGCTTCCGCGGCTAGCGAGCGCGGGAGTTCTCCTCAGCGCGGAGAGCGGCGAGCACGGCGCGGCGCATCGCGGCTTCGGGCGCGCGCTTTTGCATCCAGATTTCCCACTGGGCGACGCCCTGGGCGAGAAACATCTCGACGCCGGAGACGGTGGCGATTCCCTTTTTCGCGGCAAGTTTCAAGAGTTGCGTCCTCTGGGGGCGGTAGATCAGGTCCATGACGATGCGGCAATGCAACTCGCCGGGCGCGAGGGGCGAAATTCCTTCGTGAGGGTGCATGCCGACCGGCGTAGTGTTGAGGATGACATCAAAGAATTCCCTGCGTAAAGCGCGGCGCGGGACTACTTCTCCACCGACGGAACGGGCCAGCTCTTTGGCGGCTTTTTCGCGCCGGGCGCAAATTCCGACAATGGCGCCAGCGCGAGCGAGCGCGAATGCGGCAGCGCGCGCCGAGCCACCGGCGCCGAAGATCACGGCGCGGCTCCCTTTGATTGGGAGTTTCTTCTCCAGCGCGCGGAGCACGCCCACGTAATCCGTGTTGCGGCCGTAAAGGGAGCCGTCGGTTCGGACCACAACGGTGTTCACTGCACCGATCTCCTCGGCCAGGGGCTCACATTCCTTCAAATGTTTGAGGATGGCTTGCTTGTGCGGGATGGTGACGCTGAAGCCGCGGACACCGAACTCCGGAATAGCGGCAAGAAAATCACCGAGCTGGCGCACTAGAAATGGGAGATACACGGCATCCATGCGGCGCGCGACGAACCCCGTGTTGTGCAAGAGTGGAGAAAGAGAATGACCGATGGGATCGCCAATCACCCCGTACACTCGCGTGGTGCGTGTGAGAGTGTGCGCGCGATAGAGATGCTTCATCTCATCCAGGGAAATCTGGCCGGGGGCGGTAGCCCCGGCGACAGGCGCGTAAGCCAGCGCGCTTCCTTCGCGTAAGGCAAGGATTCGCGCCGGCAGACCAGCTTCGCCCATGGGAACAGCGACAAAATTCTTCGAGTTATGCGCCAAACGCAGGAGCCGCACACTGTCGCGGATGCTCCGCGCTTCGGCTGCGATTTTTACGGCATCGACTCCGCCGTGAGCCGGCGGGTTCACGGTTCGAGGCAAATCAGGCGTGCGCTCGAAGTCGTGCACGGAAAGCATGACGCGCGGCGGCACGGGGTATTCCCGAACGGACTGGCCGGGAAGCTTGCGCAAGGTTTCTACTTCGAGATCGCACCATTGGCAACCGGCTTCGCGAGCCTGAATGAGCCAGTAGAGTTCGCGGTCAACGCCCCCGGCAAATTTGCCTCCGCCTTCGCGACGGCGACAGGTGGCGAGGAATGTAGCGCCCCGAGACCGGCGCTTGCCCAGCCAACGGAGGAACCGTGCGCGTTCCACGTCACTGTGTAGCCAATCGAGACGAAGCTCGACGGTGCTGGTATGCCTTAAAGCGGCGCGGACGAGCCTCGACATTTCCGCCGCCGCCCCAGCCGCCACAACCGCACAAATCCGCCGTAATCCGGTGCCAAAGGGGCCCATGCCTGCCTTATGCCGCCAACCTGTTGAAAATACAGCTGCTAGTATGCCGTAACTGCCGACCACACCCGTATCAAAAGTGTAAAGCAACCTCGGCCATTTAGTTGACGCATGGGGTAGGCCCTGATACTTTCGCTTAGAAAAGTCCATGCACGGCCCGTCGGGCGTGTTTTCGAAGGAGTTTGGAATGCGCGCTAGCATAGCTGTGTTGTCTCTATCGATCTTCCTGGGAGCCGCGGTAAGTTCAGCACAAAACGCGCCTCAGGCGGCTCCGCAAAATCCGCCAATCGACTACAGCGCGGTAAATTGCTCGGGATTCGTTACGGATCAGAAAGTGCCGGATGGAATCCGGATCGTCTCCGGAGAGCAATCGAACTACAAGATCGTCTTTTCGCGGGGCGAGTATGTGCACATCAATCGGGGCCAGGACAAGGGTGTTCGCGTCGGCGACCGGTTCTCGGTGGTGCGGCCGGACAAGGATCCGACGGATGTGCCATGGTTCAAGTGGCAGACGAAGCTCCTAAGAGCCATGGGCTCGCTTTATATGGACGCGGGGCAGGTGAGGGTGGTCAACGTCCAGCCCAAAGTTTCCGTCGCTCAGGTCATCTTCTCGTGCGATTACATGCAACGCGGAGATATCCTCGTACCTTATCAGGATCGTCCGGCACCCCCGTACAAGGATCCTGCCGGCTTCAATCACTTCGCGCCAGTGAGCGGCAAGCCGGTGGCCATGCTGGTGGCCGGAAAAGACTACGGACAAGTCTACGGTAAACTCAACTCGGTCTTTGTAAACCTCGGCACCAACCAAGGGGTCAAGATCGGCGATTACTTCCGAATCTTCCGCTATCAAGGTTCGATGGCGGAGACCGTGCCGCAAGAAAGGGGTTTTCAGTACACGATGTACGGCTTCGGGAGCGCCCCCGCGCGCTACCAATGGAATGACTTGCCGCGCGAAGTGCTCGGCGAGGGAATCGTCATAAACGTTAGCCGCAATTCATCGACCATGGTGATCACATTCAATTCCAGTGAAGTCTTCGCGGGCGACTACGTCGAAGTCGAATAGAAGTACGGTATCTCGCTCCATGGCTCAGGCCTGCTGCGGTTTCTCCCGCGCGGGCCTTTTGCTTTTCCCGATGGTGTTAATTCGATTTCTTCTATCTGGCTTAGATGATTCAGGTCCCCTCGCGAAGTGAACTCTCGGAAAAAACCTCACATGTAAATCCAAAGAGGCGAGCCTCGGGATCGCGCCAAGCCTCTCGATGCAGCCCGGCCTTGCGGCAGGTCTCCTCGAGAAACTGCTGGCGCGACAGCCGATGTTCAATCGCGACTTGGGGAAGAAGAAGCCCGCCCTGAGCGTGCAGACGGACGAGCAGCCCGTGATGGCCAATTTCGATGGATTCAGGGGCGATAGGCTGCAGGGGTGAAAGCAACGAGATTTCAATGCTAAGTTCGCCGAGCTGCTCTGTTTTCATGGGCGCGAATCGCGGATCTTCCAAAGCCGCGCTGGCAGCACAGCGAACAATGGCCTCTCCGAGCGGCTCGTTCGCTTCGATCACGCCGATGCAACCCTGCAAACGTTTGGCCACATGAAGTGTTACGAAGACGCCGTGGCGCTCAGCGAAGACTCCTTCAATAGGGAACATATCGGGGAGCTTGCGGTGGGATACGGCCTCAACAACGGCCGTCCTGGCCAGTTGCAGGGCGGCGCGCCGATCCGCTTCAGAGAGGGACGACATCCTCGGACTTCTTGCGAGCTTCGAGCATCCGGAGACGGCGGCGCTGCTTGATGCTGTCGTCAACGTGGCTCCAGAAGCGCCGAAAATACTGTGCGGCGGAGACCAGCGCGCTGATGACGACGAGCCAAAGCAAGACCTGCCCCAGCAGCTTGAGCCAAGGGTGACCTACCCCGGCTCCGGCGATAAGCACCGCAACAGCGCAAACCTGCAAAACCATTTTTGTTTTTCCAAGCGTGGAGGCTTCGATGGTGAATCCCTCTGCCGAAGCGATATTGCGCAAGCCGAGGACCGTGAATTCCCTGCCGATGATGATTACCACCATCCACGCGGAAACCAGCTGCATGCTCACCAGCGAAACGAACGCCGCGGAAATCAGGAGCTTGTCGGCAATGGGGTCGAGAAGAATGCCAAGGGTCGTTACCTGCAGCCGGCGCCGAGCCAGATAGCCATCCGCCCAATCGGTCGCAGCCGCCAGCAGCAGGATGAACACGCCCCAGACCTCGAAGTGCACGGAAAATCCCCAGAACTCGAAGTTGGGACTGCGAGTGAGGAGGATCACTATGAGGACGGGAACGAAAAAGATCCGCAACAGCGTCAATGAATTAGGAAGATTCATGAGTCCATGGCGGCGGAGGGAGCCGCCCGTGGCATCAGCCACCGCAGTTTCACTATAGACTCGGTGTAGGGACGCGTCAACACGTCAGAGGCAGTTCCGGGAGCACGCCGAAGAGCTTGAAATTATTACGCTTTTGGCCATTGGCAGTAACTCCCAGATTAACTCTCTCTTAAAGGCACAAACAAAGAAGACCGCACTCTTCCGGATCGAGGCTGCTGCAAATCTGTGCAAATGTGAAAACGCCGACATGGGAATGAGGGGGTTAACGCCAGGACGGAGGACGCCCTAACAATGCAAGTAACTATTTTATTTTCAATAGAGTACAAGGATTCCGTTTTTCATTTTTCTGAGCAAGTCAGGAAAACGCGCAGGCCCATCCAAAAGGGGGAGCTGCAGTTTCCACAACGTTTTCCACAGAGGGTCGGCTACCCATCCTGAAGGAAAGGAGCCTCCGGGAGGGACCGCAAGTTGGTAAAAACAGAGGTTTTACGCGGCGTTACTTCAGAGTTACTAGGTTGAAAAGCGCGGAGCGCCGCTCAGATGGCCCGCGGACCGCGAAGGAGTCTGATAGGAAGCATGAAGACGGCACTAAAGAGGCCGAGAACCCCATGAACGGCGATTCCAACAATCCGAAAAGGTAGTGTCAGGAGCCATACGATTGGATATAGCACAAGAGCAAGGAGCGCGAGCGGCCAGCACAGGACAAACAGAATGATCCACAATAAAAATGCAGCCATGACAACCTCGCTTGTGGCGACCGCGAGAAAAGTCAATAACCAGGATGACCGCAGAACCGCCAGTCTCATTGAATGTTACGAGAGCACGCGCGGAAAAGTTTCCTCCACCGCAAATTCTTTGAGCCGGAGCCGCCGGGCGATGGACGCAGGCACTTCCGCATCGAGCCGCATGTGGGAATCGTCGATTTCCGAGTGAAGGACCCGTCCCAGCGCGTGAATCATGGCCAGGGTACGGCCTTCCGCCAGCGGCAAACGAATCGAAAGCGTTACAACAGGATCGGTGGGCATCTCAACGTCCATGCGGCGCAGCAACTCCCCGATCCCTTCGCCCGTCAGAGCGGACACTAGCACAGGCGCGGCGGCAGTGCTTCTGCGGGCGCCGTTGATGATGGCCTTTCGCTCTTCAAGAGCCAGCTGGTCCATCTTATTCAGCACGCGCAGCCTGGGACGGCCATCAACACCAAGTTCTCGTAAAATTTTATCGACTTCCTCGTCGAGTTCGTCGTGGTGCGGATTGGAAACGTCGCTCACATGCAGTATCAAAGCGGCTTCCTGCACTTCCTCGAGAGTCGCACGAAACGCCGTCAGCAAACCATTTGGCAGATCGCGGATAAACCCGACGGTATCGGAAACCAGGACGCGGCGGTTCGAGGGAAGGCGCAGCGCGCGGATCGTTGGATCGAGCGTCGCGAACATTCTCGAAGAAACCAGCACATCGGCGCGGCTGAGGGCATTAAACAACGTGGATTTGCCCGCGTTCGTGTAACCCACTAGCGCGATCGTCCCGAGAGGAACGGCATTGCGGGCCTCGCGCCGTAGCGCCCGCTGTTTGCGGACTTCATCAATACTGGCCTCGATTTTGCGGACGCGATCGCGAATCCGGCGGCGGTCAGTTTCCAGTTTCTTTTCACCGGGTCCGCGCACGCCGATGCGTCCCGCTCCGCCGCCCGCTCCACCCGCGCCGCCACCACCGCTTTTGCCGCCGAGGCGCGACATCGCGGTTCCTTTTCCGGTCAGGCGGGGCAGCATGTAATTCAATTGCGCCAGTTCGACCTGTAGCTGACCTTCGCGGCTCCGCGCATGACGCGCGAAAATATCGAGAATCAACTGTGTGCGGTCGATTACGCGGCGATCTGTTGCTTCTTCAATGTTGCGCTGCTGCATCGGAGAAAGATTGCTGTCGAAAATGATCAGCGGCGCTTTGTGCGCCGTGGCCTCCGCGCGAATTTCGTCCAGCTTGCCGCGGCCAACCAGCGTTCCTGGATCCGCAGAGTCACGCATCTGGAAAACGGTTCCAGCAATCTCCGCGCCCGCGCTGCGCGCCAGTTCCACGAGCTCCGAAAGCGATTCGCGGCCTTGCTCGCCAGCCGGCATGCCGGGAAAGCGAGGCGCGCGCTTCCATCCAACACCTACAAGCAAGGCGCGTTCTGCTGTCGAGACCTGATGTTGTGTTTTCGTCACTGAGATCGGCCGGGATTCATCGTGCGGACTTGCTGCATTCTTTGCGGGGCTCACCCCTGAAATCAATTATACGCTTCTCTCTGCGGCCCGGCGAGCCATCTCCGACCTGCTAGGTTTTGTGTGGATCAGAGGCGCTTTGCGACGCACATAGACCCGTGGGAAGATAGGTCTATGCGAAAATTGACGCTCACCGCGGTAAATTTATTGGCAGCTGGGATAACGCTGATGGGAAATGCCCAGGCGCAGCAAACACCGGCAGCAAACACACAACAAGCACCAGCAGCGAAGGCTGCACCGGCTCCGGCTGCCGGTGCACAGAAGGCGCCTGCGTCCAAGACAGGACAATTGGCTAAGCCGAGAACACAACCTGTCCTAACGCTCAAAACGCAGAAAGACAAAGTCAGCTACGCTCTGGGAGCTAACCTGGGGATGAACTTGCACAATCAGTCCGTGGATGTGGACACCGCCATTGTGTTGCGGGGCTTGAAGGACGCTCTCGCGGGAGGCAAGTTGCTGTTGACAGATGATGAGGCCAAAGCCGCGCTCACACAATTGCAGACTGACCTGCGCAACAAACAGATGGAAAAAATGAAAGAGGCAGCGGATCTGAATAAGAAAGCAGGCACATACTTTCTGGAGGCGAATAAGGCCAAGGAAGGCGTCGTCACGCTCCCGAGCGGCCTGCAATACAAAATCTTGACCGCAGGTACGGGACCAAAACCTGCAGCGACCGACACAGTCTCTTGCAACTACCGGGGCACCCTTCTGGACGGTACAGAATTCGACAGCTCTTACAAGCGTGGCCAGCCAGCGTCATTTTCTGTGGCTGGCGTCATCAAGGGCTGGACGGAAGCTCTGCAGCTCATGCCCGTGGGATCGAAGTGGCAACTCTTTATTCCCTCGGACCTCGCTTATGGGGATCGCGGCGCGGACCCGCGCTCGGGCATCGGCCCTGGCGCGACCCTCATTTTTGAAGTGGAGTTGCTTTCCATCCAAGACAAAGCCAAATCAGAAGTTGCACCTACGCCAAAATAGCGCCGCCGGCACAGGGCGAGCTCATCCGAAAGGTTTCGCCGGTTTCAGGCCTTCTGTTTGAATCCATTCGAGAACGGCGGCTTGCACTGCTAGATCATCGCCAAATCCTGAAAACCAGCGCACGCCCGGCTCTTTTCTGAACCACGTGAGTTGGCGTTTGGCGTAGCGCCGCGTGGCCTGCTGAATTGCTCCCCGCGCCCTTTCCAATGCAACCTCCCCACGGAGGACCGCGTGCAATTCGCGGTAGCCGATGAAATCAAACGGCTTCGAATCCTCGCTAGGGCCACTCTCACGCAGCGCTTGCACTTCACGCATCCATCCGCGTTCGAGCATGGCGTCCGTCCTGGCGTGGATGCGCTCGTTGAGCTTTTCGCGCGGGGGCATCAACCCAATTTTTAGAACGCGCCATCCTTCCAGCGGGACGCGGCCGCCCGTGTGCACTTCCGATATCGGCTTGCGCGCCAGAATACACACTTCGACAGCGCGGATGAGTTTCTGCTCATCCGTGGGCGCGATTTTCCTGGCCGCTTCCGGGTCGAGCCGCTTCAGGAGGCGATGGAGATGGCCAGGAGAATGTTCTTCCATGCTCGCACGGAGCCGTTCGCGCAATTCTTCCGAGCGCTTCGGAACGTCGGCAAGGCCTTCGAGCAGGGCGCGCAAATACAATCCAGTCCCAACGGTAAATACCGGCACTCGCTTGCGCCGCCGCAGTTCTTCTAGAACTTGCAGAGCCAACTGGCGGTAGCCGCCCGCGGTTGCGTCATCCCTTGGCCCAAGAACGTCAATCAGATGATGCGGTATACCGCGACGCTCAGCGGAGGTGGGCTTGGCGGTGCCAATATCAAAGCCGCGATAGAGCTGCGTCGAATCACACGCCACAACTTCGCCGCCGAACTGCTCCGCGAGCTTCACGCCGAGCGCTGACTTACCCGATGCCGTCGGACCAACGATGGCGACGAGTGGCAAGAGCGCTTTAGTTTCGCTCATCGAAAAAGGAGATGCCGCGCGCGAACAAAAAGAAAAATGAGCAAGAAAAGTGCGAGGAGAATACTGCCCAGAACCTGTTGGCGCGGGAGTTTCATTGTTATTGGTTGAAGTCGTTCGGCAGCATGTTGTAGTAGTACCGATAACGCAATTCGATGTACGGCCCCTTGAATTGTGAAGGCAAAGGCTCAAATGGACTTGACGCGCGCACCGAGGAAAAAGCGGCCCGGTCTAGTGGCTCTTTCCCGGAGTTGCGCTCGATGGTCGGTTCATCGGACGGCACGCTTCCATCGCGCTTGATCCTGAACGTGAGAAAGACGATGCCTTTCTCGCCAAGCTCGACGGACGTAGGCATGACGGCAAACCAGTTGCGCTTCACCGTAAAATAAACGCGCTGGAGGTAGCTGTTGAAATCCACGCCTTGATCAGGCGTGAGCATCTCCAAGCCGCCGTAGGCCGTCCCGCCGCCACTTCCGCCCCCCCGCCCACCACCGCCTGGAAGCTGGCCGCCTCCCCCGATTGGCTGCGGACCGGAGGGCCTAGTCGCCGCTCGCAAGGAGTCTTGAATGCTCTTGCTGGCAGAAGTCTCCTTTGGCAATGCAAGGTTAGGATGAGGAATCGGAGCATCAGGCGTTTCAAGCTTTAGCGGGGCTTTTGCGGTAGGCGCGTCGGCTTGTGTCTGGGGAACTGTTTGCGGGACGTCTTGCTTGGGTATCGGCGCGTTCGGCAACTCTTTCACCGGACGCTCCGGCTGTGGCGCAGGCGTTGGAATAATAGGCGGGGCCACTTCCCGCAACACGCGCGGACTGACGTGAACTTTAGGCGCAGGTTGAGCCGGAGGAGCCGATGGCTTTAACGATTCCAGCCTCCACGGCGGAAGCAATGGCGTCAATTGCCTTTGCGCGAGTTCTATTTCGGCTTGGGTCGGCACATGCGCCGGAAAGAGCTTCGATTGGAACAACAGCGCAACGAACAGCAGAATGTGAAAGGCGATGGAAGACAAACGCGTCGTGAGTTGCCACTTGGCCTTCTCTTCTGCCTGCTCGGGAGCGATCAGTTGGACTTCCCCGGTACTGAAAATGTCGGGGCCGACGAGGTCTTCGGCGACATGCAAAGGATGCTCGCTCATTTCCGGCGGCGCGGAGCCAACAGGCACGGCGATACGTTCGTCCAGGTCGGTCGGTTGCACGGGCGTGGAAAGGTCTTCCTTGACGCCGTAGGCTTCGCGATTCACGTCGCGAGGCACGACCACGCGCGCGGCGATGGACTCGAGCGGCAGATTCGCGGGAATCGTCGAGTTTCCGTCCAACTGCACGATGGGCAGCATGGCCGGCACCAGGGTGCGTTCATCCATCGTCGTGGGGCGGCGGCGCTGCGTTGGCGCATCCACCGCCGCAGGTGGACGAGCGCCGATCGGAACCAGAATTCGCGAAATCATGTTGTTTTGTCTTGTATGGCGAATGAGCCTATTTGGACGCGCGCGGCGTGCTCTTGGATGCTTGCCATAACGCGGCTTGCCAATTCGAGGGCCGCGCGTCCCGCTGCTCCATTTGTGGGCGGCTCCTTGCGCGAACGCGAGGCTTTGACAAACGCTTCGAGTTCGGCGTGCAAAGGCTCGACGGCCGGCGCATTCAGCTTCTCAAATCCAAACTCCGGCTGCGGACCGGGCTTCTTCACGCCGATGCGCAGCGCGTCGCGCCGCGCATAATCCAGCGAAATGTATTCGTGCTGCTGGAAGAAGCGCATCTTGCGCACGCGTTCGGTGGAAACACGGCTGGCGGTGATATTGGCTACGGCTCCTCCCGCAAATTCCAGGCGCGCGTGCGCGATGTCCACTTTATCTGTCAGCACCGGAATACCGACGGCCTTGACCTCCGTCACCGGCTCGCCGACGAGCGCCAGCAGAATGTCCAGGTCGTGAATCATTAAATCGTAGATCACATCCACGTCCAGACTGCGCGGCGTAAAGACGCCCAATCGGTGCACTTCGAAAAACAGCGGACGGTTCAGGATCGGCTCAACCGCAACCACGGCAGGATTGAAGCGTTCGACGTGGCCCACCTGCAGAATCCGTCCGTTTTTCTTTGCCGCATGGAGCAGCGCATCGGCCTCCGCGAGATTCACGGCCATAGGCTTCTCCACAAGCACGTCGAGTCCCATTTCCAGAAGCCGGCCACCCACCTCCGCATGCGCGACCGTCGGAACAGCCACGCTGGCGGCGTCCACGCGCCCGTGCAATTCCTCTAGTCTCGTTAAGACTAGCGTCTGGAACTCTGCGGCGACAGCGGCGGCACTCTCGGGATTCTTGTCGAAAACGCCAACGAGCTCTACGCCATCGAGTTCCCTGTAGACTCGCGCGTGATTTCGCCCGAATTCGCCGGTGCCCACGACGGCGACACGAATCCTCTTGAACTCTCCCGCCGCCGCGCTCATTCTTTCTTCATTCCCTTCGAAGCTTCTTTCGGTTCCGGGACGGAGAGCTGAGGGAAAGCTTGAATCGCGATTCCCGCCTCATCCGCCAACTCGATCAGTTTTGCCCGGTCAAAAAGAAGCGTCCGCTCCGCGTCCACCGCCAGAGCGGTCGCACCCGCACCCCTCATCTGTTCGATGGTGGACAAACCGACCACGGGTACATCAAAGCGCATATCCTGGCCCGGCTTGCTGACTTTCACGACAACCAGCGGCTTACCCCCAGTAATGCGGGCGGCGCGAGCAATGGTCTCATCGGTGCCCTCCATCGCCTCCACGGCCACGCAAGCGCAATCACTTATAACCACCGTTTGGCCGATATCCATGCTGGCAATAGTCCTGGCCACGCCGAGCCCATAAGCCATGTCTTCCGCTTCGTGTTCGTTCGGGCCGCGCCGCGTGAGCACGCCAGGATCAGGCACCAGCGGCTTCAGGAACAGCGTCGAGTCCACCAGGCGGATCCCCTCGCCTTCCAAAACGCGGGCGACTGCGCCGATCAGCGCGTCGGTATTCTTTCGCGGCAGCGAAAACAGCAGCTTCGCCAGTTTCCAGTCCGGCCGAATAGAGCTGAAAATCTTGTTGTGCTTCACCTGCCCGGCCATCACCGCCTGTTTCACGCCTTCCTTATGCATCAAGTCGATGGTCTTGCTTAACTCACCGAGGCTTACCCAGTGCAGCCGCGTGGCAATTCTCTCCAGCTCCGCAGACGCCTCTTCTTTCAACGCAATCACCGCCATGTCGATTCCCTGGCTGCGCGCGCCTTCCAGCACCAGGAACGGAAAGCGTCCGTTTCCGGCAATGAGTCCCCACCCTGTCGTGTTGGTGTTCGCGTCGGCCATGAAATCAGCAGTCAGGCATTACTTCACGATTCCGCGCTCGGCGCTTTCGATAAACTTGATCAATTCCTGCACGTCCGCGGAATCACTCAGCGATTTCCGCATTTCGATAAGCGCCTGCGAGGTATTCAGCTTCGAACGCACGAGCAAACGATAAGCGCGCTTCAAAACCTGCAAGCGCGCGGCTGAAAATCCTTTACGCTCCAGGCCGATGGCATTGATGCCAAAGCTTTTCGTCTCGCGCTCGGTGACGATTTTGGAAAACGGCGGCACGTCCTGGGTAATCACCGTCGATGCGCCAACGTAAGCGTAACGGCCGATGCGGCAAAATTGATGCACCGGACAAAACGCGCCAATCGTCGCGAAATCTTCCACGGTGACATGACCCGCGAGAGTTGCACCATTCACAAACAACGTGTTGCTGCCAATCACGCAGTCATGTCCAACGTGCGAATAGGCGAGGAAAAAATTATTGTCACCCAGGGAGGTCTTGCCTCCGCCCTTTTCCGTTCCACGGCTTACGGTGACGTATTCGCGGAAAATATTGCCGTCGCCCACGACCAGCTCGGTGCGCTCGCCGCGAAAGGTATAATCCTGCGGGTCGCCGCCAATTGCACTGAACGAATAAAACACATTGTTCTTGCCGAACTTCGAAGGGCCCCCCACGGTAGTATGCGCGTGCAGCACGCAGCCGTCACCCAATTCCACGTTCTCGCCAACCACCGCGTGTGGGCCAATCTGCACGCCGGCGCCAAGCTTGGCGCTCGCCGACACAATAGCCTGCGGGTGAATTTCGTGCTTCGTCATTTCGCGGGCGCTTGAGCCTTGGCCACCTGGTCGCGGTCCACCATCTTGCACATCAGCGTCGCTTCCGCGGCCAATTGCCCATTTACCGTGGCCTTTCCTTCCAGCTTGCAGAAGTCGCCGCGCCACGAGAGTACATTCATCTCTACCTTCAATTGGTCGCCGGGTACCACGGGCCGACGAAATCGCGCGCCGTCGACGGCCACGAAGTAGAGCAGCTTGTTTTCGCGATCAGGAACTTCCGTCAGCAGCAAGAGTCCGCCGGTTTGCGCCATGGACTCGATGATCAGAACGCCTGGCATCACCGGCGCTCCCGGAAAGTGTCCCTGAAAATGAGACTCGTTGATCGTTACGTTTTTCACGCCCACGATGCGCTTTAGCCGCTCCATCTCGAGGATGCCGTCCACCATCAGAAAGGGATAGCGGTGCGGCAGTATTTTCTGTATCGCAACCACGTCCAGTAACATTCGCGCTCTCCGTCTCGCCGCGCACCCCTACCAGCGGCGCCTGACACTTCCCCGGCAAACCTACGATTATATGCGAACCCTGCCTTGCGCGATACGCGCTCTTAACTTGTACCTATGGTCTTTTGTCCGATTGCTCTGTCCGCCGCGCTATTGATAGCATCTCTGCGCCATGCCGGATTCTCATCTGCCCAGGAAGTTCTTGCAACTCTTGAAGCCGCGCCTGCCGCTGATGCTTGCGACCTTGCGCCGGTTTGTGACGGCGGAATCTCCCAGCCTGGAAAAGGCAGCGGCCGATCGGTGCTGTGGCGTCATCGCAGAAGAATGGAACAAGTGCGGTGCGAGCATGGAACGGATTGCACAGAAGCATCGCGGCGATCTTCTGCGTATCACTCACGCACCAAGCAAAGACCGACCTGCGGGCCAACTACTGGTCCTGGGCCATTACGATACGGTCTACTCCACCGGAACACTCGCTCGCATGCCTTTTCGAGTAGCAGGCGGCAAAGCTTTCGGTCCGGGAACCTTCGACATGAAGGCCGGAATCGTTCAAGCGCTTTTCGCGCTGCAAACTCTTCGACAATGGAAAATATCGCTTCGCAAACGCGTTGTCTTCCTCTGGACTTCCGACGAAGAAATCGGCAGCGAGGCTTCGCGCAAATTCTTTGAAGCGGAAGCCCGCCGCAGCGACGCCGTCTTCGTCCTCGAACCTTCCTTCGGACCGCGCGGCCTGCTCAAGACGGCCCGCAAAGGAGTTGGCGAGGCCGAATTGATTGTGCATGGCCGCGCATCGCATGCGGGCCTCGCGCCACAAGAAGGGATCAACGCCATCCACGAATTGGCGCAGCAACTCGCGCGTATCGAAAAATGGAACGATCTCCGCCGTGGCGTCACGATCAACGCAGGCATCATCGAAGGCGGCACACGCACAAATGTCATTCCGGAGAGAGCGCGCGCTGTCCTGGATCTGCGCGCGCTTCGCGGTTCCGACATGAGCAGCCTCGAACGCCGGCTACACGCGCTCCGGCCATTTCATCGGGGCGCCCGCCTTGAGATCACCGGCGGCTTCGGCCGCCCTCCGCTCGAACAAAAAATGAGCGCAACTCTGTTCGCCCGCGCCAAATCCCTGGCAAATCAAATGAATCTCACTCTAGGCGAATGCACCGCAGGCGGCGGCTCGGACGGAAATTTCACCGCCGCGCTCGGCATCCCTACTCTGGACGGTCTCGGTGCGGTCGGCGACGGCGCTCATTCCTTTCGCGAGCACATTCTGATAAACACGATGCCCCAACGCGCGGCGCTCCTGGCCGCGCTGCTAGCCTCGCTCTAGAAGCGCAAAACCACGGACAGCAAGCAATGATGTTGTGAGGAGAAGAAGCGTTCACGAAGTGGATCACCGCCCGTAGGTCTTCTTCAGGTATTCCGCCGTCGATTGCATCAAATCGTCGTAATCGCTGTGCAGCACTTCTTTCAGCGCCGCCTCGGTAGCCATTCCCGCCCCGATGCGGTCGAGGATCCGTTCGATATCGCCCATCCCATCGGCCTGCACAATGTATTCGATATTCGCCAGCCCCCAGGAGTATGCGTAGCGCGCCGCATCTCCGCTCATGCTCATCCACGAACCTTCAAGGTGGCTAAGAGGTATCGCATGACCAGCGCTGTAAATTTGCACAAGAACCGGGGCATCTCCTCCGCTGCGCTGGCCCTCCATCCATTGCGCCAATCCTTCCTGAATCCAGGTTGGCGCGCGATTTGCGCAGCTTGCTTTCAGACCCATGCAAGCGCTGCGCGTTTTCTGCGCAATGAAACTATGCGTCAACTCATGTTTCAGGACGCGCGACAATTCCGAGTCCACGCTCTCCAGGCCTTGCACCGGCACGCGGATGCGCCCGTCGTTCACCGCTCCCGCCCAAGCCGGCGCCTTGGTAATATCGCTGAAGGCGTCCTGGGTGTAGAGAATCACGCCGATCGATTCCGGCGGCGTAAAGTTCAATTCGGACTCGATCAGCGAAAAGTGCTTCTCCAGTGTTCGCAACACGTCCCGCGCGAGCGCCGGCGCAGCCGCGCCGCTGTAGCGCAGCTTGAAGTGGCTGCTCTCGTTTTCCTTGTAACTTTCTTCTTCCTTCTTATCGGCTAGTGCTCTGTCCAGCGCTACTTGGACTTCCTTGTCCGGCCGCATCGCCAGCGCGCTCTTCCATTCCGCAACCGCCTGGTCCAGTTTGTTCAAACCGTAGTAGGCCCAGCCCTCCAGTTTTGGCACGTCGGCGTTGTCCGGCGCAAATCGCCGCGCGCGTTCCAGGTATTCCAGGGACTCCTTAAACTCGCTCCGCCGGAGAAGAAGGTAGCCCACGTTCAAGAGAAACACCGGCTCTTCCGGCGCATAGGTCAATGCCGTGCGCGCATCGACGAGGGCATGCTCCATGTCACCGTGGGCCAATTCGAAATTCGCCGCCAAATGATGCCCCAGAGCCGCGCTCCAGTTGGCCTGACGCTCGCCCGAGCGGGCCGCGCTTTCCAGTTTTGCAATGTATCCTCGGTCGATCGCTCCGTCGTGGACCGCACCCAGTTCGACATCGGCGCTCGCTTTGCTCGATTCCATCGGCGCGGGCGCCATGGTCAAGTTAACCGCATCAGCCCCGGGAGAGCCGGCCATCGGCACCGCGCCACCTTTCTCAACATGATCGACAATGGATTTCGGCAGGCTCAATTCGCCGGCGGAGGTCAGGTACTTTATCTTGTCGCCTTCTTCCACAGCGCTCAGAGCGATGATGCGGCGGCCGTTTTTGAGCACAATCGTATCCGCAGCCGCCCGGCCGCCAATCAAAAGCAGCGCCACGCCAAGTAAGAACGCACGAATTGGGGAAGCTAAGGTCATGCGCCGTATCTTTTCATTTTAATCCGCCGCCGCGAATCTGCCTGGTCCGCCTTGTTCCCTCATGCCGAATATGACTACACTTCTTGCATGAGGGCGGGGGTAGTCCTTTTTGGGTTGTGGTGTCTCGCGGCACCGGCGGCTTCTGCGAGCGCGGAAAGATCGCCTCATGAATTGTATGATGCGATCAAGGCGCTGCGCATCGACCCTTCCAATGTCTACCGCGTTGCTCCCTCCAATCACATCCAGCTGCGCCGCGGGGATGCGGTTTTCTCATTTGAAGAGGGTGCATTTGCGTTCTTCTCTCCGCTGGATGGGCAGATTACGGGCGTCGTTTTTTCTGGGCGCGGCCATATTCTGGCGGCTCCCCGCGAACCGGTCGAAAAGCAGCAGATGGGGCGTTTTCTCGGCGCTCCCGTCCTCGATCAGGAATTCATCAACGGCTATCTCCGCTTCACGGACGATACTGCCGGAGAACTTCTTCGCCAATTCCAGGCCGCGAATCTTCCGGTCCAGACGGATACTTCCGTCGGAGTGCGATGGGATGCCGCCGTTACTCAGCTCAATCCCGGCTATACGCTGCGAATTCTCTATGATCGCCTTTCCTCCAATCCTAAGCCCTGCTTTTACGCCGAAATGGAAGGCACGATCACCGGCCCGTTCGATGTGGTGTTGGACACACAGCGCGACGAGCAATTCTTTCTCGGACAAGTCCATAAAGCCGGCGACGTTTTCCTTCACGATGTTTGGACCTCCCATCGAGTTCCAGGCACCCTCGCACCTCCAGTGGCCTTTCATGCATTGCACTACTCCATTGAGACTACGATTTCCTCCGGCAACGCTCTGGATGCAACCGCCGCCGTTCGTTTACGTGCGGAGACCGGTGCGGAACGGGTTCTTGCTTTCCAGCTTTCCCGAGCCCTGGCGGTTGACACCGTCACTGGCGAGCAAGGTGAACCTCTCCCCTTTTTTCAAAATGAAGGCATGAACCTCCAGGAGCGCAGCACGCGCGGCAATGATTATTTGGAGGTGGTTCTCCCCCAAGCTCCTGCGCGCCATCAGGAACTCACGCTTCATTTTCATTACCGAGGCAAGGTCATCCAGGACGCGGGAAACGGCGTCCTGTTTGTCGGCGCGAGGGAAAGCTGGTACCCGCACTTTGGGGATAGCGCGGAGTTTTCGGACTATGACTTCCTTCTGCGTTGGCCGCGCAAGCTTCGCTTGATTGCCACTGGTTCCAAAGTCGAAGAGCATGAGCAAGGGGAATTCCGCGCCGGGCATTGGAAGACGGAAAGACCCATGTCCGTCGCGGGATTCAACCTCGGCGAATATGCCTCGGCGTCCGTGGCCTCCGAAGCCCGCACCATTGATGTCTACGCCAATCGTGAACTTGAGGAGGATCTGCGCAAACGCCTGTCGATACAGCTCGTGGATCCCCTCGCTCTCACTTCCAGACGATTCGGTTCTGTCCCCACCGGACACTCGGTCGTTCCTCCTCCTCCTCCCTCTCCCAGCCCGGCCGATGCGCTCAAGCAACTTGGCAAAGAGATCGATTCCTCAATCCGTTTTTACGAAGCGTTCAGCGGCCCGTTTCCTTTCCACAACCTCAGCGTCTCGCAGATTCCCGGGACCTTTGGGCAGGGCTGGCCCGGCCTCCTCTACGTTTCCACTTATTCCTTTTTGCCTTCCGAAGCCCAGCAACGCGCAGGTCTGAGCACTACCGGCCGGGAACACTTCACCGAGCTGGTTCCTTATCACGAAGTCGCACATCAATGGTGGGGCAACGTCGTCGCTTGGTCGAGCTACCGCGACCAATGGATTGACGAAGCCATCGCGAATTATCTCGCCGTGCTCTTCGCCGACACCAAGAAGAACCCGGACCACACCCTGCACGTCTGGCTCGCGCGCTACCGCCAGCAGCTCGTTGATAAACTACCGGGCGCCGATGAAGCAGCGGGTGACGTCGGCGCGCTCGCCCTGGGCACGCGCCTCAATTCCTCGAAGTCTCCCAATGCCTATGAAGAGATCATCTACGGCAAGGGCACCTGGGTCATTCACATGCTCCGGGAAATGTTGCGTCAGCCCGGCGCCAGGAACCCCGATGAGCGCTTTGTCGCCCTCCTGCAAACTCTGGTGACCAAGTACGCCTACCGCGCGCTTTCCACCGATGACTTGCAGCACGAAGTCGAAGCCGTCATGACGCCCTCCATGGACCTCGAAGGCGGGCGTTCCATGGAATGGTTCTTCGAAGAGTGGGTACGTGGTACGGGCATTCCACACTACCGCGTGGAATTTACGGTTCACCACACGGAAAAGGGTCATCAGATTCGCGGAAAGCTCTTTCAGACCAATGTCCCACGCTCGTTCATCGCCAGCGTTCCGCTCTATTCCGGTGGCGCGGGACACGGCGTGCTTCTCGGCACGGTTGTGACCGCCGGGCCGGAAACATCATTTCATTTCGTCGTTCCGACTCCTCCCCGCAAAATTGTTGTTGATCCCCGGATGACGCTGCTCTGCACCTCCGAGTGAGAAAACGTGACCTTTGTGTGGATTGCGGGCGTGCCTGGATCCCGGGGGCCCGTCGCCGCTCTTGCGATTCGTCTTAATCTTACTCGCAGTTCTTCAGGACGGATTCGGGACCGTGGTTTTGAATTTCAAGGCGTGACTTTCTTGTACCGATCGAATAGCAACTCTCGTTCGAGTAGCGGGCTGTCCAAATTGAGCTCTGCCTTTCCATCCTGTCCGAGAACGTAGGCGAAACCCTTGGGATCGCGGGGAATTCCGCGAATCAAGCCGGCCTGCACCAAATCGCTCACGCGCGCCGGCCGTTTGCCGTACCGCTTCGCGTATTCATCGGCAACCGCGTCGAGCTGACTGCAGTCTTCTTTCACCTGGAGCAATTCCAGATGCCGCAGAGCATTCGCCTTGACCTGGGGATCGGTTGTCGAATCGTAGATGTCTTTCCACAGGAACAACGAGGTCGTGTACGACTCTCCCTCCGCGGCAATTCTGGCAGCCATGATTTTCATCCACACGAGCGCGCCCGGCTTCTTGCTCCCTTCCAGAAAAGCTTCCGAGGCCTTCGGGTAATCCTTCAGGTCGAAGTAGTAGACAAAACCCAGGTCTTCGTAAAGGCGCCAGTAGTCGGGATTCACTTGGATGCCGCGTTGGATCAGCTGCACTGCCAGGTCCGGCCTGCCCGCTCCCGATGGAGCCGATTGACTTAGGAATATCGCTCCAAACCGGTAGGCAACCACCAGATTCGGATCGAGCGTCGTCGTGATATCGAGAAGCGGCCAGAGCAGCTCGAGATTTGCCTGGCCTCGCATGCGTTTATTTCCATAGAACTGCACCACGCGTGTCCAGTAAATGTCCGCCAGCAGCGGCGCGTACTCCAGGCTCATCGCCTTTACGAGCTTTCCAGACTGCAGCAGCACAGGGTCGCGCTCCTCGCTCAAGGAAGTGCGCTGCGCGTCAATGTCATGCTGCAGCCGCCAAACGCCCGCAAATCCAAGCGGCAGGACCAGTAAGAGCAGCCACGCGATGGGATTCCGCAATTTCATTTCAGATTGCGCCGCGAAAAGACGGCGGCCGCCGCCGTCAACACGATCGTGCAATAAACCACAGCGTACAGCGTGTTCTGCAGGATCAATGCGCCGGGAACCGCGCGTCCGTGCGCGGCCATGGCCATCACGTTGAAATTCTCAAAATTTGGAAGGAGGTAGGAGAGCCATTTCGTGAAGCTGGACATGGCCGGGCTCATCACCTCCAACGGCATATCCCGCAGTTCCTGCACGTACAAGCCTACAATGTACAATCCCACGGTGAACAAAATCGCCAGTAGCGGCGTCGTGAAGCAGGAAAACAGCAGTGCCAGCGCTACCACCAGAGCAAGCTTCAGCAAAATGAAATACACGGCCACCAGCACCACCGCGTCGCTTCCCTGCAGCGAGTGCTTCACATAGAGCATCACCACCAGCAGTCCCAGCGCCATCGCCGCTGTGTTCACTGCCAGCGTCAGCACCAGTCCGCCGAATTTGCCGAGCAAGAACTCCCATCGCTGGACCGGCTTGGCCAGCAGCGCGTACAGCGTGTATTTGTCCATTTCCTTGGACACCAACGCGACACCGATGAAGACTGCAATCAGCAGCCCGATCATCGAAATGGCGCTCAGACCGAGCGTCACGATGACCGTATCTTCGATCCCGATCGAAATCTGTCCCACGAGAATCGCTGCCGCCATCATCAGCAGAGCGAAAAACACCAGGCTATAAAGCACGCGGTCGCGTACTGCTTCGCGAAATGTATTCAATGCCACTATGCCGGCACGCCTCATTTCCCGCTCACCTCCACCGCCGCTGCTTGCGCGCGGTCCGCCTCCACCATATTCATGAAAAATTCCTCGAGCGTCCCTTTTACTTGGGATACCGATAGGATGCGTGCCCCTGCCCCTCGCAGTTGTTCGATGGCCGCGTACAGTTCTTCCTCCGCAACCTGCAGCCGGTAGCGGTCGCCCGTGCGTGTGGCCTTGGACAAAAGCGGCGCAGTGCTCGTTCCCGTGAGCTCAAAGAGAATCTCCATCCCCTGGGTTTTCATGTCCACGAGTGCGCCCGGCGCGCCGACACCCCGCAGCTTCCCTCCAACAATCACGCCCACGCGGTCGCACAACATCTCCGCGTCCGAGAGGATGTGCGTGGAGAACATCACCGTCTTGCCTTCCCGCTTCAGCTCGAGAATAATGTCGCGCAGTTCGCGCCTGCCGACCGGGTCCAGCCCCGACATCGGCTCGTCCAGAATCACGACTTTCGGATCGTGCAGGATGGCCTGCGCCAGCCCCACGCGTTGCAGCATTCCCTTCGAATACTTGCGAAGCTGTATCTTGCGCGCGGTTTCCAGCCCCACCTTCTTCAGCATCCGCTGTACGCGATCCTTTCTGTCGGCCGCGGTCAGGTCGTGAAACCGCGCAAAATAATCGAGTACTTCCGCTGCAGTAAGGTAGTCGTAGAAGTAGGGCTGCTCGGGCAGGTAACCAATGTCTCGGTGCATTTCCACGTCGGTGATCGGTTTGCCCAGGATTCGCGCGCTCCCCGCCGTGGGGAAGATCAGCCCCATCAGCAGCTTGATGGTCGTCGATTTGCCGGCGCCGTTCGGTCCGATAAAGCCGAATACTTCGCCCGCCTCTACTTGCATGTTCAGCCCTTCGAGCGATGTTTTTTTCTTTAGGTGAAGAAACCCGAAAGGATATTCCTTGGTCAAATTTTCAATTTCAATCGCTGGACTTGGCATGTATTTATTGTTGGCAAGCCGGGGGTGACCGTCAATCCCCTCGGTTAGGAAATGTGCACGGAGTGAAAATACAAAGATGGCTACACTTACTGTATTGTCGCGGGAAATCAGGAGTCGCCGCGCGCCTGCCCGATCTGCACCAGCTCTTCTTGTGGGGTTGCTGGCGGCGTCATTGGCAAAGGTTTCAGATCTTGCGGATCGCGCCAGTTATCCAGTATCCCCACCTGCTGCACGCACGAAACGGTGCATCGCGGCGCGCAAAACTTCTTGGTCGAGTACTCCCGGTGGCGCATCTCCGGCGTGTACTGCGCCAGCGGAATCCCCGGATACCCGCGCTGCTGCGAGCACCAATGCACCAGCCCATCCTCGCAAATGTACAAATATCGCGACCCTGAGCGGCACCGCCAGTTGTGTTCTTTTCCCCGCGCCACGTTATGCTGAAATTCGTTGAACCGCGAAAAGGACCGCTTCCCCAGCGCCATCACTTCTTCAAAAATATCCTGCTCGTGCGGCCCCAGCGCTTTCAACTGCCCGTTATTATCGTGAATAATTCCCACCGTGCTGGTGAAGCCCAGCTCCACGGCCCGGTGCGCAATCTTCAGTGCATCCTCGGGATCTTTCACGCCGCTGCCCAGCACCGAGTTGATGTTCACCTGGAATACCGCGTACTGCGACAGCATCACCAGCCGGCCATCCAGCGTCTTTAAACTCTTCTTGGAGACTTCGTCCGGCGCCACGTTATCAATGCTGATTTGCACGTGCTCCAGCCCCGCTTCGTTCAATCGTTCGATGCGTTCCTTATTCAGATAGAAACCGTTGGTGATTAATCCCGCGATCATGCCGCGCCGCCGGATGTGCCGGATCACTTCGTCCAAGTCCGGATGCATCAGCGGCTCGCCCCCGCTAATCGTAATGATCGAAGTCCCCATGTCCGCCAAAATGTCCAGCCGCTTCTTCATTTCCTCCAGCGGCACCGGCTTCGAGAAATCGTCAAATTCATTGCAGTACGTGCACGCCAGGTTGCACTGCCGCATGGGGATGATGTGCACCAGGATGGGATGTTTTGTCGACACGAGCGCCTTCCCGATCATTTTCAGCTCGCGCGCGCGCGTCCGCAGGAAACGTAGCTGTCTCCGCAGCCGTGTTTTCGCACTCGCCCCCATCACCCTTATTTCTTCAGCCATGAAAGAAGTAGATTCCCCTGGCAAAAATTATACATGACCGCGGTGAACACCGCTGCCCTGATGTCCCATTCGTACCGTTGCCCACACTTAACTGCGAAGACGACGAGGTTGCCGTACGATATGCATGTACGTCCCTGTTATGCGATCTGCGCTATACCATTCGCAAACCGAGGAAACGGCGGGGTTACTGTGGTTTAGGCAGCGCCGCCATGGCCTCGCGGAACGTGGCCAGATTGCTTTTATCTACCACGGCTGTTCCGGTATCCACCCAGCTCGGTGAAGGTGGCGCCGGCGCCGTGCGCCAGTCCTTGAACTCTTTCACCGCGTTATGGTGCAGGTCGTCCAGAAATTTTAGGCCGTAGTAGCTCATCACGTAAGGCTTCTGGGCAATTGTTGATGAGATGGCCCCTTTCTCGATCAACTCCAATGTCTTCGGATCCTTGTCGAACGCCACGATGGGAATCTTACCTGCCATATCGAACCGGTTCAGCGCGTCCGCCGCCCCGGGCCCCCCGGTCGCTTCCAGGCAGATGATTCCGTCTATTTTTTGCTTCTTCAGGATCATGTCCGAAATCTGGTCAAATGCGCTCCGCCAGTCTCCTTTGTCGTCCACGAGTGGCATCAACTTCAATGACGGATAATTCTTCAACGCATCCGCAACCCCGGCCAAGCGATCGTCCAGATTGCGCTGGCCCGGTATGGTGATCACCACAATGTTTCCTCTTGAGGCCAGCGCCGCTATCCGCTTCACGCTCTCTCTCCCGGCCCTCACGTTATCCGTTCCGATGTACATCACTCGTTTTGACTCCGGCACGTCCGCATCCACGCAAATCACCGGAATGCCTGCCGCTATGGCCTTGTCTATGTCCGCCCGGAAAAAATCCGTTCGCGCCGCCGAAAGACAGATCCCCGCAGGCGGAGGCTGCTTGTCCACGATGTCCCGGAACATGCTTGCCTCGGCGCCGGGGTCATACGTCGCCGGACCGACTAGTTCGGCCCTCACGCCCAGCGCTTTGGCCGCGTCCAGAAATCCCGCCTCCGCTTCCTGCCAGTACGGCAAATTAATATTCGTTGCCACAAAGTAGTACTTCTCGGTTTTCGCGTGGTAGGGCCTCGCACAGGATCCAATCACCGCCGCCACCAGGAGAATCAGAAAAGATGCCAGTGCCACCGCATGCTTCCTCATCGAAATTCTCCTCTCCCATTCCGTCCGGCCTTCGGCATTCCGCGCGCTCATGACACTCTGGCTGTTAGGGGGGATCCTCCTCGTTGTTTGCCCGGAGGCCGATTCGCAACCGGATTCTAGCACCGTCGGCCTCCCCTCGTACGCTTTTGATTTAGGCGAGCCCCGCCCCGGCCGATGACCAGGTTGACGCCGCTGAAACAAAGTCCCGCGGGTACCATTGTCCGCTGCAAATTGGCCGTTTAATCTGGACTCTCGTCCCGAGGTATTCGCGCATGAACCAGGAGCAGCCCGCGCAACCGTCCCCAGAGCGGCGCAATGATGTGCCGGTTTCGGCCGGACCGGTTCGTCCGGCTCCGCCGCTTGCTCGCAATCGCATTCTAGTCTTTTCAGGGATCGGCTTCGTGATTTTTCTCGTGGCCGCCAGCCCCTACCTGATAAAAACCGCCCGCGCCAAATTCGACCGCGCATTCGCGTCAACAAGTGCACCGCCTCCCGCCTTGACCGCCAAAGTCTCTCCGCCCGCGACTCAAGTACCCTCCGCAATGCCGGCGCAGCAAGCCACACTCTCGGCGGATGAACAGGCGCAGAAACTTTGGAGCGATTTCGAGAAAACTACCTGGGGCGCGCCCTTTGAAGCCTGGCCGAGCCTTCACCCCGACATTCCCTGCAAACCTTTCCGTGGAGAGATGTGGGGCGGAACCGCCGACAGGCAATGGGCCCAGCGTTGCTCAGCCGGCCCTCGATTGGAAGCCGCTCACTGGTCGTTCTACGTCTTTGGCCTACAGGAGCCATTGATCTCTCGCCTCGAACAGTTTGACGTGACCACGGGCGCGCTTCCCGCGGAAGCCTTAACGGCAGTTCAGAACTCTTTGCAGAACCGGCTCGCCGCCCGCTTCGGCCCCGGAGAAGACCGGAGCCCGAAGATGGCGCGCGTTCGGCCAGTCCCCTGGCCCCAATACATGCGCTGGCAGGCGCCGGATGTCGAAATCGAGCTCAATCTCAGCGAGTTTGACCCACAACGCAAAGAAGGCCGCTTGCGGCTGCAAGGGCGTCATCGGGCTCTGCTGGAAGCGCTGAAAGAAGACGAGCGCCTGAAACTGGTTGGGACAAGCAATTCCTTATACCAGTATTATCAAACGGGCGCTGGTATGGATGCGCTGTTAGCTGACAAGTTGCGCCCGGATTTCCCCAATGTGGCCACAATGCTCATGAAAGATCGGCCGGACCCTGATCCGCAGACGCGTGAGGCCAACCAACAGAAGATACGAGAGGCTATCCAGCAGCAAATACAAAGCCAGATCAAGTCCGCGCAGGCCACGGGACAAACAGGACCTCGCGCCGCCATAATCGCTGTGCCGCAAACGAACACCTACTGGAAGGCTGACGAGTTCCACGATGCTCTGGTGCGATTGTTGACAAGCGCCAAGACTTCTCCCCGCGACCGGCAGCCTGTGTTGCTCTTGGCCGCGGACCAACTGGCCTGGCGTCTGCCCTTGGTGATGACCAGCGACAAGTCCCAAACGCAACACTGGGCAGAGTGGCGAACGCAGCTCGCCGGCCTCGGTGCATCCTACGAAGAATCAGCGATGAGTCCCGATGAAAACCCCTGGACTTACACCGGCACTCTTTTGCGGCGGGTCTGGACCGACTACAGTGAGACGGATTGGGGCCAGCGCGCCTTCTTGCTGCTCCTGAGTCATGGCTGGGATACGGGCGTGGACTGCGCCGCTGGCAGCGACCAGTTCCGCGCGGTCATTCAGCAAGGGATTCCATTCCTGGAAAAATACCCCAACAGTCCTTACCGCCTGGACGTGCAGCTAGCCGTGGCACAAGCCTATGAAACCTGGTGGTCGCTCAGCAAGGCCCCCAAAAGCGAAGACTATGTGAATGAATTTGGGGAAGAACTTGGGGAAGCATATTCAGACGGGGATCCCGCGAAGTATCAAGACGGCGCCGAAGCTGCCCGGCAGCGAGCCATCGCCTTCTACGAGCAGCTGCTCCAGACGGTTCCGCAAAGCGACCACGCTGCCTATGCCAGCCGCATGTTGCCCCGCCTGAAACTCGGTTTCGATACCGGCCAGCGCCGTTCTTATTGCATCGTCACCGATTAACCCCGGCCAAGTCTCCATCAGCCGAAGCGACTTAGCGGCAAGCGTTCCACGTTCTCGCTCAGCTGCTCTTCCCAACACCCTTGCGCTATCTCGGTGCCACTTCACTCTATAAGGTCGCTATCTTGAAGGAGATAAACCACTTACCAGTAATTACTTGACGAACAGTATCGATATGCTATAATACGTTTGAATTTGGGACATAGTACGTTCGTGTCCTTCGATCATGGGCGCCCGCCAAGCGGTTCCTCTAACTCCTTCAGAATCATTGGGCTTTGCGAAGTTACTCTCTGGCCAACAGCTCTCGCGCCTAACTTCTTTAGCTGCAACACTTGTGGATTCCGCCGTAAGTGTTGCAAACAAAAGACTTACAGCAAGGCTAACCCCTTTAGATGCAGCACATACAAAAAACCCGGGGGAGGAGTCCCGGTTATGGTTAACCACCCATTCCTCCAGAGTAACTCCCTGCGCCTATCCCTCTGCCCTGCCGTTCTCCCTTGCTGCTACACTCAACTCGAACGCCCTCAAGGAGCCTATTTATGTCTGAAGCCGCCAAGACAGCAGCCTCCACACCGACTCGCACCGAGTCGGACTCCATGGGCAAGGTCGAAGTTCCCGCCGACCGCTACTACGGCGCGCAGACCGCCCGGTCGCTCATCCACTTCGCCATCGGCAAGGACGTCATGCCGCCCGAGCTCATCCGTGCCTTCGGCATCCTCAAAAAAGCCGCCGCCCTCGTCAACCAGGATCTCGGAAAGCTCTCGCACGAAAAGTGCAGCCTCATCTCCCGGGCCGCCGACGAAGTGATCGAAGGCAAACTCAACGAGCACTTCCCTCTTCGCGTGTGGCAAACCGGCAGCGGCACGCAAACCAACATGAACGTCAACGAAGTCATCTCCAATCGCGCCATCGAAATTGCCGGTGGCGTCATGGGCAGCAAGAAGCCCATCCATCCCAACGACGACGTCAACATGTCGCAGTCCTCCAACGACACCTTTCCCGCCGCCATGCACATCGCCGCCGCTACGGAAACCGCGCGCCGCCTCCTGCCCGCCATCAAAACGCTTCGCGACGCGCTCGACGCCAAGGCCAGGGAATTCGCGGACATCGTCAAAATCGGCCGCACCCATTTGCAGGACGCCACGCCGCTCACCCTCGGCCAGGAATTTTCCGGCTACGTCAATATGCTCGATCGCGATGGCGGACGCGTCGCCGTCGCGCTCGACGGCCTCTACGATCTCGCCATCGGCGGCACCGCCGTCGGCACCGGCCTCAACGCCCATCCCGAATTTGCCGAGCGCGCCGCCCGCAAAATTGCCGATCTCACCGGCTTGCCGTTTCGCTCGCATCCCAATAAATTCGCCGCGCTCGCCGCACACGACGAAATCGTCTTTGCCTCCGGCGCGCTAAAAACGCTCGCCGCCTCGCTCATGAAAATCGCCAACGACATTCGCTGGCTCGCCTCCGGCCCGCGCTGCGGCCTCGGCGAACTCACCCTTCCCGAAAACGAGCCCGGCTCCTCCATCATGCCGGGCAAGGTGAATCCCACGCAGGCCGAAGCCCTCACCATGGTCTCTGTGCAAGTCATGGGCAACGACGCCGCCATCGGCATCGCCGGCTCGCAAGGCAATTTCGAGCTCAACGTTTTCAAACCCGTCATGATTTTCAATTATCTCCACTCCGTCGAACTCCTCGCCGACGCCTGCAACAGCTTCGTAGCCCACTGCGTCCAGGGGATTGAAGCCAATCGCACGCAGATCGAGCACTACGTCCACAACTCGCTGATGCTCGTCACCGCGCTGGCTCCCAAGATCGGCTACGACCAGGCCGCTCAAGTCGCCAAAGCCGCCCACCACTCCCACATCAGCCTCCGCGAAGCCGCCATCAAACTCGGCTACGTCACCGCCGAAGAATTCGACGCCCTCGTCAAGCCCGAGGACATGACCCATCCATGATAAGGTCGTCAGAAAGAGAGACATCAAACGAGCGTGGCAAATAGCCTACTTCAGCGGGTTTTTGAGTTTTATGCGGCAGCCCGGTCGCGGGCGCAGCGTCGCAAGAGCCCCTGGAATCTAATCCTCATTCCACTCGGTCTAGCGGGTTGGCTTGGCACGTGGTACCTGCTTTTCCGATTGGTTTGGACTTTTCACGTGTGGCTATACCCTGGTCACCAATTCCGTAATTTCTGGCAGGAGGGCATCAGCTTTTCAAGCTTTGTTCCAAGTTTTCTGATGTTATTCGCTCCAGCGTTAGGGACGATCGCCTTTGGGTTCGCGATTGCCAACTGTGTCGCTTGGCTCCTTCCGCCCGCAAGACGAGTGTTCGACGCGGAAGCCGCCGGCTACTCTGGGACAAGTTTCCGTGAGTCAATCAGTACTTTATTCAGAATCTCTCTGTTGACTCTGCCAGCCAGCCTCGTTGTCGCCATGCTCGCGGCCAGTTTGCTTAGGTCCTTGAGGTGATCATGATTCGTCGTGCAGCATTTCTGATTGTTGGATCTTTACCTATTGCATCAATCTTGTTGGCTCCGCAAACGAACGCGCAGTATGCGCTAAAGCCGACGCCGAAGACGGTGGCTTGGGGCTACTACGATGCGAAGGCGGCGCCGGTCTTGCGCGTCAAGTCGGGCGACACGGTGGAGATTCAGACGCTGATCACGAACAGCCCTAAGCGGCTGGAAGATGCTGGCTTGCCGCCGGATCAGGTCGAGCAATCGTTGCGCGAAATCACCGATCAGGTGAAGGACAAAGGACCCGGCGGGCACATTTTGACAGGGCCGATTTACATCGAAGGCGCTGGAATTGGCGACGTGCTCGAAGTAAAAATTCTCGCCATTAAACTTGCCATTCCTTACGCCTACAACGCTTTCGGGGCAGGGCGCGGCTTTCTGCCCGACGATTATCCCTACTCGAAAATCAAAATCATTCCGCTGGATGAAAAGCGCATGGTCGCGAAATTCGCGCCGGGTATCGAGATTCCGCTGCATCCCTTTTTCGGCAGCATGGGCGACGCGCCGCCTGAAAGCGCGGGCCGCTTCAACAGCGCTCCGCCGTGGATTATGGCGGGCAATCTCGATAACAAGGACCTCGTCGCCGGCTCGACGCTCTACATTCCCGTGCACGCGCCCGGCGCGCTCTTTGAAGTTGGCGACGGCCATGCCGGCCAGGGCGACGGCGAAGTAGACATCACCGCGCTGGAAACTTCGCTTATCGGCACGTTTCAATTCGTCGTGCGCAAGGACATGCATCTGAAGTGGCCGCGCGCCGAAACCCCGACCCACTTCATAACCATGGGCCTCAACGATGACCTGAACGCCTGTGCCACGCTCGCCGTCCGCGAAATGATCGATTTCCTCGTGACCGAAAAGCATCTCTCGCGCGATGACGCCTACATGCTATCCAGCGTCGCTGCCGACCTCCACATCACCGAGCTAGTCGACGGCAACAAAGGCGTCCACATGATGCTCCCCAAATCCATCTTCGTCTCCGGAGCTGCCAAGTGAAACCCCGCTCCTTTATTATCGCGACCTCGTTCGCAGCGGCCGCCTGTCTAGTAGGGGCGCAGCATGCTGCGCCCCTACAAAAGGAACCACAGCAACTGCAAGAGCAGGTCGCAAACAAAGAAGGTGAGGCGCTCTACAAGCAGCGGTGCGCAGGCTGCCATGAAGGAGGAGTCCCCAAGGCTCCCAACCGCGCGGCCCTCAAACAGATGGCGCCGGAGAATGTGCGGTTCGCCCTGCTCAAAGGAGTCATGGGCATGCAGGGCGCGGGATTGTCATCCACGCAGATCGACTCTATCGCTCAATATCTGACGGGCAGGCCGCCCGGCAAAGAACAAATTCCCGCCGAAGCATTTTGTCCGGCAAATGTAGCCGCGTTTACCGATCCACTTGGAAAACCTCACTGGAACGGCTGGGGCGGAAACGTGGAACAGCATCGTTTTCAGCCCGCCGAAATGGCGCAGCTGTCTGCGGCGCAAGTGCCCAAGCTGAAGCTCAAGTGGGCCTTCGGCTTTGCGGGAGTCGCGCGCGCGTTTGCTCAACCCACCGTCGCGGGCGGCCGCGTCTTTGTGGGAAGCGCCGAGCGCAGAGTTTATTCGCTTGGCGCGGAGACCGGCTGCATCCATTGGGTGTTTGACGCCGATTTTCCCGTGCGCGCCGCCATTAGCATCGGGCAGAGCGCAGGCAATTGGGTTGCTTATTTCGGCGACCAGCATGCCAACGCGTACGCCGTCAACGCCGCGACCGGAAAGCTTCTCTGGAAGACCCATGTGGACGAGCATCCCGCCGCAGTCATTACCGGCGCTCCCACGCTCGCAGGCGACAGGCTGTATGTGCCGGCGTCCTCGATTGAAGAATTCATCGGCGCCGATCCCCATTACGAATGTTGCCGGTTTCGCGGAAGCGTCTCTGCCCTGGACGCAACGACTGGCAAAACTGTCTGGAAAACGTACACCGTCCCCGGCGAACCCAAGCCAACGCGCAAGAACAAACTTGGCGTGCGGTCTTGGGGCCCGTCCGGAGCGGGAGTGTGGTCATCGCCAACCGTGGACCTGAAGAAGCGCGTGGTCTACGCAATGACAGGGGACAATTACTCGGACCCGCCGACCGCCACCTCGGATTCCTTCCTGGCGTTCGATCTCGAAACCGGAAAGCTGGTGTGGTCGCGCCAGCTAACGGTGGGAGATGCCTTCAACGTCGATTGCGCCGCTCCCGTCGAGGCGCAGGACAATTGTCCGGAAGCGAAGGGCCCGGACTTCGATTTCGGTTCCTCCGCAATTCTCGCCGATCTCGGCGGCGGGCGCCGCGCCCTGGTCGCTGGTCAGAAGTCGGGCATTGTGTACGCCTTGGATCCCGACAAACAAGGCGAGATTCTTTGGCAGCGGCGCGTCGGCCATGGCAGCAGCGTGGGCGGCGTGCAATGGGGCTCCGCTGCGGACGGGAAAAATGTTTATGCGGCCCTGTCCGATGTGCGCATGCAGCCCGTGCCGGTCGGCACGCCGGGCGCGCAAGATTCTTTTGCGGGAACTCCCTTTGCTTTGGACCCCAAAGCAGGCGGAGGACTTTTCGCCCTAAAGCTGGAGACGGGCGAGATTGCCTGGCAAACGCCTCATCCCGGTTGCGGCGAAAAGCCCGGATGCAGCCCCGCGCAGTCGGCAGCGGTCACGGCGATCCCAGGAGTGGTCTTCTCAGGCGGCCTCGACGGGCATTTGAGGGCCTACTCGACGGACGATGGCGGGATTCTCTGGGACGTGGACACGATGGCGGATTTCAAAACGGTGAATCAGGTAAAAGCGCATGGAGGGTCGCTGGACGGACCCGGGCCGGTCATCGCCGGGGGAATATTGTACGTCAACTCCGGGTATGCTTTTGCAGGTAGCGCTCCGGGAAACGTCTTGCTGGCATTTTCGGTGGAAGGAAAATAGCGCTTGATCACTGGGATGGAGAAATTCGCGAAGGCAGCAGTAAATCTGGGATTCATCTTGGGCCTCTCCCTTGCAGGCGCTGTGGTTCACGCGCAAGCGCCGGCTCAGGTTCCTGAATGGTGCCGCCCTCTTCCCCGCCCGGAATACAAATCGCTCCAGCGCGTTCTGCCCGACGACCCATGGTTTGAAGTCTACAAGGTTGTGCCGGGAGTTTTTGCCATCTACGAACCGCATCAAGCGGAAGAAGTCATTTCCTATTTGATCGTAGGCAACAAGCAGGCCATGCTCTTCGACACCGGCATGGGCATCAGCGACATCCGCAAAGTCACGACGAAATTGACGTCGCGTCCGGTGGTGGTTCTCAATTCGCACACGCACGACGACCATGTTGGGGGTAACTGGCAGTTCACTTTCATCTACGGCATGGACGCCGATTTCACGCGGAAGAACGGGAAAGGTTCGCGCGAGGACGCGCAGGCGGAAATTGCTCCGGATCAGCTTTGCGGAGATTTGCCGAAGGGATTCAACCCAAAAACGTATGTCACGAAGCCGTGGAGAATCTCGCACTTCATCAACGACGGCTTCAAAGTCAATCTCGGCGGCCGCACGCTCGAAGTTCTATCCACGCCCGGGCACACGCCGGATGCCATCTGTCTCCTCGACCGCGCCAACGGCCTGCTCTTTACAGGTGACACCTACTATCCCGCGCCCATCTGGCTGTTCCGTCCGGAAACGGATCTCGACGCCTATGTGAATTCTGTGAAGCGGCTTGCGGCGCTTGCGCCCGAGTTGAAACTCGTGCTGGGCGCGCATAACATCCCGGTCGCCGAGCCGTCGGTGCTCCCAAGGCTCGTTGCCGCGATCCAGGCGGTGCGATCCGGCCAGGGTGCCGTCAAGCCGGAAGGAGAAAGCAAAGCCATTCACACGCACGACGGTTTCCATTTTCTCCTTGCCGCCTCAAAGAAGGAGAAGAATTAATTCCGCGGGCTTATCGGACATGCGCTCCTTGCAACGCAAAACGGCTAGCTTGTCATTTCTCTTTTTCCTTTTGCTTGTTCCGAGTGCATCCACAGGCCAATTCAAGCGCGACAAGAACATCTGGAATTACGACGGCGGGGTTATTTTTGCCACCGATGGTGCGCTTCCGAGCGGCGCGTGCTTCCGCGTTTCCGGCGAGGTAAATGGACAAGATTTTTTTAATAATTTGAAACGCATCGACGATGAGCACGGCACAGTCTTCCGCCGCGGCACGGAAGTTGTCAGTGAGTTTCCGGAAACTCTCGACGTATCCTTTGCCATTCGCGATGAACCTTGCTCGCCCGGCCTGCGCCAGATTGCTCCGCGCACCTATTTAACCCGGGAGATGATGAGTCAACTGCAGCTCTTGATCTATTGGAAACATGGTGTGGATCTGCGCCCCGTGAAAGACGTCAAGGAGGTCGAGGCTCGCGTCGCGCGCATTATTCCGTATGCCAGGGGTCTCGCCGCTGAACTGCCCGAGCGTTTCGAGTGGTCCTATCTGCTCACGGTTCCCAGCGCCGGAGTGCCGCTTACCGACAGTCTTGTTTTCGTCTTCCGCACAAACGAGGAACACATCGCCGCCCGCGTCGCCGCGCGGCTATGAATTGGAAGTTGGCACGCTCCGCGGTCCGGCGAAGAATGTAGAGATTATTTTGGAAGCGTGAGTCGGTCGTCGTTGCGCTAGCCCATGGAGCTGACTCTTTGCGGTTCAACTTTGTAGGTGACGCGGACTTCGCCGGGCCGGCGGAAAGGATAGACGGGCTTGCCGAGATATTTTTGCGAGAGCTTGTTGATGTGGTCGTCGGCGCCGTTTTCGGTGATTTCCACGACCTTGCCGCGAATTTCCAGGTAGCGGTAGGGATTCGCGGGATCCTGAAGCGAAATCGAAACGCGGGGATCGCGCCGGACATTTTTATCTTTCACGCGGCCCTTCGCTGAATTGAAGCGCACGAATTTTCCGTCGTAATCCACCCATATGGGCGTCACCTGCGGGCTTCCATCGTTCATCAGCGTCCCGAGATTTCCAAACGCGGGCTTCTCGAGCAAATCCGCGTAGCTTTCTGGAATTAACTGGCTCATATCGGCCTCCTTATCAAATCAAGCAAAACTCATTTCCGGAATTTTCTGCCCTGCAATCAAATGCGCGCCGGTCAAGGCCTGCACTTCCTCGACGGTCCAGCCGCGAGGAACTTCCCGCAGAAGCAAACCTTCCGGCTTCACGTCGATAACTGCGAGATCGGTGATGATGGTGTCGACGCAGGCCAAAGAGGTCAGCGGATAAGTACACTGCTTCACGATTTTCGGCGCGCCGTCCTTGGTGGTGTGCTCCATACAGACGATCAAGGTCTTGGCGCCGGCAGCGATGTCCATCGCGCCGCCGATTCCGCCGGGGCCTTTCGAACCGGGAATTTTCCAATTCGCCAGATCGCCCTTCTCTGAAACTTGAAATCCCCCGAGTACGGCGACATCGAGATGGCCGCCGCGGGTCATCAGATGGGCGTCGGCCTGATGGAAAAAAGACGCGCCGGGAATCAGCGTCACGGGCACCTTCATGGCGTCAACTTGGTCGAAATCTTCTTCGCCGGGTTTTGCGCGGGGGCCCATTCCCAGAATTCCGTTTTCGCTGTGGAAATAAACGGTGATTCCTTTCGGCAAATAGCTGGAGATGAGATTGGGAATTCCCCAGCCGAGATTTACGTAGGCGTCATCCGGCAATTCGAGCGCGGCGCGTTGCGCGATTTGCTCGCGCGTCAATCGCGGCTTCGCGATATCGTTACGCGGCATATCGGATTCCTTTTGCTTGCACGATGCGATGAACGAAGATCGCGGGTGTGACGACATGTTCGGGATGGATGGCACCGACGGGAACGATTTCTTCGACTTCGGCGATGGTGGTCTTTGCGGCCATGGCCATGATGGGATTGAAATTTCTGGCGGCTAGCCGATAGGTCAAGTTGCCCAATTCGTCCGCCTGTTGTGCTTTGATCAAGGCATAGTCCGCGTGAATCGGCAATTCCAGAATGCAGCGGCGTCCTTCGAGGAAGCGTTCTTCCTTTCCTTCGGCAACTTCCGTGCCCACGCCCACCGTGGTGTAGAAACCTTGCAGACCAGCAGCAGCGGCGCGCATGCGTTCGCACAAAATGCCTTGCGGCACGAGTTCCAGAGTCACTTCCTTGGCGGCGAAGCGCTCCAGAAAATAATTGGCGTGAGGCCCGGGAAAAGCGGCAATCACGTGCTTGATCTGATTGTTCTTGAACATGATTCCAAGCTCGCCATCGCGCGTCCCGCAATTGTTGCTGACGGCGGTGATGTTCTTCGTGCCTTTCCGCGCCAACGCTTGAATCAGGTTATTCGGAAAGCCCGCACCACCGAATCCCCCGACCATGATTTGCGCGCCATCGGGAATATCCGCCACGGCTTCGTCGAGGCTCGCGCATACTTTTTTCTTCATTACGCGCCCATCGCCTCCGCCTTGCGGTGTTGCCGGAGGCGCGCTTCGACTCCACTCTCGCGAAGCCAGCGGCCCGTTTCCGTGCCGGTCAAATCATTTTTCAGCAGCGCCCGCAAATCGGCTTCGTCATCCACATCCATTTCGAGTCGCGGATTCCGGCGGAAAATCACGCGGGCGCCGATGCGTTCCGCTTCGCCAACGTGCTTCGCAAAGCTTCCCATGCCGAAATGCGATGGAAACAGCGCCGGAGGCATCCGCAGAATCGCGTTGGTGCCCATCCCATCGCGCGACGGCACGATGACCAGCGCCGGCTCCTCACATTCGACGGACAGCAAGTCGTCGATATCACTCGCTTGCACTAATGGCACGTCAAGCGGTATTCGCAGCAGTCCGGTCACGCCGCGCAGTTCGCAGATCCTAGATGCCGCGTCAACGGAATCGCTCTCCGAGATTTGCTGTTCTTCGAGCAAAATCTCCCAGCCATTCTCTTCCGCCAAATGTATGGCGGGCTCGTAATTAGTTATGACAAAGATCTTGTCGGCGCGGCGGACACCTCTGACGGCGCGAATGGTGTCCGCGAGCATGACTTCCGCTAGCGCGAATCTTTCCTCGGGCGTCAGGACGCCTGTCAACCTCTTCTTCGCGTTGTGCAGGTCTTTAACCGGTAGGAGGAGGGCTCGCATGAGAATCGCTCAGTAGGCGCCTTCCGTGTAGGTCACTTGGCTTCCGGCTCGAACCACTGGAAATTGAGCCGGCGTTGCCAGCGCATCGTGTTCCGGCTCGTCAAATATGCGCCGAATTTTGTAAGTCGTGGACCGTTCCACTGGGACTCGTCCAATCGAGCGAATCCTGGCACGAAATTCTTCCGGCGAAACGTATTCTCCGAAAGTTGCGCCGGCAGCTTTTGAAATGCTCTCTTCCATGAGCGTGCCGCTGAAATCGTTTGCTCCCGCCTGCAAACACGCGAGCGAAGTTTCGAAACCCAGCTTCACCCAGGAGACTTGCAAGTTCTTGATTGCCCCGTGAAGCAACACACGTGCAAGCGCGTGCACGCGCAGATGTTCTTCGCGTTTTGCTCCGGGCCTTGCTCCACCATGGCGGTAAAGGCGCGTCTTTTCGTGAATGAATCCCAGCGGGACAAATTCTGTAAATCCGCCGGTACGTTTTTGGATCGCGCGCAACAGAAGAATGTGGCGCACCCAATCGGCGGGCTCTTCCACGTGCCCGTACATCATTGTCGAAGTCGTGGGAATGCCCAGTTCGTGAGCGGTGGTAATGATTTCCACCCATCGCGCGGCGGGCAATTTGTTGGGGCTCAGTTCCTTCCGCACGCGGTCATCAAGAATCTCCGCCGCCGTGCCGGGAATGCTGCCGAGGCCTTCGTCTTTCATCATTTGCAGATAGTCGCGGAGGAGCATCCCCGTTTTCGTCACGCCGTAATCGATCTCCATCGGCGAGAAGGCATGCACGTGCATCTGTGGAATCGCATGCTTGATGGCGCGAAGAAGATCGCGGTAGAAAAATCCGTCGAGGTCGCGCGGCAGCCCGCCCTGAACACAGACTTCCGTGGCGCCACGTTCCCAGGCTTCACACGCGCGACGAACCACTTCCTCGAAAGAGAGCGAGTACGCATCGGCGGCGCCGGGTCCGCGGCCAAAGCCGCAGAAACTGCATCCCACGAAACAGATGTTCGTGAAGTTGATGTTGCGATTTACGACATAAGTGATTGCGTCTCCTACGGTCTCCTGGCGTAGTTGATCCGCAACGGACACCAACGCCTCCAGCGCTGAACCTTCCGCTGTCGCAAGGACTAGTCCCTGCTCGAAGGTCAGCTCTGCGCCGGACACTGCAGCGTGGAGAATCTCGCGAACTTCAGATGGGCAGGCTTGGAACACCGTCAGATTGATTGCGTCCCTGGGGGGCGTCTCCATTTCCAAAGTATCCTACCAGAGGTAGGGGCTCGCGGGGTTACATCCGCACGGTCTTTTTTTCCTGGGAGCGCTCTTCCGAAAATGCCCGATATGCTTACGTCTGCTTCGATGGGAATAAAACACCAGAGGTTTACGTCATAGAAGATCGAAGATGCCTCGCCATTTCGCCTTGTGACGCGACACCTCTCCGAATCGGAGCTGAATTTTGGAAGGATGAGATAATCGCGACCGAACGATTCGCCGCTGGCCGCTTCGGCTCTCATCCATTAACATACTCGCAAGGATATGAACCGCAGAACTCTGGTGATTGCCGCCGCTGTAGCGCTTCTCGGCATAGTTGTAGCTGTGGCTGTTTCCTTTCTGCACGACGGCCTCAGCGCGCGCGCGAAACCGACCGCGCTGGAGGCGATGGTCGCTCGCAAAGCGCGCCACATGGCGATCCCTTCGAGTGCGCGGTTGGCGCAAAATCCTGTGCTTGCCTCGGCAGAGGACATGCGCGACGCGCGGCTTCACTTCGCGGATCATTGCGCCATCTGTCATGCTAACGATGGGAGCGGACAGACTATGATCGGCAATGGCCTCTACCCCAAGCCACCGGACCTGCGTCTGGGGCAAACGCAGAATCTTAGCGACGGCGAGCTTTTCTGGATCATCGAGAATGGCGTGCGATTTACGGGTATGCCGGCGTTTGCCAGTGGCGGTGAGCATGGGGGCAGCGAGGACAGCTGGAAGCTGGTTCACTTTATCCGGCATCTTTCCCATCTCAGTGCTGAGGAACGCATCGAAATGGAGCGCTATAATCCAAAAGGCCCGGATGACCGGGAGGAAGAGCAGCAGGAGAATGATTTCTTGAATGGAGCAACGCCATCCCGGAAATCGGAATCACAAGATCATCACTGAGAATGGGGCCGTAGCTTGCCGGCCTGCATTCCCATGGGAGAGGCTGATGAAACTTCGCTTAGGCTCGTTGGCTTTATTGATCGTACTTGTTACGAGCATTGCGTTCGCTCATGGCACTAAAGTTCACGTGAGGGGCACGGTCGAGAAAATCAGCGCCGATTCCCTGGTGGTGAAAACCGCGGACGGAAAGTCGGTGGAAGTGAAAATCGCGGCTTCGACCGTATTTCTATCTAGATCCAACAATGAAGACAAGCCGGCCAAGGCCAGCGATCTCGCTGCCGGTGACTTGGTGGTGATCCACGCCACACCCAAAGACAAGAGTCTTGAGGCTGACGAAATTAAATTCTCGGTACCCGCAGCGCCCAAATCCGCAGCGCCCCCTCGTGCGAGACCGAAGTCTTGAAGGGCTTTCTAATCTAAAACTTCTTATTTAGTCCACCAAATGGCAGGAGTGAGTTTTCAATACCAGCCAGACGCGGCGCCCGGCGGATAGCTCCAGCGCCCGCACGGCGCCGGGCGTGATATGAACAATAAATGTGACGCCGCAATCGACGCGCGCGACTACCACCGCGCCGCGCTGCTCAAGCGAAGTGATGCGCCCCTCCATCACATTGCGGGCGCTCAATCCGTGGGGCCGTTCCGTTGCCAGCAAAATGTCTCCGGCACGGATTGCTACCTGCACGCGGCTTCCGGCTGCGGCATAGCCAAGCGGCACCTCGATTTCGCACGCGCTATCTCCCAGGCGAACGCGCATGACACCATCCGCCTCGCGGAGATCGAGCACCGTGGCTTTCAGCAAATTCTCGAATCCCGCGGCTTGCGCCAGCTTTTTCCGGCGCGGCGCGTTTAGAACTTCCATCGGCGCGCCGGCGCTTACGACGCGCCCATTATCGAGCGCGATTACGCGCTCGCCGAGAGCGTCGACTTCATCGCGGCTGTGCGTCACGTAAAGAATCGGGATTCCCTTCGCGGTGTTCCATGCGCGCAAATCGTCCACAATCGACGCTTTCAATTCCGCATCCAATCCCGTCAACGGCTCGTCGAGCAGGAGGACGCGCGGCTCAGTGACCAATGATCTGGCCAGCGCGATTCTCTGCCTCTCGCCTCCGGAAATCGCGCCGGGCTTTTGATTCCTTAGTTTGTCGACGTGAAAAACTTTGAGGATTGCTTCTGCCCGCTCGCGTTTTTCCTTCTCCGGCAAATCCTTCAATCCATAGGCAACGTTTTGTTCCGCGCTCAGATGCGGGAAAAGCGCGAGGGTCTGAAAGACGTAGGCAATTCGCCGTTTCGAAATGGGGACATTGATTCGAACAGCGGAATCAAAGAGGACATCGCCACCAGAAGCGATTTGTCCTTCGTCCGGCCGCGCCAGCCCCGCAATGCAATCCAGGAGTGTGGACTTGCCGGCTCCCGAAGCCCCAAAAAGGATGGTGATGCCGGGAGGGACTTCGATGGAAACGTCAAGCACAAACGGGGAAGCGCCGGCACCGTGCCGCTCCTTGCGGATTCGCGCGATGAGCATGCCGGCGTTTACTTCGCCGCCCACGGCGTCCACACGCGGCGGTTGACGGCATAGACAAAGGACAACACGGCAAAGGAAATTGCGAGAAGCACCAGCGCCATGCGGTTTGCAGCGCCGTATTCAAGAGACTGCACGCGATCGTAAATGTCGATCGAGACCGTGCGAGTGATACCTGCCAAATTTCCGCCGACCATCAAGACGACGCCGAATTCTCCGAGAGTATGCGCGAAACTCAACACGGCCGCGGTGACGACTCCTGGCAGCGACAGCGGCAGAATTACTCGCCAGAATGTCCGCAACCCGCCTGAACCCAGCACCGCCGAAGCGTCCAGCAGTCTTCGGTCGACTCCTTCAAAGGAAACGATCAGCGGCTGGACTGCAAATGGAAAGCTGTACAAGACGGAAGCGAGAATCAGTCCACCGAACGTGAAGGCCAGCCCGTGTCCGAAGAACGCGATCCACAATTTTCCCAGCGGACCGCGCGGCCCCATGGCGACGAGGGCATAAAATCCCAGCACCGTCGGTGGCAGCACAAGCGGCAAGGCTACCACCGATTCGAGAAGGAATTTCCAGCGCCAGGTTGAATACGCAAGCCAATAGGCCACGGGCATCCCGATCACCAGCAATATCGCGGAAACGCACGTTGCCAATTTCATCGATAGCCACAATGATTCCATTCGCTTCTCCGCTTCGCTTCTTGCCTGTTCTTTGTTAGCTTCCCCTGTCAGCGTTTGCCGTATATGTCTCAGCACCGTGGGTTATCTTTTCTCCAGATCCTTCGCCTTGTCTGGAAATTCGAAGCCATACTTCGCCAGAATGGCCCGCCCGGCCGCACTCTTCACAAATTCCAGAAACGCCCGCGCTGCTTTCTTATTAGTGGCACTCTTCAAGACAACCGCGCCCTGTTCAAGCGCCGGGTGCATGTCCGCCGGGATTTCCCAGCGCTTCCCGTCGCGCATCGGTGGGGAGATCGCGAGAGACAGCGCGATAATTCCTGTCTGGGCGTTTCCGGATTGCACAAATTGCGCCGCCTGCGAAATATTCTCTCCATAGACCAGCTTGGCCTTCACTCGGTCATAAATGCGGGCGTTTTGCAGCGCCGCCACGGCGGCTCTGCCGTACGGCGCATGCTCCGGATTGGCAATCGCGATTTTTTGCACACTCGCATCCAGCAGGGTTCTCCAGCCTTGCTTGGTGACATCCACTTTTGCATCCAAAGGCGTCCAGATCACGATTCGCCCAACGGCGTATTCGTACAGAGTCCCCGGCTCCGCTAGTCCCGCAGCCTCCAACCTTCTCGGATACTCAATGTCTGCTGAGAAAAACAGATCAAAAGGCGCGCCATTCTGCATTTGCGAGAAGAAGTTGCCGCTTGATCCGTAAGTCGCATTCACCTTTGTTCTAGTTTGTCTCTGAAACTGTTCCGATAATTCCTCCATGGCAAACTTCAAGTCTGCCGCTGCCGCTATGCCGATTTCCCTTCCTTGAGCTCGCACGTCATGCGGGGCAAGGAAAACGGAAAGGATGAGTGGAAGGACGCGGAACCACCCGCGCCAAATTGTCGTTTCACGGTTCACGAGTCAGACTCTCAGGATCATCACCTCGGTTGATTTGATCAGCGCGGCGGCCCGCTCGCCGAGCTTCAATCGAAGTTCCTTCGCCGCATCCGCCGTGATGATGGAGGTGATGTGCTGTTCTCCGATGGCCAGAGTGACCTGGGCCAGCAGGCCGCTGAATTTGATGGCGACAACGCGCCCGATCAGTTGGTTTCGTCCGCTGATCTTCCGTAGGTTGCCGCGCCTCGATTCGATGTCCCCGCGGTTCAACTTTTTTGGAAACAGACGGTCGATTTCACTCTCTGGGACGCGGTGGTGCCCACCGGGCGTTTTCACCGACTTGATTTTTCCGTGATAGATCCACTGCTTCAAGGTGGGATAGCTGATACCCAGGATGTTTGCTGCTTCCCGCGGCGCCAAGAGCCTCTGCACGATCCGCCTCCTGCGAATACACAGAGTAGCTCATAGAGAACCGTTATAGCAATACGTTTTTATACGATTAACGAATGCGGCTCCCCTAGTTCCGCAAGGGTTTGCCGGTTTTTAGCGTGTGGGCGATGCGTTCCTGCGTTTTCTTTTCACCACAGAGGGAGACGAAGGCTTCGCGCTCAAGATCTAAGACGTATTGTTCGCTTACCAACTGAGGCGAGGTCAGCGGGCCGCCCGCAAGGATATTCGCGAGCTTGCGGCCCACGTGCGCGTCGTATTCTGAGGCGTATCCGCCGCGGAGCATCATGTGAATGGCGAGTTTCGCTCCCGCGAGAAATTGTTCGCCGAGCACTTTGATTTGCGTATTCTGCGCGCCTTCCTGCCAGCTTGCCGCGAGGGGTTTGTAGCCTCCGCGAACCAGCGCCAGCGCGGCTTCTTTGGCGTCGGCGACCAACCTATCGCGGTTCATAGAGGCACCATCTTCGCGGCGCAGATACCCGAGGTCGCGGCATTCCTCGGCGCTGGTGCCGACCTTGGCAATGGCTATGGCTTCGAAGACCGGCTTCAGCGCGTGGAATAGATCGAGGTCTGACTCGGGAGAAGAGGACAGGCTGAAGCCTGTCCCACTCGCGTGTTCATTGGCGCGAATTAGCATTTCTTTCGTGCCGCCGCCGCCTGGAATCAAGCCAACTCCCGTTTCCACCAAGCCAATGTACGCTTCGGCCGCTGCTTGAATTTTTGCCGCGTGCAGGCTCACTTCGCAACCGCCACCCAGCGCCAGACCCTGCGGCGCGGCGACAACTGGCTTGGGCGCGTATTTGATCGCCAGGTTGATGTTCTGGAATTGCTTCACGGCCATATGCAATTCGTCCCACTCCTGCTCCTGGGCTCCCACCAGAACCAGCATCAGGTTCGCGCCGACGGAAAAATTCACCGCCTGGTTGGCGATGACCATGGCGTCGAAATCCGTCTCCAGCCGCTTCAGGCCCTTGTGCAGCATGGCGATCAAGTCGGCGCCAATGGCGTTCATCTTGGCGTGAAATTCGCAGCACACCACGCCGTCACCGAGGTCGATCAGGCTCGCGGCGGAATTGCGTTCGACCTCGCGACCGGCATCTTTGAGCGATTTGAGGATGATGACGCCCTTAGGCTCTTCGACTTTTTTCGACGCGCCGCTGCCGATATCGAAAACGGTCGTCGTGCCTTTCTCCGATTCGTAGAATCCCTTTCGCCCGCTCGCGAGCACCTTTTCGATGACCGGAGGCAGCGCGCGTCCTTCCTTCTGAACCTGACCGGAAAACGCCTTCACACCAATTGCATCCATGATCTCGAATGGGCCGAGTTCCCAGGCGAAGCCCCAGCACAGCGCGCGATCAACATCCACGACGTTGTCGGAAATTTCCGGCACGCGGCGGGCTGCGTACAAACACATTTCGGAAAGCGCGGCCCACAAAAACTGCTGGGCTTTGTCGCCCTTCTGCCCTTCCATCAAGGGCCCGACCAGCGCGCGCAGGCGCTCCCGCGTGTCCTCGATTGCCTTGCCCATTTCGAGAGAAGCGAATCTGGCTTTCTGTCGCGCGCGGTACTCCATAGTGTTTACATCGAGAGTCAGAATCTCTTTGTCGCCTTCGCCTTTCACTTTTTTGTAAAAACCCTGGCCGGTCTTGTCACCGAGCCAGCCGCGCCTGGCCATTTCTTGTACCAGAGCTGGAACTTTATACATTTCGCGCGATTCGTCGTTGGGGGCTGTTTCGTAGATGTTTTTCACAACGTGTACGAGCACATCGAGGCCCACAATGTCTGCGGTGCGAAACGTCGCGGACTTGGGCCAGCCCACCGCTGGTCCGGTGCAAGCGTCCACTTCTTCGACGGTCATGCCCAGCGTGCCCATCAGGCGCAAAGCGTTGAGCATGGAAAACGTTCCGATGCGGTTGGCGATGAAGTTCGGCGTGTCTTTGGCAATCACCACGCCTTTTCCGAGGCGCCGGTCGCAAAACTCGCTCAACGTATCGACCACGTCTTTCAACGTCTTCGGCCCGGGAATCACTTCAACCAACTTCAAATACCGCGGCGGATTGAAGAAATGCGTCCCGGCCCAGTGCCGCTGAAATTCTTCGCTCATGCCCTCGGCAATCAAGCGTACCGGCAGTCCAGACGTGTTGGTAGTAACAATGGCACCGGGTTTGCGGAATTGGGCGACGCGGGCGAGCAATTTCCGTTTGATTTCCAGATTCTCCGCGACCACTTCGATGATCCAATCGGCCTCGGCGCATCGCGCCAGATCGTCGTCGAAGTTTCCGATGGCAATTTTCTCGGCGATCGCGGCGGTAAAAAACGCGGCGGGCTTCGACTTCTTCGCGGCGTCCAATCCAGCGCTCACGATTTTGTTGCGCTCGGCGCTCGGCGCATCCGCGGGCAAATTGGGCGGGACCATGTCCAGCAGAATGCAAGGAAGCCCGGCGTTCGCGAAATGCGCGGCGATCCGCGAGCCCATCGTTCCCGCCCCCAGCACGACCGCTTTTTCGATGCGATGATTCATGGCACGCCTTTTTACTGGATTTACGAGGCCCTCATAAGTGGAGGGGACAGGTTACAAAACCGGCATGCGCGGGTCAAACGACGGGCTGATTCGCAGCGATAGAGCTAAACTAAGGAAATGACGGAAGAAAGCAAAGCCGCGGGGCCGCTTGGCTGGTTTCGAACAGCGAAGGATAAGTTTCGTGCCTTCGCGTACGGCGATCAGGATGAACCCAAAGAGCGCCCACGGGTGGGATTGGCTCTCGCCGGCGGCTTTGCGCGCGGTATCGCGCACATCGGTGTGCTCCGCGTTCTGCGGGAAGCGGGAATTCCCATCGATTGTGTAGCCGGTACGAGCGTGGGCGCCTTGATCGCGGTTGGATATTGCGCGGGAGCATCACTGGATGTAATGACCGAGGTTGGAGAAAACACGAGCTTCGCGGATTTCGGCCGCTGGACGCCGTCCTGGCTCGGACTGGCCACCAACCGGCGCATGGAAAAATATATTGCGCGCTTTACCTCGGTAAAAACGTTTGAGGAACTACGGACGCCGCTGGCCATCGCCACTACAGACATTACGGCAGGTGTTTCCGTCTACTATTCCCATGGTCCCATCGCACCTCCGCTGCGCGCTTCCTGCGCTTATCCGGGCCTTTTTGTCCCCATTCAATTTGAGGGTCGAACGCTGGTCGACGGATTTCTGACCGCACCGGTGCCCGTGGAAGGCGCGCTGCTCCTAGGCGCGGACGTCGTGATCGCCGTTTACCTGGAATCCGGAAACATTGAAGAGCCTCGCACGTTTACGGACGTACTTAGTAGATCCTTCAACATCATCCAGCGGCATGGCGACCTAGCCTGGCGCACGCAGGCGGACATTATCATCGAACCCGATGTAAAGAATTTTGTGTGGGACGATTTCACCAAGACGCCGGAGATGGTCGCGGCCGGCGAAGCGGCGGCGCTGGCGGCGCTACCGGAAATTCGCGCTCTATTGCGCGGCGAAAAACGGGATTCCGCGGCTTGACGCGACTTCCCCAGTTGATACTCATCGCGCCGAAAATATTCCAACGCTTTATTCGCGAGTGACCTGTACAGTCACAGGCTGACCTTCGCCCTTGCCGCGCTGGGTGAGCCAGGCGCCTAGACCCTCCGCAAAGCGTTCCGGAGTGAGGCGGAAGCTGGCTTCCACCCTTCCCTCGGAGACAGGAAGCGTGTCGTCAAAGTCAGCGGAGTTGGTGAAGTTGCGCATGCAGAATTGGTCGAGCCAATCGAGCGGGCAAGGCCGGGTTTCGCCACGAATCACAACGTTGACATTGAATTTTTGTGCGTACATGAGCGGAACAGGCGGAGCGCGCCCCACCGCAACAGTTTAGGGCAAGGCCAGCCAGGTGGCGCGCTACAGGCTACGACGCGCGTGGGCGCTTCACGGAATGGGCCAGGCCAACGGCCTCGAGCATCCAGATGAAATACCAGCCGATGTCGGTCTGATACCAGCGAAGGCCGAGTCGGGCAGAACCGGCGTGAGTGTGATGATTTTGGTGCCAGTTCTCGCCCCAAGCCGTTAATTGGAACGGCCCCAGCCACCAGACGTTCATGCTGGAATCGCCCTCTTCGACGTGATTGAGATGCGTGAGGCTGTTCACCAGGCATTGCATGTGAAGCGAGTAGACCAGGCGGATCGCGCCCATCCAGAAGAAACCCATCCAGCCGAAGCCAAGAATCAGACCGATGCAGATCGAGAAGACAATGACCGGCGTTTCGGCCCATCCCCAGATTTTGTACATACCAGTGGTGAGTTCCGGAGCCCAGCGCTTCTTGTCGGCAGGCTGAGTCTGATAGAGCCAGCGAAGATGCGCCCACCAGAAGCCGCCCTGCTTGGGGCTGGAGATGTCCTCGGGCGTATCAGTAACCGAGTGGTGGAGGCGATGATAGGCGACCCAACTTGCAGGATGACCGGAGCCGTTAAAGACCGCCCAGAAGATCAAAAACTGCTCGACAAAGCGGTTGGTCTTGAGCGTTTTGTGCGCGAGCATGCGGTGATAGCAGACCGTGGTGCCAAGACCCCCAAGGGCAATGCTGAGCAGGGTCATGCCTACAACCTTGAGGCTTGGCACCGGGAAGAGGATCAGGCCGACAACGGAAAGAGTGTGTATGAGGACGAGATAGGCGAAGACGCCCTCTTTGCCATGGACGGGTTTCCAGAAGGGCCGGTCCCAGGGGCGCTCTTGTTGCGTTACGGTCAATTCCATGTGTTCTCCGGCGATCGTTTACTGCGTGAGTGCCCGGTGTACAGAACGTGATAGGCACTTCTAACAATACCATTTTCCGAGGCGGGACGCTGGAAAACTGTACAAAAGTGCACACAAGCAGTGAACAGGTAAACCAGGGTGAGTTTGGATGGGTGGAAGTGTTTGTGACTGGAATGGAGGGTCGAAAATTGAAGAGTTTGGAGGGGTGTCGCAGACACTTTGTGTGCAACGAACGCGTTTCGAGCGGCACTATCCTGTGAGCCACACTCGAAGAAGAGTCGCCTGGAAGACCCTTCCCATTGCCAGAGGGGGAACCATAACGGGCTGACCGGAGACCATCATGCATTCGACAAGGCAAGCGAAGGGGCAGTCAAGAGAGTCCGCGAGGCTTAGTCGGCGCATTTCCACATCGCTGCTGCTTATCGCGAGCATGGTGCTGATTTCGTGCAAGCCGCCGAACTATCCGACGAAACCCATTGAATTGAAGTACTACGGCACGGGCCCATGGGCCGTTACCGTCGCGATCGGCGCCGAATGCTGCGACTCCTCCGGCGATAAATTCGATCTCTATTACCCGACCAACCTGGGGCAGAACGGCTTCCAACACCCCATCCTTACCTGGGGCAATGGCACCAATTCGCTCTCCGGCAATTACACATTTTTTCTGAAGCACATGGCGTCCTGGGGATTCGTGATCGTCGCCGCGCAGGACAAAAACTCCGGTTTAGGGCAAACAATCCTGGAGGGCGCGAATTTCCTGATTGCCGCGAACAGCAACTCCGCGAGCATCTTCTTTCACAAGTTGAATGTCAGCCAGGTTGGTTCGTTCGGACATTCGCAAGGCGCCACCGGGGCGATCAACGCTCTGATCAAATCGGCCGGCACGATCAAGACCGTTATGCCGATCGAACTGCCCGGGCAAGCCTTCTGCTCCAATCCGCTGAACTGCGCGGACACCTCGCACCTCACACAAGGGTCGATCTTTTTGGTGGACGGCTCGCTAGACATTCCGATTTCGCCGCCAACGCAGCCGGCATCCGCCACGGGGCTGCAGTCTATCGCTGCCTATTACAGCGCTGTGCCTGCCGGCATCGTTAAGGTGAAAGGCACGCTGATCGGCCCGACACACTGCGACGTCCAGGGCGTGCCCAACTGCACGCCCGCAACGGTGCCTTGTTTCCTCGGTGTGTATGGATATCTAGGCTACCCTACGGCATGGATGATGTTTCAACTGCAAAACGACAACCTGGCGCGCGGCGCTTTCGTCAGCGGCACCGGGGAGATGTTTACGGAGACGAAGAACTGGCAATTGGTTTCCAGCACGGTTCCTTAGAAACGCATTCTCGAATTCAATTCTGCGCTAGACCTGACCACACGGCTCTTTCCTAAAATCATGAACTGGAGCTCACAAATCTCCGCTCAGCTTTCCTCAGATGGAGGCTTGGTGGATCCGAGTTTCCAGAAGATTTGGCGGAGGATCCCGAGAGTGAGGTCGGCATCGGCGGCGGAGAGGCGCAGGCGGCGGACCAGGCGGCGGATTTTTTCTTCGGTCGGCGCTGCGGAGCGCCGCTTCTGGGAGCCGCGCGGACTCGATTTCAAATAGCCACTGGAACGGAGGGCGTCGAGCAAGAGCGAAGTGAGACGCTCGAGATCACCGGCTGTAGCGGGAACATGCTTCTCTGGTTTTAAGGAGGCTCGTAGATCGCGTGCGAGCTCGTAGAGGCAGACGGCTACGGCCTGACCGAGATTCATGGAGCGATGCTCTTCGCGGGTGGGAATGCGCAGGAGCCATTGGCAGTGGCTGAGGTCTTCATTCGAGAGACCGCGCTTCTCCGACCCGAATAGAAGGGCAACGCGGCTGCTGGCAAGATGCTTGCGAATGAAGCGGGCGGCCTGATCCAGGCGGCGAACGGGGTGCTGCAATTGACGCTGGCCGACGGAGGTGGTTCCGACGACCAGTGGGCAGTCCTCAATGGCTTCGGCGACGGTTTTGAACTCTTCGGCGCGGGCCAGCAGCGGCTCGGCGCCAACGGCGGAACGCGCCTCGCGAAAAGCCAGCTCATACGGGTTCACGACTCGAAGATGAAAGAAGCCAAAGTTGCTCATGGCGCGAGCAGCGGCACCGATATTGAGAGGATTGCGCGGTGTGACAAGAACGACGTGCAGGGCATCGGATTCGGCGTTGGCTGACATGGGAAACGAGTTTACCGCAGGAGAGAAGCAAGGAAGCGAAGAAGCAAGGAATAGCAAGACGTCGCCCAAAGGGGCTGAAGCATGGGGCGGCGGCTTGCGTGGGCGGCGAGGGGTAACATAGACTGTGGCGGGTAGAAAAAAAAGTAGCCTGCCAGCCTGGCCGGAAGTTCCCGCCTTTGCACGGCCTGTTGGCGTGGCCGAGTCCAATCGCTCCGCGACCTCGACCCGTCGAGGGCATCATCCAGCGTGTTACTGGAAGCATCGGTCCGGGACGCCGCGCTTTGGACCGCACGGTCGTGAAATAATGGGCCAGCAGGGGGATCAGCGTGGCAACTCCACTAGAAACCTGGGTTGATCAAGCGGCGAAGCTAACAAAGCCGGCACGCGTGGTGTATTGCGACGGGTCCGAAGCGGAGTATCAGCGGATGATCGCGGAGATGCTGAGCAGCGGAGATTCGCTCACGCTGAACGAGAAGACCTTCCCGAATTGTCACCTGCACCGAAGCAGCCCGAATGACGTGGCGCGGACCGAGCATCTGACGTTCATCTGCTCCCCCGAAAAGGAAGAAGCCGGACCCACCAACAACTGGATGGATCCTGGAGCAGCGAAACATAAGGTGGGTGCGCTACTGGACGGAGCAATGCGCGGCCGGACGATGTACGTGGTTCCGTACGTGATGGGGCCCGTGGGCTCGCCGATCAGCAAAGTTGGCGTGGAAGTGACTGACAGCCCCTACGTGGTGGCGAGCATGAAGATTATGTCGCGCATGGGCAAGGTGGCGATGGAACGGGTGGGGGCATCAAGCGAGTTTGTTCCCGGGCTGCATTCGCTGGGTGATCTGGATCCCCTGCGGCGGTACATCGTGCACTTTCCGCAGGAGAAATTGATCTGGAGCGTGGGGTCAGGCTACGGCGGCAATGCGCTGCTGGGTAAAAAGTGTTTTGCGCTGCGTATTGCGAGCGTGATGGCGCGCGAAGAGGGCTGGATGGCCGAGCACATGCTGATCCTGGGGCTGGAATCACCAGGCGGCAAAGTGACGTACATGGGCGCCGCGTTTCCAAGCGCGTGCGGCAAAACAAATCTGGCAATGATGGTGTCCGCGCTCGAGGGCCAAGGGTACCGCGTCTGGACCGTTGGAGACGATATCGCCTGGATGAAGATTGGAGAAGACGGATACTTGCATGCCATCAATCCGGAGGCGGGTTTTTTTGGCGTGGCTCCCGGCACGGGAATGAAAACGAATCAGAACGTTATGGAAGCGCTGCACAAGAACACTCTTTTCACCAATGTAGCGATGACTTCGGAGCGGGAACCGTGGTGGGAAGGAATCGGCAGCGATGCGCCCTCGGGATTGATCGACTGGAAAGGCGAAGCGTGGGATCCATCCAAAGGGGCAGCGGCGCATCCGAACGCGCGATACACCGTGCCAGCCCGGCAGTCGCCGAGCATTTCGCCGAAGTGGGAAGCGCCCGAAGGGGTCCCAATTTCAGCTTTTATCTTTGGCGGGCGCAGAGCGCGAGTCGCGCCGCTGGTCTACGAGTCGTTTAACTGGCAGCACGGGGTTTTCGTGGGCGCGACGATGGCGAGCGAGACGACCGCCGCGGCGACAGGAGACGTGGGCGTCACGCGGCGCGACCCGATGGCGATGCTGCCGTTCTGCGGCTACAACATGGCGAATTATTTTGCGCACTGGCTGGAGATGGGAAAGAAAATTCCGAAGCCGCCAAAGATTTTTCATGTGAACTGGTTCCGCAAGGGCGCGGATGGAAAATTCCTGTGGCCCGGATACGGCGAAAACGTGCGCGTGCTGAAATGGATTCTGGAGCGCGTGGAAGGCCGCGGCGCGGCCCAGGAAACACCGATCGGCTATGTTCCGGCAAAGAACGGGCTGACACTGGACGGGATAAAGGTTTCAGACGAGGCTCTGAACGAACTGCTGCGCGTCAATCCGGAAGATTGGGATGCGGAGATGGAAGAATCGAAGCAATTTCTCGGCAAGTTTGGCAAGCGCCTGCCACGCCAAATTAGCGAAGAGCACGAAAAACTGGCGCGGCGGTTTCAGCGCGTCGTCACCGCCTAGGAAATCGCCTCAAGCTTCAGTGGTGGCCCCCGGCGCGGCGCGCTGGCGAGCTGATGGGTGGCATGTCCTCGGTATCCAAGGCTGCAGGCCCACGTTCGAAGTGAAAGTCGGGCCGGCTTTCCAGCAATCGGACACAACGATTCCAGCGGAGAATGCTATCGTCATTTCCCGCGGGCCGGATCTTCTCCGCTTCCGCGAAGCAGCGCATGGCTTCTTCCACTAACGCCAAGAGAGTATGCGGCGCATAGCCGACGAGGAGCTGGGTCTTGGCGTGGCGTTCGTGCAGCAACCCAGTGTAGTAAAGCCTCTCGTAGGGATCGTTCAGCCCCTGAAAGATGGCCTGGACCTCGAGATAGCGATCGCTCGTGGCGCCGATAAACTGGTCGGTGATGGCAAGACCGAGCATGCGGCGAGCAAGCTGATGCCCGGGATCGATGGCGAGGATGTCGCGGCAAATGGACTCGGCCTCTTCGGGCTCGTTGAGATAACGGTACAGCTCGACTTTGGCAATGGCCTCTGGGATGCCAGCCTTGGAGATGGATTTCAGTTGATGACCCATGGGACCTCCTCTTTCCTGGCCCGTCGTTCAATCTCGCCACTCACAGCTGGAAACCTGCGCTAACTTCCGCGAATCTTCCGAAACAGCATCGTTAAGGGATCGTAAAACTCGTCCACCACGCGCTCCTTGAGAGGGATGATCGCATTGTCGGTGATTCGAATCTCTTCGGGACAAACCTCCGTGCAGCACTTCGTGACATTGCAGTAGCCCAAGCCAAGCTGATCTTTGAGCAACTCCGCGCGGTTGAGTCCGTCGAGCGGATGCATTTCGAGGCCGGCGACCCGAACAAAGAAACGCGGGCCGGCGAACTGCTCCTTTTTGTCGTGCTCGCGAAGAACGTGACAGACGTCTTGGCAGAGAAAGCATTCGATGCACTTGCGAAACTCCTGGACGCGGTCCACATCCAGCTGCGAGATTTTCCATTCCACCCCCTTACGGGGCTCGAAGGGAGGGATTTTGCGGTTGACACGATAGTTCCAGGAAACGTCGGTGACAAGGTCTTTAATGCGCGGGAAGGACTTCATGGGCAGGACGGTGATGGGTTGATCCTGCGGGAGATCGTCAATACGCGTTTTGCAAGTGAGCCGCGGACGGCCGTTGACTTCCGCAGAGCATGAACCGCACTTCCCCGCTTTGCAGTTCCAGCGAACGGCGAGATCGGGAGCGAGGTGTCCCTGTATGTAATGGAGCGCGTCGAGCACAACCATGCCGGGAGCGACCGGGACGCGATAGTCAACGGTTTGCCCGCTGTTCGAATCGCCGCGAAAAACGCGAAGTGTTGCTTCCGCCATCTGTGTGCTCCACTCTTACGGCTTGTCTCAGTCCTGCGCCAAAATCTCTTTCAGGTCCGCGGGCATCTCGGCGATAGGAAATTCGCGCCGTTTCATTTGCCCACCTTCGCAAATGATGATGTTGTTTTTCTTCTCCCAGACGGGGTCGAGACTCGGGTAATCGATGCGGCTGTGCGCGCCCCGGCTTTCCGTGCGGGCCAGGGCGCTGTGCGCGACGGCTTCGGAGACGATAAGCATGGCTTTCAGGTCATAGGAAAGGTGCCAGCCCGGATTGAAAAGACGCGAGCCCTCGACACTGACCTTGGCCGCTCGCGTTTTTAGTTTTGCCAATTCCGCGAGCGCTTTCCTCAAATCCTCGTCGGTCCGAAAGATGCCAACGAGATTCTGCATCACTTCCTGCAAATCGCGATGCACGGCGTAGGGACTTTCCGTGCCGGAATTGGAAAAGGGAGCGAGCAATTCCCTTTCAGCCTGGTCGATTTGTGCGCTGTCGATGGACAGAGTCGAGGAACGCTTGGCATGCGCGGCGGCCGCAAGGCCCGCGCGGCGCCCAAACACCAAGAGATCGGAGAGCGAATTGCCTCCGAGGCGATTCGCACCATGAAGTCCGGCGGCCGCCTCGCCCGCAGCGAAAAGTCCGGGCACAGTGGATTCGGCGGTTTCCGCGTCCACTCGGATGCCACCCATCATGTAATGGCACGTCGGGCCCACTTCCATGGGGCCCTTGGTGATGTCCACGTCCGCAAGTTCCTTGAATTGGTGATACATGCTGGGGAGTTTCTTCTTCACGTATTCAGCAGGCTTGTGCGAAATGTCAAGATACGCACCGCCATGCTCCGTGCCGCGGCCATCCTTGACTTCTGTATAGATGGAGCGAGCGACCACATCGCGCGTGGAAAGCTCCATGCGCTTCGGATCGTACTTTTCCATGAAACGCTCGCCAGCTTTGTTGCGCAGGATGCCGCCTTCTCCGCGAACGGCTTCGGTGACGAGAATGCCTTGCACACCGGGCGGCCAGACCATTCCCGTGGGATGGAACTGCACAAATTCCATGTCCATAAGCTCGGCTCCGGCCTCATAAGCGAGCGCCATTCCGTCGCCGGTGTACTCCCAGGAGTTAGAGGTAACGCGCCAGGCCTTTCCGATGCCACCGGTAGCGATGACGATAGACTTCGCCTTGAAAACGATGAAGCGGCCATTCTCGCGCCAGTACGCAAACGCACCGGCAAGGCGGCCGCTGTCGGTCAAAAGCCGCGTGACGGTGCATTCCATGTAGACGTCAATACCCTGTTGAACTCCGCGATCCTGAAGCGTGCGAATCATCTCCAGGCCGGTGCGGTCGCCTACATGACATAGGCGCTTGAAGGTATGGCCGCCGAAAGCGCGCTGCAGGATGTCGCCGCTCTCGGTGCGATCGAAAAGAGCTCCCCATTGCTCGAGTTCGCGCACTCGCTCGGGCGATTCCTGGGCGTGAAGCTGCGCCATGCGCCAGTTGTTGAGAAATTTTCCGCCGCGCATGGTGTCGCGAAAATGAGTTTTCCAACTGTCGGCGGCGTCCACGTTGGCCATGGCTGCAGCGATGCCACCTTCCGCCATGACGGTATGAGCTTTTCCGAGCAGCGATTTGCAGACCACGCCGACAGAGGCGCCTTGCGCAAGTGCTTCGATGGCGGCGCGCAATCCCGCTCCGCCCGCCCCAATGATCAAAACGTCGTACTCGCGCGTCTCGTAGTCGGCAGTCACAGGAGCCTCAGGTCCCGGAAAGCGCCGCAGGCGACCATACGCACATAGAAATCCGCGAAACCAACCGAAACGAGGCTGCACCATGCGAAAAGCATGTGCCGTTCGTTCAGGAAGCTAAAAAAACTCCAGGCTGCAAAGCGCGAGCGCCCGAAGGTCGCGCAGGAAAAGCAGTCGAGTTTCCCGCCGGCCAGATGGCGGAGGGAGTGGCAGGAAAAAGTGTAGAGGGAAAGAAGCGTGACATTGATCGTCAGGACCAGCGTGCCAACGCCGATGCCGAAATGGCCGTCGAAGGAGAAAGAGCGGATAGCGTCGTACCAAAGAAAAATGATGAACACAACCGCGAGATAGAAAAAGTAGCGGTGGACGTTCTGCAGGATGAAAGGGAAAGCGGTTTCCCCGCGATAGTCACGACGAAGTGGCTCACCGACGGCGCAAGCGGGCGGATCGAGGAAAAACGCCCGGTAGTAAGCTTTGCGGTAATAATAGCAAGTCGCGCGAAAACCGAGGGGGCCGGCGAGAATCAAGAGGGCCGGAGAGAAGGGCCACCAATGGTGCTGCGGGTCGATGAGCGGCGAGTAGAACGGAGAGAGGTACGGTCCCCACTCATAGAATTTCCCTTCAAAGGCGCGAAGCGTGGCGTAAACGCCAAAAGCGCCGAGAACAACGACAACGGGAAGGATTTCGATCCACCACGCGTCACGGCGCAGGGTGCTGCCGAGACGCGATTCCGGCAACAACGTTGGAGAACCAGCCATCGAACGACCTCCGGCGTGGCAGTAGCGTAGTCAAAAACGTGAGTTTTTCAAGCGAAATTCTGGGAAGCACGAAAGCGACGGAGTCTGGACGGTTCTCGAAACGCAGTCGCAGCGGAAATAAGCCTAAACTTCCCAAAAATGGCTCGATCAGAGAATGGACTCGATTTCGGCGTCGAGGGAAACGTGCGTAGCTGGGACTCCATTGATTGAGAATTTCTCACCCCCGGCTTCGGAAAACTGGAAGAAACGGCTGATGTGATAGTCCTCGTCGTAACCGGAGAAAAGGCGCTCCGTTTCCACTTTCGTCAACCCGAAGGCAGAAAGCGCAACCGGCTGACCAAATTCGCCGGTGAGGGAGCGGTAGAGACGAACCAGTTCGGGCAACGGCATGAGAGGAGCGCGACGAGCGGCTTCAGCGCTCATGGGTTTCTCCTGAGGCAAAGTGTACTGCGGTGAGACCAACAAATGGAAGATCGAACCGGAGAGAGCGATGCGCCAATCGTGGAATTTGTTTGCGAAGACGCTCACTTACGATGGCGACGTTCGGGAAGTGCGGCGGAATGCGCGCGAGAGCATCTCGAGCGCGAGCAGTACAACGCCTCGGGGATGGGACCAGGCGCGCTTGAGCACGAGCCAAGCGTGGCGGTAACTCCGCTTCAGGCCGTGGGCGGTCAGATGGTGGGAGGCGTCCTCAATGGTGTGCTTGTGATACCACCAGCCAATAAGTTCACGATTGCGCTGAGCCTCGGAGCCGCTCCACACGCCTTTTGAGCCATCGGGATGATGAGAGTAGTCGTGATTCTGGTGAACCGCCAGCACGGCTGACGAAACATCAATGACGGCGGCCTTCCGCGAGCGTGCACGCCAGATGAGCCAGTTGTCCCATCCACCGCGGCCAAGCGCGAGAGGAAGGAGGTCGGCGTACAGCCCTTTAGTGAAAGCGAAATAATCGATGAAGGTGTAAGGACGCAAAGCGCCTGAAGCGCGAGCCTCCTCTCGCAAGCGGCGCTCCCAGGCAGAGTCGCTGAAATCGATGGGCCGCGTGATGTCCAAATCGGTGCGCTGGCCGACCATCAGCAAAGGCGAATGGAACCGAGCGATTCCTTCGACGGCGGCGGAAAAATCATCGAGAAGAATGATGTCTGCATTCACATAGCAAAGGAGGTCGTTGGCGGCACAGCGTTGGCCTTGGGCAAACAGGTCACTGACTAGCGGCGTGCCTTCCGGGTTGCGAGCGACTTCGGGGAGGTGACGCACGCCAAATTCACGAGCGACTTCGGCAGTGCCTTCATCCGTCCCCAGCAGAATGATTTCAGGTTTGATGGAGAGCCTTGTCCAGCTCATGATGGCATTGCGCTGAATTACGTCGATATGGCCGCGAAAGGCCTTTGGCATGGCGAAAATAGTGATCATCTTAGCGGTAGCTTTTGCCAGGTTCTTTCAGTTCGATGATTTGGATCCCCTTAAACTCCGTTCGATGGGCGGAGACGTCATTCGCAGGAACCCTGCTGAGAAGTTGCTCCTCCGCAGTAGTCATATAGTGGGATTTGATCACAAAAATCCTTTTTCCGGATGACAAAGAGACGTTCAAGTCGTCCAGTGACCTTACAGGTTGCATATGAGCGTGAATCTCACCGTAAGGACCGCCGTTTCTTCGGGAACCTTCGTCAGCAGGTTGCAAATAAGCGTAAATCTCAGGGAAGTAAAAACTGAGAACGTTTCCTAGTCCAGGCGCTATGACAACATCCCCCGCGCTGACGTTTCGTTTCAGGAACTGCCCGGCGCCCTTCAGGTCTTCTCGTCGATCGGGAACGTGAAGACCGATCTGGATAATGGACATCAGTCCGACACACGCGACAGCCCAGCGTACAACAGCCACCCCCCGCGTCCCCTTGGCCTTAACAGCAATCTCTGAGAGGTACAAGATCCCGAGAGAGATCAGAATGAATAACGCCGGCGTCGCAAAGAGAACTTGGCGGATCGCAAAGAAGTAGTCCTCGATATACAGTAAAAGGAAGATGAACGGTAAGGGAAGCAAGAACCAACACAAGAGGAGCGAGAGGTGGCCAAACTTTTTCTCGGATCTCAGTTTCAATATCCCCAGAATCGCGAAGGCGATCAGGACGATAGAAAGTGGAAAGCTCCTGTCGCTCAATTCTTTTAGGAAGCGAAGAAACAATTTGAAACCGAAGTGTTCGGGCAGCGGCGAATAGACAAGATTCGTTCTGATCCCCATAACGATCCACGGAAGGAACAGCGCAATTGACGCGGTTACGGCAGCCAGCAACTTGAAGACAAAAGGAAGACCGACTCTTCTGATTTCTGGCAAAGACTCAGAGATACGGGGCACCAGCAGAGTGCATGTAAATACAAACTGTGAAAAGACGACGAACATGCCGAAGTAGTTTGCGTAGAACAGCAAAGCGGTCACAACAATGTATGAGAACCAGGTTTTGGCTTTTCCCGCCGACAAGAGTTGCCAAAACAGCAGATAAGAACAGACAGTCAACAGCGTGAACAGAGCGTAGGGTCTGCTCTCCTGCGAATAGTTATGGTGCAGAGGATAAACCGCGTAGAGAATCGACGTAATCAGGGCCACTCTCTCGTCAAATACCGATCGCACAAGGTAATAAAGCACCAGGATCGTCAGCGTTCCGAACAACGCGGCGTGAAATCTCAACGCGAATTCGGATTGTCCCAATAGGTTTGCGAGATAGTGTTGGATGATATAGTCTAGCGGCGCTTGGGCTCGATCATCCGCTACGCTCTTCAGCACGCCCATTAACGAGCTGGGCGAAGAACGGACCGCCTGAATGAGTTCATCCAGCCACAACTGTTTATGGCCAAGTCCGCAGAACCGAATCAAGGCGCCGAAGATCAAGACGAACCAAAAACTCCACGGCGTCGACTTACTAGATGGGTAAATGTTATTGTGTAAATTAGTTGAGGAACGCCTTCCATCTGGCCCTTCGACTGGCCGAGTGGCGTGTGCCCGGTCAGAATTGAGATCGCGGGACAAGATCAGGTTGCCAGCAGCCCGCGGTTGCGGAGATCTTCGGAGCGTTCCGGCGGCACGGCGGCGAAGTTCCCGTCCCATTCTTTCCGGCCATTCGTGTCTACCATGCGCAAGCTCCCGTCTTCGAGAAGCATAAACCAGCCATAACCGCGCGAGGCAAGAAACTTGATTATTTCCAGGGCAGAGTAGCCCCATGCCTTTGTGCGCAGATCCTGCACTTCGCATAAAAGAATGGGACGGGGCCGGCATTCGAGAATCTCACCCGCTCCCTTGAGCACGCTCAATTCAGCGCCTTCGACGTCCAACTTGATGAAATCGACGCGTTCAACCTGGCTGGTCCGCAAATAATCATCCAGACGCTTGACCTGAACCTGGAGCGTCCGCGTGGGATGCTTTGTCTGGGGTTGACGCAGGCTGTTGCAGCCGGTCTCCTTGCTAGCCACGACAAAGAAATCTGCCCGGCCTTCCGTTTCGCCGAGGGCCGTTTCCTCCACTCGGACGTTACCGCAAGAGTTCCAGGCCAGGTGGCGCGCAAGCTTTTCGCGCTCGCGCGGCGATGGCTCGAAAGCAATCACGCGGCCACCGCCGTCAACCTTCTTCGATGCCAGCATAGAATAGAAACCGTGATGGGCACCAATGTCCAATACGGTCATGCCCGGTTCGAGGTAGCGCTCGACGAATTGGCGCTCGGCATTTTCAAACTGCCCGCGCAGAATCGCTCGTCCGCACGCGTCATTTTCCGCGCGCCACACGACGCCCCATGGCAGGCGCACTCGCGAGGAGATTCCAAACCACAGTGTGATCCAGCGGAAATCGATCGGGCAAACCTTTTGCTGCAAGAACTTTGAAATATTCGAAGCTGCGACTAGACTATTTATCTTAACTTGCAGAATACAACGGATCAAGCGCAACTCCGGACCCACACGGCGATTCACTCTTCGCCCTCGGCCGGGAATCGCCCGCCACTGCAATTGGACATATTTGGCGGGAGCGCGCAGATTCGGTAAGATGCGTAGGCGAACTCGATGGGAGGAACGATCATGAGTATTGCGGTAGGGCAGACGGCGCCGGATTTCATGCTGTTGAATCAAGAAAAGAAGGAAGTAAAACTTTCCGATTTTGCGGGGAAGAAGAATGTTGTACTTGTGTGGTACCCGCTGGACTGGAGTCCGACGTGCACCAACGAGCACGCCTGTTTCGTCAATGAAATGAAGGCCTTCGAAACTCTTGACGCCGAAGTGTTAGGCGTCAGTGTTGACAGCGTCTGGTCGCACAAGGCGTATGCGGCGAAGATGGGGATCAAGTATTCCCTGCTGGCGGATTTTCATCCGCGCGGAGCGGCAAGCGAGAAGTACGGCGTGTACCTCGCGGACAAAGGCATTACGGGCCGGGCCATCGCCATCGTCAATAAAGCGGGAAAAGTGGCCTGGTTCAAGAACTACGACATTCCAGTCGTGCCGGATTTGAACGAAGTCAGGGCCGCGCTGTCGCAAGTGAAGGCAGCGACGGCGTAGAGGAAAAAGCAGCCACGAAGGGACCGAGACAGGGGGCACACAAGGCGGGCCGCAGGTTACCGGCCCGCTTTTTCTTTGGGATGAATTGAAATCCGCGATGCTGTGTTAAGGCCGAGTACTTAATCCTTCGACGAGACAGTTGAATCTTTGCCGTGGTCAGTTTTTTGTCCGTGGCGGCGGTCGGCTGCGAGAAGGAGCGGACAAATAGAACAAGTCCCCAGCGCTGATCTTCGGTCAACCGTTTCTTGAACGAAGGCATGGGCTTTCTGCCTTCACTGATTTGATAAAAGATTTCGCCGTCCGTGACCGAGTTCATCTGCCGAGCGTCGGTGAGGTCGGCTGGCGCCGGAGAGTGCATCATGGCCTTCGGGCCATCTCCTTTGCCATGTTCGCCGTGGCACTGGGCGCACTCTTCCATGTAAATCCCTCTTGCAGCCTTCAGCGTGGACTCAGTGGGGACGATTGGGTTTTTCAGTTTTTTTACTTCCTCCGGAACGATCCACGGCCTGTCTCTCTGGAACGCCGCATAAACAAGCACGAGGCATATGAGGGCAAGGAGCAAAGCGAAAAGTATTTTGCGCGTCTTCAGATTGAGCTGCACGACAGTGGACATGGCGGCCAGGAAAATCTTCGCACATTCAATCTGGCGGCGAAAGGCGGGGACAGGTGCGAGGAAAAGATATCAAGCGGAACGGAAGATGAGCCAGACGAGCTCGGCGTTGAAGAAAAGAATAGCAGCAGCGACAACCCAGGCAATGGCCGTGGTGATTCGCGAGTTTGCGAATTCACCCATCTTGGAACGGTCGCCGGTAAATTGGATCAGCGGGATCACTGCAAACGGCAACTGAAAACTGAGAATCACCTGGCTGAGAATGAGGAGCGAAGTGACTTTATTCTCGCCCGCAATACCGATCACTAGAGCCGCCGGAATAATGGCTATCGAGCGGGTGATGAGCCTGCGGAGCCATGGCTTCAGGCGAATGTGGAGGAAGCCCTCCATCACAATCTGGCCAGCCAAAGTACCGGTGAGCGTTGAGTTCTGGCCGGAGGCGAGCAGCGCGCAGGCAAAAAGCGTGCTGGCGAGGCTTGCTCCGAGGACGGGACTCAGAAGTTTGTAAGCATCGGCGATTTCCGCGACGTTGTGGAGGCCGCGAGTGTGGAAAGCCGCGGCGCCAAGAATCAGAATCGCGGCGTTGATAAAAAGCGCAAAGCCAAGCGCGAGCGTGGAATCGAATATGGCGTACCATACCGCTTCACGCCGGTCGCGTGAGGAAGAACCAAACGCGCGCGTTTGCACGATGCTGGAGTGAAGGTAAAGATTATGCGGCATGACCGTGGCGCCCAGGATGCCGATGGCGATGTAGAGCATTTCGCGGTTGCGCAGGATCTCGGCCCGGGGAATAAAGCCAATAGCGGCTTCGCGCCAAAGCGGATGAGCGAAGAAAATTTCGTATGCGAAGCAAGCGGCGATCGAAGCGATGAGTGTGACGACAAAGGCTTCCACTAATCGAAAGCCGCGGCCTTGCAGCGCCAGGACGATAAGGACATCGAGCGCGGTGATGAGCACGCCGGCCAAAAGCGGCAGCCCAAAAAGAAGCTTCAACGCGACAGCCGAGCCCAGGACCTCTGCCAAGTCGCAAGCAGCAATGGCGATTTCGCAGACCACCCAGAGAAACAGTCCTGTACGCCGAGAATAATGTTCGCGGCACGCTTGAGCCAGATCACGCCCCGTCGCAATTCCAAGCTTGGCCGATAGCGCCTGCAAAAACATCGCCATCAGGTTGCTGATGAGGATGACGCTGAGAAGCGTGTAGCCAAACTTTGAGCCCCCGCCAATGTCCGTCGCCCAGTTGCCGGGGTCCATGTAGCCAACTGCGACCAGATATCCCGGTCCGGCAAACGCCAGGACCTTTCGGAACCAGGAAGCTCCGGACGAAAACGGAATGGTCCGATGTGATTCCGGCAAAGATGGCAGGGTTGTTCTTGAGAGTGCCTCTGCGGGCGAGTAGAAGCCCTCAGAAGTTCCGCCGGCGACGGGTGGGTCGGTTTCGAGTTGTGGAGGGTCCGTGCGTGCCATGTCTTGAGTTAACTATGCTAAATAACATTCCTAAACTACACTTAATACCTTCGCCTGTCAATGGGACTTTACGGCCTGCTTTCTGGCGGAGCCTGAGAACGGGGCGTTGATCAAGCGTACCAGCGGTGCTTATGGTAAGTTCGAAACGGTATACTGGGAGAGAAACGAAATGGACCAACAGCAGCCGGTGCAGGGCCAGGTGCAGATCAAGGCGGACGAGAAAGAGCTGCAAGGACAGTACAGCAACCTGGTGATGATTCACCACAATCTCGAAGAGTTCACTGTGAACTTCATCTATATTTTTCCCAACGGCACGCAAGGAAAACTGCTGAACAGCATGATCGTTAGCCCTGGGCACGCGAAGCGCATCTGGCGCGCGCTGGGAGAGAATCTCGCTCGGTACGAAGCGCAGTTTGGCACGATCAAGGAAACACCGGAGGGCAGCACGCCGCCGCCGAACGTCGGTTTTGTGCAGTAGCAGCCGAATTGTTCGTCTTCAACATGCGGCCGGGAGGTTGCGGTTGTGCCCGGCCACATCTGCCTGCTAGAATTTCAAAGTCGTTCTTCGTGGGCCTGTAGCTCAAGAGTCTGTTGTTGATTCTGCGTTGCTTAGGTCCATTTTTAGGCCCTTCAAACCCGCCTTCTTGTACACAAGTTGTACACAATCGCCCCCCGCGAGGAACGTGCCACATTACTTCTGGGTTGCCCGTGACTCGGGAACAATCGCCAGGTTGTCGGGAGTGGGGGCACTCGTAGGTTCCCGACTTAAGGCCCACTTGGATGGCAGGGTCTATACTGGTGGAGCTTCGCGTCTAATGAGGCATCTCATTCGTCTCAACAGATCCGCAAGTCCGGGATCTTCACAGAGAGTCTTGAGGCAACATC
>WNFS01000802.1_pt1 | contig 72121 bp, 58 predicted proteins | sample 5400141 | NCBI WGS metagenome assembly WNFS01 (sample SAMN13153358, study PRJNA577476) | soil metagenome | isolation source: 60 cm saprolite under Madrone tree | place: USA:California | collected 2016-06-14 | reverse complement strand
TCTTATGGACCCGGCCGTCACGATCCAGATTATGAAGAACGCGGCCACGATTACCCGATGGCCTATGTACGCTGGACCGAGGGCCGCAACATTGAAGCCTTCCTCGACCTCCTGGCCGCCGGGCGCATTGATGTGAAGCCACTCATCACGCATCGGTTTTCGATTGACAATGCGCAGCGCGCTTATCAACTAATTTCCGGCAGCACGAACGAGAAATATCTGGCGGTCGTCCTGACTTACGACACTGAAAGCGAAGTTAGCCGCCGCATTGAAAATCCGTCTCTACCCAGAAAGGCAGCAGCACCGGCAGGACGCGTCGGCGTTGGTTTGATTGGCGCTGGTGGCTACGCCCAAAAAGTTCTGCTGCCAAACTTCAGGGCTGCAGGCGCCGAGTTTTGTTCGATTGCCTCCGCGTCCGGCGTTTCGGCGCGCGATGTGGGCGCAAAATACGGCTTTGCGCGTTTTGTTTCAGACGATCAAAGCGTGATTGATGACACGCAGACGAATCTGATCGTCATCGCTACGCGTCACGGCTCGCATGCGGAGTTGGCGAGGCTGGCGCTTGAGCGCGGCAAACACGTCTTCGTAGAAAAGCCGCTGGCGCTCAATGACGCGGAACTTGATAGCGTGCTCGATGCGGCAGCGAAATCTGAAGGGCAGTTGCTGGTTGGTTTCAACCGGCGCTTTTCACCTTTGGCTGTCAAAGCAAAGGCGACTTTTGCTCAACGGCAGTCACCGCTCTCTATCGTTTATCGTGTGAACGCGGGACGCATTCCGCGCGAGCACTGGACCCAGGATGCGGCCGAAGGCGGCGGACGCATCATCGGCGAGGTCTGTCATTTTGTCGACCTGATGCAGTTTCTTACTGGCGCCCCGCCAGAGAGTGTCTATGCTGAAACAATCGCTGGCGGTAATGTCAATGTCGTTATTGAAGACTCGGTCTTCATCACGCTGCAATTTGCCGATGGCTCAAATGGTGTGATTGCTTACCTGGCGGAAGGTGACAAGAGTTTGCCGAAGGAGCACATAGAAATCTTTGGCGAAGGAAAAACTTTCGTCATTGAAGACTTTCGCACCGCCAGACTTTATGCCGATGGTCGTGAGAAAAAAGAAACTCTGCGCCAGCAGGACAAAGGTCAGGCTAAGGCAACACGCCTGGCGTGTGCTGTTGTCGCCGAAGGCAGACCCGCTCCGATTACTCTGCAGGAACTCGACGCTACAACTCGCGCTACCTTTCGCGTCAGGGATTCTCTACGGACCGGAAAGCCTGAGAAAGTGAAAAGTGAAAAGTGAAAAGTATTGAGTATTGAGTACCTGAAGCTTGAACTCTGAACTTCTCGACGCTCAGTACTCAGCACTCAGTACTCAGCACTGTTTCTACTTATGTGTGGCATTGCCGGATTAATCAGTTTTGAGCCCGAGGAACGCATTGCCGCGATGCTCAGAACCATCGAGCATCGTGGGCGCGACGATGAAGGCGTTTGGACTTCCGAAGCGATTGACGATTCGGGCCGGCGCTCGTGTTTGGGACATCGCCGTCTGGCAATCATAGATACCAGTAAGGCTGGTCATCAGCCAATGCTTTCGACTGATGGCCGTTATGCTCTTACCTTCGGCGGCGAGATTTATAACTATCGTGAGTTGCGCGAAGAACTCCAAAGCAAGGGTCATGTCTTTCAAACGGAGACCGACACCGAAGTTCTTCTAACCGCCTTTGCCGAGTGGGGCAAAGAATGTCTCCCGCGTCTCAACGGCATGTTTCATTTCGCCGTTTGGGACAACCACGAGCGCACGCTGACGCTCGCGCGAGATCACGTTGGCATCAAGCCGCTATATTATTTCCACAAACCCGCCAGCAACGATCAACCGGATTTGTTCATTTTTGGATCGGAAGTTAAAGCCATTCTCGCGACCGGTCTCGTTGAACGGGCGCTCGATCCAGAAGCGCTGAACCAGTTTCTGACATTTCTCTGGGCGCCCGATCCGAACACGTTGTTTCGTGGAATCAAGACGGTCCCGCCGGCCCACGTTCTTACTTTTCGAAGTGACGAAATAAGACTCAATGAATGGTGGGATGTGTCCTTTGACGAGATTGAGGAAGGACGTAGTGAAGCATGGTGGCAGGAACAGGTGCTTGAAACTCTCGACCGGGTAGTCAAGCTGGAGATGGTTGCCGATGTGCCGCTCGGATCGTTCCTGTCAGGCGGGATCGATTCTTCAGGAATCGTCGCGATGATGAGACGTCATAGCAACGGAGGAAGAGTTTCCACTTACACCGTCGGCATCGAGTCGGAAGATCTTCGTTACGACATCATTCCCGACGACGTCCAGTGGGCGCGCCGAGCAAGTAAACATTTGGATACTGACTACCACGAGATCATGCTGCAACCTGCGGTCGCCGAGTTGCTGCCGAAACTTGTCTATCACATGGACGAGCCGGCGATAGATATGGCCATACCAAGCTACCTGGTCTCGCAAGCCGCGCGGGAAACGCTGCGCGTCATGTTGTCAGGCATGGGCGGTGACGAGGTGTTTGCAGGTTACCCGCGGCAAATGGCGATGAAGATTGCCGGCGCTTTCGATCCGGTGCCCGGGATGTTGCGTCGCTCGTTGATGAAAACGATCGCACGCACGCTTCCGGGAGGTTTGCCGGGACGATTGACGGCGCCGTTGCGTAACGTCAAAAAGTTTGCGCGCAGCGCCGGCCTTGATTTTGAAGAACGATATTTGGGATACGGCACTTACTTCACCGACGACTCGAAGCAACGACTTTATTCCGACGACATGCGCGCGGCTACAGAAGGGCTCGATGCATACGCCGCCCATCGCCGTTACTTTGCGCGCGTGGAAAACGCGGCGCCTTTAAACCGTTTGCTTTACGTGGATCTAAAGACTTTCCTGCCTTGTTTGAACTTGATAACTACCGACAAAACTTCGATGGCGGCAAATCTGGAGGTGCGTGTGCCTTTTCTCAATCGCCGGATGATTGAGTTCGCCGCGCGCATGCCGCCGGCACTCAAACTGCGCGGCTTCAAACGCAAATACATTCTCAAACGCGCGCTGGAAAAAGTTTTGCCCCACGATTTGGTTTGGCGTAAGAAGGCAGGCTTTGGCGCGCCGATACGCGCCTGGTTGCGCGGCCCGCTGCGCCCGCTGGTTGACGATCTGCTGTCGCCGGAAACAATCCAACGCCGTGGGTTGTTTAGAGCAGACGAAGTACGGCGCATTATCGACGCGAACCTTTCCGGACGCGAGGATTACAATCTTCAGGTGTTTCAGTTGCTGATGCTCGAGCTTTGGCAGCGGCAGTTTATGGATTAGCGCTGCAAAAGTGTTACCGAAAAATCGAAAACGTTGACAAGCCGTCCAGGCGGTCTTATTCTGAAGGTGGCTGATCGCTCAGCGTGAAGCCTTCGTTGACCTTACCGCCCCGCAAGCTTCCCAAGTTAGTTAGATGGCCCAGAAAAAGATTTCAGTAGCAGAATCAAATCGCGCGGTGCCGCAGGTCGCGCAGATCCAGAGGGCCGGCGCGCGAGTCTTGCTTGCAGAAGACGACCGCGCACTGCGCCGCTTTTTGCAGGTCATACTTGAGCGCGCTGGCTATACCGTGGTGCCGGCGGCAGATGGTCTGGAAGCGATGAAGATCGCGCTCTCCTCAAGTATTGACATTCTGGTGACGGACGCGATGATGCCGAACCTTAGCGGCCACGAGCTTTGCCGCTTTGTGCGCAACAGCCAGACGCTTGCTCACTTGCCGGTAATTTTGTTGAGCGCTCTGGAACAAAAAGAACCGAGCGACGGCGAGCACGTCGACGCGTTTCTTTCGAAACCTGTCGCCGGTGAAGATCTGATTGGATGTATTGAGAAATTGTTGGCGCGCACGCGCGCTGACTGATCTAAACAATCCACAGATTACGCAGATTACACAGATAAATTGGGTGACAAGTTCCGGAGCTTTACGGATGGCACCTTATTTCATTTGCGGAATCTGTGTAATCTGCGGATTCCAATCCTAAAACAAAAAGGCGACCCAACTTTCGGGTCGCCCTTTTTGTTTCTTAAGTTAATCTCAATCAAGCAGTCGTTGCGCTGGTAACTTCGATCAGCGCATCGATGCCGGTGTAGGGTATCTCCTGCGCTTGCGCCACTGCCTCATAGGTGCAATGGCCTGCGTACGTGTTCACACCCGCCTTCAATCCTGCATCGCTGCGTATCGCGTCGAGAAATCCCAGGTTCGCCAGCTTAATAGCGTACGGCAGTGTCGCATTTGTAAGCGCGAACGTGGACGTCCGCGGCACCGCGCCAGGCATGTTTGCGACGCAGTAATGCAGCACGCCTTCAACGTAATAGGTGGGATTTGAGTGCGTAGTCGGATGCGTTGTCTCAATGCAGCCGCCCTGGTCCACTGCCACATCAACTATCACCGCGCCGTTGGGCACATCTTTGAGCATGTTCCTCGTGACCAGGCGCGGCGCGGACGCGCCGGGCACCAGCACCGCGCCGATGATCAAATCGGCGTTTGAGATGGCATCATGAATCATGTAAGCGCTCGACGCGAGGGTGGAAATTTTAGAAAGGAAAATATCGTCAAGCTCGCGCAGGCGCTCGAGGTTGTTATCAATCATGGTGACGTGTGCACCCATGCCGACCGCAATCTTCGCGGCGTTTGTTCCCACCACGCCGCCGCCAATGATTACTACTCTGGCGGCGGGCACGCCGGGAACGCCACCCAACAATATGCCCCGCCCGCCGGCCATCTTTTCCAGATAGTGCGCGCCGACCTGTATCGCCATGCGGCCCGCGACTTCCGACATCGGCGTCAGCAGCGGCAGGCCCCCACGCCGATCGGTGATTGTTTCGTAAGCAATGCCGGTGACTTTGCGCTTGATAAGTTGTTCAGTGAGCTTGCGGTCGGGCGCCAGGTGCAAATAAGTAAACAGCATCTGGCCTTCGCGCATGCGCGGATATTCGGGCTCGATCGGCTCCTTCACTTTGACGATCATGTCGGCTTTGCCCCAGACGTCGTCGGCTGAGTCAATAATTTGCGCGCCCGCTCGTTGATAGAGGGCATCGTCAAAGCCTGAGCCTTCACCGGCGCTGCGTTCGACGATGACCTGATGATTGCTGTCGCTCAACGCGCGTACGCCCGCAGGCGTCAAACCAACTCGGTATTCGTTGTCTTTGATTTCTTTCGGCAGACCGACAATCACGGCAGAGTCCTCCAGGGCAGAAGTCGGAGATCAGAGATCAGAAGTCAGAGGTCAGAAGTCAGAAGTCAGAGGTCAGAGGTCAGAAGTCAGAAGTCAGAAGTCAGAGATCAAGTCAACGGAAGTCACCGTTTTTTCTAACCTCTGACCCCTGATCTCTGACCTCTGGCTTCCGACCTCTGGCTTCCGACCTCTGGCTTCCGACCTCTGGCTTCGACCTCGGTTAGCCTATCCCATGCCTTCGATCAAGTCGATTTGCGCGCGTTGCAGTTTGCCGCTGTAGTCGACATAGATGGATTTCCATTCCGAAAAAATGTCCAGCACCTGCGTGCCCGCTTCGCGATGGCCATTGCCGGTCGCCTTGGTGCCGCCAAACGGCAGGTGAACTTCGGCGCCAATGGTCGATGCGTTCACATAAAAAATGCCGGTATACATGTCGTTCATGGCGCGAAAGGCGCGATTGACATCGCTGGTGTAAATCGCTGCGGAGAGACCATAACGAACGCCGTTGGCAATCTCTACAGCGTCGTCGAGTGATTTAGTAGGAATGACTGCGGTAACCGGGCCGAAGATTTCTTCCTGCGCGATGCGCATGTCTGGAGCGACGTCGGTAAAGACAGTTGGCTCGATAAAGAACCCGCGCGCGTATTCGCCTCGGGTCAGTCGTTTGCCGCCGCAAGCCAGCGTCGCGCCGTCTTCCTTCTGACCAACGTCGATGTAACTCATGATCTTTTTGACGGCATCGGCGTTGATCACCGGACCCATGTCGGTTTTTTCATCCGCGCCATTACCGACGCGCATTCGCTTCGCACGATCAACCAACTTGCGGCAAAACTGCTTGTAAATCTTTTTATGGACCACCAGCCGCGACGATGCCGTGCAACGTTGTCCGGAAGTACCAAATGCACCCCAGACGGCGCCTTCGATCGCGAGATCGATGTCGGCATCATCCATCACGATGATCACGTTTTTGCCGCCCATCTCCAGCGAACAGATCGCATTGCGCTCGGCACAAGCCGACGCGACGATTCGCCCAGTCTCGGTCGAGCCGGTAAAAGAGATCAATCGCAGCGCCGGATGATTGGTGATTGGCGCGCCCGCATCTTCGCCGTAGCCCGTTACCAGATTCACGACTCCCGGCGGAATGCCTGCCTGCTCGCAGGCCTCGACGAGATTGTAGGTTGAGAGTGGCGTGTCTTCGGCAGGTTTCAGTACTACTGTGTTGCCACAGACCAGCGCTGGAATCAGTTTCCAGGAAGGGATTGCCATGGGAAAATTCCACGGCGTGATCAGGCCGCAGAGTCCAACCGGTTGCCGCACGCACATCGCAAACTTGTCCGGCATTTCCGCCGGCGTAGTAAAGCCGTGCAGGCGCCGGCCTTCACCGGCCGTGAAGTAAGTGCAGTCAATCGCTTCCTGAACGTCGCCGCCGGCTTCCTTTAATACCTTGCCCATCTCGCGGGTCATGTCGGCAGTGAACCGCGGTTTGTTTCCCAGCAGGATCTCGCCCAGGCGAAAAAGAATTTCCGCGCGTCTGGGAGCGGGCGTATTGCGCCAGCCGTCGAATGCTGCGCGCGCGGCATTCACGGCAGCGCTAACATCTTTGCTGGTCGACCTGGGGAAACGCCCGATGATATCGCTGGTATCGGCCGGATTGACGTTGTCGAATAGTTCGCCCGACTCGCTCGGCAGCCATTTGCCGCCGATGTAATTGTGGTAGGTCTTAACCGAGCCACGAACGCGTGGAATGGTCTGCTTGGAATTGGTTTTTGCGAGGGCTTTTTTTGCCTGGGCCATGATTAGGTGTTGGGTGTCAGGTGTCAGGTGTCGGTTTCGGCGAGTTTACCGACACCCGACACCTGATACCCGTAACCCGCTCTTATTGGTAAGTGAACTGCACGATCCTGGTTGTTATGTGGTCGAGATCTCGCGAGTAACGTGAAACCTGCATCACCACTGGATCGCCCGGTTTCAAAGAGTTCATGACCCTTTGAAACTCGGCCAGCGCCGTTACCGGAACGCGGTTAATGCGTGTGATTACGTCGCCTTCGTTAAATGTCGGCTGTCCGTTGATGCCTCTCACTTCAGCGGCTAAGCCGCTGGGATCCACCTCTTTAACGTAAAGACCACGCACGCCCGCCAGATGCTTGTCAGCGACTAGTTGCTGCGTCAGTTCCGCCAGCGTGATGCCGAGATGCAGGCCATTACCTTTCGGATCCGAATCCTTGCTCTTCGGGCGTGGCAGATCTTCGGGGTCGCGCAGTTGTTGCAGCGCTGGACGTTCGCCAAGAGCTACGTCAGCGGTGTGTTTCTCAAACTTGTCATCGCGCTCGCGGAGATAAGTTAACGCCACGGATTGACCGACCGGACTTCCGGCTACTCTTTGAATCAAATCCTGCGCGTTTGCAATCGCTTGTCCGTTGAATTCAACGATGATGTCATTTGACTGCAAACCTGCCTTTGCTGCCGGCGTGGGCTGACCATCCTTTGTTTGCTGTACGTCGAGAATGATCGCGCCCTTCGCCTCAGCCAGACCATAGACGCGCGCAAATTCGTCTTTGACGGAATCAAGCGTGACGCCCAGATAGCCGCGGTGGACTTTTCCCTGATCCACAATCTGCCGGTAAACGAAGTTTGCCTCCGACGCAGGCAGCGCAAAGCCGATGCCGTTGTAGTCGCCGGTGGACGTTGCGATCTGGGAATTGATGCCAATGACTTCGCCGCGCATGTTTACTAATGGACCACCGCTATTGCCGCGATTGATGGCGGCGTCAGTTTGAATGAAGCGCTGGAAATTTGAATTTGCTGAAGGAGTTTCTCGTTCCTTCTTGGAAATAATGCCGGCAGTAACCGTTTGGTCCAGGCCGAAAGGAGAGCCAACCGCCAGCACCCAGTCGCCCACCTGGGCCGCATTCGAATCGCCCAGAGTTACGGTTGGCAAATCCTGCGCAGCATCAATCTTGATCACGGCAACATCGGTCTCTTCATCAATGCCAACGATCTTTCCCGTGTAGGTTTGGCCCGACTGCAACCCCACGATGATTCGTGACGAACCCTGGACCACGTGTTCGTTGGTTAGGATGTAGCCTTTGGGACTGACTATAAATCCGCTGCCGACGCCGTGAGATGGGCGCCGCGATTGCCTGCGAAACATATCAAGCAGTGGATTATTCGAAGGCAGGTCTTCCTGGTCCTCGTTGTCTTTCTCACTGACTTCGGGCGCGGCAGTGATGGTATCGATATTCACGACCGCAGGCTCGACCCGTCTCGCAATTTCTGCAAACGAGGCTGACAACGCTTCAGGCGCGCGGGCGATTTGCATTTCGTTCTGCGCCACCGTTGGGCGTCCCGAAAGCATCGCGCCGATTCCTATGCCGGCTAACAGGCAGGCCGTCGCCAGGGCCACGATCCACACGCGAAGCTTTCGCAGGATGGTCCGTTCGTTCACAGTTGTTTGATCTTTGGTAAGTTCGAGCATAAAACACCGCCTTCAAGAAAAGCTGCACGTCACGACCTTTGGAAACGCCGGAAACCCCGGTGGCATCAGGCCGCAGAAGGGAAGGGCTGAAGTATAACTAAACGTCAATCAGGGAGCAAAAGATACGAGCGCAGCGAGCAAAGGGAAAGGGGCAGGTGAAACGAGATTTTCCATTTCTCATTTACCATTTTTCATTTTTCATTGAAACCATTAGCTTTTTCTCAAACCGCGCGCCTTCTAACTCAATCGGTCGTGGGCTGCAATGGCAAATGAAAAATGGTAAATGGAAAATCTTCTTTTCTGCGGGTGTGTGTTATGAACCTCAAGGCCGCAAAAATACCTTGAGTGCGCCTTTCTTTCCAGCGCGCTCCATCGCATAGACGCCGCGCGCAAGCGGATATTCTTCACTTATCAAACTATCGATATCGATCGCGCCTTTCTTAAGAAGATCGAGCGCGGGCTGAAAACGGCCACAGCGCGAGCCGACAATGCTGATCTCGTCAACGACCAACGGCGCCTGGGCGAATTCTGCTTTGCCTTCAAAAGTTGACTTCAACACCAGCACTCCACGCGGCCGCAACAATGCAAGTGTACCTGCAAAGCCCGACGGCGAGCCGGAGGCTTCGACCACCAAGTCAAATTCGCGCTTGCGCTTTGCAGCAGCCTTCGGCGTTGCTGTTTCGATGCCACGACGTTCAGCAATGCGTAACTTCTCAGCATGCTTGCCAATCAACAGCACGTGCGCGCCTGTTAGCGCAATTACCTGAGCGCAAAGCAGGCCAAGTTTGCCGTCTCCGATCACGGCGACATGATCCGTTGGTTTGATTTCGACGCATTCCATGACCCCACAAGCGGCTGCGAGTGGCTCGGTGAAAACAGCGTGCTCCTCAAGTACTACATCCGGAACTTTAAAAAGATTAGCTTGCGGGAGTTGTAGAAATTCCGCATGTGCCCCGTCGCGTCCAACGATTCCCAGCACCGTTCGTTCGGGGCAATGACGCGGATCGCCTGAGCTGCATAGCGCGCACTTTCCGCAACCAACATTTATTTCACCGACTACACGCTGGCCGATTAGCTTCGCGTCGGCGGCTGCTTCAACGACTCCGACAAACTCGTGTCCGATCGTCCCCTTAAATCCGGCGTAACCGCGCGCAATTTCCAGATCGGTATTGCAGATGCCGGAAAGCAGCACGCGCACGAGCGCTTCGTCTTCCCGCGCCGGTTTTTCAACCTCGCGAACAGCCAGCTTTTTCTTGTCTACGCGAAGAGCTTTCATAAAACAGAGATCAGAAGTCAGAGATCAGAAGTCAGAGATCAGAGGTCACTGTAAGCGGGACAGCTAGTCTGCCATCCGATCTGAAATCTTGAGTTTGAGAACCCCCATTCTGCCTCTGACCTCTGATCCCTGACCTCCGACCTCTGTTCTTCAGAAACTTTTTGTGCGCGTGTAGACATTTTGTGAGGTGAGTTCCACAATCTGTTTACTGCCGACAACATTGATTGGCAGCCGCCACTCCAAATCTTCGTCACCCGGTAAGATAGCGTTTAGCCACCAACTGCCGGCGGCGACCACAACCGTAGCCTGCCCAGCTTTATCGAGTTTCGCATTGACAGGACGGCGACCTTGCATGCGCTCGTTCAAGAAATCATCAAAGCGTTTGCCGGCGCGCCGCTCGGTAAAGTATTCGTGTCGTACGGCAACGATATCAACCGGGTACAGTTCCACGGGGATGTCCAGTGACGCTGCGTTAATGCCGGCTGGTCGCAACATGATTTGCAATGTCGTTTCATTGCGGGACGCCCGGGCGTCGGGGTTTGCGCGGTGCGGGAGTTTCGAGTAAATCAACCAACCGGAAAACAGCAGCGCGGCAACGAGCGTTGCTCGCAGAAGCAAAACAGTTAAGCGCGATAATGTGCCTGGGGGTTTCACCTTAATGGAACCAAAAAGTCTTCAGCTTGCGGTGGCGCTAACGATCAAGTATTTGCGCAAACGTAACTGGCTATTTCTTAAAAGCGCGAACGTAGGTAACCAGTACCTCAATTTGCTCCTGGGACAGTTTTTTCCCGAAAGCCGGCATCTTCTCCTTGCCGTTAGTTATGGAATTGAAGATGCGCTCATCGCTGACTTTTTCCTGCCACTCGGCATCGGTAAGGTTGCGCGCGTGTTTAAATTTGCCCTTGATTGTTTTTGCGCGACCATCCTTACCATGACACGAGGCGCATTGTTTTTCGTAGAGTTCCGCAGCGTTTGCCGCCGGCAAGGCGCCGGCATTGGTCGTTAGAGAGGTTGCGGCCAGGAAATTTGGATAAGCGGCTGCGAACGCACCCAGCAATATAATGAAAAAAACGGGTTTCATGAACGTGGTTCCCTCGTTTCCGACTTGCCATTGCCGCGCAATCTGAGATGCCGGCTTTTCATACGTTTGCGAAACTTATGATACCCAACTGAGAATGTTTTGTGTATCCGTGGATGGCTGGCCAAGTTGAAACGTTTGTTAATGCGAAGTAAGCTCGCGTCGCCAACGAATGAGATTCTCCAAACAAAGGGAATAAACAGTGGAGTTTGAACTGACGCAGGACAAATTCAGAGATGAGTGTGGCGTGTTCGGGATCTACGGGCACGCCGATGCCGCGCGACTGACCTACCTGGGGCTGTACGCACTACAACATCGCGGTCAGGAATCGTGTGGCATCACCGCGTCCAATGGCGCCGAGTTGAGGCTGGAGCGCGCGATGGGCCACGTCGCAGAGGCATTTGATCAATCGACGTTGGATCGTTTGCCGGGAGCCAGCGCCATTGGTCATGTGCGTTACTCAACTGCCGGGGAAGTGTCGATACGCGAAGCGCAACCATTTTTGGTGACCTGCCAGCACGGTCAAATTGCTATTTGTCATAATGGCAACCTACCGTTCGCGCGCGAAGAGCGACGCAAATTGGAACGTGAAGGCGCAATTTTTTCTGCAACTTCGGACACTGAAGTAATTCTGCATGGCGTGGCGCGATCGAAAGCGCCGTCAGTTCGCGAAGCGATTCCTGAAGTTTTGCGCGAGACTGAAGGCGCATTCTCGATGCTGTTCTTGACGCCTACTGAAATGATCGCGATTCGCGATCCGCGTGGCTTCCGTCCGCTGGCGCTAGGACGCCTGGGAGATGCCTGGGTGGTTGCTTCTGAGACCTGTGCTTTCGATTTAATTGATGCGCAGTATGTTCGTGACGTCGAACCCGGCGAGATGTTGGTCATCGATCATGATGGATTGCGCTCGTCGCATCCGTTGCCGGAACAGAAGCCCTCGATGTGTCTGTTTGAGCATGTCTATTTTGCGCGCCCCGATTCGCTTATCTACGGCCAGTCGGTAAACGAGTCGCGACACCGCATGGGCGCGCGACTCGCAATCGAACAACCGGCGGACGCGGACGTGGTGGTGCCGGTTCCGGATTCGGGAACAGTCGCAGCCATTGGTTACTCCGCGCAAAGCGGCGTCAGTTTTCGTTTTGGTTTAGTAAGAAATCATTACGTCGGCCGCACCTTTATCGAACCGCGACAATCAATTCGTTCGTTTGGCGTGCGCATCAAACTAAACCCGGTGCGCGAGTTGATCGCCGGCAAGCGCGTAGTGCTTATAGATGATTCAATTGTGCGCGGTACGACTTCCAAAAAAATTGTGCGGATGGTGCGCGAAGCAGGCGCCAGCGAAGTCCACATGCGCATCAGTTGTCCGCCGACCATCAGCCCCTGTTATTACGGCATCGACACGCCCAATAAAGCCGACTTGATCGCCGCACAGATGTCGATTGAAGACATTCGTAAGTTTATCGAAGCCGATTCGCTTGGTTACCTTTCGCTCGAGGGAATGATTGAAGCGATTGGCATCAGTCGTGATTCGTCGTGCGTGGCCTGTTGGAACGAACAGTATCCTACTCGCATCACCAGCGAAGCCGAGACGATGTGGGAGCGCGATCACGAAGCGATAGGGGCTGACAACTAAGAATGGCGTCGAGGCGGTTTAGTCTCTTTTCAGTTTGAATCACAAGGAACACTCAGTGAGTCGAGCGACAAAAGGATGCGGCTGCGCGGGGGCGGTTCTGGTTCTGCTGCTGATTCCGGCCGGTTACATCGGCTGGAAATATGTGGTTCCCTGGTGGAAAACAAAACCACCCACAGCATCCGGAAAAGAACTCCAGGTTCACATTCTCGATGTTGGCCCGGTTGAAGGCGACTCAATTCTGATCACTTCGCCCACTGGCAAATCCGTGCTTATTGATGCCGGCGACACAAACAAAGGCAAAGTGGTGCTGGAAGCGTTGAAGCGTTACAACGTGCAGCAGCTCGACTATTTCATTGCCACCCATCCTCATCCCGATCACATTGGCGGCGCAGACGAAGTAATCAAGGCTACGAAAGTCTTGCGCGTCATCGATAACGGAACTGAACCCGATGTTCCCGAATCACTGGCCGTGAAACAGAATCCGAAAGCGGCGCAAAATAAAACCGCACAAAACAAGAAAGCTGCGCCAGCACCGGCCGCCAAGTCGAATTCAATTACAAAATTTTACGATGAGTACAAAGAGGCGGTAACGCAAAGTGGTGCGAGCTACGAGAAAGTTCAAGCCGGCACGAAATACGATATTGGCGGCGGCGCCCAGTTGACCGTGCTCGCGCCGACCGAGCCAATGTTTACAAGAGACCAGATGAAGACCGGCGGCAACCTGCCAAACGCAAATTCGATTGTGTTGAGACTTGATTACGGTGACTTCTCAATGTTGTTGACGGGCGATGCTGAAGAACAAACAGAACACCGCATGCTGACGAAGGACGTAAACCTCCGTGCAAAGATTTTGAAGGTCAGTCATCACGGTTCGAAGTATGCAACGGCGCAGGACTTCGTCGATCGCGTCAAGCCGGAAGTGGCCATCATCTCTTGCGGCGAATGGAATCGTTATGGCCATCCTGCGCAAGTGGTGCTGGATCGGTTGAAGGCTGCGAATGCGAAGGTGTTTAGGACTGACCTGCAAGGAGAAATAACGATTACGAGCCGCGGCAAAGAGAACGATTATGTAATCAAGACTGCAAAAGAAGGTGCGGTTGACGTGTGGGCTGGACGAACTGCTCAGAAGGATGATTCAACACGCTCAGGATTCATTGCCTATGGTGATTTTGGGCCACCACCGAAGAAGAGCGGTAAATAGTGAATCGTAAATCGTAAATGGTGAAAACAAAGAATTGCGCCTGGTTCAAGGTTGCCTATCAACATCTGTTGTGCGCCAGGTGTTCATGATCTTCTATTTACGATTTACGATTCACGATTTACGAATCTATGACAAAGCCAATTTCATATGCGGATGCCGGCGTTGATATTGATGCCGCCACGCGTGCCACCGACAGGATCAAGCAGCTCGCGAGGCAGACGTTCAATGCGCGGACGCTTTCCGAGATCGGCAGTTTTGGCGGGATGTTTGACGGCGCATTTCCCAAACTGAGCCAGCCGGTCCTGGTTGCTTCAGCTGACGGTGTCGGCACCAAGCTCAAGATTGCGTTCCTTTCCGGTGTGCACAACACCATCGGGCGCGATCTGGTCAATCATTGCGTGAATGACATTCTGGTCCAGGGCGCTCGACCGCTCTTTTTCCTCGACTACATCGCTACCGGAAAACTTTTGCCAGACGTGGTGGCGTCAATCGTCGAAGGAATAGCCCAGGGCTCTCGTGAAAACGGTTGCGTTCTGCTCGGCGGGGAAACAGCCGAGATGCCGGATTTTTACGCGGTGGGCGAATATGACCTTGCGGGCTTTATCGTGGGAGTTGTCGACAAGGAAAAAATTATCGATGGCAAACAAATCGCGGCTGGAGATGTCTTGCTGGCTTTGCCTTCCCTCGGATTGCACACCAATGGCTATTCGCTCGCTCGCAAGTTGTTTTTCGACGTGGCTGGCTACGATGTGAACACCTACGTTGATGAATTGGGTATGGCGGTTGGCGAGGCGCTATTGCAACCTCACGCTAGTTATTTGAAATCACTGGATGGATTGCTTGATTCCGGAATGATAAAAGGCCTCGCGCACATAACCGGCGGCGGACTGACTGACAATATTCCGCGCATCTTGCCCGAACGCACGGCCGCTGAAATCAAGAAAGCCAATTGGCCCATCCTTCCCATTTTTCAAATCCTGCAGCAGATTGGTAATGTCGCTGAGAACGAGATGTATCGAACTTTCAACATGGGAGTCGGCATGGTCATCGTCACTTCCCGATCAGATGCTGATGCAATTAAGTCGCATCTAAAACAACGCGCTGAGCAGGTCTTCGAAATCGGCCGGGTAGTCGAAGGCCAGCGCTTTGTCAAATTGATCTAATCGCCAGCGATTCGGCTGCGCCGTCCGATGTGCGGTGGCGGCTTTGCCCCACCGAAAAGTCACCACCAAGAATTTTCGGGGCTATGCCCCGAACAAAAGGGCATAGCCGTTTCGGACATTTGCGAAGTCCCAAGCAATGCCACGCGAAGTGAAAACCAAAATCGCCATACTCATCTCCGGACGCGGCTCAAACATGCTCGCGCTCGCCGATGCGGTTCGCGAGGGAGGCGTTCCTGAATCGGAGATCGAGGTAGTAGTTAGTGACCAACCAAATGCCGCTGGCCTCCGACACGCTCAGTCGCGAAATCTGAAAACAGTTGTGGTGGAAAGAAGAGGGCGCTCGCGTGACGAACACGATCGCGAACTAGTGGGCGTGTTGCAGGAACATCAGATTGATTTCGTTTGTCTTGCGGGTTACATGCGTCTCCTGTCGTCGCTCTTTCTTTCGGCATATCAAAATCGCATTTTGAATATTCACCCAAGCCTGCTGCCTGCCTTCCCTGGTCTGGACGCGCAACGGCAGGCGCTTGAGCACGGCGTGAAGTTCAGCGGATGCACAGTTCATTTCGTTGATCAGACCCTTGATGGCGGTCCAATTATCGCGCAGCGAATTGTTCCAGTGCTCGACGATGACACCGAAGAACTGCTGGCCGCGCGCATACTTGAACAGGAACATGAGCTTTACCCTGAAGCACTAGCTATCGTCGCCGGTAGCGCCTATGAGATTGTTGGCAGGCGAGTGATGCTAAAGTAAAGTCACTTGCGCAAGACGACCCTTCTTATTCTATTTACGATTCACGATTGACGATTTACGATTGGCCAATGACGATTGACGAACAGCTCGAGTACCTGCGCAAAGGAACAACGGAAATCATCCGCAAGGAAGAGCTGCGGGCCAAGCTCGAGAAGTCTGCGAAGACAGGCAAACCGCTGCGCGTGAAACTCGGCGTCGATCCCACCGCGCCAGACATTCATCTTGGACACACAGTTGTCATTCGCAAGCTGCGTGCTTTTCAAGAGTTGGGCCATACAGTCATTTTCTTGATTGGCGATTTCACCGGACTCATCGGCGATCCGTCCGGCAATTCCGCCACGAGGCCACAACTAACTCGCGAAGAAATCAACGCCAACGCTGAAACTTACAAGCAACAAATATTCAAATTGCTTGATCCTGAAAAGACCGAGATGCGTTTCAACTCGGAGTGGATGGACAAACTCGGTTCAGATGGCTTCATACGTCTGGCAGCTCATGTCACAGTCAAACAGATTCTGGAACGCGACGATTTCGCCAAGCGGCTCAATGAAGAAAAGCCGATTGCGTTGCACGAGCTGCTGTATCCATTGACGCAGGCCTACGATTCGGTTGCCCTGGATGCCGATGTTGAACTGGGCGGTACGGATCAAAAATTCAATCTGCTAATGGGGCGCAATCTGCAACGCGAGTACAATCAGGACGCACAAGTCTGCGTCATCATGCCGCTGTTGGAAGGAACAGACGGCGTGCAAAAGATGTCGAAGTCGTTGGGCAACTACATCGGCATCAACGAACCGCCGTCGGAAATCTTCGGCAAAGTAATGTCGATCTCGGATGAGTTGATGTGGCGTTACTATGAACTTCTCACTGATCTAACGACTGAACAAATAGCTGCTCTCAAAAATGGAGCCGAGAAAGGCGAACGCAATCCGCGCGACATTAAAGCCGAACTTGCGAAGTCAGTCATTTCTGATTTTTATTCGCGAGAGGATGCTGAGCGGGCTGAAGAAGAGTTCGAAAGGATCTTTAAGCGCAAAGAAACTCCAACGGAAGTCGATGATTGGTGGGTGCCATACAGCAACTATAAGATTTCAAGACTTCTAGCAGAAGTTCCATTTCTTGCGTCCTCAGTCGCAGATGCACGTCGGCTCGTCTCCCAGGGTGCCGTGCGGCTGAACGGCGAACGCGTCACTGATGCGAATCTTATGGTCGATTTAACAGAGCTTGGTGTTTCAGTGCTTCTTCAAGTCGGGAAGAAAAAGTTTGTTCGCGTTCGCGTTCAAGGCGCTATCGGCCCAAGTGCATATGAGCCCCGCCAAGAGCCTAATGACTGAGCTTGCAGAATTTTTGCGCACATTGTCTCTGTTGAAACGGGGGATGTCAGGATTTCGTCATGAACAAGAAATGGCGACGTGACATTGAACTGGGTGAAGTTACAGCCCATCTTTGACCCATCTTGCTGAAAGTTGGGGCGTGTCAGAAGGGAAGCTGTTCGCCGTGCTATAGCGGAGGCAGATTCAGGCGGCAGTCCCTTAACTAGGGAGCGCTGGTTGGAAGCTTTCAAGGAGTTGCAGCGCAGGCTTAATTTAACGGCGGCTAAAGCTGCCAAGTGGCGAGACGCCATCCGCGATGCTCGCCGCTAACAGCGACGGGTAGCCGTTATTCAGTCGCGCTTTCTTCATTGCTCAATACCCGGTCGATGTCTCGGGATGTATGAAGAACTCGGAGGATTTCAACTAGCTCATCAGTTGCGCGATAGAAGATCAGATATTTATCAAAGCCTTTGACGAGCCAGATTCGGACGTTGTCTAACTCTGGGTTCTCAAAGGCACGAGCAGGGCCAATAAGGGGATTTGTCTGTAGCACCTCAAACGCGCTGAACGCCGCTTCGTAAAAACGAATAGCGGCCTCCAGGTTGTCTTTAGCGATGTATTCGAATTGATTGTTGATGTCGCGGTCAGCTTGCGGCTTGAGGGCAAGGCGCAACTTCATTGAGATTTCCCTTGGTTGGCATGTTCCTCAACAAGTCGCTGCAGTTTCGTGCCGATGTACTCAGTTGTCACTTCGATCGGTTCGCCACTGTTGAGCCCGTCAAGCAGCAAGGTTTCCAACCTAGCCTCGCTCTCGCGCTTCTGTTCCTGCAAAATCAACTCGCGCAAGTAGTCGCTGATGGTTCTGTAACCTTGCTCTTCAGCGCGACGCTCGATGAACACGCGCAAACTATCCGGTAGTGAAATACTGACGCTCGACATGGTGACCTCATTTGTCAGCCTAACTATATAGTGAAGGAGCGCCTTTTTCAAAACAATTGTCCGATTTGTCAGACCCAACCGATGCGATCTAAACGCTGAACTTTGTTTCCAAGCTGTTTGGCAAGTTACACTCTGGCGGTCTGCATAAGAAGTCTCAATGTCCGCAACACTAGCTACTGAAGACATTCTTGTAATTGAAACGCCTGAGCGCGTGCCGCTTCACTTTGCGCTGGCCTCGATTGGCAATCGTTTTCTTGCCTGCGCAATTGATCATGCGTTGCAAATACTCGCACTCATCCTGATGATTATCGCGTTCACGTTAGTCGCGAACTATTCGACTTTCGGCGAGCACCTCACCAGTGCGCCAAAATGGGTGAAGGCCGCGCTGGTGGTGGTGCTCTTTTTGATCCTGTCCGCCTACTTCGCTTTCTTCGAGTGGATCTGGAATGGCCAAACACCCGGCAAACGCTGGCTAAAGCTTCGTGTTATTCGCGAAGATGGCCGCCCGATCACTTTTTGGGAAGCAGCAGTGAGAAACTTGTTGCGCACTTTCGACATGATGCCGGCGCCATTCTATTCAATCGGCCTGATCTCAGTTTTTGTTAGCGCTTCGGACCAGCGTGTGGGCGACATGATTGCAGGCACGGTTGTGGTTCGCGAGCGCGAGGCCCAGGCGCCGCTCTTCGCGCAGGTGTTTGAGTCAGCGGTGAGCGACTTGGCGTTGCGAAGATCATTCAAGCCAGTTGAGTTTTCTGGAGAGCTTAACAGTCTGACTGAGCGCGAAATCGAAGTGGTGGAAACTTTTCTGCGCCGGCGCTGGGATCTTTCGGATATTCCGCGGCAGTGGATGGCCTGGCGCGTTTCGTTGCCGCTTATGTACAAGATTCGTCCGACATACGATCTGGCGACGTTTACCTATGAAGGCTTTCTCGAAGAACTACTGCACCGTTATCGCGCCCAACATAGATTTTCGGAATGAAACGGCTTCTCGCCACACCGTCGTAAACTCGACTTCCTGCGCCCCAAAGTTTCCGCTCACGCTTCGTGCAATAACAAGACTAGACCGCGAGTCGTCTTAAGTGCGGCTGCTTGAACGCGCCAAATTGATCCGAAGATCGATTGTTTGTTAATCTTTCCGTTTCTAACCTGCGCGTAATTCAAAACCATGGAAGGTTGGTTATTTTGAGATGAGCACAAATGTTTTTATTTTGGGTGGCAAGCGCACGCCGATGGGCGAGTATGTCGGCGCGCTGAAAGATATTTCGGCAATTGATCTTGGCGCGACGGCGGCAAAGGCTGCTTTGGAAACGACGGGCGTCTCCCCGGAAGAGATCGATCACACGGTGATGGGAAATGCGTTACAAACGTCTGGCGACGCAATCTATGGCGCGCGTCACGTTGGCCTCAAAGCGGGCGTGCCTTTCGACCGGCCGGCGCTTACGGTTAATCGCTTGTGCGGCAGCGGTATTCAAGCAATTGTTTCGGGCGCACAGATGATTCAGCTTGGTGAAGCGCAGACCGCATTAGTCGGCGGCATGGAGTCGATGTCACAGGCGCCACATGTAATTCGGGGGGCCCGCTCAGGTTTTGCGCTGGGCGAAGGCAAACTCGAGGACAGCCTGATGGTCGCGTTGCTCGATAGTTATTGCAATACGCCCATGGCCGGTACCGCCGAAAATCTGGCGCGAAAGTTTTCCATCTCACGCGAAGAGCAGGATGCGTACGCGCTGCGTTCGCAACAGGAAGCGAAGCGGGCCAGCGATGGCGGCTATTTTGCTGACGAGATTGTTCCAGTTGAAGTTAAGTCGCGCCGATCGAGTTTCATTTTTGACCATGACGATCACATGCGACCAGAAACGACCATGGAAGTGCTGGCGAAATTACGACCAGCGTTTGCTAAGGATGGTTTTGTTACTGCCGGCAACGCTTCGGGAATTGTTGACGGCGCCGCAGCACTGGTCATCTGCGGTGAAGACTATCAGAAGCGTGCGGACAAGAAACCAATGGGCCGCATTGTGAGTTGGGCTTATGCTGGTGTCGAACCTGAAATCATGGGCATTGGACCAGTGCCGGCCACGCGCCAGGCATTGAAGAAAGCCGGACTTGAGCTTGCTGACATAGATCTGATTGAAGTGAATGAAGCTTTCGCCGGTCAGTATCTCGCCGTTGAAAAGGAACTAGGATTGGATCGATCGCGGACGAACGTCAACGGCGGAGCCATTGCACTGGGACATCCGTTGGGCGCAACCGGCACCCGGCTCGTGCTCACCTTACTTCATGAATTGCAGCGCCGCTCCGGTCGTTACGGTCTGGCGACGGCGTGCATCGGTGGCGGCCAGGGCATCGCCATGATTGTTGAGCGGTTCTCCGGTTAATCGTCGGAACTAAATTACAATTTCCTGATTTTCCAATATTGATCCAAATTCTCGGTAGGTTTGTCGCAATCTGAAGGCTAAATTTTCAGATAAGCGTTGAAAACCGGGGAGTTATAGAGCGTGTGTGTTTGGACTTAATTCGGCATGCCTTTTGCGGAGACTAACGCGATCAGGTCATGCCCAGGTGGGTCTTCGCAGAATACGAAACATCGAACTTGTATTTTACTCGGCTTAAAAACGTATTAGGCTTGCGAAAGGTGCATCAGGCGTGCTAAAAAGCTTGCCTCTATTCGGGGTCTACTGATCATTTCCTTCTTGTTTTGCATAACATCAATTTGCTCTCTATTTTCAAGACATCAACCTGCGCCCAATCGGCTGCGCACATTCTTCAACGCTAACTGATGCTTAAGGAGTTCCCCATGTCGAAATTTGTACGACTACCCCTAATAATTTTCTCCATACTGGCGCTCAGCACTATCGCGTTCGCACAGTCAACGCTAACTGGTGGCATTAGCGGGAAGGTCACTGACCCGCTAGGCGCATCGATTCCCAATGCCGCGGTAACGGCGACTAATGCCGGGACAAACCAGGAGTCCACGGCCACGAGCGATTCCGATGGCGGCTTTCGCGTTGTCAACCTGCCGCCGGGAACATATACCGTCAAGGTTTCAGTAGCTGGCTTCGCTGATTTTGTGCAGGAAAAAATAGTAGTCGAAGTTGGACAGGTCACGAACATAAATGTTCCTCTGGGTGTTGCCGGAACTACGGCAACCGTCGAAGTTACAGCAGAAGCACCGGTGATCAATACAAACTCGCAGGAGTTTTCCACCAATATTAATCAGACCTCCATCAACGAACTGCCAGTCAACGGTCGACGGGTTACCGACTTTGTGCTCCTGACGCCGGCTTCAGTTCCGGATGGTCCTTTCGGACTGATTAGTTTCCGTGGGATTTCGGGCTTGCTGAACAACAGCACAGTGGACGGTGGTGACAACAATCAATCGTTCCAATCGGAAGAACGCGGCCGCACCCGCATCCCCTACGTCGTCAGCCAGTCTGCAGTTCGCGAGTTTCAGGTTAACTCCTCAAACTACTCGGCTGAATATGGGCGTTCGGCCGGCGCGGTAGTTAATACAGTAAGCAAGAGCGGCACGAACGAGTTTCATGGGGATCTCTTTGAGTACTATCGCAACAATCGTTTCGGCGCGCGCAATCCTCGCGCCTTTCAGAGCGTCCTGATCAATGGCATCTCGACCCCGGTAGGAATTAAGCCGCTCGATATTCGCCATCAATTCGGCGGCGATATCGGTGGTCCGATTGTTAAGAACAAAGCATTTTTCTTCTTCAGCTACGATCAGCAAAAACGAAACTTCCCGGGTCTGGCTGTCTTTTCTGTTCCGAGTTACTTAAATACACTAGCTCCCGGAACTACTGGGCGAGCTGCCTTGACTGCAATGACAGCTACTAAGGGTTTAACGAACGCCCAGATTGACAATGCCCTGGCCTTTCTCACTTCAACGACCGGTGAAACACCTCGTCGTGGCGATCAGAAAATAATCTTTCCGAAGTTTGATTGGCAGGTGAACAGCAATAACCTGTTTACGTTGTCTTACAATCGCTTGCGCTGGGCCTCTCCTGCTGGTTTGCAAACGCAGGCGACAAACACTAACGCGCGGCATAGTTTCGGTGACGACTTTGTTCGTGTCGATACGATTAATTCACGCTTCCAGTCAACGCTTACTCCGAATCTGCTAAATGAGCTGCGTTTTCAGTATTCGAAGGACTTTGAATTTGCTTTGAGCCAGCCACCCCTGCCTGGCGAACCTTCAACCGCGACAACAGAGCTCGGCGCACGCTCGCCTCAAGTGTTTTTGACAAACGGCTTAACCTTCGGTACCACAACCAACTTTGAACGCATCAAGTATCCGGATGAGCGACGCATTCAAGTTGCGGACACGGTAACGTGGACCAAGGGGATACACACAATCAAGTTTGGCGCCGACATTAACCGCGTCACGGACGAAATCCTAAACCGCGCCTCTGAAGCCGGCTCCTACCAGTACGCAAACATCAGCGACTTCGTAATTGACTACGTCAATTTTGTGACGCCTTTACCCGCAACAGTAACGTGCTCAACCACCACCCGGCTGCGGGGCCGTTGCTACACGGGTAATCTCGGTTACGTTCAGGGTGTCGGCATCCAAGGAATAAAGTTCACCGAAAATGAGTACAGCTTCTTTGCCCAGTTGGATACCCGCGTCACGCCGCGTTTGACGTTGAATTCCGGCCTGCGTTACGAATATCAGAAATTGCCAGTTGCAACCCTGGCTAACCCCAGCACGGTGGTTATTCCGAATGACGGCAGGACACTTAATCAAGCGACCTCAATAATGCCGAACGACAAAAACAACTGGGGGCCTCGCGTTGGTTTCGCATACGCCGATCTTCCCCAATACCTTACCCAACACGACGTCACTTACGTCAGCAGGGACCATCGTCTTCTTCCAAAGAAATTTCCAAACGCCGAAGATTCTTCAGTACGACTTCATTTTGGAACGAGAGATTGCCAAGAATACGGTCGCCTCAGCGTCTTTCGTAGGAGCGAGGGGTTATGACCTGCCGACCTTCGTGGACGTGAATCAAGCTCTAACTGGCGCCAGCAAAACCTACACAATTCTTGGTGGAAACGAAAACGGGCAGAGTTTCACAGTTGCGCAGTTTGGCAAGGCTATTCCGACCCAGCCTGTGATGCTTCGTGAAGAGAGTTCAGTAAAGTCGGAATACAGCGCCCTGGTCCTGCAGGTCAACCGGCGCTTTACTAACGGGCTGCAGTTTCAATCAAGTTATACCTTCTCAAAATCTACCGATACCGGGCAGAACTCAATCATTACTGGTCCTTTCAATACTGTGGTTGATCCGTTCCAACGGCAGGCTTACGACTTTGGGCCAACCAATTTTGACACGCGGCATAAGTTCGTGTTCAGCGCAGTCTATGCGCCCACGCTTTACAAGGGTGGGGCGGGTTCGGCCCGCGACCGTCTCCTAAATGGTTGGTCAGTTTCTCCAATCTATGTGCTCTATAGCGGCACGCCATTCAGCGCCGTAACGTCGAGTAATCTAAACGGCTCAAACGGCGACAACCGCTACTTCCGGCTTCCGCGTAACTCATTCCGTCTGCCCGCAATCAAGGATATGGATCTGAGAGTTTCAAAGCGTATCAACTTCTCGGAAAGATATAACGTTGAATTGCTGGGAGAGGCCTTTAACCTATTCAATCGCACCCAGGTTTTCGGCGAAACCAACACGTTGTACACCTCGTCGAGCACTACCTGCACAGTTAACGGTGTTAGCGTTGCTGTGCCTGCGCCTGGGAACGGACTTTGTTTCAACCCTGCGTTCGGCGCCGTTAGCAGCACGGATAGTAACAAGTATTCCCAGCGCCAGATTCAGTTCGCGGTGCGTTTCCACTTCTAGTTTCTAAACTGGAAAGCAAACAGAAACCGGGTGCCCTTTGTTAAGGGGCACCCGGTTTTTCTTTGCTCTTTGTAAAAAGCTAGATCAACCGATCGCCTTCGACGGCTACCGAATCCTGCCGGTAGTGACAGCCACGACCTCGACGGCATTGCGCAGGCCGATCAAACCGTCGTCGAGCTTGGTGGTTCGATAAAAGGTCTCAATCTCATTCCAAAGGTGGCGCAACTCGCGAATTGCCCGCGAGATTCGTTCGGCGCTGCGCACCAATCCCACGTAGTGCCACATAATGTTTTGAATGGTCTGCATGTCGCCCTGGATTAAGGCCGGGTCCGCGTCGGCGATCAAGCCGCTTTCATCCCACGGCGGCACGTTGTCAAACTCAGCCCGCACCAGGCCCGCCTCGTCGAGTAATTTATCAATATGTTGTGCGGCACGATTTCCCCACACCAGGCCTTCCAACAGCGATGTCGAAGCCAAACGATTGGCGCCGTGTACGCCCGTGCAACTGACTTCGCCAACTCCGTATAGCCGCGCAACGCTGGAACGACCCCATTCATCCACCAGCACGCCACCACAAAAGTAGTGGGCCGCGGGAACGACTGGAATGGGCTCGCTGGTGATGTCGATGCCGGCTTTTAGACAGCGGCTGTAAATATTTGGAAAGCGTTCGCGAATACGCTCCGCCGGCATGCGTGAAGCAATATCAAGCAGCACGTAAGAGTAGCCGTTATGTTCCATCTCATGATGAATGGCGCGCGCAACGACATCGCGTGGGGCAAGGTCGCCCCATTCCGGCGAATAACTCATCATGAATGGTTGTCCCTCAGGCGTAATCAAGATGCCGCCCTCACCGCGAACTGCTTCGCTGATCAGGAAACCTTCGGCGCCAGGTACTGCAAGTGCAGTCGGATGAAACTGAACGTATTCCGCGTTCGTGATCCGCGCGCCGGCCCGGTTAGCCATCGCCAGACCATCGCCGCGGGCTCCCAGCGGATTTGTGGTGTTGCGATAAATGCGTCCCAGACCACCGGTCGCCAGGACGGTGGTGGTTGCAAGGCAACGATGTACAGTTCGTTCCTGGCGGTCGAACATGTAAGCGCCGTGGCAAGTAATGCCTTCGTAGTTATCCAGCGGGTTGCGCGAATGATGTGGGAAAGTAATCAGGTCAACCGCGGTCATCTGCGATTCGATGGTTACATTCGGACAGTCGTTTAAGGCAGTGATGAGGCCGTCCATGATGGCTTTACCTGTGCCATCACCAACATGCAGGATGCGCCGTCGTGAATGGGCCGCTTCCTGAGTTAAGAGCGGCTGCCCATTGGCATCCTGATCAAACGCAACATGGGCTAGTCCTTCAAGCACCTCGTGCAGCAGCGCTGGACCTTCTTCTGCGAGGATGCGCGCGGCCTTTGGTGAGCTGACGCCTGCGCCTGCTTTCAAGATATCAGCCAGTAGCAGTTCAGGATTATCCCCGGCCCCGCGGCCAACGATGCCGCCCTGTGCGTAGAGCGTATTTGATTCGTGCGCATCGCGCGCGCGCGTAACAATGGTGATGAGACGGTTGGGATTGCGTGCAAGCCGTAACGCGGTGGTTGCGCCGGCGATGCCACAACCGATGATCAAAACATCGGTCCTGTTCAAAAGGGTTCTTCCTTCATGACATCTCTCAGCCGATGGCTATCATCCTTTCGACTGACTGGGCCGCCCGTTGCAAAATCTCTTCAGGCAAGTCGATTACATATTGGTTTTTTCTTAGCGATTCCAGCGTGTCTTCAAGAGTGATCTGATTCATATGGGGACATCTCACACTGCAAAGGCGCAACATCTCCTTGTCGGGATTTGCCGCCGCGATGTTGTCGCCCATAGCACATTCTGTGAGCAGCAGGTAATGCGGAGCAGATGTGTTCTCTACGTGTCTGATCATCGCGGTTGTGCTTCCGGAGAAGTCTGAAGCGGCGACTACTTCTGGACTGCATTCGGGATGCGCGAGAATCGTGACGTCGGGAAACTGCTTCCGGACGTTCTCGATATCTTCAACGGTAAACTTGTCGTGAACTTCGCACCGTCCTAACCAACCGATCATCTGGTAATCTAGTTGACCGTCAAATTTTTTTCGCGGATCCATGGTTGGAAAAACAATGTGCTTGCCGGTTTCGTTGGCGACATTCTTCGCCAGGTATTCATCAGGAATAAAGATGACTGTCTCGGTATTCAGAGACTCGACGACCGCGCGAGCGTTGCTGGAAGTGCAACAGATATCAGATTCAGCTTTTACATCGGCATAAGTATTGACGTAAGTAACAACCGGCACGCCTGGGAATCTTCGCTTCAGTTCACGCACGTCGGCAGCGGTAATACTCGCAGCCAACGAACAGCCGGCCTTTTCCGAAGGCAACAGAACGGTTTTCCCCGGATTGAGGATTTTCGCCGTCTCAGCCATGAACTTCACACCACAAAAGACGATGATGTCCTTATCGGTTTGCGCCGCCTTGCGCGCGAGCTCGAGTGAGTCGCCAACAAAATCCGGCACGGAGTTGAAGAGCGCCGGCTCCATGTAGTTGTGCCCGAGAATGACCGCGTTTTTCTCAGCTTTCAGACTATTGATTTCTGCCGCCAGCTCAGCCTTGATCTTCAATTCAAAGTCCGGCACCACGTTGGCCAGCTTGGCCTTCATCGCCTGATACATCTTTTCGGGGTTCGTTTCAGTAATCAATTCGTTTTTGCTATCCAGTAACACTTTGTTCCCCATCAATCCCTTTCAAATTTCAAACTTACATCAAAAACTTTGGCCGAGTGCGTAAGCGCCCCAACCGAGATGTAGTCAACTCCTGTCTCAGCAATCTCGCGCACATTCGCGAGTGTTACATTCCCTGAGGCCTCCAGCTTCGCGCGCCTGCTACTTAGTTTCACGGCTTCTTTCATCATTGCAAGCGACATATTGTCGAGTAAGATGCGCCGAATGCCTAATTCGATACCGGCTTGCACGTCTTCAAGGTCGGCCGCTTCGATCTCAATTTCGAGATCCGTGCCCGCAGTGCGCACGCGACGCACTGCTTCGGCCAGCGAACCGGCTGCGGCGATGTGATTGTCTTTGATAAGAATCATGTCGAACAGACCTTGCCGATGATTGTGCCCGCCGCCACGCGATACCGCGAGCTTGTCAATGACACGCAACCCCGGAGCAGTCTTGCGAGTATCGAGAATCTTCGCTGACGTGCCGGCAATCTTATCCACGAACTGTCTGGTAAGCGTTGCTATTCCCGACATTCGTCCGAGAAAATTAAGCGCGGCACGCTCTGCGGTCAGCAGTCCCCGCGCTGGTCCAAAAATGTCGGCAACGATGGACCCATTCTCAACGCGCTCACCTTCGCTTACCTTGGTCCCGAAAGCAATCGATTCATCCAGGTAGAAAAAAACCTTTGCGGCAACGTCCAGACCGGCGATGATTCCAGTCTGTTTTGCAATTATATCTCCGCGAATTTTCAGTCCCGCGGGAACGATAGCGTTCGTGGTTGCATCGCCGGCGCCAATATCTTCGGCCAGCGCCCGATTTATGCAAGCGTCTATTTCCGCAGACACGTCACGAATAAGCTGGGGCTCAATAACCATGATTCTCGGATTATTCAAGATGATACTGGCTGAATGGACCCGCATCAACAAGCGAGCCAAATACCCCGGCGCCGCTGGGTAAGATCTGCCAAATACGTGGAGAAACTGAGCAGTTTTGGGCCTGTGACCCTTCCGCCCCTTACCAGCGACGATTCTTCTGGCTCGTTTACAAGGGTTTTTGCTAATATGGGGGTGCCGGTTCAGGCCTACCTCAGTTTTCATTTCCTTCCGCAAGACTTTAATGCCAGATAAACACTCGATTAGTTTGCTTGAAGCTTTGCCCGAAGACCCTTCGCTGATGGGCCGCCGGAGCAATCAAATGTTAGGACATGCTTTTGATGCACTGCCCGACGGCGCCTTTCTGTTTGGAAGTGATCGCCGCTTGATCAAGGGGAACGCTAATGCGGCGCAACTGCAAGACGATGATCTTTGTTCCGGGCGACTATGCTGTGAAATGTTTTGGCGAGTTGAGGGTGCCGACGGCTGCGTAGTCGATCGTGCGATTGAGAGCGGCGAAAAGGTTGAGGTCGAAATTCAATCGGGACCCGAACAGAACCTTTCGATCTCGATCATTGTTGAACCGCTTGATGATGACAACGGGTCACGAGGCGCCCTTGTCATCGCTCGAGACATCTCCGACCTGCGACGCGCGGAAGCAGAAACGATCGCTCACAAATCATTTATAGCCAGCATCGCGGATCGCACTCCTGACAAAATCTATGCATTGGACGGGGCCGGTCGTATCACCTGGATGAACGAGCGTGCAGAAGCTCTCAAACCGGCGACGACAATCGCCGGCGGCCGCTTCGTCGACATCATCTCGCCCGAATCGAAAGTTGTGGCCGAACAAAATCTTGAGCGGACGCTGCACGGGAACGACACTGAATGCGAAGTGCGCGTACTTCAAGCTGAAGGCTTTCGCTATGCCGAGGCCCATGCGTCTCCGCTTTGGAAAGACGGCGAAATTGACGGTGTGCTGGTCTTCCTCCGGGATATAACTGAGCGCAAGCGCGAGCACGAGTTGATGGCCCAGTCCGATAAGTTACGCGCGGTCGGCGAACTGGCGGCGGGCGTCGCTCATAATCTGAATAATTCCTTGACCGTAATCCAGGGCCGGGCGCAACTGCTCTTACGCAACGCCACCGACGAGACGTCTGCCAAAAGTCTGCAAGTTATTACTAACGCTGTAGAGGATGGCACCAAGACGCTACGGCGGATACTCGAATTTGCCCGCCGTGACTCCGTTAGCGAATTTGCCCCCGTTGAGTTGGGTTACCTGCTCACTTCCAGTATCGACATCGCGCGCCCGAAATGGCAGAGCAAGTCCCGCAAAGGCACGATCGATTTGCGAATCGAATGCAATTCGCCAGTCTACGTTATGGGCGAACAAGCGGAGCTGCGCGAAGTTGTGCTCAATCTCATTTTCAATGCCGTCGATGCGATGCCGGATGGCGGTACGATGGAAATCGGTGCGCGCGCTGAAATCGAGTGTGGTTGCTTCTGGGTGGCGGACAGTGGGTGCGGCATGACCCCGGAAACGGCCTCGCGCATTTTTGAACCTTTCTTTACCACAAAGGGAAAACTCGGAAGCGGTCTCGGACTCTCCGCTTCACACGGAATCGTGACTCGTCACAAAGGCGATCTATTCGTCGTGAGTGAACCGGGTGAGGGAACGCGATTCGAAGTGCGGCTGCCAATTTGCGACAGGAACGATCGATTCATAAAGAAGAACGAAGCACAAGACGAAGCATTTGAGACTGCCTAAAAAACGCAATCCTCATTCGTCTCGCCAGTAAATTAATTGTCCTAAGATCACGCATTAGCGTCAGCGAAAACATACAGCTGAGTCGCACGAGTTTTGCGCGCTTTTTAGCCCATCGGGCCGGAAAGATACCGAAAAAGGAAGCAGAACGCGCTCCTTCCGCTCAGAGGAACATCCGTTGCAACCGAGAAAGCGTCGGAAATAACCAGGTTTTCAAAAAGGAGGCTGTTGCATGGGTTTGCCAAATCGAGATGAAATCAAAGGAAAATTTGACCAGGCGAAAGGTCAGACGAAAGAAACCGTAGGCCTCGCGCTGGATGATCGAGAACTTGAAAATGAGGGCCATGACGACCGGGCCGGCGGTAAGATCCGCGAGGGGTTTGGTACCGCTCGTCGTAAAGTCGGAGAAGCGATCGAAGATCTCGGCGAATCAGTTCGTAAATAGTTTTCACCTCAGCACAAAAAGAAGGCTTACGACTCGGGAGTCGTAAGTCTTCTTTTTCGAACGCTAACAAAACGATGGAAGCGCGTTACTCCGTCCGCACGTGTTCACCGCCGATGGCTTCGAGCAGTTCCTCGAGTTTATCAATTTCCTCGTCCGACTTAGCTTCAACTCCCAGGAGAATTCCGCCGCCGCGTAGTCCTGCTTCGTAAACTTTCGCGCGGTACTCCGGAATTCCTGCGCCAATCAGGGCGCCGATAACACCGCCTGTTGCCCCGCCAGCTCCGGCGCCGGCCAGGGCCGCGGCGATTGGACCAGCGATTACCAGATTAATGCCCGGAAGCAAAATGGTGCTGCCGACCGCAACGATCGCCGCGAGTACCGCACCCACAACGCCACCCACGGCTCCGCCAATGCCGGCGCCATCAGCCGCGTGAGTTCGTGCTTGCAGTGCAAACTCCTTGCTTTGCGTCGCGTCCGACATCATCACACTGATGTCATCGCGCGTGTATCCGCGTTTCATGATTGCGTCAACTGCTGATTCCGCGGCCATCCTGTTTTTGAAAAGACCAGTTACCAATTTTGATTTTGCCATGAACGTCCTCCTTACGATTTCCGCCGCCAAACTAGGTTCCTTACCAGGGAGAAAACTTTCAAATGGCAACGGGTGTGCCGAGTCATGCGTTCCGCTTTACCAATGTTTTGTTGAAGAATCGCCGGCTAAGTAGGCGGTAAGCAAACAGCGAAGGAGGTTTCTGTTTCGCTTCGGTACGCGTCTGGCTGTGCGTTTGTCGCACCTAATCAAGTCCGAGCCGGGTGTTTTGCTATAGCTGCCGCGACCTTTCTTGTGTAAATTCCAAATCGTTTTTTTGCTGAAGACTGAATGGACCCGACCGCTTTGAGAATTCTCCAGATAAGTTCGGCCCAATCGCTTGGCGGTGGTGAGCGCCATCTTGCGGATCTTGCAAACGGTCTCATCGATCGCGGTCACGAGGTTTTTGTCGCGTTGCGGCCCCATTCTGCTCTGAACGATGAACTCAGTAGAGTTCCGAAACAAAATATTACTACGCTGCCGCTGCGGAATTCGCTGGATGTACATAGCGCGCGCGACCTTGCACGACTGGTCCGCAAAAGCGATATCGAGATAGTTCATGCGCACATGGCCCGTGATTATCCGCTCGCCGCTTACGCAATGCGCCGAAATCCGGCCACGCGGTTGATACTGACGCGGCATGTACTTTTCCCTTTGAACCGGTTGCATCGTCTCACATTTTCCAAAGCGTCGCGGATCATTGCTGTATCGCAAGCCGTGGCTTCCCAACTTCGCGCGGACAGAGTTGCGCCGGCGGAAAAAATTAGCGTAGTGCTGAACGGAATTCACGCGCGTCGGTTTGCGCTGGCGCGAGAACAATTCAACCGCCATGAATTTTTGCAGAGGTGGAAACTCTCCGAAAAAAGTTTGTTGGTGGGAACAGTCGGCGAGTTAACCCCATTGAAAGGCCAGCAGGAATTTCTGGGCGCAGCGGCGCAGATTTCGAAGCCGATAGCCGGCTGCAATTTCATCATAGCCGGAATCGATCACTCGCCCGACGGAAGAAATGAAGCGCAAATCGAAAGGCTTATTGATGAACTAAATCTTAGAAAGCAGGTTCGCCGCGTAAAATGGCTGGACGATCTGGCCCAACTGTATTGTGCGTTGGACGTTTTCGTTTCTGCATCGCACACGGAGTCCTTTGGCCTGGCAATAGTCGAAGCCATGGCCAGCGGCACCGCAGTAGTGGCAACCGAAACCGAGGGTGCTCGCGAGATCATTCGACCTGGAGAGACGGGTCTCTTAACTTCGATTGGCAATCCAAATGAGTTAGCAGCCGCGATTCAATCGTTATTGAGTGACGAGGCAGCCCGGCTGCGGCTTGCGGAAGCCGCGCAAAAAGACGTAGCGGCGAGATTCACCGTTGAGCGGATGGTTGATGAAACCGAAAAGATCTATCGAGCGAGTTTTCAGTGAAACTATCACAGAGCATCAATCTTGGCCGCCAGGATGAAATCGCTTTCGGTTAGACCATCAATCTTGTGGGTCCAAATTGTTATATCTGCGCGGCCCCAACCAAAGCAGATGTCCGGATGATGCCACTGTGCTTCTGCCAGTTGGCCCACGCGATTGACGAACTCAAGCGTTTTTTCAAAATCGCCAAATTTGAATTCCTTGCGCAGGTGATGCTCGTTGACAACTTCCCATCCTGCAATTTCGGTTTGCAACCTGCTGAGTTCATCGCCTTTCAGCGGAGGCACGCCGCCGCGGCAGGGAACGCAATCTCGGCTCGCTAAGTCACCCATTTGTTTTCTCCTCAGCAAATCTTCTTCGGTGAATATTCTACACGGCGCTTTGCCTCAAAGGCAGCGCCGCAGCAGACTCATGTCGAACCTATTGCGCCACGCCGATTCACGGCTTGCTAATACCCGCGCGCAACGGATAGTCTTTCAGCAATTAACAAAAACTTTTGTTTGCGGGCAGTGAGTATCTACGCACATTAACAAACTTGCTGCGCGGGGAGGTTTCGTGGCAATCATCCGTTCTTTTCGAGCATTGCGCCCGCCACCCGAGCGAGTGAAACAGGTTGCGAGCGTGCCTTATGACGTTGTCAGCACAGCCGAGGCGCGCGCGCTCGCGGCGGACAATCCGTTGAGTTTCCTGCATGTGTCGCGGCCGGAGATCGATTTGCCTGACGGCACCGATCCATATTCGGACCAGGTGTATCGCAAGGCCCTAGATAATTACGACCGGCTCGCAAAAGAATGCCCGCTGGAAATTGAAGATCTGCCGAGCATCTATCTTTACCGGCAAATAATGGGCGAACATGAACAGATCGGAGTCGTAGCCTGTTGTTCGGTCGACGAATACGACCAGGATATTATCCGGAAGCACGAACGAACGCGCCGCGACAAAGAGGACGATCGCACGCGGCACATGCTTGTGTTGCGCGCGCAAACTGGGCCGGTGTTTCTAACCTACCGGGCCAGCCGTGACCTCGACACGATGGTGATGGAAACGACGATGACAAATGCCATTTTCGATTTCACCGCCGACGATGGCGTCGAGCACACGGTCTGGCGTGTGCCTGATCCAGTTCGCTTTGTGCAGGCGTTTCGCGAGATTCCTTTTCTTTATATCGCCGATGGGCACCATCGCGCGGCCAGCGCCGCTCGCGCTCGCGCTGAGCTTCAAGAACAAAGCTTCGGACATACCGGCGACGAAGAATACAACTTCTTTCTGGCGGTGATGTTCCCGGATGATCAGTTGCAGATACTGCCTTACAACCGCGTGGTGCGCGATCTGAATGGGTTGTCGCAGGAACAGTTTCTCGAGGCAGTGCGCAAAAGTTTCGACGTTGTTGAAGGCGGGAGCGCGACACCGGATAGCCGCGGCACGTGGAGCATGTATCTGGCTGGCCGCTGGCATACGCTTAGTCCTGCCGCAGGCTCGCCCGCGCCAGAAGGAACGGTCGCTTCGCTCGACGTAAGTATTCTTCAAGATCGTTTGCTGGATCCGATCCTGGGAATCAAGGACGTGCGGACAGATAAACGCATCGATTTCATTGGCGGCATTCGCGGTACGCAAGAATTGGACCGACTGGTTGATGAAGGCAAGGCAGCAGTAGCGTTTTCGTTAAACCCAACAACAATTGAAGAATTACTACGAGTGTCGGATGCCGGCGAAATCATGCCGCCTAAGTCAACCTGGTTTGAGCCGAAGCTGCGCGACGGCCTGTTGATTCATACAATTTAGTCCGTTGTCAGTGGTTCGTTGTCAGTAGCAGTAATGCCTAACTCTCTTGCGGCTAGGGGATAACTAACAACTGACAACTGACCACTGACAAATGACCAAGATGCACGTTCTAATTGCTGACAAATTCGAACAATCGGGCCGCGACGGCCTGGAAGCGCTCGGTTGCGAAATCACGTTCCAGCCGGATCTAAAAGACGCGGCACTGGTCGCAGCCATTGAAAAGCACGCGCCTGACGTTCTGGTAGTTCGCGGCACAAAGGTGACCGAGCCCATGCTGGCGGCTGGGCCAATTAAGTTGGTGGTCAGGGCCGGCGCCGGCTACAACACGATTGACGTTGCAGCGGCGTCGCGGCGCGGGATTTACGTTTCAAACTGCCCGGGAAAAAATTCGATTGCCGTTGCAGAGTTGGCCTTTGCGCTGATACTCGCGCTCGATCGGCGCATTGCTGATAACGTGATCGCGCTGCGTGGCGGTGAATGGAACAAGAAAGAGTTTTCAAAGGCGCGCGGATTGTTTGGCCGCACGCTGGGCCTAATCGGAGTCGGCAAGATCGGTCAGGAAATGATTCCGCGCGCTCAAGCTTTTGGCATGCGCGTAATTGCCTGGAGCCGCAGTCTGACGCCGGAACGCGCCGCTGACCTGGGCGTTGAATCTAAGGCCACGCCAGGCGATGTTGCACGCGAGGCTGACGTTGTAAGTGCGCATCTGGCGCTCAACTCAGATACTAAAGGATTGCTCGGCGCGAAATTTTTCGCAGCGATGACACCGGGAGCATATTTCATTAACACCGCGCGCGGCGAAGTAGTCGATCACGCAGCACTGGTCGAGGCGATGCGATCGCGCGGCATTCGCGCGGGCCTGGACGTTTACTCAGGTGAGCCAACTTCCGCAACTGCGGAGTTCACTGATGCGATCGCGCAGGAGCCGAACCTTTACGGCACGCATCACATTGGCGCTTCCACCGATCAAGCGCAGGAGGCGATTGCTGCTGAAACTGTGCGCATTGTGCGTGAGTTTAAGGAAACCGGACGGGTGCCAAACGTCGTCAACCTAGCGCGCCAGACTCCGGCCACTCATCGCCTGGTGGTACGCCATCTTGATCGTCCTGGCGTGCTGGCCGTCGTGCTCGACGCGATCAAGGGCGAACACATCAACGTGCAGGAGATGGAGAATATAGTGTTTGAAGGGGCGGAAGCTGCTGTTGCGCGCATCAACCTCGATAATGCACCGTCGCGCGAGATGCTTGACCGCTTGCAAAAGGGAAATGCTGACATTATCGAACTCGATCTGCTAGAACTGAATAGCTAGAATAGGTGGGAGCTGGAGGTTGTTCTTATGTTGGACGTAAAGGAAGCTGCTCAAAGGGCATCCGAGTATTTCGCAGGGCTGTACGAGAACCAAGAATTAACAAACGTGCAGCTCGAAGAGGTAGAGCAGGAGAATCACGGAAAGTATTGGTTAATCACGCTAAGCTATCCGGTCCCTTCGCAACCGCAAGTGGCGGGTTTGAACCTTAATTTCAAGCGAGAATACAAAGTGTTCAAGATTGATGCGAAGACCGGAGAAGTGAAATCAATGAAGATCCGGAAACTTGAGTAGGATGGAGTACATCAACCAACTCATAATGAGTTACAAGCCGAAGGGTCTCTTGGAGGATACAAACCTACTCCTTCTATATTTTATCGGAGCATATGATCCCGAACGCATATCAAGATTTAAGAGGACAATGGCTTTTACAATTGATGAGTTCTTACTCTTAGCAATGTTCCTCGGGCTTTTTGAGAAAATTATAACGACCCCTAATATTCTTACAGAAGTAAGTAACTTGTCCGGCCAGCTTCCAGAAAATCTTAGGGCCTTTTTCTGGGAGGACTTCGCCGGCCGCATGCTTGACTTACAGGAGAGTTATACGCCTAGCACAACAATCTCCGCCTCCCCTCATTTCACTAAGTTCGGTCTTACCGATTCCGGAATCGTCGGGTTGGTCAAGGATAAATATCTCGTCCTAACCGATGATCTAAAACTGGCTGCCTATCTGCAGAACCTCGACATCGACGTGATTAATTTCAATCATATTCGAGCCATCGCTTGGTGAGGATGTTTTGACAAGATCCAAATGAACGCAGCACTCATAACCGGCGCGTCGAGCGGCATTGGCGAAGTTTTCGCGCGCAAGCTCGCCGCGCGTGGCCGCAATGTTTTGTTGGTGGCCCGTTCAGAAGGGAAACTGATCACGCTCTGCAATGAGCTGGGCCGCTCCAACAGCATACGCGCTCAATACGTCGCGCTCGATCTCAGCCTTCCGGAATCGCCCGGGAGGCTGTTCAAAGAAGCCGAGAAGCGAGGTTTGTCGATTGACCTGCTGGTCAACAATGCCGGCTTTGGCTCGTTTGGCGATTTCAGTAAGGCGGATCTGGCGCGCGAGTTGAACATGATCGATCTCAACGTCGAAGCGTTGGTGGAACTCACTTATCTTTTCCTGAAGCCGATGCGCGAGCGCAAACAAGGTGCGATCATCAACGTCGCTTCAACGGCAGCCTTTCAAGCCGTACCGTACATGGCAACCTACGCTGCGACCAAAGCGTTCGTGCTTTCTTTTTCCGAAGCGTTGTGGGAAGAGAATCGCGGGTTCGGAGTCAAAGTCATGGCGCTGTGCCCCGGTGTTACTGAGACAAATTTTTTCGAGGCTGCGCGTGGCGAAAAGCCGCCTGCGCGGGCTGCGCAAACGCCGGAAGAAGTGGTCGAGACGGCATTGCGCGGACTTGCTCGCGGCAAGAGCCACATCATTTCCGGGTGGGCCAACCGGGCAATGATGGAAGCAGAACGGCTGGCGCCGCGCTCGCTGGTGACGCGCATGGCCGGCCGCATGCTGCGCGGTCATTACAATAAATAGGAGTTCGGAGACGATAAATGGACGAAAGGATTTTTAACTTTAGTGCCGGACCAGCCGTTCTTCCGGTTCCTGTTTTGGAACAGGCCCAGCGCGATTTGTTGGCGCTGCCCGGTGTCGGCATGTCGGTGATGGAGATCAGTCACCGCTCAAAGACTTTCGCCGAGATTTTCGCGAAGGCTGAATCCGGCTTGCGAGAGCTGCTGGGCATCCCGGCAAACTACCACGTCCTGTTTTTGCAGGGCGGCGCGAGCCTGCAGTTTTCGATGGTGCCAATGAATTTTCTGGCGGCGGATGGCAGCGCTGATTACGTCATCACCGGCAGTTGGGGAAAAAAGGCGCTCAAGGAGGCGAAACGATCCGGCAATGTTAATGTCGCGGCAATGATGGCCGACGGCGGCTTTACGCACGTGCCGGCGACTGAAGAGTTGAAGCTGGATCCGCAGGCGGCCTACGTGCACATAACCACGAACGAAACGATTGAAGGCGTCGAATGGAAGCAGGAACCCGAGGTTGGTGACGTGCCGCTGGTGGCCGATGCTTCGTCAGACATTTTGTCGCACCCGATTCCGATTGAGAAATACGGGATCATCTATGCAGGCGCGCAAAAGAACATGGGACCAAGCGGAGTTACGCCCGTCATTGTGCGCGACGACCTGTTGAAGAAAATTCCCGATGGGCTTCACACCATGCTCGACTATCGCACGCACGTCGAGAACAAGTCGCTTTACAACACGCCGAATACCTGGGGCATTTACATCATCAGCCTGATCTGCGACTGGCTGAAAGAAAGAGGCGGCTTGGCCGGCATGCACCGTGAAAACGAAGCTAAGGCGCAAATGATCTACGACGCCATCGACGCAACCGATTTCTATCGCGGACACGCCGATCACGACTCGCGCTCGATCATGAACGTCACGTTTCGTCTGCCCAACGAAGATCTCGAAAAGAAATTCACTGCCGAAGCGACCGCGCAGAGTTTGGATGGATTGAAAGGGCACCGGTCCGTCGGCGGCATACGGGCATCAATCTACAACGCGTTTCCGCTCGCCGGCGTGAAGGCCTTGGTTGCCTTCATGAAAGAGTTTGAGAAAAACAACGGTTAGCAACAGCTCGCTCCTCTTTACTATCGCTGCATGAGTTCCGGTGATCAGAAGGCGGTATCCACGGTTCAATCTTCTTCAGACAATGAAATAGTTTCGCTCGCAGTTAAAGAGAGCGATGCCGGCACTCGTTTGGATGCTTTCCTCGCCGACCAAATCGATGGCTGGAGTCGCGCGCGCTTGCAACGGCTAATTGAGGACGAAGAAGTTCTGGTCAACGGCAAGCCGGCAAAGCCTTCGTACAAGTTGCGCGCCGCCGACGAAATTGAAGTCGAATTGACGCCGCCACCCGCGGCCAGTTTTACGCCCGAAGACATCCCGCTGGATATCGTCTTTGAAGACGACTCCCTGATCGTAGTTAACAAGCCCGCCGGTCTCGTGGTCCATCCGGCCGCCGGTATTCACTCGGGAACGCTCGCCAATGCACTGGCTTATCACTTCCAAAAGCTCTCGACCCGCGCAGGCGACATTCGCCCCGGCATAGTCCATCGCCTGGACAAAAACACTTCCGGACTCATGGTTGTTGCCAAGCAGGAAGCAACGCACGAAAGTTTGGCGGATCAATTTCGCGCGCGCGAGGTTTTCAAAAGTTATGTGGCCCTGGTCCATGGAGTAGTCAAGCAGGAATCAGGACGCATTGAACAGCCAATCGCCCGTGATCCGCGGACTCGTATCCGCATGGCGGTGGTGCCTGCCGGTCGTGGCGCGCTATCGCTTTATAGAGTTCGCCGGCGCTTTGGTTCGTTTACATTGCTCGATGTGGAATTGAAAACCGGACGCACGCATCAGATTCGCGTGCATCTTTCCTGGCTAAAGCACCCGGTTGTTGGCGACGAAATTTATGGCGGTGGACGCGACAAAACTGTTCGGGATGTCAGGCTGCGAGCAGCGATTCGCAAATTGCAACGGCAGTTTCTCCACGCCGAGCGTCTCGGATTCCGTCATCCCGCAAGTGGTGAGTCGATGCAGTTCGTTGCGCCGCTGCCGGCTGAACTAAATAATTTGCTGGCTGAATTGGACGCAGGTTCGAATGAGACTTAAGGTCGAAATGCATTGTTTTCGTGCCGGCATCGAGATTTTGGATTGCTGCGACAAGTATGTTCTTATAGATGACGGGATTACTTTGATTACGTAATGGTTTGAGGGCAACTAGCCCTGACGGGCAGGGCATCAAAGCGCCGTCTCCGACCAGTCAAACGACACGTTGAATCCCCAAAACACTTAACATGAACTCTTTTCGTTTTTCTTATCTTGCGCGAGCCGAGTCCAACTCCTCCGCGTGAGGACGATCAGGAATCAATTACAACTTTCATTCGCCGCGTGCGCTTGCCGATCACCGTCGTTGACAAGAAAGGACAATTTGTCCCCGGACTCACAAGGAACGATTTCTTGATCTTCGAAGACAAAGTGGCGCAACAGGTCGAGACGTTCTCGGACGATCTGGGCGAAACGCTGCCGCTTTACGTCGTGGTATTAATGGATACTTCGCCGTCGACTGCCGGTAAGCTGAAATTTGAGCAGGAATCGGCGATGAATTTTATCCACACGGTGGTGCGTCCCCGGCGCGATCGGGTGTTGTTTGCGACGTTTGATAACGAGATAAATTTGCGCCAGGACTTTACCGACAAACTTGATTTGCTGGACAAGGCGGTTGACGGCGTGAAGGGATTGGGGAGTCAAACCGCGCTCTTTGATGCTGTTTGGCAATTCTGCGACGAAAAATTGCGATCCGTTGCCGGCCGGCGAGTAATGGTCATCGTTACCGACGGCGAGGACACCTACAGCCGGGCCAACATTCGCGATGCCATCGATATAGCGCAGCGCACCGAGACCACCATTTTTGCAATCTCAACCAAGGCAGGATTTCTTTCGACTGTGCCGGGAGTTGAAGCCGGCCAGGTAAAGGATCAAAAAGATCGCGACCTGGTAACGCTGGCCGAAGAAACCGGCGGCGTTGCCTTTTTCACCGGTGACATGCTTTCGCTCGAGCGCTCGTTCACGAAGATATCCAAAGAGCTGCTCGCCCAATACCTGCTGACCTACAAACCGCTGAATGATCGTTACGACGGCAGTTTTCGCAAGATTGAAGTTAAACTTGCCACCGGGCGCGGTGATTTGAAGATAAGAACCAAACACGGCTATAAGGCCATCGCTGATAGTGTCAGACCATAAGCAGGCACGAAGATGTTTAATCAAGGATTAGGAAAACTAAGTTTGACTTTGGCTGTCGTGTTCGCCCTGGCGGCTGCGATGATCGCCAACAGGTCCTTTGCACAGACGCCGGCGGGCGCCGACTCTCAGAAGTCGAGAAGCAGGCGCGCGTCCGAAGTGCCATCGCCTACGCCACCGGTTAATCCAAAGGAGGACCTGCCACAGGAATCGGAAGATGTCATCCGCGTCGAGACGAATCTGACGAACATTTTTTTTACTGCTGCCGACAACAACAAAAGATTTGTAAACACGCTCAGGAAGGAAGACATCCGCATACTGGAAGATGGCCAGCCGCAGGAAATCTTCACCTTTCAGAAGAATGTCGATCTGCCACTCTCAATCGGTATCCTGATCGATACCAGCCGTTCCGAGGAGCGCACGCTGCCGGACGAAAAAGCGGCGGCGCGGACATTTTTGGAAGCAGTGATGCGCCCCGACAAAGACGAGGCGGCAGTCGTTTCTTTCACCGGCGAAGTCACGCTGGAGCAGGGCTTCACCGGCAACGTCGATCGTTTGCGCAAGGCGATCGATCGCGTGGAGTTCGTGCCACCGTCCGGTTACATAGGCGGCGGCGTGGTGGTGGGTGGCACGCCGCCAATCTCTGACACGAACCAAATGCTGGCAGGTTCGACCGCCATCTGGGACGCAGTCTGGGCCACCTCAAACGAACTGTTGTCAGATTCTTCAGCGGAAAACACGCGGCGCACCATCATTCTGCTCACCGACGGTTATGACACGATCAGCCAGGTGAAGATGCACGAAGCGATCGAACGCGCGCAAAAAGCGGACGCGCTAATCTATGCCATCGGCATTGGGGATACTTATCAGGGTGGAGTTGACGGCGGCTCGTTGAAGAAGATTGCCGAGCAAACCGGTGGTCGCGCTTATTTTCCCCGCAATGAAGGAGAACTGCGCAGCGCGTTTGTTCAGATCCAAACTGATCTGCGCGAACAATATCTCGTCGCTTACTCGCCCTCAAACAAGACGCGGGACGGCGCTTATCGCCGGATTCAGATTGAAGTGATTGATCCGGAAGTGCGCAAACAGAGTTTGAAACTTAACTACCGGCCGGGCTACTTTGTGAAGACTATCGACGGCTTGCTTCCCACACGCAAGCGGACCCAGCCCGACTAAGCCAGGCAGTCACCTCGATCATTGGTCCGGTTTTTTGCGCGCCTTAACGTCCGTGGAGATGATGGTGATGACGAGGCCGACGCCGGCGATGGCGGCGAGCAGGAAGAAGATCATCGCGAAGCCGGGATAGCCGAGGATGCGAAACGAAGTCTCGACGCGCATCAGCATAGACGCTCCGACGATGAGCGCGGCGAGGATGAGGCCTAGACTAATCCGGTTCGCTACTTTCTGAAGTCCTTCCAACACGATCTTCTCGTCAATCGCATCAACGTCAATCTTAAACTCGTTGTTGCCTATCGTATCCAGAATCTTATTAACTCGGCCCGGCAGTTTTTCCAAAAACTCCTTCAGTTCCACTATCTCGCCAACCAAATTCATCGGAGAAAGGCTCTGCGTCAAGTTCCGCTGAAGGATTTCGATTGCGCGCCGCCGAATGATTGCGGTTGGCTCAAAGTTTGGATCAAGAGTTAACACGATGCGGTCCAGATTTAGGAGCGCCTTGGCCACCATTGTGAACTCAGAGGGGAGACGAAACCAGCAGTCGGCGGAGATTTTGGTTATCTCCAACACCACTTTACCGGCGTTGAGCCGGGTCAGACTTGCCTCCGCATTCTCGGCGACCAACTCCGCGATGCGTTTGGTAAATTCAGCCTTTTCAAAACGGGACTTTGGCTCGCCCAGTCGAATCGTAACTTCCGCTGCCTCTTCGCCGCGCCCCTCGGCGATTGCCAACAAGAGGCGCAAAATGTTGTCGCGGAGGCCCGGCAGCACACGCGCTACCATGCCGAGATCCAGCAATGCAATCTGCTCGTCTTCAGTTATGAAAACATTGCCCGGGTGGGGATCGGCGTGCAGAAAACCGTCGAGCAGTATTTGCTTGAGGTAGGCGTGAAACAAATCGCGAGCGAGACCGGGCCCGTCAATTTCCATCAAGCGCAGCGGGCTTAAATCGGTGATCTTCTTGCCGGGAATATATTCCATCGTGAGGACGCGCGATGTGCAGAAATCTTCGATGGGATCAGGGATGACTATGTGTTCAAACTCGCGCAGGTTTTCAGCGAACGTGAGTAGGTTGTTGGCTTCCTGCTTGAAGTCAAGTTCGCGCAACAGGCTGGTGCGCAGGTCCTTCAGCATGTTTTCAAAATCGTAGCGCTTGCCGAGTTCGGTGTGCGCGTCAAGGAAGTGTGCAAACTCGGTCAGAGCTTCGAGGTCTGCGACTATAAGCTCGCGAATGTTTGGGCGTTGAACTTTGACCACCACCGCGCGGCCATCGCGCATGTGCGCGCGATGCACCTGGGCCAGCGACGCCGCTGCCAACGGTTCCGGATCGAAGTCGGCGAAAGCCTTGGAGATGCGGACGCCCAGTTCGCCGGAAACGATTTGGTCCACTTCCTCGTAGGAAAACGGTTCAATGCGATCCTGCAAACGCGACAGTGCTTCCAGGTAGGGCGCCGGTAATAGATCGGCGCGCGTCGATAACAGTTGGCCCAGCTTAATAAAGGTCGGACCGAGCCTCTCCAGATCCGCGGCGAGTTCTTCTGCCTCAGGCCGAGTTTCGGCCAGTTGCATCTCGTCCAGCTCGAGGCTGTCGTCCAGACCATCCTGTTGGACCAGATCTGAGCGCCCGTACTTGACGAACAGTAGGGCGACATCTTTGTATCGTTTCAGCCGTTCGGGTTTAAGCGAAACCATTCGTATGCAGTCCTTTTGCGGGTGATTATACTAAAACTTGGTTCTATTAGGCGTTAACGGTGGTGCATCCAGCAATTCGTGGGCCAGCTATCGGGCGCGGGTTTGTTTGGGGGGAAGCAGCGAAGTAAGTGAAAGGCCTGGAGATTAGTTGGCGGTGACTTTCGGCGCAGTCGCTGCCAGGGCTTTATCGATCGCGGCTCGCAAACCTTCAGGACTCAGCACGGTCAGCGCGCCGCCGTTGATAAAAATGGTAGGCGTGCTATCGACGCCATACTTTTCGCCGTCGTCGATATCATGCCGGACTTCAGCGGCGTATTTGCCGCTGTCGAGAGCGGCATCGAACAGTGTCCGATTCAAACCGAGATCGCTCGCGTATTTTTTCAGTGAGGGCACATCGAGCGCGTTCTGGTGTTTGAAGAGTAGCAAAGCATATTCAAAAAACTTTCCTTGTGCATTGGCCGCGTTGGCAGCCTCCGCTGCTTTGCGCGCATTTGCATGGGCCAACAAAGGAAAATCGCGCACTACGAACCGGACTTTATTACCGTAACTCTTCAACACTTCATCGAGGATCGGTTGCATAGCCGCGCATGAAGGACATTGAAAGTCAGTAAACTCCACGATCGTGACCGGAGCGTTGGCATCGCCGCGCGCTGGGTCGTCGTCAACACTAATCGACTGCACCAGCGTCTCCGGCTCAGAAATCAACAAGCGAACGTTGGCTTGCTTTCTCAGCCTTTCCGCCAGGGCACTTTCGAGTTTTTGCTGTTCCTGATCCTGTAGATAGCTGACAATTTGGCTGCGAACAGAATCGAGTCCGCCCTGAATGCTGCTTTGGTTCTCGGTATAGAATTTCGAAATCTCCGTCTCCGACGGTTGATGCGTCTTCTCGCTGATTTCCGAGCGCACCAGTTCTTCCGGCGCAACGTTGCGACGATTTGCTTCCGCCAGCAACAACAAATTGTAGATCGCCTGGTCCAGGGCTTGCTTTTCCACCAGATAGGTACTCAGGCGAAGCTTATAAACCATCGGGCGTAGGCGCTCATCGATCATCGCCGCGGTTATAGTCTTGCCAGCCACTGTCGCCAGCACGGTAGCGGGCGGCAGGGTCGCGGCGTTGACATCAGCACCCTTTACAACCGGCAGCGCCGTGCGTAGTCGATTCACCAGGTCCCCAGATAGGCGTGTCTCTTTCTCGCCGAGCAAATAAGCGGAGACATCTTTCTTCATCGTGTCCGGATCGCTCTGCTTGATCGCATCGCGATTGTCCTCGATAAACTTATTAATCTCGGCGGTCGTCGGTTCGGTCAGCTTTCGCTTTACTTCAAGGTCGTACAACTGCTGGGCTGTCATTTTGCGGCGGGCGGCTTCGGCCTCGAGCAGTAACGTGTTGACCTGGAGCTCCAATATTTGGCGGCGCGCTTCGGCAATTTTGTCATTGAGGCTTTCAACCTCTTCGCGTATGCGCGGATCAATCTCGGCGGTCGTTACGTTTTGCCCGTTCACTACGGCAAGCAGCACGGGTGCCGCAGGCGCTCGCACTGCGGTGGCGGCAGGCGAAGGCGCAGCTACTGGAGCCACAGACCCAGGCTTTGCGGCAGCCCGTCGGACCGGGCGTGGTCTCCGCGTCTGCGCGTTGGCGCTTGCCAGCGCAAACAACGAGATAAGCAGTAACGAAACAGTTTTCGGTTGATTCATTTAAAGTGCTGGGCCGACTGGTCGGGTTAACCGATGATCATTGCAGTGACGTTAGAGCGCAAAACAACGGACGAAGTTGCCCGCTCCGAACTTCGAATCAGGATGGAGATCTGGTTGGAAACGGAAGTCTACGGTACGTTTTGGTGACCTAACGGTATCGAATAATGCTGCGCCGGCGACGTTTTACGGGCCTTCGCGCTGAGAGTAAATCCTTGTGGCGGCCGTTAAGAATAAAAGCCAGCCCCTGGTGAGTAACTCCCAACATACGGGCGGCCCGCGTGACGCTGCCATCGGACGCCGCCAGCGCCCGGCTTATCAAATCGGCCTCATAGCGCAGCACGTGTTCTTCGAGTGAAACGTCGATTGAAAAACCCGGCGAGCCTGATACTTCGGAGGCCCGTTGCGAATGGTCCGCCGTCTCCAGGCGCCCGCCATCGTTATCACTGCTCTGCTTAGAAACAGAAGCAGCCTGCGTCACAAGAAAACCGCGTGCAGATTTTCCGAGCCGATTTTGTATTCCGGGATTCTGCGAGTTTCCCAACTCCGACTCAGCAATCCGGTAGTATGCAAGAACCTCCGCGAAGGGAAGTTGACTAGCTAACTCCTCGACGATCGCCAGCGCGGCAATTCCTCCGCTTTCCGGATCGCCGGCGTCATGGGCCACCCGAAGTGCTTTTTCCATCGTGGCGCGTGCTTTGGAAAAGTTGCCCAAACGCGCCAACGCTGTCCCGTGCGTAGTCAATGCTTCTGCCAGCAGCGAAAGCTCGTCGCCTTCTTTCAGCGCCTGTACGGCGCCGCGCGCCACGGTCTCTGCCGCAGTAAAACTGCCACGAGCAATCAGCGCACGCGCCCGGGTGTCGTCAACCTGAGCCACCATGCCCTTGTCGTTTAGAACTTTGAAAAGTGAGCGCGCGCGATCGAGATGACTCGTCGCGTCTGTGAAACGACCCAAGCGAACAAAGAGATAGCCAACGTTGTTTTCAACCAATGCCTGAAAACGTTTGTTGCCGGCTTTTTCGGCGTGAAAGCTTGCGGCCGAGTACTCCAGCAGCGCCTGGTCAATGTAATCCTCGCTGTTGTTTGCGAGCCCGATGTTCTTCAGAACCGTTGCGTACTCATTGTGAAACTTACCTTTCAAATTGTCGTTCGCGCTGTCGGCAAAAAGTGGAGCTGCTTCTCGATGAGTTCCGAGTGCATCTTCATAGCGGTTGGAAACTCTTTCGACGATGGCGCGATTCAGCAAAGCGCGGAGCCGCTGTTCGCTGTCGAGATTACCGAGCCGACGCAGCGCATCGTCAAGCGTGACGCGGGCCTCATCGATTGCGCCTTCGCGCCAATAACAGATGGCGAGATCCACTCGAGCTTCAGCACTCTGCTCCGGCAGTTCCAACCGTTCGAAAGTGCGCGCCGCCTGTGAGATGAGGTCCTTAGCAATTTCCTGGGCGCCGGGTATCTGCCCGGCGCTACCAATCCAGCCCGACAATGTGCCGGCCCGCAACAGGACCTGCGCAGCTTCCAGCTCGGTTAGTCCGTCTAGTTTGGGAAGGTCGCCAATGCGGTTCCAATAAGGACCCATTGCCTGGCGAGCAGCCTCGTATTCGGCAACTTCCTCGAGTGCTTTTGCCCGCCGGCAAACCTCCAAAACGGGCTCTTCAACCTGGGTTGAGATAGCGTTTTTCCGTGGTGAAACCATAGAGTCTATTTTCATGTGAGGCTGCTCCTTTACTTGCGATGCAAGAATCCTTGCAAGAGAGTTGACATGTGGCTATGATGCGCGTCGTTTAGCGATCCCGCAGTTGGCCTCCCACCTTAGTGCTCAACTGCCTTTATCAATCGATTAACCCGAAAAAACCGAATTGGAGAGAAAACCATGAAAAAGATGAAAGCGTTCTGCACGGCAACGGTTCTGGCTCTAACCCTAAGCGCTTCTGTGTTTGCGGGCGACATCGCCAGCCCGGGGGCGGCGCAGCCTGGTGATATTGGCACGTCCGGCGCCGTTTCCACAGCACCCCCAACCGTATCCCCTAACGAAACAGCTGTTGTTAGCAGCGGGGACGCGGGTGTCCTAAGCGACGTGCTGCTTGCGCTGCTGGCGATGTTCTAAAGCAGAATCAAAGAGCGCACGTTCAAACTGATTAGAGTTTTGCTTTAAGCCAATCAGAACTTGCCGGGTATCTTGCATGCCCGGCAAGCGAACTGTAACCAGGCGAATGCTACCTTCATAGCCGACGGGAAAGCAAGAGCTAGTTGAACGACCTGCGCCGAGAGGATTGATTTTAAGATGTAGGTCAGTTCGTATTGGCGGCGACAAGTTTGCGGACAGTTTCCAAAGTGTCGGCCTCAGCAGGCTGTTTGTCGGGACGTAAGCGCAGAATTCTCGGGAAGCGCAACGCATAGCCGCTCTTGTGCCTTTTCGACGGCTGAACGCGATCGAAGGTAACTTCAATAACAATCGCAGGTTCAACCAGGCGGACACGGCCATGTCCGAACTGCTGAATCGTGTGTTCGGTAAACCACGCCGTCATTTCGGCTAACTCAGCATCGGTAAGTCCCGAATATGCCTTACCGATATTAAGCAATTCGCCATCATCTTCGGAACGACGTACCGCAAACGTATAGTCCGAAAGCAAGTGTTTTCTTTTGCCATGGCCCACTTCCACTGCTGTGACCACGACATCGAGCGTGGCAATGGCACGCTTCAGTTTCAGCCAATCACGGCCACGGCGGCCGGGCTTATAGAGAGACGCAGGACTCTTGATCATTAAGCCCTCGTTGCCGCGAGCTCGTGCCCGATCAAACTCTTCGTCTAGTGCAGCCACTTCGCTGAACAACTTTGCCGATGAAACTCGAATGACCGAATCCTTAGAGACAATTTCTTCCAGGATTCGGCGGCGCTCATTTAGTGGTTCGTCTGTTAGTACTCGGCCGCCGGCGTACAAGAGGTCGTAAGCGACTAATACGACTGGTACTTCCTGGAGTAGTTTTTCTCCGATAGTTTTCCGCCCTAACCTTTTTTGCAGCTCACTAAAGGCGAGGATCTGCTCGCCAACGGCGGGCACGATCTCGCCGTCGATAACGGCGTCGGTTTTGATATCACCTAGCGGCGCTTCCAACTCAGGAAAGCGATGGGTGATCTCGTCCATGGTCCGCGAGTAAATTGCCACTCGTCCCTCGCGGACATGCGCTTGAGCGCGGATGCCGTCAAATTTGTCTTCAACAAAGAACTCGGCTGGCATAGTGCGCGCAATGTCTGCGAGATCGGCCGCAGGCGTGGCCAGCATGAATTTGATCGGGTGAAACAGGCGCATGCTTACGTCCGCCAGATCGTTCGCCCTCGAGCGCACTGCCGTTTCGCCAATATCACCCAGCAGCATATTGACCTGCGACACGCGCGCGAGTGGCTGGGCGAAAGCGCGCGCGATCGCGTCCTCGACCAGACTTTCCCGCAGTCCAATTCGCAAATCACCGGCGAGTAACTTAATCAGGTACTTAGCTTCGAGCGGCGTGGCGTGGCGCAATATTGCAACCAACAATGCAGTTTTATTTTTGATCCCTCTTGTGTCACTTAATTGAGTGATCAGTGATTCAGTTTCTGCAAGCGTTATCTCTGCCTTCTCATATAAATGCTTTGCCGCTTTTACTGACTCGTAAGCAGCTTCGCCGGCGTCGCCGAGGCGCACATAAACAGGTTGAAGTTCCTGAAGACTAAAACCCGTTGCTTCGCTGAGGGCGGTACTGATGATGCTGCCGCCGACATTTGTGGTCCGTGAATCGTTCAGCGGAAATTGATGCCCAGCGAAGTAGCGCGCTGCCCGTGATAAGTCGGCGTCGTTAAGTTGCTTAAAGTAGTCTCCTACCAAAGCTGCCTTCTCGAGCTTCTTTGTGGTCGCAGAAACCTGTTCCGCAACTTCAGCCAGACTTTGAAGCGAAGCAGCGGGGACCGTCTTTGCCGCACCGGGTGGTTCTTTGGTCATGGAAGCAGTCATCGAGTTGTTGGCAGACTTAAGCTTGCTCAGAAATATCGATTTTGATTTCAGTGTTTGCCTGAAACCAAGGTTGCGCGAGTGTGCGAGACGGTGTCAAGCGGGCTTTTCTCGAACACAACTGGCGAATTCGTACGCCCGGGAAAGCCGGGGGGTGGTATATTTCTGCTTTGTAGGGCTGCAGGTTACAATCGTTTCGCACAGTGCGGCGTTTAGAGACAACCGAAAGGAATTTTCGAAAAGTGGTTTTCCTAATTCTCGAATCGCTTGGCAGTACCGAGCTGCTGTTCATTTTGGCCATGGCCCTGATCTTCTTTGGTCCACGCAAGCTGCCGCAACTAAGCCGCTCGCTCGGCAAAAGCATGGCAGAGTTTCGACGGGCGTCCGAGGACTTCAAACGAACCTGGGACCGCGAGGTAAGCATGGAAGAAGTGAGCAGTACTGCCGTCACGAACCAGCCGGCCGGTAACTTGGAAGAGAACTCGATACTGGCGCCTGCGACCGCTGTGCGGTCTTTGCAGCCACCAATGATCGAGGCCATCGCGCCGGACCGCGTAATCGCTCGCCAAACAATCCATAACGACGATCCAGACTCATCTGCCGTTGATTACGCCGAACCGGCTTCCAGTCACTCTGAACCCTTGCGCAAGCGCGACTGGTTATAAAGCAGCTACACCTCGATAGCGATCATTAATGTCAACATTTCTAAAAGCGCGCGCTGCCGGCCGGGGTAAGGAAGAAGAACTTGGCGGGCAGATGTCCTTCCTGGAGCATCTCGACGAACTGCGCAGTCGTCTGATTCGCTCAATCCTGTTTGTCTTTCTCGCGGCGACGGTCTGTTGGTTCGTCTCTGATCGTATTTATGCTTTTCTTGCAGTGCCCGTCGAACGGGCGCTTGCAGAAGCGCAAAGGCGCCAGGTTCCAATCAATGGCTTGACCGGGAACGAGAGAATACTGCCGCTTACTTCGGTTCAGGAAAACGATGTCGGCCGCTACATCTTTCCCGCAGAGACGAAGCTGGGAGCCAGCGTGATTCCGGCCGGCGCTTCCGTGATGGCGCGAGCGGTAAAGGATTCGCAAGGGCAACTCGGTCTTTTTACTGACGAGCCTTTGTACGCTGGAAATACGATCATTCCCAAAGGCGTGCGTCTGCCGGTAGATTTTAAGGCCCTGCCGGAAGCGTATTCCGGAATCAGTGACAAGTTAATTGTGACCAGCGCGATGGAGCCGTTTGCGCTCTACATGAAAGTATCGTTATACGGTGCGCTCTGTTTATCCATACCTTTCTTGCTCTGGCAAATCTGGGCGTTTGTTTCGCCGGGTCTCTATCCGCACGAGCGCGCATACGTCACCCCTTTCATCGGGCTTTCGTCAATCTCGTTCGTGCTTGGAGCAGCGTTTGCCTATAAGATTCTTTTTCCGCCCGCTGCAAAATATCTGCTGGGTCTGGGGCAAGACTTCAGGTTGCTGCTAAAAGCTGACGACTACTTTGATTTCATAATCATCGTGATGTTGGGCATGGGCGTTGTTTTTCAAATGCCCGCAATTACCTATGTGCTGGCGCGCATCGGCCTGGTTACCGCCGGGTTTCTAATACGCATTTGGAAAACATCGATAATCGTAATTTTGATTGCAGCGGCCGTGCTGTCGCCCACGAACGATATTCCAAACATGCTTTTATTCGCCGCGCCAATGTTCGCGCTTTACATAGTTTCGATATTTGTGGCTTGGATATTCAGCCGGCCTCGCAGCGCCGGCTAACGGGCCAGGATTCCCCGTTATTTGCCGGAAAAAGGCAACGAAATCAGTCCTTTCCGGCATCTTGACTGTGTTCTTAGCGAGACTTTAAAATCCCTGGCTCTCGCACGGCTCCGATTCGTCGCGCAACTGTTTGAGTTCCAGAAATTAACAGGAGTTTAGTTATGTCTTTTCCGAAAGCCAGTGTCCGCCTGGTTCTTTTCCCGCTCGTATTGGCCGGCGCCAGCTTCCTTGGCTTCGCCCAGGACCCTCGCCAAACTCAGGATCCAATGGAAAAACCTCACAACGTGAAGCCGGAACTAAAGAAAGCATACAAGGATTGGCTGGAGAAGGACGTCACCTACATCATCACTGATGAAGAGCGCAAGGCCTTTAAGAAACTTGCAACCGATGATGAGCGTGAGAAGTTTATCGAGGAATTCTGGCGACGGCGCGACCCGGATCCGGATACGGACGAGAACGAATTCAAAGAAGAATATTACGAGCGCATAGCCTATGCCAACGAACACTTCGCTTCAGGAATCCCGGGCTGGAAAAGCGATCGCGGCCGCATCTGGATTATGTATGGCAAGCCTGACGAACGTGAAACGCATCCGTCGGGCGGTTCCTACGAACGGCCATCATATGAGGGGGGCGGCTCAACCTCGACTTATCCTTTTGAAACCTGGTTCTATCGCTATCTCCCAGGGGTTGGTTCGGGAGTTGAAATCGAATTTGTTGATCCAACGGGCAGCGGTGAATATCGAATCGCGCGTAACCCGAATGAGAAGGATGCATTGCTCAACATTCCCGGCGCCGGATTGACGCTTTCCGAACAATTGGGACTTTCGAGCAAAACGGACCGTGTTACCTCGAATGGCCAATTCGGCATGAATAATTACCAGCGCGAACAGGACAGTCCGTTTGCTCGTTTGCAGTTGCTCGCGGATCTAAGCCGTGCACCGCAGATCAAATTTAATGATCTGGCAAGCGCCGTGAACACCGGCGTGATTGAAGAGAACCCGCTAAATTTCGATCTTCGCGTGGACTTCTTCCGTCAATCGGATGAACGGGTAATTACCGCGTTTACTATTCAAACTGAAAATCGGGACTTGTCCTTCACCGACAGTGGCGGTCTACAGCAGGCCCGTATCAATATTTTCGGAAGGATCACATCTGTCGCCGGCCGGCGCGCGGGAATCTTTGAGGATCCGGTAATCACCACCGCTACCACCCAGGAACTGACCGAGGCGAAGGAACGTAAGTCTGCTTACCAGAAAGCGGTATCCCTGGTGCCTGGCACGTACAAAGTTGATGTCATCGTGCGTGATGTCACATCTGGAGCCACCGGCGTGCGCCACGTTGGTTTCACTGTACCGAAGTATGATGTGCAGAAACTTTCGACATCTACTTTAGTGCTTGCATCGAAACTTGAAAGCCTTGGTGATCAGCCCGCAGTGGGACAATTTGTCATTGGCCAGACGAAAGTGATTCCTAACGTTTCAGGAATCTACCGTCGTGGCCAGCCGTTGGGCGTTTACCTGCAGATCTACAACGCGGGCATCGATCAAACTACGCTGCGTCCCGCTGTCGATGTGGAATATGTCCTGATGAAGGATGGCAAAGAGATTGGCAAGCAGGCCGAGAACTGGCAGGGCATGAGCGATGCCGGTCAACGGCTGACACTGGCGCGGCTGATTGATTCGCAACGACTGACGCCCGGCGACTATGAGTTAACGATCCGAATTCGCGACCGCGTTTCAGGCCAGGCGCTGACGCCTTCCGCGAAGTTCTCGATTGTTCAGTAATTGAGATTTACGGCAAAGGTGAATGGTGATGGTGGCGGATGCCACTATCACCATTTGTTATTTGCGCCGCTGATAGCTCTCCCTGACTGTCCCCAGCTTCGTATTTCCCTGAACTGAGTTTTTCCGCGCATCCATCACGTCAACCTCGAAACCCGGAAATGAAGGGCGGAATCGCTGTGTCTTCCAAGTCTCGACGGTGATATCGTTTTCCGCGGCGCGGTGATAAGAGTATTGCGGCAGGCCCTCGCGGTCGCCACGCACGTCAGCGCCTGTGAGGTGAAGGATGCGCACACGAAAGCCTTCAATGCGCTTAATCTTTCGCTCGACGTTGGCAATTGAAGACATTCTTGTTGACCCGATTATAACTTGAACTGTGGCCCAAAGCTTCTGCTCGCTAACAACACAGCTGGAGCGCGCTAATTCGGCGTCGCGCATGCGGATGATAGAATATTAATGCAAATGGAACAGCCGGTTCACTTGTTGACGTTCACCCGGAATGAACTTGTAGAGTTCTTTGCGCGCAGCGAGGAACCTGCATATCGTGCGCGCCAGATTTTTTCGGGTCTGCACCAGCGCCGGCTGCAAAGCTTCGCAGCCATGACGGACTTGCCGAAAGCCTTGCGCGTGCATTTGGATTCAATCGCAACAGCTTCAAGTCTTACGATCGAATCGCGTTATCTTTCGGAAGATGGAACCCGTCGCTTTCTGATGAAGACGCATGACAACCGGCCGGTTGAAACAGTTTTCATTCCCGAAGAGCGCCGCGATACTATCTGTTTCTCCTCGCAATCGGGTTGTCCTCTGCAGTGCACTTTTTGTCTGACCGCGCAACTTGGCCTGCTTCGCTCCTTAACCGCCGGCGAGATCGTCGAACAAATAATAATTGCGTTAAATGATGCCTACGGTGTTGGTGTGAAGCCGCCGCGCGGAATAAATCTGGTAGGCATGGGTGCCGGTGAACCGTTTCTGAATTTCGCTGAGCTGATGAAGGCGCTTGGCATCATGGCCGATCCATACGGACTGTTCATCGTTCCCAATCGCGTGACGATTTCAACTGCCGGCGTGGTGCCGCGCATTCGCGAACTGGCAACGATGGCGAATCGGCCACACCTTGCCATTTCATTAACGGCGCCAGGTGACGAGCTGCGCGATGAGTTGATGCCTATCAACAAGAAATGGCCGCTCGAGGATTTGTTGGGCGCCTGTAAGGAATTTGAAAAGAGTCTGAAGCCCGGCGAACGAGTGACTTTTGAATACGTAATGCTGGACGGCGTCAATGATTCTGACGAGCAGGCAAGGCAATTGGCTAGCCTGCTGAATCGCCACGGCCTGCGCGCGAAGGTGAACCTGATTCCACACAACCCGGCGGACCCGTTGCCGTACGCGCCGTCGTCAGCAGATCGGGTCGAACGGTTCAAAACCATTCTTGAGTCGAAGGGCATACCCACCTACGTGCGACGACCGCGCGGTAGGGACATTTATGCGGCGTGTGGCCAATTGGCGGCGCGAAGGGAAAACAATCCGACTCTCGCGTTAAATTAGAACGCAATCAAATTGAGACACTGCCTGGAATTCTGAAAACAAAATGCGATCAATGATTCAACTGATACTCTTGATGACCTTGCTCATCGCACCGGCGAATTTCTTCGCCAAACCGTCGCCACAGTCGCCCCCAAACATTGCGGTCACCTCCGCACTTGCGGCAGACAAAGTGCAACGCGGTCGAACGGTGCAGGCGACAGTGGTAATGGATATTCCTTCCGGGTTTCACGTCAACTCAAACCGGCCGCTGGAAAAGTTTCTGATTGCGACGCAGCTTAAAATTGAGGCGCCAAAAGGAATTCGCGTGGGTGCCGTCATTTATCCGCGCGCTGTTTTGCGCAACTTCAAATTCTCGAAAAATAGAGTTTCAGTTTACGAAGGACGAGCGACAATGAGGTTCACCGTGATGGCGCCCGCGAATTTTCCGACCGGGACTTCAGAATTGAAAGGGCACCTGCGCTTCCAAAGTTGCAACGATGAGGTTTGCTTTCCGCCACAGACGCGCGACGTCAGTTTGTGGTTGACCATTAAGAACTGACGCTTTGGAGTGCGGCGGTTCGATGCCCTTTTTGGACTGCGGCGGCTCGACGCCGCTTTTGAGTTAGCCTTGCGATCTCATAAAAGAAAGTCGACTCATTCCAGAGGTTAAGGCGGCGTCAAGCCGCCGCGCTGCAAAGCGGCGTCAAGCCGCCGCAGTCCAAAAGGGGCGTCAAGCCGCCGGAGACCAAAGCGGCGTCAAGCCGCCGCACTCCAAGGCGTTGTCGCTTTCCTCAAGGCTGGGTTCTTCCGATCACAGACATTAGTCTTCCAACCTTCCCGTAAACATTCTTCTCGCGCCGGTAGGAGAAAAAGAGATCCGTGCGGCACATAGTGCACAGTGGCGCGGTGTAAATCTTCCGTTCGTCAACACCCGCCGCAACCAGTTGCGCACTATTCGCCTTTATCAAATCAACGCAGGCATGATCTGCGCGGGTCGGCCTGAACAGCACGACTGAATTTGCAAAAAGTTTGCCGAACGCATCGATGACGTCGCTGCCAACTTCATAACAACAAGCGCCTGCTGCCGGACCAATAGCGACGACAACGTCCTCCAGCTTGGTCTTGTAATTGTTCTTCATCTGCGAAAGCGCCTTGGTTGCAACTTTCGCGACTGTGCCGCGCCAGCCGGCATGGACCGCGGCAAAGGCGCCAGTTTGCGAATCACCAATCAGAATGGGAACGCAGTCGGCAGTTTTCACTCCAGCCATTACTCCGCGCACGTCGCTGACAATCGCATCGCAGTAAACTGTATCGCCGCGCGCATCCCCGGCAGGCTTGGCATCAAGCCCGCGGTCAACTTCGCGCACATCAGAGCCATGCACTTGCCAGCAGCCGGCCAGCAGCCATTCGCCTTTAAAAAGCTTGAGAAAGCGGCGTCGATTCTCCAGAATGTTTTCCGCTGCGTCCTCGTCAAAGCCGGCCAGGTTAAGCGAATTCTCCGGCATGGAACTGACGCCGCCGCCTCTGGTTGAAAAGCCATTGGCGAAGCCTGCTGCTTCCAGCGGCGCGCAAACAAGGGCCCTGACACAAGCGGCGTTGAAAGCGCTGAAGACCGGATGGCGCGGCGGGATTAGCTGGCAGGACGTAGAGATTAGTTCTTTAGAAAACGGCGCGCCGGTTCTGACTTTTCATGGGGAAGCGAAAAAACTATTTGCAGCTTCAGGAGCGACCGTTGCGCATCTTTCAATATCGCATACTACTCAACATGCGATTGCGCAGGTCGTGCTGGAAAAATGTTGATGGAATGAGCAACTATGAAGCTCACCAATACGTTCGATTACCATTTCCAAAACCCCGATGAATCCCCCGTAGGCTACGAGGGACGCAAGCGACTAGAACTTGGAAGAGAGTTACTTTCGGTAAAGAAAATCTATCTTGATACAAAATTCTGGCTTTTCCTGCGCGATATCCGCACGGAAAGAAGAACCCATGAGCAGTTATCGCTTTTGCTTGAACTACTGAGTACCTTGGTTAAGGATGGGTTGGCGATCTGTCCTATCAGTGCTGATACCTTCATAGAAGTCTTCAAACAAACTGACAGTATCACTCGTAGTGCCACGGTCGAGATTATTGACGAGTTATCAAAAGGGATAGGTCTCTTGCAGCCGGAAGAGCGCATCAAACTAGAGCTTTTGCATTTCGTCCGGGAGAAGACTCAAGGAGCCAATTCCGTTCATCGGTTGGACGAATTAAGTTGGACGAAGGTCGGCAATGTTTTAGGTTTTTCGACTCCCGGGTTGGATGAATTATCTGCTGAATTGAACCGAGCTATGCAAAAGGCTTTCTTGGATCAAATGTGGTCTATAACACTTACTGACATGTTGGAGATTCTCGGGTCCGATGCTGCATCCGTACCCCGATTCAATGACATTTCTGATCTCCAAAATCGTGTAAAGTTCGACAATCTTTCCGATTATTCATCCTTCAAGCAGCTTCTTCTTGTTGAACTGGCCGGCGTGCTCGAAGACTACAAATCGACATTGTCTGATTTGATCCAGTACCTCCGTGAATTATACCAAGGTGAGGAGGTTACTAACGCCGGACCAACCGGTGATTCCGGGGACTGGCTGACAAATTTGATATATCGGGGATTTGAAAAGAATAAGATCAAAAACGACTTACCATCGTTTCGAATAACTGCTGGCCTTCATGCGGCGGTACGCTGGGATGCCAAGCGCAGATTTAAACCAAATGACCTGCACGACTTTCACCATGCGGTCGCGGCATTACCTTATTGCGACTTCTTTTTAACAGAAAGAAGTCTAAGGCACTTGGTCAATGACAAGAACTTGCAATTCTCATCACTCTTCCGTTGTCGGACATTCTCAGATATATCCGACGCGCTATCAGCCTTGTCTCACATTGGTGGCCAGAATTGACTTTGGATTGCGACGCGGCTTTGCCGTCCGATGTGCGGAAGGTCTTTGACCTTCCGGAAAGCATTCACAAATTCTTGGGGCTTCGCCCCTGTGTTCTCCACCGAATTCGATCAACATCCATCCGCAGAGGCTCATCCTCGGCGTCTAGGTGCTGCCAAATTCTCGCGCTAGACCAAGGATAATCAATTGCTCTCTCCACCAGTCCTGCTCTTACCGGATTAAGATGAATGTAATTGACTTTTTGCATGAACATCGCCTCGCTGTAAATTGAAAATACATTCTTCTCTTTTTGCCAGAGTGAATAGCTATGCTTTCGTTTCCATTCCTGATGCCTTAATTTCGCGAGCGATGTCTCATACTTCTTCTCCTTCAAATAATCAATCACTCGCCGACCTGTAACTCCCTTGAGGTAACGAAGGATGTCAGCTGAGTTGTTTGGACAATTAGTGAGTAGGTGCATGTGATCCAACATGATCACGTAAGCAAAGAGTAAGAACCCGCCAGAATTTCGAGCTTCATCAACCGCCCGGCAAGCAATATTCTTGATGGTGTCGGTTTGAGAAACGGGTAATCGGTCTTTACTGACGATCGTTATGTAAAGAGCTTGTGAGTCTCGTGAGACTTGAAATTTATCGGGAGCCATCTTAATTAGGGGCATAGCCCCCAAGAACAAGGGAGCTTTACGGAAGGTCAAAGACCTTCCGCACATCGGAGGGCAAAGCCCAGACCCAATTGATAGGTGATCCGACGAAACTTGGAAAGTAAGCCAACGATCCCTTCCGTTTCAGCGGTATGCAAGGATTTATTTATTGGTGGTGGAAAGGGACTATCTGAGGTCGTTAGTGAGCATCCTTCTTCCTCGCGCATCCAGATCAACGCGAGTCTCGCCCATTGGATACAAATTCTTCGCTTGATAGGTTCGATTCGATCTGGAATGTTGAGCTAGGATAGGTTCATTTTCGGATTCGGGCGAGGCCGCCCCATCAGTTGCAGACCCAAGCGAATCAGGTAGATTTCCATGACGATAGCATTCAAGGTTCGGCGCCAGTTTCTCAGTAACCGCAATCAACTCGCGATGAGGGCAACTCAGCGTTGAGAGCAACCCGTTGTCAGCATCAATCTCAACAAACTCTATTCCTTCCGGGCAGTCAAAATTCTTACCGCCCAGCTCCGGCCTTTCGGCAACCGCGCCTTGCATAAAGTTAACCCAGGCGGGCAGTGCCGCCTCGGCGCCGGTCAATCCAAGTTGCTGGTTGTCATCAAAGCCGATCCAAACAACGCAAACCAAATTCGGCGTGTAACCCACAAACCAGCCATCGCGTGACGTGCCGGTTTTCGCCGCGAAGGATATTCCCTTCAAAGCACCGCGGGCCGCGCGCGCTGTGCCATGATCGACAACTGCTTCCAGCATGTTTGTAATCATGTAGGCAGTTGTTGGACTAATTACCTGCGCACTGTTGCCACCGTTGTTAAGGTGAGACGCGGGCGGTTCACCGACGCTGGCAATGACTTTTGGCTCAACGCGATGGCCGCCATTTGCGAAGACAGCGTAAGCAGCAGCCAACTGAAGCGGCGTCACTTCTTCGGTCCCAAGCGCCATCGCTGGATAGCGTTCTGGGCGGGGCAAACCAAAATCAGCGGCGAGATTTGCAATGCGCGCCAGGCCTGTTTGCAAAGCGACATCTACGGTAACCACGTGAAGAGACTTAACCAGTGCCGTACGCATGGTTACGTCGCGCAGCGAATAACCACCAGCAAAATTTGCCGGCCGGTAAGTCTTGTTGCGGTCATAGACAAATTCGCGGGGCGTATCGCTGAACGTTTGCACGGGCGTCATGCCGTCTTCCAGCGCGGCGGCATAGACGAAGGGCTTAAAAGTCGAACCCGGTTGCCGTCGCGCATCGGTAACGCGATTCAACTGCGACTCTGCATAGTCATGCCCGCCAACCATCGCCAACACGTTGCCGGTTTTCGGATCGAGCGCGATGAGTGCGCCCTGCGGTTTTGCCGCGCGAGTTTTGTAAACAGCGGCCAGATGATCCAACTGCTGCTGCAAGGCAGTTTCTGCGAGGCGTTGCAGATCGAGATCGATAGTGGTGTAAATCTTGTCGTGTGCCGGTTGCACCTCATATTGATCTGATATGCGATCGACATAGTCGACGAAATACGGGGCAACCGATGCAAAGTTCTTCGCCGGAGACAGGTCGAGGTGCTCTGTTCTGGCGTTGTTTGCCTGCTCGCTGGTAATCCAGCCGTCGCGAAGCATTGACTCCAGCACGCGTAGCTTGCGAGCTTGCGCTGCTTCCGGGTGATGCAGAGGCGAGTAGCGCGCCGGCCCCTGAATCATTCCGGCGATCGTTGCCGCTTCCGCAAGCGAAACGTCTTTCAACTCTTTTCCAAAATAAATGCGCGCCGCTTGCCGCACACCTCGCACGCCGACGGCGCCGCGCTGGCCCAGATAGACCTCGTTGCAATAGAGCGCCAGGATGTCCTGCTTGGACAGTCGTTGCTCCAGCGCCACCGCAAGCATCGCCTCGGCGTATTTGCGTGCGAAAGTTCGCTCCGAAGAAAGATAAGTATTCTTAACAAGCTGTTGCGTGATGGTTGAGCCGCCCTGGCCCACTCGATCTTCGCCGGCGTTGCGCACTAGAGCACGTCCAATTCCCAGGACATCGATGCCCGGATGTTCGAAGAAGCGCTGATCTTCTATCGCCAGTATAGCGTGGACAAGCAGCGGCGGAATTTCAGCGTAGGTCAGATTATCGGGTTCACCCGTTTTCGACGAAAGATCGTTGGTGAGTACTTCGGGCGCAAGGGCGAATGTTTCGAGCGGACGGTTGTCGGCAAGTAACGCTTCGATCTCACGATCATCCTTAAAGAGCACTGTAACAACTGCCGGCTGATTTCCATTTGTTATGGCCGGACTAATCTCGATGGTTGAATTGGTTTCGCGAAAGCTGCCGCTCCAAACGTTGCCGTTCGGGGAATCCACGTAACCGGCGCGCCGCAATGCTTGAATCAGATCTTGTTTGCTTAACTTCTCTCCGCGATCGATGGTGCGCGGCGCCGCGTAAAGTCCGGGGCGGCTGGTGAGATAACCCGTTGCCAGACGCGCGTCAATGATTCGTGAGTAGTACTTGTACGAGCGCAACAAAGCATCGGCGCCGAATATTGTCGCGACTACGAGTAAGGCAAAGATAAACCGGACAACAAGTTGTTTGCTGGTAAGCGGTGAATCGGGCAGGTGATTGCGAATGGCAGCCGCAAGTTTGCGCAGGGAAAGACGTCTCGCCTCGGGAGTGATAGATGTTACTTCAATGGACATGAAGAAACAGAAAAGTCTAAGACAATCCGGCGTTTTTTGCCGGGCAGCCCTTCAGTGCTTCGCAGTTTTCCGAATGCTTTTATATACGGTTAATAGGAGTGGGATTCTTAAGTTTGTTTCGCCACGCGCTTAGCGGTGCTCTATAATGCGGGCACGCAATTTATCCTGCTTGACTGGTCGGGGGTTCCTTCTATGCCTGAAGCAAAAAACGTTAATGCGTCTGCCGGTGATGTGTTGTTACTCGTCGGCACTATGAAGGGCGCATTCATTCTTCGTTCGGACAAAGCGCGCGAAAATTGGGAAGTGGGCGGCCCGTATTTTCCGGGTCGAGCGATTTACGCTATGGCTTATGACGATCGCCAGAACCGCAAGCGTCTGTGGGCGGCGGTCAACAGTTCGTACTGGGGATCTTACTTAAGTTCGTCTGAGGACCTCGGAAAAACATGGACTGAACCGGAAACTTATGGCGTGAAGCTTCCCGAAGGCACTGAAGCGTCGGTGAAACAAATTTGGCAGATCGCACAGGGCCATCCCGGAGAGCAGGACACACTCTACTGCGGGGTTGAGCCTGCGGCCTTGTTCAAGTCAACTGACGCCGGCGCATCGTGGGCGCTGGTTGAAGGGCTGTACAACCATCCGCACCGGGCGCAGTGGATGCCAGGTGGCGGTGGACTCTGTTTGCACACCATCCTGCCTGATCCTTCAAATCCCAAACGCTTGTTCGTGGCGATCTCAACCGGCGGCGTCTATCGCACAGATGATGGCGGTGAAAACTGGCAACCGCGGAACCAGGGCGTGCGCGCGCAGTTCCTGCCGCCGGAGCAGAGATTTCCGGAATGGGGACAGTGTGTGCACAAGATTGTGAGCCACCCTTCGAGCCCGCAGCGGATATTCCTGCAGAATCACTGGGGACTCTATCGCAGCGATAACGGCGGTGATTCGTGGAACGACGTCGCTAATGGCGTGCCTTCCGATTTTGGGTTTGCGATGGAAGTAGATCCTAATGATGCGAAAAACGTCTACATCATTCCGCTGGAGTCGGACGAATTTCGTTGCACACCGGAAGGCAAGATGAGGGTCTATCGCACGCGCGACGATGGACAATCGTGGGAAGCACTGACGAACGGGTTGCCGCAGGAGAACGCTTTGGAAACAGTTTTGCGCGATGGCATGTCGGCGGACAGCCTGAAACCTACGGGAATTTATTTTGGCACGCGCAACGGCAAATTGTTTGGATCAAGAAATGGCGGCGACTCCTGGAACGCAATTCTTGAAAGCTTGCCGCCGGTGGTTTGCGTTAAAACGGCAGTGGTTCAATAGTTCAGACTTGAACTGCATGCACCATGCAGACCTTCCTGTCTGTCCGCTGTTGTCGTGGAATATATGGACAGGCAGGAATGCCTGTCCTACAAATTATGAAAAGACTTCTAATAATTACGACAATCGCGTTTTTCGTTTTCACGCTGCCGTTCGCAAAAGCGCAGGATAAAAAAGAGCCGCAGTTCAAACTGGTCCAGTTTCAGATGGCGCTGCTCAAGCACGGTCCAAAGTGGACCGGCGCCAGTAACGCTCGTACGAAAGAACTCGAAAACGCACAACGCGCTTATGCGAATTCGCTGATTGAGTCGGGCAATGCTGTAATCGCCGGTCGTTTTGATGATGATGGTGACATTCGTGGCATATACGTGCTGCGTACCACGTCAGCGGACGAGGCAAAGGCCTGGGCAGAGAATAGCCCGGTGGTGAAGTCGGGTCAGCTAATCGCGGAAATGCACCCGTGGTGGTCGGAAGATGTGATGAAGAAAACCACGACACCCGAGAAATTCACCCGCGCCTATCTCGGCTTTCTTTATCGCGGCGATAAGTGGACACCGGAGAAAACGCCCGCGACTGAGGAACTGCAACGTGCGCACCTGGCAAACATCATGCGTCTTGCTGAAATGAAGAAGCTTGTCGTCGCCGGACCGTTTGGCGATGACACACCGCTACGTGGCATTTTTGTTTTTCGCGTCGCTTCCATAGATGAGGCGCGTGAACTCGCGGCCACAGATCCGGCCGTGCAGGCGGGGCGGCTGAAGATTGAGATGCATCCATGGCTGGTCCCGGAAGGTATTTTGCCGTAGCGGATTTTGGCGAGCACGAAGCGCAAACTCCTTGCAAAACGTAAACTGTTGGTTTGCAGCATAGCAATCTAAATCATGATCACTTTCAACGTAGCTGGTTTCCTGACGGACTTCGCAAATGGGCAGAGCCGTATTGTTTTAGAGTCATCGCCTGCAACTGTAGCCGAGGCGCTCGACAGCTTGTGGCAACAGCACGTGGGCTTGCGTGATCGGGTGGTAAACGAGCGCGGCCAGCTTAGACCACACGTCAATATTTTTATTAATGATGAAAATGTCCGGCACAAGAAGTTGCTTGATACTCCCTTGCCTGACACTTGTGAGATAACAATTTTGCCCGCGGTCAGCGGCGGCTAACTCGTAAATCGTGAATCGCGAATCGTAAATAGAAAAAGCTATTGCGTTTCACAACTTGCCCGCCGATGCTGGGCTCTTACCATTTACGATTTACGATTTACTGCTTTATGAAGGCTTCCTGGAACAATGCGGTGATAGCAGAGAGCGACGACACAGTTGTCGTTGAAGGCAATCACTATTTTCCGCGCGATGCGGTCAACAACGAATATCTGCAACTGAGCAGCAGCCATACAATTTGTCCCTGGAAAGGCGAGGCGAGTTACTACAATGTAGTGGTTAACGGCGAGATAAACGGCGACGCTGCGTGGTACTACCCGGACCCCAAACAAGCCGCCGCGGAAATCAAGAACCGCATCGCCTTTTGGCACGGCGTCACGGTGGAAGAATCGTAAATCGTAAATAGTGAATCGTAAATCGTGAATAATAAGAGCGCTTGCGTGGCGCGATTCGTTCGGCTTCATCGGCCATGGCTGAGAAGATCCGGCAAATGGAGCCGGATGATCTGAAGCGAGTGGTCTGAAGACGTGTTGCCGCAGATTGAAAACTTTCTTGAGTCGCCGGAAGAGAAACGTTTGCGGCGAGTACGAGCCGGGGCAGTCGTTGCGGCCACCGGCATCGGTGCGGCGCTGCTAATCTTCTTGTTGAGTGTTGGATCTCACGACCTCATCCCGTTTATTGCTCTGGGCGTGATTACTTTCCTCATCGGCCTCGGCATGATCATTAATGGTCTCGCTTTCACGATTCCAAGAAAGAGATTGCTCGATCGAACGGCAGCAGCAAAAGCGCAAAAAGAACTCGAAATGAAAAATGGTTCCTACCAAACTCCGATTGCTGCTTCCCTGGGTGGGCAAGGTCAAACGACAAACGATCTCGTGGCCGCACGCCCTTCAGTGACCGAACACACCACGCATCAACTAAAGCGTGAATCGTGAATCGTGAATCGTAAATAGTCAGAATTCGCCCCGTGAAACCATCGGACGCACCGATCCCGCAGACTGGAAAGGTGGGTTTACGCCGCTTACCTTTGTTGTTAAAGATTGAAATCTCTAATGTCCTGGAATGGAGTTTCGCGATTATCAAAATCCGGCCGGTAGTAAAAAGCTGAACCATCAAACTCCTGCAGCCAGCCTTCTTCCATTCCGAATTCATCCAGCAGATTCGTTGCTCGCAGCCACTCCGTTTCCGAAACGCGCCGCGACAGCAATACATAACGATTGTTAGTTGCGGCCTGATGCGTCGGGTAGTACTGGGCCATCAGTGAAATTGCCACGCGCGGACTCAGCTCGTCTCGAATCCATTCCAACGATTCACGAATGCCGCCAATTTCATTTGGCAACACCAGCAAACGGATAATCAGACCGCGCTGCAATACTCCGTGCGCATCAAACACCAGGTCGTCGCCGGTTTGTCGATACATTTCCGCGATTGCGCGCCGCGCGTGATCCTTATATCCGCTCACCTTAGAATAGAGATAGCCCGCGTCGTTTTCGGCATATTTCAAATCAGGCAGGTAAACGTCAACGATGCCATCGAGTAGCCGCAACACCTCAACCGAATCATAAGCGTTGGTGTTGTAAACGATGGGCAGATGCAAACCATTTTTAGCGGCGATGAGAATGCCCCGCGCCAGCTGCGGCGCGAAATGAGTCGGCGAAACGAAGTTGATGTTGTGGCAGCCTTTGGATTGAAGCTCGAGCATGATCTCTGCTAAACGCTCGTGCGTGATTTCGTTCTTCAGTTGTTCCTTGTGAGTTTGCGAGATCTGGTAGTTCTGGCAATAAGCGCAGCGCAGGTTGCAGTTCCCGAAGAAAATGTTGCCCGCGCCACGTGCGCCGACGAGCGCCGGCTCTTCACCAAAATGAGGCGTGTAGGATGAAACGATCGGCAGCCGGCCGGAGTAGCAAGCAGCAATTTCGTTATTCAGTCGATTGTTAAGACAATCCTTCGGGCAAACGGTGCAGCGCTCGAGCAGTGATTCAAGCGCTGCGACGCGCGTCGCCAGTTCGCTAGTCTGCAGTAGATTCAAATACGAAGGTTGTTTCATCCCGGTTGTCGTTCCCACTCCTTTCCTATTTTCGCGCTCGAAAATGCACGAAGTGTGGTTTATGTTGCTCAACTACTTCGGCGGGCGCCGCGCGCGTCGTCTGCCGCCAGATAAAATCCATTTCCGCGTGAATTGTGCTTAGCGCCAGCCGCGCTTCGAAAATCAAAAGCATGCTGCCGTAGAAGAGGAAGCAAGCTCCGAGTAGACCAACGATGACCGGGACCAGGTTATAGCGAGGTTGGTTGGGTACGAAAGCTACCACGCCAATCGCGACGCTGGTTGCCACAAACATCCCCAACGCAAGATAAAAAGTAACCATCGCGCGTTGCAGGATGCGAGCGCGGCTGGTGAGTTTGTCGAGTTGCGCGAAGATTATTGTCTGCCGGTCCTTAGTTTCATCGGCGCCCTTGCCGAAAAGTTCGTCCAATTTGTCTGACAGCGCACGCACCCGATCAACTACGCGACCCAACCGGTGCGAGGTGGAAAGAATCATGCTGCCGCATGCAGAGATCAATACCGCCGGCGTAATCATTGCCGTCAAAACGGCCACCGCTGAAGTCATATTCATCGCGGAAGAGTTATAAGGGCTGTTCAGGAGAAGAGCAACTTCGTGAGATCGCGCGCTTACAATTCAAAAAAAGGGGGCAGATACCAGGTCCGCCCCCGTATGCCAGTAAGCGAGGCGGGACGAATCCCGCCTGTCTTCGCTACCTGGCAACTGTTGGTGTCGCCACGGTCCACACCTGGACTGGTCCCAGGTTGACGTTGATCACCTTCACCGTGTAGATGCCCCCCTGCGTCACCGGCGTAGTAAGCACCGCGACTCCGTTTACCGCATCTACGATTTGCAGCGTCAAGCCCGTTGGACTGACCAGCGCCAGCTTCACGGGTAGGTTCCCGCTCGTTTCGGCCACGATCGAAAGCGCGCGGGCATTCGTTCCGAGAGTGACATTGCTCTTCGACTCCTGGCCAGCATTGACTGACGAGTCGTTGCTCGTGCTTTGTCCCGGACCGGCAGCAGGCGTGCCGGTGAACGAACTCTGCGTTGTGGTCCCGCCGCTTGAGCCTCCAGAATTCGTGACCACCTGCGGCTGTACCGTAACGGTCAGGCAGAAGCCGTCGACGAACACGCTGTCCGCCATGTTGCGCAGCTCAAAACGGTGCGAGCCCGTCGCCAGTCCTTCGTAACGCGCTTCATAAGGCACGCCGCCGCTGGCAAACTCGGGCGACTTGTCTGACCCCGCAGTTCCTTTGTAACTAATGGTCCCGCGCGAGACGCCATCGATGAAGACTTCCGCAGTGCCACCTTTCGTGCTTTTGCCATAGCGGTAACTAAACACGCCCGTACCATTGGCCGGGATGCTGAAGTCGATTGCAGCCGTGTGGCTCGGCGACTTACCCGAATGCCAACGGAAATGTCCGGCGCTGGCGTTCGTTGAAGTGCCATTGTGCCAACCGTCGGAATACGTGATGCGCGCATCGTCGTCTTCCATGCAATCGGTTACTGGTCGATTGTTGGCCGTGATTTGCACCTGCGCCGTATTCGTGCTGGTGCCGCCGTGCGTGTCGGCCACTGTTAACTTCGCAGTGTAGATTCCGCCGGCGTTGTAAGTGTGCGCAATCGTCGCGCCTGACTGGGTCACAACCGCACCGTCGCCAAAATCAAAGGTGTACGATGCGACTGAATCTCCCGCGTCCGGATCGCTGGAAGCAGATCCGTCGAAGTTCACCGCCAACGGCGCATAGCCGCTGGTTGGCGTTGCACTCAAAGCCGCTGTTGGCGGACGATTGGTGACATTGATTTCAACCGTCGCTGTGTTGCTGGTGAAGCCACTCGAGTCTTTGACAGTCAAACTCGCGGTAAACTTCCCGAGTTGGGTGTAAGTATGGGCGATGTTTGATGCAGGCACAGTTACCGGCGCCGAACCATCGCCAAAATCAAACGTGTAAGTGAGCGTGTCGCCCGCGTCTGGATCCTTTGATCCGGAACCGTCGAAATTAACGACCAGGGGCGGTGCGCCGGAGGTTGGATTTGCAGTCAGGGCTGCGGTTGGTGGACTGTTAATCGCATACTGCGTGCCGCCACGCGTAACGTCTGACTTAGCGCGATCATTTCTGTCGACTGCGTTGTCGTCGCCGGTAGTGAATGCACCACCGCGCAATCCCGCCAAAATAGATCCTGGTCCAATCGGCGTGTGGCCGGCTGCCAGCGTCGCATTCAGTTTGCTGAGCGATACCTTAACCGTGATTGTACCGGCAGCCGAATCGAAGGATCCGCTATCGGCAGCGCCAACGTCCGTGTAAGCAATAAATCCCCGATATTGATGTTGGCGAATGGCGGTTCCAAAAGTGTAAGTTGCAGTGCCAAGCGCATCCGTCGTCGCGCGCACAAAGAATTGATCGCCACGATCGGAAAGACCGAAGCTGTAATCGCCCGTTGGGCTGATACGCGAATCCGGCGCGTTGGCAGTAAAGTTCATGCGCCAGTTTGATAGCGGCGGCACTACAGAAAGATCTGAAACCTTCATCGTTGCCACCAGCACGGGATTGCTTGCCGTGCCTTCGGTCGAATACCTCACTGACAAAATGTCCAGCGGGTCATTCAACGGGAGCACTGTAAGCAGTCCTGTCTTCGAATCCTGCGCAAAATCAACGACCTGCGGCGCATTAGCTGGCCGCGGCGTCGGTTGCGGCAGTGCGCTGCCGTTCACCGGAGCTGGAATATCGGCGCCTTTTACGCCGGGACCACTGATCTGACGCGCGACATAAACGTTGCCGTCGAAATCATTGTGATCGTCGGTGTATGCGACAACTGCCGCGCCGGTCGGATCAAATCCAATCTGGAAATAATCCAGCAGATTGCGATTTGGCGCTGCGCCTACTGTCGCTAACCCGCCTTCCGAAATGTTGCTGCCGTGGATGAAGTGGTCGCTCAGTTCAACCTGACGGAAGACTGGATTGGCATCCGTCGCATTTAGACTTTGCGCGAAGAACACTTTCCAGTCAGCATTATCGTTGTTCGAAGAGGCAGTGGTGCCGTACCAAACAACTCCGATAGAAGCAGACGTTGGACCAGTTTCCATCCAGGGAAGAATGCCAGTCGCGGTTTCCGGTCCATCGCTAACTCTTACTGCCGGACTCCAGGTGTTGCCTTTGTCCTTCGACCAGCGAATGAATACGTTGTGGTCATCCGAATAGCACGCGTACACAGTGCCGTCTTTCGCGGCCTTAACAGTGAAGAAGATGTGTGCGCTACCGCCACCCGCCACGTTGTGAATAGTGTACGTGAGTGGCTCGAGTCCGGGAGCCTGCGGCACCCCGACTGCCACCACGCCGTTTGCGCCACTAACGTAAACGGTGCCGTCGTTTTGATCGACGCTGATGCCACCCACTTGTCCAATCGTTCCAACTTCGCGTGCTGGTCCATAAGTTAGACCACCATCGTTTGACCGTTGCACGAAAGCGATAACCGGGTCGAGCGTGCGATACAACAAGTAAACGGAATCTTTACCAAAGAATTCCATCCACTGCCGATCGTCGGCAGGCACGCCGCCTGTCACGTTACCGGCCGGATTCTTGGTAAAGGTTTGGCCCTTATCAGTTGAGCGTGCCGTGGAAACGTTGGCGGCTGTCAAACTGCTAAAGGCAAGGTAAGGTGGATTGCCCGGACTCGCTTCATCGAAACCGACCGCGAGATCAACGTCGCCTCCGCCATCCGCACCGACTTCTATTGATTCGTCGGGTGAAAATTGATCCGGCTGTCCGCGATAAATCGGATTGCGCATAAACGGATCGTAAGTTGGACTATTCGGATTGAGATCGAAGTACCACAAGTCGACGCCGGCGGGCACGCCGCGTATGCCGGCAACGTAAGTGTTGCCAAACTTGTCCACGCGCAGACTCGGCTCACCGTCGCGACCCGCTACGGAGGCACGCGTAGCCACGTTTGGACTGAACGCAATGCCGCCTTTTTGATAAACAGGGCTGGGCGTGGGAATTGGTGTTGGCGTCGGTGTTGCCGTCGGCGCTAGCGTCCCATCCGCCGTAAAGGTACCCGTATAAGTGTACGGCGGCTGCTGTGGTACGCCGTTGGGAGTTGGAGTTTGACAGATCTGCACCTGGTACTCTCCGGCAGGAATCCCGCCGGCGGGTTGATAGACCAAAGCCTCGCAACACGTCCCGGTGTCCTCCGGCTTTTGCACGAGCACAGGATTAGGATCAGAGCCGTAAAGCAGGCTAACGCTAAGGTCGTTTGTTGGCAGAGTAGCGTTCACCTGAACAACTATGCGGGCCTTGCCTGCCGGTACATTGAAATGGTGCCTGGCCGTTGCGCACGGATAGGGAGTCGGATCATAGGTACCCTGAAACGCCTGTGGACCGTCTGCTGATGGTGTCGGCGTAGCAGTCGGCGTTGGTGTTGGTGTCGGAGTTGGCGTCGGCGTCACCGCGGGGCATGATGAATTGCCCACGACGGTGTAAGTGCCATCGCCTGAATAATCAATCGCCGAACCCTTTCCGATTGAAGCGGCGCCGTTGCCGGCAAAGTTTCTCCCGCTCACGAGATTCAGTACATCTCCCGCCTTGGGATTTCCTACTTTGCTGTTTGCGATTGTGATCTGGATGATCCCGGTTGCCGGGTTAAATGATCCGCCATCCGGGATACCCTGAATGATGGGCGCGTTCCCATTGCCGGTGACCATGCCGTATTCAAATATGATCGTCGGTGCGGCACTGGTGTTGGAATTCATCCCGACGTAGTAGCGATCTGCTGCCGGACTCAATGGCGCTGTTCCAGGTGTCCAAATTATTCGCCATTGACGCCCGGGTAGAATGCTGGACAGGTTTGCGATCTTCATCGTAAAGACGAGCTTGTTTACGCCGTCTGCCTGGAATGGCTCTGAAATTGAAACAGATTCCACATCCAGATCGCTGTTCTGCGGCGCAATGAGTTGGTCTCCTGTTGGGTCTGTCGAAACAAGATAACCTGGTGAGGCACAGGAGTCAGTTTGCGGCCCTGCACCTATTGCGAACTCGCCACAGTTGCTTCCTTCACCGATAGCATTCGTCGCCGTGATTTTGTAGAAGTAGGCTGTAGTCGAGTCGGCGGTGGCATCGTTGTAGGTCGTTGTGCCCGCCGGAATTGACGCCAATGCGGCATAGCTGCCCGAGGCGGTGCGCCGGTAAACGTTGTAGCCAACGATCGACGAGCCACCGTTGTCAGGCTCAGACCAGTTGACACGGACTTTGCCCGCGCCATCTCTGAACACATTATCCACGCGTGGCGAAGCTGGAGCAGTCGCTCCGGTGCCCGAATCAAATGCAGTAAACAGCCGGCGTCCTCCAGACTGCCGCGCAATCGACGCGCGCGCCGTGTAAGAGTTAGGATGCGCGCCGGTGGGATTGCCCACGCAATCGCCAACACACCCATCCGGATAACCGACCAACGTGCGCCCTTGCGCATCGACGGTCGCATCCATGAAATCGAGCAGGTTGCGATCGTTTGGAGTGTGATTGCAGGCGGTCGTTCCGAGATTGCAGATTGAGCCGCGCTGCACGGGATCGTTCGGTGTGGCGTCTACCGTGGTCCACGTCAAACCACCATCGAACGTGGTGGCGATGTAGAGATGCCACGGCGCACTCTGATCATAGTTCGCCGGATCGGTGTAGTTGCCGGGCACAGTAGCGCCAAGGAACGCATACGCCGCGCGGTTATCATCGCCAGCGACGACTTCCGGAAACGTTGAGTTCACGATACCCAGCGTAGTACCAACATCCTGATCGTTGACCCACGTCTGGCCCTGATCGTGAGACACAGCTATCCGCGGGTGACTATCCACCGCCTGGTAACCTAAATAGATCGTGTTGCTTGTTTGTCCATTTGGCTTCCCAACATTGTTCACCCCGATGCCAACCGACGGGTCAACTAAAAATCCAGTCGTTCCGCTGGCCGGGTCAGCCCCGACAGTCCAGGTAATGCCATTGTCTTTCGAAACCACTACTGATGCTTTACCGCCGCAACTTCTGTTCGGCACATAGACCGTGCCATCCGGCGCCACCTTCACGTGTCCGTGAATGCCTGTACACTGCAAGAGTTCATAGATGGGCACACCGGCTCCAAACGTTATGCCGCCATCATCACTGCGTGCGCAGAAAGCGGTAGCAGCGTCTTGCGAGCAGTAGTACACCGCATTCGGATAAGTGGGATGAGGTGGCGGCGCAGGCGTAGAGTTCGCGTTGTAGGGGCCGGCGCCAATCGTTTGGTGGTCGACTCCCGAAGGAATACCGCCGCCCTGACTCGGCAGATAACTTCTGCCATCGTCGTCTGTGAAAAGGGTAGTGCTGTCCTGCCCCGTTAATTGCGACACGAAAGTGCGATCAGGTGTGTTGTCACCGGACGCGCGTGTGTGATCCGTGAACATGATCGGATCAAGCGACGCAGCGCCTAGCACATTCGTGTTCGTCCACGTATCTCTAGCCGGCGATGAGCAGTCATCAAAGCCCACCCGGATGGCGCTAAATGACGCAAGATACATTGCATTGCCGGTAATCCAGTTCGTACCGATCGACGGCTCGCCACCGCTGAAAGTGTTGGTTGAGGGCGGAGCGTAGTTCATGAACCTGGGAGTATTTGGTCCGGGAGGCTGCGGTGTTGGAGTCCCCGTTGGAGTCGGTGTCGGTGTCGGTGTTAAGTTAGGGTCGACGACCGGCATCGTGACCGTCGAGTCGCACGGGCCATTACCCGTGGCGCCAGGACAGGGCAACGTCGAATCATAATAGATCTTTGTGTTCTCTTGAATATCGGAGTAAACCGGATCGACGTGCAAAACCCATTTGCTGGTGGCCGTGATATTCGCAGAGATGTTCAGCGTGGCCGTCAGAAGAGACGGGACGTTCGGGGTTGGGGGCGTGGGTCCTACGATCCGTTGCTCGAATACTTTGACTCCATCAGCCCAAAGCCGTATGTTCCAGTTTGCATCGAGAGTGCCAGGCACGCACGCGCCACACGTTCCCCACCATTGAATCGCCATGTCGCCCCTCAGCGTAGTCGGTCCGCTGAGATTCCAAACCCAGTTTGGGTCGTAGATGTTTCGGTCTGCTGATCCGTTAAGCGCAGAGGTGGCGTCCCAGCGCGCTGCGGCGCCGCTGAAGAGCGCTGCGTTCGGCTTCAGGAAAGGGCCACCGCAACCTTCAATGTCGGGCGGAGCATTGCCAATGCAGGGCGCCGCCGGATTGCCACCACTGTCGTCGGGATTTCCGTGAAAGTGTAGAAGGGTTGGCGCGAATGCCGACGGAGTTGGCGTCGGCGTGGGTGTCGGCGTGCCACTCGGATCGAATGCGGCGAACATGCGCCTGCCACTAGCCTGACGAATGATAGCGGCCTTGCTGGCACGACCGGTGTAGTTCGGCGCGCTACACCCGGGCGCCACACAGCCGTCTGCATAAGACGCGAGCACGCGTCCCTCGCGATCAATGGTCATGTCGTTGAAGTCGAGCAGGTTGCGATCAGTGCCGCAGGTTAGGCCCAGGAGACAGATCGATCCCTTCTGCACCGGATCGCCAGGAGTTGCGTTTGCGGTCACCCAGGTGTTCCCGCCGTCATACGTCGTCGCGACGTAGAAGTACCAGATCCCTTGATAGGTCCCCTGATCCTGATAGTTTCCGCCCGTGGTGCTACCTAAAAAGCCAAATGCCGCGCGGTCTTTGTCACCGGCAACGACTACGGGAAACACTGAGCTCTTGATGCGGCACGCGGCATAAGCCGGGTTGGGATCCGCTGAAGCATTGCAATCGGCCGGCACGCCCACGTCCCAGTCTTTGGTCCAGGTGGTTCCGTGATCTGAAGACACGGCCACGTGCGGTCGGCCATCAGCATTGACGTAGCCAATGTAGATCTTATTATCGGCATCGACGCCGACAGACGGATCCCCGCTGCCGTTGCTGGTAGGAACCGTGTGGTCGACCCAGGTCAAGCCGTTGTCGCGAGAGACTGCGACACCCTGGCTGCCGCCGTTTCCCGAAGTGCAGGTTGAGTTTGGAACGTAGACCGTCCCGTCTGGCGCGACTTTCACG
>WNFS01000104.1_pt1 | contig 72241 bp, 59 predicted proteins | sample 5400141 | NCBI WGS metagenome assembly WNFS01 (sample SAMN13153358, study PRJNA577476) | soil metagenome | isolation source: 60 cm saprolite under Madrone tree | place: USA:California | collected 2016-06-14 | reverse complement strand
ATTGCTTCAATCCAGTAATCGTATCGTTCAAATTGTTTGCTGATGCGGCTGAATCGGTGCGAGCCACCAGCATTAACGAAACATCGCTCTCGGCCGATCCGATGGAACCATAGATCTGCTTGATGGAATTTGCGTCTTTGGCAATCGTATCATTTCCGACGTTCAAATTAGCCATCAACTCTTTGGGGATGTTGGCGCCAAAGCCGATGACTGCGTTCGGATCGCGGGTGGCAAGCGCTGACAGGTCGGCGCTGGGACGACCTTTAACTCCCGCGTCGATGGCAGCCCGAACATTTGCCAGACTCCCAATCGCCAATGAATGTGGATCTAAAGCGCACACCGCTATCTCATTGATCCGCATGTCCCAGACTCCCAACAACCTTATCTGATCGTTAAGCCTAACGATCATGATTGTCGCCCGGCGATATTTTTCTTCGCGGTATTTTCCGTTTGAGGCAATTCTTGCAGCAGCGGCCAGTCCCCTGGCGTCGAACGTTCCCCGCGCGATCGCGACTGTCTCGAGTTTTGTTACCCGAGGAGTGGGGTAGGTATAACGCATTCCGAGGACCACGCGATCAAAGGAACGCGGATCGATGCCGGTGCGCGTTTTGAACTTCTCGATATCCGCATTGGCAGTCGCCAGCTTGGCAGGATCTCCGGCCAGGATGCGCGGCAAAGTCTCGTTCATCAAACGCCGCACGTCGATTAACGCGATGCCATCCGACGCAGGCAGATAACTCAGAACGTCGGCCGCCGGCGCTGATCTGTTTGCAGGTTTACGCTGCGCCGATCCCGCATCGAACCCTAAGCAAAGGGCTACTAAGGCGAATGCTAATGCCATTGACGATCCCAATATCTTCTTATTCAACATCGAATCCCTCTTCTATTGTTTCTTTGACATAAATACCCACTATATGACGGTGCGGAAGTCCGATGCGTTAGCAGCGCGGCATGGTTGGCCAGGACACGGCAGTGTCTGATTTAACGGATTGCCGCCCGATTCAGGTCAAACGATCCACGAAATACAAGAAGCGGGTTTGGTTCGTGCGGTTTCGTCTGATTTAGTTTCTGTTGAAGCCGGCACAAGACACGAAAGTCTTTTGTCCGTGCGAGCTTTCCAACAGCTGTACTAACCACTTCTAAACTCGCTCAATCAACATAGCGATGCCCATTCCGCCGCTGATACACAGTGTCGCCAACCCGCGTCTTGATTTGCGCTTCTTCATTTCGTGCAACAAGGTCGTAGTAATGCGAACGCCGGTACAACCGATCGGATGTCCCAATGCGATCGCCCCGCCATTGACGTTCAAAGCTTCCTCGTCAAAATGTAGATCTCGATCGCAGGCAATAACCTGGGCGGCAAACGCTTCGTTAATCTCGACCAGGTCGATGTCGCCAAGCGATAGATTCTGTCTGCCGAGAATCGCCCGTACGGCCGGCACCGGGCCAATGCCCATGATCTCTGGCGGCACGCCCACAATCTCGTAATCGACGATTCGCGCGAGCGGCTCGGCGTCTGATTCCTCCAGGGCTGCTTCGCTTAACACCAGGAGCGCCGCGGCCCCGTCGGTAATTCCGGAAGAGTTTCCGGCGGTCACCGTTCCATCTTTCGCGAAGACTGGAGCAAGTTTCTGCAAGTCTTCGATCGACGTCTGGGCGCGCACGTGCTCGTCGGTAGAAAACATCTTGACGTTGCCTTTTCGATCTTTTAGCTGCAGCGGCAGCAGCTCGGCTTCAAATCTGCCGGCGGCGATGGCGACTGCCGCTCGTTGCTGCGAACGGGCGGCAAACTCATCCTGCTCGTCGCGCGAGATTTCGTAATGGCGTGCCAGCACCTCGGCAGTCTCGCCCATTATCAAACCTGAAAGTGGATCATTAAAGCCGTCGCGGTACATGCCATCGACCAACTCTGTGTGACCCATGCGCATGCCAAAGCGGGCGCCTTCGGCAAAGTAGGGCACGCGCGACATGCTTTCCGTGCCGCCGGCAAGAACAATCTCGGCCCGGCCCAGCATGATCTTTTCCGCACCCAGAATGATCGCCCGCAGTCCCGAGCCGCAAGCCTGGTTGACGGTGAACGCCGGCACGCGATCGGGTACTTCGGCGCGGAAAATAATTTGCCGCGCGACGTTTGGCCCGCCGCCGGCCTGACGGGCGCAACCCCAGATTGAATCGTCAACCTGTTCTGGCCGAATGTGGGCCCGCTGCAAACTTTCCTTTGCGACCGCGGTCCCCAGATCCGCAGCGGACCAGCTTTGAAGTGATCCGCCAAAACGTCCAATCGGAGTGCGCACTGCGCCTGCTAAGAAAACCGGTTTCATTGATAAAAAACGTTACTTTTCAGAAAAGCTAAATGCTGCTAAGCTCCGCCCGAAAACTTCGGGTTTCCATAAGCACTTCTTCAACGTCTCGCCTCGTAGAGGCGAAATGTTTATAGCCTGGGTCTGGCCTAATGTCCCGCTCCGTAGGAGCGGAACGTTCTTTTGTTGCGCTCCTACGGAGTTCGGAAACAAATCACTCGACGGAACTATAGACATTTGGCTCCTATGGAACCGCGGATCTTAGCATAACGCCCGACGACTCCCGCAAATGCTGTTACAACTGAGTAACACCATTGCTGTTGAAGATGCAAAGCGCGCAATTGATGAGCTACTCGGCGTGCACAACGAGTGGTTTCTGGCACGGGACGGAGGCGCGCCGCTCGCGATAGCGCGTGGTGAATTCAACTTTTCTATCGATTTCCGGCGGCTGATCTTTTCGAGTTGGACCGAAACTGGTTCGCGCTCCTGGCGAATTACGGCCTGGTATTGGAGTGGCGATAGGCTTTCACTGGAAGCGAGCCGTCGCATGGGCGCCGAAAAGTCCACGCTCGAACTTGTGCCGCGGGCGTCCGCCAGGGCAATCGTGGCCGGCATCGCCGCGGCGCGCCAGGCGCGTTGTGTAAAACTAGCGCAGGTTGCGATCGAGGCGCTGTCGATTTTCAAGATCGAAAGCGTGGCGCTAAGCCCCGGCATGCGGCGCGATCAGCCCGGTCGTTACGCGCGCATTATTCTGCGCCGGCCGCATGAACGCATTGCCTTGACGGCTATCGTCGCAAACAGCGACGCGCGCAACGTCGACTCGCTATTCTCGTCAGCACTACTCTGGTTCAATCGACTGCAATCACGACCAAAACGCCCTTACATTGAAAAGCTCTTGATAGTTGCCGAGCGAAACATTCTGGAAGCTGCGCGACAACGTCATGTACTTCTACGCGAATCGCTGCGAGAGCGAATCGAACTGTTCGAGATCCGGGACAGTAGCCCGACTAACCGTGGTGCCCAGGCGGACGGCGCGGTGGTTGAAGGGCGAGTTGCGCAATCCGAGATACGGGGCAGTAGCCCGACCGTGAGGAAGGGCGTCCGTCTTAGCGCAGACGAAACTTGGCAGGTGTTGGAGCCCGTACTTCGATGGGAGAGAAGACACCTCTGGCGCAAACGCTTGAAGCAGTTTCCCTCGATTATTGAGGACGAGACGAGCCTACAGGCCAGGGAAATAATCGCGCTGCGGCCGCAGGCTATCGACGTCGTCACTGCTCGTCACGGCCAGACGCTTCGCTATCACGGCCTGCCGTTCGCCCGCGTGCGCCGGGTCATGGATCGGGATCGCATCTGGTTTGGGATTGAGGGCTCGCGGCGGCGCCTGCTCGATGATTATCACGAGCAGGATTGGCTAAAACTATTTCGCGATCTGGAAGATCATCGTAACGCGGATTGTCGAGATAAAAGCCATTGGTTCTATCGCGCGGCGGGCGAGGCCTGGCTGGAATCAATCCTGCGCCGCGATATCTCCAGACTCGATCCCGGTTTGATCGTCGCGCCATTGCATGCGCAGTTTCGCACCTCGCACGGCGGGCCGACTGGCGCGCGGCCGATTGATCTCCTGGCGCTGCGTCACGATGGCCGGCTGGCGGTGATCGAACTGAAGGTCAACGAAGATCGCGAACACGTCTTTCAGGGAGTTGATTACTGGCGCCGCGTCGAAGCCCATCGCCGCCGCGGCTACATCAGCACTGCCAAACTGTTCGGTGAACGCGATATCAGCGATGAATCGCCACTGATCTATCTGGTCGCGCCGACGCTCCGCTTTCATCCTTCCTTTGCGACCCTTGGCCGAACCATTGCTCCGGATATTGAGGTTTATCGTTTCGATATTAATGAAGAGTGGCGCAGTGGGGTGCGGGTGGTGCGGCGGGAGAGAGTCAACTCGTGAACGTTTTGGCGGTTCATAGGCGCGAGACGCATTTTTGGTTGGAAGGCGACAACGAAAAACCGCCAAAAATGTGATATAGAATTAGCTGCTGTAATAAGTCATATTCGGATGAGAACACGAAAATGCCTGCCCACTCTTTTCCAAAACCGAATACGCAAGCTTTGAGTTGGTTCTATGGAGAAGATAAGAAATCAACCCTTCGACTGAATCCGAAATACCAGCGGAACCCTATATGGTCGATTGGACAGAAATGTTTTCTTATAGATAGCTTGATTTTCGGGGCACCGATTCCTCAAGTTGTCATTAACATTCAAACTGAGGGCTCTGGACGAGATCGGCGAACTATTTATGAGGTCGTTGATGGACAACAGCGTCTGCGAACAATCTTGGAGTTTATGAACGATGAGTGGCCGCTCATCGCCCTTACTGCGAAATCTTATCCTGTTTCAGAAATCTATAAACCACACATTGGGAAAAGGTATTCGGAGCTTCCGAGTTCATTGCAAGAAGCCATATGGAACTACCAATTAGCGGTTCAGGAGCTTCGAGGATGGGACGATGATCAGATTCGCGCCCTGTTTCGGAGACTGAACTATGTTGTTGAAAAACTAAATAAACAGGAACTGCGACATTCTCAGTATTTCGGAGAATTCGTTGAAACGGTAGAAGACCTTTCGAAGGAAGAGTTTTGGGACGACGTCGATCTCTTTACTCGGCGAGATTCCCAACGGATGAAAGACGTCGAGTTTGTCAGCGAGCTGTTTGTCATTATCGTGGACGGCATTCAGGACGGGCAATCTGCGCTAGATAAATTCTACGCTGATTATGATGAGTGTTTCCAAAGAAACATGCTTAAACGGAGCTGGGGACACGCGGGCAATTGTTATTGCCCAGAGATTGTCGGAAGTAGCAAGTCACTTATAGGCAAATCGGACTTCCTTTTCTAGAGCCCTAATTCTCTGAGCAGCGTTTGCCATTTTTCAGGGTCACGACGCTGATGAACCACGGTTACAATCGTTAGTGTGCCTTGTTGCGCCGAATAAATGATGTTGTAAGGAAACCGTCGCAGAGAGCAACGGCGGGATCTTTTCGAAATCGGCGACCACGCATTCGGGAATTGAAGGACGAACGCGATGGCGTGGTTCAGTTCTTCGACAAACTGGAAACCGAGTCCAGCCTCTTCGTTCTCGTAATAATCCGCGGCTGCTTCGATTTCCCTTTCAGCAACGATCGAGAACTCGAGCTTCATGAATACCTTCGTCTAAGACGGGCAAGTACCTCTTCTCCTGGTAAAGTTTCAAGCTCCCCACGATCAATTGCATCAAGGCGCGATTCCGTCTCAGCCGCCCACCTCTCCAGCCTTTCTTTATCCGGCGCTTCCCCAAGACTATCGAGAATTCGTTCCACTAACTCCGCCCGTTCCTGAACCGGAAGCGCAAGAACCTCATTTAAAATCCGAGAACCGTCTGTAGACATGACAACCTCCCAGTCAGGACGAGAATTGTACCGCGAAGAGAGTGAGGATGCATATCGTATCCTATGTCGTCAACCGCCGATAAATACCCGGCAGGCGTTCAGGCAAAGTCAGCACATCGTCGATAATCGTGTAACCGACATCGCCGTATAGATCGCGCAGCTCGGCTTCCGATTCGCGGTCGATGGTGATGCAGAAAGGCGTGATGCCCTGTGTCTTCGCTTGCCGCAAGGCTTCGCGCGTGTCTTCGCGGGCGTAACGAGCATCCCCGTAATCATGATCGTAAGGACGGCCGTCTGACAAGACGATCAGCAGGCGTGTGCGCGCTTCCTGCTTGCTCAACTTCGCGGCGGCGTGCCGAATTGCGGCGCCCAGACGAGTGTTGTTTTGATAAGTAATCCCGCCGATGCGCCGCATCACTTCATCGGAGTAGTGCTCGCCAAAATCCTTCAGCACGTAAAACTTTACGTTGCGCCGGCCCTCAGAAGTGAAACCATTTATCGAATACGTATCACCGACCGCCTCCAGCGCTTCGCTCATTAACACCAGACCTTCCTTTTCGATCTCGATAATGCGACGGCCGGGATGGGTATAGGGTTGCAGCGGATGGCGCCCGATCGTGCGCGCCGTCGATGATGATTGATCCAAAAGGAACGACACCGCGACATCGCGTCGACGGCGCAGACGCCTGGTATAGATGCGATCTGATTGATGGCCATCAGCGCGGCGATCGATGAAGTAATCGACGACCGCATTGAGATCGTAGTCGTCGCCGTCAATCTCGTTCGTGACGCGCGCCAGGTCCTCGGGCTTCATCAATTGAAACTGATGGCGAATCGACGACACAACGCCTTTGTATCGTTCGCGGGTGTCGTCGACAAAGGCACGTTCGCCGCGCTTAACTTTCTTTTCGATCACGCGGCACCAGCCGACGCGATGATCCGTCAGCTCGCGGTCCCATTCGTCGTAGTTAAAAGCGACTTCCCCGGCTTCCAAATCCTGTTCCGGAGCTTCACCTTCGCTCCATGCTTCATTGCCTTCCAACTCATTGAATTCGCCGTCAGCTTCCGTGTTCCAGGCATTGAACAGCTCGCGCGCATCGCGGCGTTGCGGCTTCCGGTTGGCATCGCGCTCAGCCAACATCTCTTCAGCTGTTTTACTGTCGTCTTCCTGATCCAATTCGTCGGGTACTTCGACCTGTTGCCCTGACTCTTCCATCGAGATCGATTGAAACAGCGAGTAAACGCGGCGGGTGGCCATTAGAGTATCGGCGACCGTCGCCTGAGGGTTCGATAAATACTCGACCACTATCGTTTCGAGTTCGGAAACTATCTGGCCATAAAACTCTCGAGCGTCGTCCCGCGCCCCAGCCAACAAAGTAATCTGAAAGAGCAGTTCAAACGGGACCAGCGTCGCCGGTAGGTCGACGATAGATGGGCGGCGACTGCGCAAGTGATCGCGGATTAAATCAAGATCGCGCGCCAGACCGCGATAAGTTTTGCGCAGACGCCGATCGATGCGTCCGTTTTCGAGGGTGCCGAAGATTCTGCGAGCCAGCGGCGGAATCGGAAACAGATTGAGCACATGACGATAGTCCAATCCCTCAGGGATCTGTCTTCCTTTGCGCCTTTGCGCCTTCGCGTGAGCTTCCGGCTCTTCTATTGCTCTGCTTACATCATCCAGATCAACTGCAAAAGCATCCCGCGCGTCCTGGTTCTCAGGATCGTAGAACTCACTTACCGCCGCATATGCAGCGCGCAGGTCATCGGTATCGCGCGCGTAGGTTTCAAACTCAATTTGTCCCGCAGCGTGCGCTGCCAGTACTTTGTACAGTCGAAAATCCAATTCCTCGTCACCGAATTCGGTGACTACCGCAGGCAGATGAATCGTGCGGCCATCGCCGATGCGCGACTCGACCGGTACCGCGGCCAAAGGTGCGATCTCGACGGCCCGTCCGGTCAGGCCCTCGACGTACAGTCTTAAAAGAAGCTGCACAGACTCCAGCGCCACACCCGCGCCGCCTTCACGCAGCGCTTCGTTGCTGCTGCGCGTTTCCAACGCGTAATAGCTGCGCCGGGCCCGCGTGTCTCCCGCGATCAAACCGGCGCGCGCCCAGCTTTCGAACTGTTCGATTGAAACCGTGTGCAGGGCTTTGGCGCTTGAACGCAAGCAGGCGAGTGCCGCTTCCGAATCAACCCGGGCGACCTCCCGCGTCAGAATAATTACGCGATGCGCCAGAGTCATGGCGCGCAGATGATCCTTCTGCGCCGCAAGCGTCTGAAAGAAAGCGGGGCTGGAGCGAATAAAGGCCACCAGGCCGGCGTTGCCGTGCGAGGCCACTGCCCAAAGCAAGTCGATCCATTCGTCGAAGCATTCCGGGAGGGTGCGCAGGACCTCACCGCCCGCGATTAACAGATGAAGCGCGGCCGCGCCACCACGCTCCAGAAAGCTCGCCGCGCGTCGCATCAATTTCAGCGCTGGTTCTGCTTCTAGCTGATGAACCGCATCGGGTAGAGCAATCCAGGCATCAGCAGCAATGCCGCCAGCGCGCTCCGCAAACGCCGATGCCAGATCAATAGCTGCACGCGTTAAATCGTCATTGCTGTTTAGAGGCGGGCTAGTTGCCACGGCGATTGCGACTTCGGTACGCGGTTGCCCGCTAAACGATGGGCCAATCTTTCTCCGAAATCTGTCTATGACATTCGGTGTCGCATTCAAGAAGTCCGAGCTGTGCTTGGCTGAGCGCCGCGAAATCTCCGCGGCCACTTCATAGATAGATCGAAGTAACTCCCCGTCCTTAATTTTTTCAGCGAGTAAGGGCGCGTTGCGAAATGTTTCCGCGGCCGTAGACGCGGACAGGATCATCTGACGCGCACACACCTGGAATACGAATGGGCGCGCTTTCGTTGGCAGCTTGATGAAATCGCCAAGACCGCTGGTAAAAAAGCTGACTCCGTTCTCGACGTCGCCCATGGTCAAGCGACGGCCGAGTTCACCCCAGGCTCGAAGTTCCGTCGGCTCGAGTATTTGTGCGACAGAGGGCGCGGCTCGCAGGAATTCGATGCTGGCGCGTAAAGACACTCCGGCGATGGCCGCGCTCGTCTCCAGCGCAACGCGCGTTTGCTCGAGTGGCAGACTACCTGTCTCGCGCAGCAGACCCGCAATAGTGCGCCGCTCAGTTGGACTCTTAATTGAACGCAGACGTTCGTCGATTTCTGCGGATAGGGAATCCTCTTGATTGTCGTTTTGGATTTCGTCAGACACTTCAGATTAGTTTACCTGCTGTGGTGGCTGCAAAAAAATACACGATCCACGAAATCACACCAAACGACACGAAATAGAATCTCATTGGTGTCGCTTCGTGTGGGTTCGTGGATCGTCGTTCAGTTTTTCAGCAGCCTCGCAGAGAAACTGATAATTCATTTTCAATTCTGCTTCAGATTTAGACTAGATAACTGTCGTTACGATCTCGCGAATGCTCCTCTGCAAATCTCGATCGTCGGTGATGGGCGAGCACATTGCCACTTCGGCGGCGCGGGTCGGTGGGATGCCGAGGGCGATCAGTTGCGCGGCATAAATCAGCAGCCGCGTCGAAACTCCTTCTTCCAGGCCATGACCGCGCAGGTTGCGCACTTTCTGTCCAATCAAAACCAGATCGCGCGCCATGCTTTCGTCAATGCCGCCTTCGCGCGCGACTATCACGGCTTCCGTGTCGGGCGGTGGGTAATCAAAGTCGATCGCGACGAAACGCTGGCGGGTTGATTGCTTCAAATCTTTCAGAATTGATTGATAGCCGGGATTGTAAGAAACCACCAGCATGAAATCAGGTGGAGCATCCAGTATCGTGCCGCGTTTTTCAATAGGAAGTCGGCGGCGATGATCGGTAAGCGGGTGAATAATCACGACGGTATCTTTGCGCGCCTCAACGATTTCGTCGAGATAGCAAATCGCGCCGTGGCGTACCGCCAAAGTCAGCGGACCGTCGTGCCAGACGGTCTGTTCGCCTTCAATCAAAAAGCGTCCGACCAGGTCGGTCGCAGAAAGATCTTCATGACAGGCGACCGTGATCAGAGGCCGCTCAAGTCGCCAGGCCATGTGTTCGACAAAGCGCGTCTTGCCACAACCGGTCGGTCCTTTCAGGATCACGGGTAAGTGCGCGGCGTGTGCGGCTGCGAACAGGTCGACCTCGTGATCGACAGGCAGGTAATAGGGCTCTTGGGCGATTCGGTATTCTTCGATGGCGCGTTCAGGCATGATGTTACGTTGATAGTATCGTTTTACTGGGAGCGCGGACGTCTCGTCAGCACTGAGCGCGAAGCGCGAATATTAGTCGAACCAAAGGATGTTGAGCGTCTACGACGTTCGGCGGACGGGACGTCCGCGCTCCCAGCAATACGTCGACTGCCTCCGCACATGAAGTCTGCTCAATTCCGTTTCACGTTCTCAGTAGAGTATTCTAGAGCATCGTAGAGATAACTCGAAATCCGAAACGAATAGGGACAATGAAGATAGCAGTAGCAATGTCTGGCGGAGTCGATTCCTCGGCGGCGGCCGCGATTCTGAAAGAGCAGGGCCATGAACTGGTCGGCTTTACGATGCAGTTGTGGAATCAGAACCGCGGTATCAGCGTAGACGCGAATGGCGAGTCTCTGCCTTCGCGTTGCTGTTCGCTCGATGACGTTTACGATGCGCGCCGGGTGGCGGAAGAACTCGGCTTCCCGTTTTATGTGCTGAACCTCGAGCGCGAGTTTGAGCGCGACGTGGTGCAGCCCTTCGTTACCAGTTATCTGAATGGCGAGACTCCCATTCCATGCGTGGCATGCAACAGTCGTCTGAAATTTGCGTCGCTGGATCGTCTGGCGCGTAGTCTGGGGTGCGAGAAGGTCGCGACCGGGCATTACGCTCGAGTTGAGTTCGATCCAGCGAGTAACCGCCACCGGCTTTTGCGCGGACGAGATCCGCAAAAAGATCAGTCCTACTTTCTCTGGGAACTGACGCAGGATCAGCTTTCGCGTTCGATGTTTCCGCTGGGTGAGATGTCCAAGCCCGACGCCAGAGAGGCCGCGCGTCGCAACGAACTCGCCGTGGCTGAGAAGTCTGAGTCGCAGGAAATTTGTTTTGTTCCCGACGGCGACTATGCGGGATTCATCGATCGCTACCTGGCCGCCGGCGATCAAACCGGACGCTTGCCGGGGATTGGTGAAATTGTCAGCAGCGGCGGTGAAGTGATGGGCACCCATGCCGGCATACATCACTACACGATTGGACAACGCCGCGGTATTGGTATTTCCAGCGCCCAGCCGTTGTATGTCACGGGGGTTGATGCAGTCCACAACCGCATTGTCGTAGGTAATCGGGAAGAATTATTACGTGACGAATTCACCGCTGCCGGTGTCAACTGGATCGCTTTCGCTAACCCAGTCGAACCCCTTCGCGCCGAGGTGCGCGTCCGCTACCGGCACATGGCGGAGCCGGCGACGATTACCCCATTACCAGATAGCCGCGCACACGTAAGGTTTAACGAACCGCAGCGCGCGATTACTCCGGGGCAGGCGACTGTTTTTTATCGGGGTGATGAGGTTGTTGGTGGCGGCTGGATCGTGAAGTGATAGGCAGTTTGATTTGGTCTCTGGTTTCGTGCCGGAGGCACGAGATGTTTATAGCCCCAAACACCTCCTATATGTCAGACCCATTTATGGGTGAGAGAGTTGTGCTCCTAAAGGAGCTAACAGTTTGTTTTGAAGCCTTCGGTCTATAAACATGTCGCCGCTATGCGGCGAAGCCCAGGTCAGCTACTAAGTTGATCCCTCGCATTCGTAAACCTTTTCCCCTCACCGCTCGTAATCACAATCAGTCAGAATTCTTCGGAAATAATAGGTAAAATCGCTTATGGCAATGTCAACAACTCGCAAAGTCGTGCTCGTCATCGGAGGCATCCTGCTCGGGCTCGTACTCATCTGCGTCGTCGGGATCGCGATCATCGTTTCCGCCCTGCGCGGCAATCGGCCATCGATTCGTGATAACAGTGTACTGGCCCTGAAGATCTCCGGCGCGCTGCCCGATTATGTTCCCGACGATCCGTTTCGACGTCTCTTCGGCGCTCAGCCCCAATCTCTCAGCAGTCTGCTGACGCAATTCCGCAAAGCGAAAGCCGACCAACGCATCTCTGCCGTAATGCTGGACATCGACATGTCAGAAGCCGGTTGGGCCAAGTCGGAAGAAATTCGCGGAGCGATTGCAGACTTTCGCACATCGGGCAAACCGGTCTACGCTTATATGGAGACCGGCCTCAACAAGGACTACTATATTGCCACCGCCTGCGACAAGATTTTTGTGCCGCCGCCGGGTGAACTGTTCACGATCGGTCTGGCCGCCGACGTAATGTTTTTCCGCGGTTCGCTCGACAAGCTGGGCATCTATCCTGACATTTACCAGATTGGAAAATATAAGAGCGCGGCTGACATGTTCACCCAAAAACAGATGACGCCGGCCCATCGCGAGTTCATTAACTCTCTGCTCGACGATTTGTATGGCCGGTACATCGATGGGATCGCCAAATCGCGCTCGAAAACGCCGGAGGACATGAAGGCGCTAATCGATAACGCTCCATACACGGCGACGCAGGCGAAGGAAGCCGGACTGATCGACGGTGCTTTATATCGTGACGAGGTCGAGAAAGAGTTGAAGAAGCGCCTCGGTTACAAGGACAGCGACGATCTGGCGATTGCCAAAGCCGGGGATTACCGGAAGATTTCACAGGAATCCCTGGGCTTGAATAGGGGCGAGCGAGTTGCGGTTGTGTATGCAGCGGGCGATATTGTTTCCGGACGATCCACGTTTGGGGGCTCAGGTGAAGAGACGATCGGATCGGATTCGCTGGTCAAGACCATCAACGATGCTCGCGATGACAAGAGCATCAAGGCGATCGTTCTGCGAATCGACAGTCCGGGTGGATCTGGGCTGGCTTCCGATATCATCTGGCGCGCCATTGAGTCAGCCAAAGAGAAGAAACCCGTCGTGGTCTCGATGGCTGACGTGGCCGCGTCGGGCGGCTACTACATAGCTTGTAACGCAAACAAGATCGTGGCCGAGCCTTCCACGATAACCGGATCGATAGGCGTCCTGGGCGGCAAGCCGGTAGTCAAAGGCTTTTACGACTGGATTGGCATTACCAACGAGTATGTGCTGCGCGGCAAGAACGCCGGCATGTTCCGCGAGACCGAGAAATTCAGCGATACCGAGCGCCAGAAGTGGGAAGGATTCCTCGGCGCGACATACGACGACTTCATATCAAAGGTCGGGAAGGGCCGAGGCAAAGAAAAAACGTATATCGATTCGATCGGCCAGGGCCGCGTGTGGACCGGAAACCAGGGCAAGGAGAGAGGACTGGTGGATGAGTACGGCGGGCTTGATAAGGCCATCGAGATCGCCAAGCAGCTCGCCAGGATTCCCGCTGACCAGAGCGTCCAGCGGGTGATCATGCCCAAGCCGCCCAGCTTCCTGGAAGAACTAATGAACAGTGGTGACAACGGCGACGCCGATTCAGCCAGTGCGCAAGCGAAACAACAAGCCGCAATTCTGGACGCGATGCCGGTTGATGTCCGGCGTGCCTTCCGTTACGCGCAGCTGCTCGATCGATCCCGGAACGGCGAAGCGATTTATATGATGCCGTTTGATCTGCGGATTAGATAGGAGAAGATGTCCGACAAACTTCAGTTTGTCGAATGTCCCGGGCCCGAGGTCAGTAGCACCTGCGTGAGCGGGTGGATCAAACAGTCAACCCACTCATTGAGTGTTCGATCCACCCGCTCACGCAGGTGGTACTGACTTCATTACGAAGTTGATCGATTAAATCAAGAGTTGCGGTCACTCTAACGATTTGCGAATCCTACTGGTAGAAGATGAGCCTCGCCTGGCGCAAGTTATCGCGAAGGGTTTGCGCGAGCATTCCTACGCGGTCGATCTTGCCGCCGACGGCAACGCGGCGCTCTATCAAACCTCAATTAATGATTACGACCTGATCCTGCTCGATGTGCTCCTGCCCGGTCCGGACGGATTTGAGGTCTGCCGCGAGTTGCGCGGGCGCGGCGATGCGACGCCTGTCCTGATGCTGACTGCGCGCGCGACGATTGACGATCGAATTACCGGACTTGACGCCGGCGCGGACGACTATCTGACGAAGCCCTTCGCTTTCCGCGAGCTGCTTGCGCGGGTCCGGGCCCTGCTCAGACGCGAGCCGCAGCTGCATCACGATCTGGTGCAACTCGACGATCTACTTCTCGATGGGGCCAGTCACCGAGTCTCTCGCGCGGGCCGCGCAATTGAACTCACAGCCAAAGAATATGCGCTGCTTGAGTATCTGGTTCGGCGCGCCGGACAATTGGTTTCACGGGCCGAGATCGCGGCGCACGTCTGGGACGAATCGTTCGATCCTTTCTCAAACACAATCGAGGTGTACGTCAACCGGTTGCGCAAAAAGATCGACGAGCAGCACGCCGTCAAGCTCATCCACACCCGCCGTGGCGAAGGTTATATTCTCGAGCCGCGCTGATAATGTCGTGATGAGGCCGGTACCGCGAGCGGTAGCGACCGGGTTATTGCTTTACCAAACTCGCTTCGCTTGAATCGAGACCCGGTCGCTATCGCTCCCGGTACTGACTGCATCACGACGGTGGCCGCAAACTCGGCCCCAACCTGGATTTCTCTTTACTATTAATTGTCAGTACCATTGCGCGAACCCAGGTGTTCGACTCGGAGTTCGAAGCGAGACGGAGTAATGTCCCAGAGCAAACAAACTGATTCGACGTCTGACAAAGGCGATCCCATTATCCCGCATTCCGATCCCGCAGGCGGCACTGCCTCGCTCGAAGCCGCCATGATGCTGGAAAGAAATCCGCTCAAACGTTTTTTGAAGGTGCTGGGGCCGGGACTCATTACCGGAGCGTCTGACGATGATCCTTCAGGCATTGGCACGTACGCGGTGGCCGGAGCTTCGCTGGGTTTCGCTACTCTCTGGACCGCTCTCTTCACGTGGCCATTGATGGCTTCGGTACAACTCACTTGCGCGAGAATCGGAATGGTTAGTGGCGCCGGGCTGGCATCGGTTTTGCGGCGCCACTATGCGAGGAACTTGCTCTATCTCACCGTTTTGGGATTGGTCATAGCCAATACTATTAACGCGGGAGCGGACATCGGGGCCATCGCCGCGGCGATCAATCTGATGGTGCCAATTCCCATCACCGTATTGGTTTTGCCGATTGCGCTGATCATTTTGGCATTGCAAGTCTGGGGCTCGTACCGGTTGATTGCCAGGACCTTCAAGTGGCTGACGCTCGCCTTGTTTGCTTACATCGGCTCAGCTTTTTTCGCCAAGCCTGATGCGATTTCTGTACTGAAGGCGACGTTTATCCCAACCTTAAGATTTGATGCGACTTTCCTGGCTACATTGGTGGCTATCCTCGGCACCACCATCTCTCCTTATCTCTTTTTTTGGCAGGCGGATCAGGAAGTGGAAGAAGAGATCAGTTTCGGACGCCTGACCAGGCATCAACGGCGGGGCGCGACGGACGCGGAACTGAAATACGCTGCCTGGGACGTGAATATCGGGATGCTCCTCTCGAACGCGGTGATGTATTTCATCATCCTGGCAACGGCGGCGACACTTTTCAAAGCGGGCCTGACTAACATTCAATCTGCCACTGATGCGGCGAAGGCCCTGGAGCCTCTCGCCGGCAGAGGCGCATCTCTGCTGCTCGCCTTTGGTCTGATTGGCAGTGGCTTGCTGGCAGTACCCGTCTTGACGGGATCCAGCGCTTACGCCGTGACCGGGGCGATGGGCGGGAGATATGGGTTCAATCAAAAACCGTCGCGAGCCAAACTCTTCTATGGAGTGATTATCGTTTCTACTTTGATCGGAGTGGCGATCAACTTTCTGGGCATCAATCCGATTCGCGCGCTTTTCCTCGCCGCGATCATTAACGGTTTTCTGGCGCCGCCTTTGCTCGTGGTAATCATGCTGGTTGCCAACAATCGTCAAATCATGGGAGACAGAGTAAACGGCCGCTGGTCCAACCTGCTCGGATGGACGACTACTGTGGTAATGTTCGTCGCAGCAGTGGCGTTAGTTCTGACGTGGGGCCAGTAGTCTGGTGGCACATAGCTCCGGAGCGGAATCTTTATAGTGCAACCAGACCGACGAGATGTTGAGCTCTGTAGGAGCGACATATTGGGTCAAATGATAAATTGCTCCCGCGGCACATCGCGCTCCTACGGAGCTCGCCCAGCCGTCGGGAGCGTGGAATCTATAAACATTTCATCCCTACGGGACTGGCTCAGGCTGTGCGCAAGAACTACGCAAACACTGGTTTTGTCAATTCGTAGCCAGACGATCCTCTTCGTGCTGCCTATTTGTCTGGTTGGTTTCCCTGCTCGGGCGCAATCAGGAACACCGAAACTTCAACCCTCGCCAAGTCCCGACAACTCGACTTTTCATAGTTTGGTTAACCCTGCCGTTGATCCAACTCCGCAGTCCGACCAGACAAAAGGGGCAGACCGCGACCCGATCGAGAAGGCTGATGAATATAAATCCAAGCTAACGTTCGGTGTTTACTTTACAGCCGGGAACCAGGTTTATGATCTCAACCTCCGCCACCAGCTGGGACCGTTTACTGTTTGGATCGCAGGATTTTATGATCCCCAAAACAATAAGCTCCTGCGCACCGGTATCCAGTACGACTACAAGAGGGCCTGGTTTCATTTCGTCCCAACCGTGGAAGTCTCGACGACCAGAGCGGTAACAGGATCGCTCTATACTGAGTTGGGTTCCGGAAAGACTTTTGCCATAGCCGGAGTGTCACGAACCAACCTGAAGGCCTTCTTCGATCTCTTCTGGGATCCCAGCGAATCAGTGCAACTGGGAATCGGTCATAAGATCAGCGGCTATGATCGCTTTCAGGCTTACACCGGGACATACCGATTCCGGCCAGTTCATTCGCAGCGTGGGCGTGGGAGTCTACTATGATCGCCCGCATTGGTTCTGGAAGCTCTATTACGACCCCTATGTCAACTTCGCCAATCATACAATGGTGCGGACAGGGATCGGCTTGAAGTTCTGACTCGAACGACCACATTCGGCACTTTGAGAACCCAGCCAAATAGTAAAATCGGCACCAGGAGCAGGCTTTCCCTGGCCTTGCAGGCGCTGAAGTATCGCAACTTCAAACTCTTCCTTGGCGGCCAGCTAATCTCGATTGTCGGCAACTATATTCAGACAATAGCGCAGGCGTGGCTCGTCTACCGGTTGACTGGTTCGGCCGCTTTGTTGGGATTGGTCGCCTTCTCTGGACAGATTTCAATCTTCGTGCTGGCGCCCATCAGCGGCGTCGTCGCCGACTCAAAGTCACGCAAGCACATTCTCTTCGCTACGCAGATCGCGCCCATGGTGCTCAGCTTTGTACTTGCGGCGCTGACGCTGAGCGGGCGCGTTGAAGTCTGGCACGTGTTTACCGTCGCCGCTTTGATGGGCATCGTAAACGCGTTCGATTTCCCGGTTCGCCAGGCGTTTGTCGCTGAGCTCGTGCCGAGAGAAGACTTGATCAGCGCCGTTACGCTGAACTCTTCGATGATCAATAGTGCCCGCACGATTGGCCCGGGGATTGGGGGACTGCTGGTGGCTGGAGTCGGCGAAGGCTGGTGCTTTCTGGGCAACGCCCTCAGCTATGTCGCGGTCATTATCGGACTGCTGATGATCAAATCAACCGCCGCCCGGAAAAAAACTCCGCAGCACTTTCGGGCCGGTGTGGCTGAGGCTTTCAATTTCGTTCGTCACACTGGACCCGTCGGCGCATTACTGGTGCTGCTCGGATTAATTAGTTTTACGGGATTGCGCTACGAGATCCTGATGCCAGTCTATGTGAAGGAGATGTTGCATGGTGGGCCGACCCAGTTCGGTTTACTAATGGGCGCGTCCGGGATTGGTGCCGTTTTTGGCTCTCTGGTCCTGGCGATGTTCAGCAACGTGCGGACGCTTGGTGATTGGGCCGCGATGGCCGCCGCGGGCTTTGGCGGCACCCTCGTCCTGTTGTCGTTCTCACACTCGTTCGGCCTGTCATTTCTCGTAATGTTACTGATTGGATTTACGATGGTGTCTGGATTGGACGCTTCGAACACTTTAGTGCAGCGAATCGTGCCCGACGAACTACGCGGGCGCGTCATGGCTATCTGGACGATGATGCTGTCCGGTCTGGCTCCTTTCGGCTCGCTCGTAGTCGGTGTGCTGGCCCAGCAGTTTACTGCGCGCAGAACATTTGCAGCCGGAGGCATGGCATGCATCATGGGCGCCATGGGCTTTGGTTTTTCCCTGCCCATTCTCCAACGTGAAGCCCGGAAACTTATCCTAAAGCGTGAGAGCGTGGACGCGGATGCCATGGCGGTCACTAAGAACTGAGACATCGAGTGGATTACACGGGCCGCAGCGCGCTTCGGATTGTGACTGAATCTCAATGACTTTTTAATCGTACATTAAGGTAAACTCCGTATACTCCGTGCATCTCGAAAGAATCTATGTGGAATGCATCGAAGGCGGGCGTACGTCTGCTATCAGCACTTGCGGCGTTCTCATGCGGTGCAGGATTTCTGCGCGCGCAGACACCGCCGCCAACTTCGCCCCGGTCCACAACGCCATCTACGCAATCGCCTTCAAGGACGCCATCGATTACGCCCTCTCCTAATGCGACCCCTCTGCCGGAATCGACGCCTTTCGCCATGCCCGCCGCGCCTGGCCCACCGCCGGCCCCGGCCACCACACCCGCTCCCGGATCAATGACACCGCCGGTTTCGCTTGGCAGTCAGACTCCCCAAAATCTAAGTCCGCTGACACTCGAGGACGCGTTACGACTGGCAAATGCGCAGGCGTCGAGTTTCCAACAGGCCGGGCTAAACGAACGAATCGCTGCTGAGGATGTAAAGCAGGCAGAGGCGGCTTTTCTGCCAAAGGTCAGCGCGCCTCTGAGTTACATTTACACCTCGCCCGCCTTCGGACAACCCGCCGGCACACCGCGCGCGCCGAGTTTCATCGCGAACAATGCAATCAGCGAGTACGAGGCGTTTGCGAATGTATCAGGTGACGTTGATATTGCCGGTAAGCTTCGCGCCTCGCTCGCGCGTAATCGTGCGTTGCTCGCCGCGGCCCATGCCGGGACAGACGTAGCCCGACGTGCCCTGGCAGAGGCAGTACTCGAGGCTTATTACGGATTGGCGCTGGCCATCGCGCAGCGGATTGCGGCAGAAGGAAATCTTGCCGCATCCCAGGAATTTGAGCGCATCACTTCGCTGCTCCTCAGCGGCGGTGAAATTGCGCCGGTTGATCTGACGCGCGCCCACCTGCAAACCATTGTGCGTCGCGATGAATTGGCAAGGGCGCAAGCGAATGAAGAAGTTACGGCGGGAGCTCTCCGCGTGCTGGTTGGTTATGATTTCACCCGTCCGATCACCACAACTGATTTGGCGTTAAACCTGCCCAACGATTCTGAACTGCAGCACTTTAGTTCGAACGATATTTCGCGCCGGCCTGAGTTCGCTCAACTCGAAGCGCAGCTTGGCGCGGCCAGGCAGAACGTCAGGATCGCGCGCGCCGATCGCTTACCTTCACTTTCGTATTCAATCAATGGTGGCTTCGATACTGACTCGCTCAAGGGTCCGCGACTTAGGGAACATTCAGGAGTCTCAGCCGCGGTGAGTCTCAATATTCCGATCTTTGATTGGGGAACCACCAGAAGCAAGGAACGCCAGGCGCGTCTGCGGGTGCAGTTAGCAGAGAACGAGCGCATCATGGCGTTGCGCGGATTTACCCAACAGTTTTTTGCGGCGCGGGCCCAGGCGGCCAGCGCGGCCGAACGCGTTCGCCTGGCGCGGGAAGGGGTCTTGCAGGCCCAGGACAATTTAACGATTTCGATTGCCCGTTACCGATCCGGTGAAGCGCAGATTGTCGAAGTTACGGATGCGCAAACCACATTAGTGGCCCAGCGCGCAGCGCTTTACCAGGCCTTATTCGATTATCAAACGGCGCTCGGGCGTCTGAGACAAGCGACGGGTCAATGAAGTTGAAAAACGAATCAGACAAACAACCGACCGAATCCGGCGAACCGTCTCGGGTCGTTTCATCTTACGAAGAAACGCATGTGCGTCGCGGATCGATTAACCCTCAGCAACGAAATCTGCTGATTATTGTTTCCGTCGTGGCCTTGATCGTCGTGTTGCTTGTCGTCGTACTGGTGTGGCGCCGGAGAAGCGCCACTGCAGCGGATGTAACCCCGACGCCGATCGTCAGCGTTAAGGTGGCCAAAGCTGATAAGGATGCTATCGCCGCCCAGATAGTAGCGGTGGGTACGATCTGGCCACGAGAAAAATCCGATGTGGGAGCCAAGATTAGCGCCCAAATCAAAAAAATGGCGCTATTGAAAAATAAGATTGTCAGAGCCGGCGAGGTCATCGCCGTACTTGAGTCGCGGGATCTTCAAGCCCAACGGGCCGAAGCGGTCGCGGCGTTAAATCAAGAACGCGCCAACGAGCGCAGCGTAACAACCGGCACAATTCCGCAGACCAATGCGCAAGACCAGAAAGCATTACGGGACGCGCGCGCGAAAGCCGCCACCGCCCGGGCCATGTTCGCCAGACGTCAGGTGCTATATGAAAACGGTGGCATCTCGAAAAAAGATCTGGAAGCATCGCAACTTGATCTGACTACAGCCGAAAACGAACTCCGTCTGGCCGAGCAAACGATCTCGCTGCGCGCGACATCGCTCAACCCCAACGATCGCGCGCTGGCGGCCGCCAAAGTCGCGCAGGCGCAACAGCATCTGGCGACCCTCGATGCGGACCTCAGCTACGCCACGATTCGCGCGCCCATCACCGGCATCGTCACCGATCAATTTCAGTACGAAGGTGAGTTTGCCGCGGCGGGAGGTAAACTCGTCACCATCGCCGACATCAGCGAGGTGATTGTCAAAGCTCCCTTTGCCGACACCGTCGTGTCAGAGCTCAAAGTCGGCGATCCCGCGGCGGTGTCGCCCACCGACACTTCCAGCGAGGAAATGAAAGGCCGGATCACCTTGCTTAGCCGCTCGTCCGATCCGACCAATCGCACGGTCGAGGTCTGGGTGACACTCTCGAACGGGGCGGGCAAATTGCGCGCGAATGGAGCAGCGCAGGTCACCATCTCTGCCAACTCGAAAACCGACGCGGTTGTAGTTCCGGCATCTGCGGTAACGCTCGACGCCAGCAATGCGGACGAAGGCGTCGTAATGGTAGTCGACGCTGCCTCAATCGCCCACGAGACCAAAGTCACCGTTGGGATTCGCACCAACGACAAGATGGAAATCACTGCCGGATTGCAGGGCGGCGAGACGGTGGTGATTGAAGGCAATTTCTCTTTGCCTGACCGCACCAAGGTTGAGGTTGCCAAGGATGAACCGGCGAAAGACGAGAAGAAGCCGGAAGAGAAGTGATGCGCTTCTTTGGAGTGCGCCGGCAGAGCGAAGCGGCGACGGCGCTTTGGTTGTAGTCTAACAATTCTTTGCTGAAAGGACGGCCGTTCAAGAATCCAAAGCGGTGTCGCGGCTTCGCTCTGCCACCGCACTCCATAAAAAGATCATGAATCTCGCCCGGCTCGTCTCAAATCAATCGCGCGCCGTACTGGTCCTGGTGGCCCTGATCTGCGCCGGCGGGTTATATGCAGCCTGGCGTTTGCCAATCGCGATTTTTCCATCAACTGACTTTCCGCGCGTCGTAATTATTGTTGACAACGGCGTAGCGCCGGCGCCCCAGACACTGGTATCGGTTACCCGTCCCATCGAAGAAGCGATGAACGGGATTCCGGGCATTCAACGCATCAAGTCGAAAACCTCGCGCGGCTCTTCAGAGATAAGTTTGTTTTTTGACTGGAGCGTCGACGTACGCCAATCGCTGCAATTAGTCCAGGCTCGCCTTTCGCAGATGGCTTCGACCCTGCCACCAACCGCGAGAATCGATCACGTGGAGCGGCTGACTTTCGCCGTCTTTCCGGTAACTGGTTACAGCCTGACCTCAGACACGCGCGACCTTGCCAGTCTGCGCGATATCGCCAACTACACCATTCGTCCTCAACTCGCTCGCTTGCCCGGGATTGCTACTGTAGGTGTGGCTGGCGGCAAGAACCGCGAATTCCACGTCACCATCGATCCCGAACGCCTCGTAGCCCACAACGTTTCGGTCCAGCAGGTTGTTGATGCGGTGCATAACTCAAACATCATCGTTTCTCCCGGTCTGATCGAGGAAAACCATCAGCTGGAACTTGCACTTGTCAGCGGTCAGGCGCCGAAACCCGAGGATCTGAATGGAATTGTGATCGCCACTGTCAACAACGCGCCCGTAACTCTGGCCGACGTCGCTACGGTCGGCGTTGGGGTTGAACCGCAGTACACCCTGGTCAGCGCATACCCAGGCAAGCCGGCAGTGCTGCTGAATATCAATCGTCAGCCCGATGCGAACACCGTCGCCGTGGTTGATGAGGTAAAGGCAGAGCTGGCCGCGATGCGCGGGCAGATTCCCAAAGACATCACGATTGCTCCCTATTACGATCAGTCGCTGTTGGTGCGCGAATCAATGAACTCAGTCCGCGACTCGATTATGATTGGTTTACTTCTCTCCGTGGTGATTCTTTTCGCCTTTCTGCGGAACTGGGGAACAACTTTCGTAGCGGTGTTGGTGATTCCGGTGACGGTGTTGGCGACCTTTCTGGCCATGTGGCTCGCCGGACTGAGTCTTGATTTGATGACTCTGGGGGGAGTCGCGGCGGCGATTGGCCTGGTCATTGATGACGCGATCGTGGTTGTCGAAAATATTTACACGCATATGTCGCTTGGCCAGTCGCGGCGTGAAGCCGTGCAAAAGGCAATTTCGGAAATCACTGTGCCGATCATCGGATCGACCATTACTCCGGTGGTGGTATTTCTGCCGCTCACTTTGCTCACTGGCGTCACGGGCAGCTTTTTTCGTTCGCTGGCGTTGACGATGGCGGTGGCATTGCTGACCTCTTTAGTGTTGGCGCTATCGTTTACTCCGGTACTGGCCGAGCGATTTGTCAGAGCCAAACGACGAGAAGGTTCGAAAGAAGATACCGGCCAAAGTGGCAACCAGCGTGAAGAGGAAGAAGAAGCAGCACAGGGTCGGATTCTGGGCGCGATTGTCCGGCGCTATGAATGGGTGCTGGGTCATGCCCTCGATCATCGCTGGGTCATTCTCATCGTGGTTGCTGTCGTTCTCGGCGGGTCGTATCTGCTTTACCGGTCATTGGGCTCTGAGTTCCTACCGGAATTCGACGAGAGCGCTTTCATTCTGGATTATTGGGCGCCGCCAGGCGCGTCACTAACGGAAACCGATCGCTTGCTTCATCACGTGGAGGACCTGCTCCGAGAGACCCCCGAGGTGGAAGGCTATTCGCGACGGACCGGGCTGGAGTTAGGACTCTTTATCACTGAGCCAAACCGAGGAGACTTTGCCGTCAAACTAAAGCCGGGGCACAAGCGGGACACTGACGAGGTAATGGCCGACCTGCGGCAGAAGCTGGCGGAGTCAGAGCCCGCGCTGACGGTGGAATTCGTTGGCATTCTCTCGGATGTGATTGGTGATTTGACCAGCTCGCCGGAACCAATCGAGATCAAGCTTTTCAGCGAAGACGCCCCGGCATTGCAAACCAAAGCTGATGAAGTTGAAGCGACGATTAAGAAAGTCGAGGGTGTAGTCGATACCAAGAATGGCGTAATTGTGAGCGGGCCCGCTATCACCTTCAACATTGATCCATTGCGCGCCGCGCATTTGGGCGTGACCGCCACCGACGTCGCGAACACCGTGACGACGGCAATGTCGGGCGACGCGGCTTCCTCAATTTTACAGCAGGGGCGTCTGATCACGGTGCGGGTCATATTTCCTCCTGAGGTGCGCAGTTCGCTCGATAAAGTGCGCGGCCTCCAGGTCCGATCTTCGTCGGGTGTGCTGTTTCGTCTCGACCAAGTTGCCGACGTTGCCTATGACAAGGGGCAGACCGAGATCGCCCGGGATGGACTGCGTCAGACAGTGGGCGTCACGGGCCGGCTGGAAGGAAAGGACCTCGGGACGGCGATTGCCGAGATTAAGAATCTGCTAACCAGGGACGTCAAGCTTCCGCCCGGCATGACGATCGAATACGGTGGCTTATATCAGGAGCAACAATCCAGCTTCCGGGAGCTGGTGATTTCCCTCGTCCTGGCTATCGTGCTCGTTTTTCTGACTCTGTTGATAGAGTTTCGCTCCTTCGCGCATCCAATCGCAATCGTCACTGGCGCAGTTCTCGCCCTGGGTGGCGTCCTGTTGGGTCTGTTTATTACCAGGACGACGCTTAATGTGGTTTCACTGATGGGGATGATCATGATTGTCGGCATCGTGGCAAAGAACGGCATCCTGATGCTCGATGCTGTTGAGGACCACCTGGCCGCGGGTGACACCGTGCGCGAAGCTTTACTCAGATCAGGTCGCCGTCGTTTTCGCCCGGTACTTATGACTTCGCTCGCAGCCATGCTTGGGATGCTGCCTTTGGCGCTGGCACTCGGCGCTGGTTCAGAACTTTTGCAGCCCCTGGCCATTGCCGTCATCAGCGGATTGGCGGTGGCCCTGGTGCTGTCATTGGTGGTGACCCCGACTGTCTATACTTTGTTCAGGCACGAGCCTTCATACCCGCAAACTAAACAGGGAGTACAAACATGAGAAGTAACAGAACATCGTCTTGCCTCTTCACCATGATCCTTTCGGCCATCATTTTTTCGGCTATGTGCAGTGCTCAGGCACAAACGCCTCAGCCGAGTCCTTCACCGACGCCGCTGGCGTCAGCGACCCCAACGCTGGAGAAGCAGTTCTTCAAGAACATCTTGAGTGATCAGAAGGCAATCTGGACTTCGCCTTTTCACCTGAAGGGTCGCGATGCGCGCTGGCTGGCGCCGCTTGCTTTAGGAACCGCCGGATTGATCGCCACCGATCAAAGCACCGGTGACGAGGTCGCTGAATCCGCCAGGCAGTTGAATGCCAGCCGGATTGTGAGTTATGCCGGTTCGGGATATGGGGTCGGAAGCATCGCCTTAACCTTTTATCTCGTGGGGCGGGCAAAGCATGACGACCGCGCGCGCGAGACCGGCCTGCTGGGCGCTGAAGCGCTGGTTGACAGCGCGATCGTCGTAACTGCCCTCAAGGAAATCACCCAGCGCAGTCGTCCGCTGTCGGGCAAGAGTCGGAGCGATTTCTTTGACGGTGGATCGTCTTTTCCATCCGGACACAGCATTGCGGCCTGGTCACTCGCTACCGTGATAGCTAACGAATATCACGATCATCGCGTGGTGCAGTTTGCCGCTTATGGAATCGCCGGCGCCGTCAGCATGGCTCGCTTCACCGGCGAGAAGCATTACCTCTCTGATGTTCTGGTGGGCAGCGCGATGGGTTACGGCATCGGCCGCTACGTTTACCACGCGCATCATCGCAAGACTTCGGCGGATTCAGGCGATGAAGAAGAAGCTCGTGGCAGATCACGCGCCTGGCCGCTAATCGTTCCGCAGTATAATCGGCACGCTCGCGAGTATGGCGCTGCTCTCGCCTGGAGCTTTTAAGAAATGAGGGTAGTACCGGGAGCGACAGGGAGCGCGGACATCCTGTCCGCCAGCGGGCGCAGTCCGCTCCAGTTTTTCATCTATAAGAATTCCTTTTCGAAAGAGTTCGCGCTGCGCGCTCAGGCGGACAAGATGTCCGCGCTCCCTATCGCTCCCGGTACTCACCTCATGCTCTGCTCACTGACCAATGTTTGATTCGGTTCGCACACAATTGACACTTTGGTACGCCGCCGTGCTGGCGCTGTCTCTGATTGCGTTTGCGGTGCTCGTCTATTACGCCGCGGCGAATATTTTCTACGCGCGTCAGGACGAGTTATTGCGCTCGACAGCCGAAACAGTGGCCAGCGCGTACGTGCAGGAATTGGAAGAAGAGCAGTCCGTGGCGAAGGCCAACGAGGTCGTGTTAGCCCAAATGGTCTTTCCGAATCGCTATGTCGAAGTGGCAGATGCCGATGGTCGAGTAGTCGCCTGGTCCAGTAATCTCACCGGTCATCAGTTTACGATTCCGTCTGAGACCCTCGGCGAAGCCCGGCAGCGGGGTGCCTTCGTAGTGTTGAATGGTTTGCGAGTTGCGGTGGTGCCTTTGTCGTCTGGAAAGCAGCTCGGCTTCGCTATTGTGGCCGAGCCGCTGAGCGTTGTTGATGAAGGTCTGCGTCGCTTGCGGCGCGATTTTTTCTTCGGCGTTCCTTTGATTCTGATCTTTGCTTCTCTGGGTGGATATTTTCTCGCGCGCAAGAGCCTCTTGCCCATCACTTTGATGAATCAACAAACCCAGCGAATCACGGCAGAGAATCTTTCGGCTCAGCTTGATGTGGCCAATCCGAGAGATGAAGTGGGGCAGCTGGCGGTGACCATCAATGCGTTGCTGGCGCGACTTGACGCCGCTTTCCAGGAGCAGAAACGGTTTATCGCGGACGCTTCTCATGAGCTGCGGACGCCGCTCGCCATACTGCGCGGCGAAACCGAAGTTGCGCTGCAACAGGAACGCGATACCACCGAATACAAGGAATCTTTGGCGTTAATCAAAGACGAGGCTGAGCGCCTGTCGCGGATTGTCGAGAATCTTTTCCTGCTGGCCCGCCAACCTGTCGATGCGCCGTCTTTGATCAAAGAGCCAGTGCGGCTGGATAGATTAATCGCCGACTGCGTCAGGGCCGCCCAGGTGTTGGCCACACTAAAGGGATTGCGGTTAACGATCGATGGTGAGTTGCGAGCGATAAGCGTAAATGGCGACGACGAGATGTTGAAGCGAATGCTGCTGAACCTACTCGACAACGCGGTGAAATACACACCAACGGGCGGCGATATCAGCGTCGGGCTGAGATCGCAAAACGGCGATGTCCGGATCGTCGTCACCGACACGGGCATAGGCATATCGGCCGCGGATCATGTGCGTATCTTCGATCGTTTTTATCGAGTAGATAAGGCGCGTTCACGCGGCCTGGGAGGCGCGGGGCTGGGTCTTTCCATCGCGCACTGGATCGTGGAAGGCCACGACGGATCACTTTCGGTTGAGAGTGCTCTCGGTCGCGGGAGTGTGTTTACCGTCGAGTTGCCGGTGTCGGATTCCTAAGGCTCCGGCAAAATTCCGATTTTAAGGATGATTAAACGTTATTGGTTATTGTGCGGCAACCGATCGCCGCGCCAGCGCGACGGTGGTCAATGAGACAAATGGTCCAGGCTGAATCAGTAAATGATCCTTTTGAGGCTGAGCTTATTACCCTCAATATCTGATAATGAAAGATAACTAACTTATGAGTCGGCTGTTTTTTTTGTTAACCATAGTTCTGGCTGGTTCATTGTCGAGTCTTTCTCAGTCTCCAGCCGGCCGTTCGTCGATTAACGGGATAGTTGCGGACCAGGCCGGCGCTGCCGTTGTTGGCGCGGGTGTTCAACTAAGTGGAACCAGCAACACTCCGCTATCAACCACGACAGATCAATCAGGCCGTTTTGAATTCAAGCGAGTCGCGCCCGGCAAGTATCAAGTTCATGTCACTTCACAGGGCTTCGAGCCAACCAACATTGACATCGTTGTCGGTGCACAGCCGCTCGCTCCGCTTCAGGTTATACTGGCCGTTGCCAGCGTGCGCCAGGAGACTACAGTGACGAGTGCGCCCGCGCAGATTAGCACCGAGGCCACTGACAATAAGGACGCGGTCGCGTTGACCGAGCAGTCATTAAGCAATCTGCCGGTCTTCGATCAGGATTATGTGGGCGCAATGTCGCGCTTTCTCGATCCTGCCAGCCTTGGGACCAGCGGAGTAACCCTGATTGTGAATGGAATGGAAGTTAACAACCTGGGCGTCTCACCATCAGCGATAAAGGAAATTAAGATCAATCAAGATCCTTACTCGGCCGAATTCGCGCGACCAGGTCGTGGCCGGATTGAAGTGACGACGAAGCCCGGCTCACCCGAGTACCATGGGACTTTTAACTTCATCTTTCGTGACGCGCACTTGAATGCCCGCGATCCGTTTGCTCTCGTCCGTCCGCCCGAGCAGCGGCGTATTTATGAAGGCATCTTCACTGGACCGATCAGGCATAGCAAGAAGACTTCGTTCCTGATTTCGGTAAGTCGCAAAGAGGAAGATCTGCAATCGATCGTCTTTGCTCAGGGATCAACTGGAAGTGTCAGGCTGAACATAGCCGCCCCCTCCCGGACTTTGCAGATTGCGGCCCAGATCAGCCACTCGCTCAGTGAGACAAACACTTTTTCGGTGCGCTATTCCTATTTGGGTGAAGGCGTCAATAATCAAAACGTGGGGGGCACCGTTCTGCCTGATGCCGGCGTCAACTCACATAACATGGAACAGGAAATTAATTACAGCCAGCAGACCGTGTTCTCACCTAAACTGGTTAATAACTTCCGGCTGCTGCTTGGTTACGAAAGACAGACCAACGTCAGCGTCACTAACGATCGAAAGATCGTTGTGCCTGACTCTTTCACCGGCGGCGGCGCTCAAGCCGACTATTTGCGCACTGAATACCATGCCCAGTTGATGGAGATGCTCTCTTATTCGACGGGCAAACATTTGATCAAAGCAGGCCTGAACATTCCCGATTTAAGCCGCCGTGGACTTGATAACAACCTCAATTCGCTGGGCACGTTCTACTTTTCGAGTGTCGGTGATTATCTTCAGCGCCGGCCGTACTCGTTCACACAGCAACAGGGGAACGGCCATGTTGTTTTTCTGGAAAAGCTGTTCGGGCTATTTCTTCAGGATGAGTATCATCCGCGCAAGAACCTGATGTTCTCGATCGGGGTGCGCTATGACTGGCAGAATTATTTTCACGACAATAACAATTTCGCGCCCCGGTTTTCTTTTGCGTACTCGCCAGGAAAATCTCAGAAAACCGTGTTCCGGGGTGGCGCCGGCGTCTTCTATGATCGATCCGGCGCCCGTCCAATCCAGGATATTCTGCTCTTTAATGGATCGAAGCTGCGGCAATACGTTCTAATCAATCCGGGATACCCCGACCCGCTCAATACGGGCGCATCGCTGACCGCCCAGCCTGTCAGCCTCACCCAACTACAGCAGAACGTAAACCTGCCTTATACGATCCAATATAGCGCCGGCATTGAACGCCAACTTCAGAAGACAACGAGTCTGGCCATCACCTATCTGGGCTCTCGCGGATTCGATCAATTCCGTTCGCGTGATATTAACGCGCCATTGCCGCCAGCTTACGCGGCGCGTCCGGATGCCACGATCGGCGTGCTGCGCGAGATCGAATCGGCGGGACGCCGAACCAGCGACTCTCTGGAGGTAACTCTTCGTGGCAACGTGACTCATCTCTTTAACGGCATGGCCCAATATCGGCTGGCTGCGTCTCATGACAATACGAGCGGCATTACTTACTTCTCGCCCAATGCGTTCGATCTTTCGGGCGAGTGGGCCCGTTCAGATTTTGATCGTCGTCATCGCTTTGAATTGCTGGGAACATTAAATCCGGGCAAGCTCTTGAATCTCGGCGTCTCGGTGTCACTTTACTCCGGGCTTCCGTATACGGCGACCACCGGCTTCGACGCATTTCATACGGGCACGGCGAATGCCCGGCCTGCCGGAGTACCGAGAAATAGTCTTAGCGGCCCGAACTATGCTGATGTGGACTTTCGCTGGTCGCGAGATTTCACTTTGATTAAAGGGAAGAAGAAAGAAGGTGGGCTTAGATCTACGCTTGCGGTTGATGCCTTCAATGTTTTCAACAAAGTGAATTATGCCGGCTTTGTGGGAAATCTTAGCTCGCCTTTCTTCGGCCGGGCGGTCGCCGCGCAACCACCGCGGAGATTGCAACTCTCGTTTCGACTAAAATTCTAGTGACTGACCGTTTAGTCTCTGAACGGATCGCAATCGTCTCTCGAGCAGTTCGCATTACTTTCCGCGCCGCTGGCGCCGTCCATTTTCATTACTCAGCGCCAGCCTTTATCTTCTTAGTACCCGCTGACTGCATTTTGCGCAGAGCCTCGATAAACTTCTCATCGCTGAATTTTGCGGCGCCGGCTTTGGTCAGATTAGCCAGCTCTTTGAACAGTTTCTCGTCCACCTCTTTAAAGTTAAAGCATGACTTTCCCTGCATGCGCTGCTTCAGTTCAGGGGACACGGATTTCAGCAGACCGGGGTTGGCGTAAACCGCCATCAGATAGAAGCTGACATAAGCTTTGCCCAGCCGCATGCCGCCAAAACATAGCGGCTTCTTGTTTTTCATAATGTACCGCGTGTCCAGCTGATAGTAAGTCTGGCTGTCGGAGGCTACGTCCATCTTCTTTGCGTACGGGCGCAGAATGGATTTCAGGCGGGCAAAGACTTTGTCGAGGTCATTTTTGTTTGGCATGATGAGGCCGATATTAGCAGAGTCAAATCGGGTCGACTAAATACTTTTCTGCGCAATAAGCCGATGCATTCGGGTCCTGAGAGCGCGGCGGGAGACGACGAAACTTGCGTTGAACCATTTACCATTTGCGCTTTTCGATTTAGGATTAACTGAGATGGACGCCAGTACGAGAAAAACTATTTCGCTTGTCTTTCGTGTCTTTAGTCTTATCTGGTTCGCCGCGCTCCTGGTATTCGAATCGCGCTACCTTATCAGCGTCTTCCGCCAGCAACGCGCCTTCCGCGACGCCCTGGGGACGATCTACGAAGAGCAAATCGAAGGCATCAACTTTATTATCCTGGTTGTTTACCTGATCCCCGGACTCTTTGGGTGGGCGATGCACAAGCGATTCAAGAAGGAGTATTAGGCCACGAGCGCGCGCCCGCACCGAAGGCATGCCATCTTCGCTCAATCTCCAGGAACGTTTTGGCGGCATCGACATTTATTTGTTCGATCAACTCTTGAAGGGAAGAATTGTCCCGGGGATGCGCGTGCTGGATGCCGGTTGTGGAACGGGAAGGAACCTTGTCTACCTGTTGCAGTGTGGCTTCGAAGTATTTGGCGTAGACGAATCGAGCGAGGCATTGGCTCAAACCCGGCGACTGGTGACTGAGTTAGCTCCGCATTTGCCTTTGGACAATTTTCGAGTAGAACCGGTTGAGCGGATGTCACGTGCAGATGCCAGCTTTGACGTAGTGCTAAGCAGCGCCGTGCTCCACTTCGCTCGCGATGAGGAGCAATGGCATTCGATGATCAGAGAGATGTGGCGCGTGCTGAAGCCTGGCGGAATTTTCTTTACGCGATTGGCGTCAAGTATCGGGATTGAAGACAAGATCACGCACATCGACGAGCGGCGTTATCATCTTCCCGATGGCAGTGAGCGCTTTCTGGTGGATGAAGAAATGTTGCTGCGCGTGAGCGCAATGCTGGGAGGCGAATTTATTGAGCCGATCAAAACTACGATTGTCCAGAACATGCGCTCGATGACCACATGGTGTTTGAGAAAGAACAGGCGCCAGGCTGGAGGCGGCGGATGAACAAATCTCTCAGCATGATCATCGGACTTGTCCTGGCACTGCTGAGCTTGTTCTTTATTTTCTATACGGCTCGGCTCCTTTACGTGACGCGCGGACTTACGGCGATTCGCCCCGGAGGCCAGGGCGCGTATGTGGGCGCGCTGGTTTTTCCATTGCTGGCTTTATCGTTTGGCTGGGGCGCGTGGAGACTTTTGCGATTGAAGAGATGATGAGATTGAGGGAGAACGAAATGCTTGAGAGACGAAATCCTGTGGCGAAGCTGCTGCTCGTTTTTGGCACACTGGGGTTGCTGACCTCGGTGTCGTGTTCGAGGAAACTATCTTCAAAAAGCAGCCAGACGACTCCTCCAGTGGAGCAACGATCAAAGAACGAGTCGACTCCGTCGCCTGGCAAATCGAGCAGTTCAGGTCCCGGTGAAGCATCCGGCAGTTACTCTGCGGGCGATGAAACGGTGACGCTGAAGTATGCCTACGCCGGCCGCGGCCAACGTTTCGGCGAAGACAGCATTATCGTTCTGCTTACTGATAATCCCATTCCGCCGGAGGCGTTGGCCGATGAGATCAAGTCGCAGACGATGTTACTCGATAAGAAGATCCGTGGTCTGGAATACGTGTTCTCGAAGGATGGGTACTGGGTCAGGTTTCATCCCGGCCAATACCAGGAAAGTAAATCCGGTACGTTGAAGGGCTATTCGGTGGAGAATGATGTGGTGAAAGGCACTGACGAAGATCCCGGCGATCTAACTAACGGGAAATATAAACGCTCAGTAAAGTTTGTGGCGGCGATTTCCAAATGAGGACAAACAAATAGGCCCTCTTCGATCTATTGGCCCATACACTCAGCGGCTAGAAATTTTCTCAACCCCACCCATGTACGGGCGCAGCGCTGCGGGAATTATCACCGAGCCATCCGCCTGCTGATAGTTTTCCAGGACCGCAATCCAGGTGCGTCCGACGGCCAGGCCAGAGCCGTTCAAGGTGTGCACAAATTCCGGCTTGGCCCCGCCGGCGCGGCGAAAGCGAATGTTGGCACGGCGCGCCTGAAACGTCTCGTAATTCGAGCAGGACGAAATCTCGCGGAAAGTATTCTGCGAAGGCAGCCAAACTTCGATGTCGTAGGTCTTCGCGTTGGCGAACCCAAGATCGCCGGTCGAAAGCGCGACGACCCGATAATGAATTCCGAGCCGCTGCAAAATCGTCTCCGCGTTGCGGGTCAACGCTTCGAGTTCATCGTACGAATTCTCTGGCAGGGAGTATTTCACCAGCTCAACCTTTTCGAACTGATGCTGCCGGATCACACCGCGAGTGTCCTTGCCGTAACTGCCGGCTTCAGAACGAAAGCAAGGCGTATAAGCGGCCCATTTCATCGGCAACTGCGACGCGTCGAGAATCTCTTCACGATAGTAATTCGTGACCGGAACTTCGGCCGTGGGGATGAGATAGAATCCGCGTTCGTCCTCCAGTTTGAAGAGATCCTCTTCGAACTTCGGCAGCTGGGCAGTGCCGAACAGCGAGTCGCGATTTACGATGAATGGCGGCAAGGTCTCCTGATAGCCATGTTCGCGCGTGTGCAGATCGAGCATGAAATCGATCAGCGCGCGGCTGAGGCGGGCGCCGCCGCCATTGAGAATCGCGAAGCGGGCTCCCGTTATCTTGGTGGCGCGCTCGAGATCGAGAATGCCGAGCGCGTTTCCCAGATCGACATGATCCTTCGGCTCGAAATCAAATTCAGGTTTGGCTCCCCAGCGGCGGACTTCGACGTTCGCGGATTCGTCCGGTCCGACAGGAACGCTTTCGTGCGGGATGTTGGGCAGCGATTCGAGCATTTTTCGTATGGTGCCCTCAGCCGCATTTAGATGTGCTTCGTCGAAATTAATGCTTGAATTTAGCTGGCTCACCTTCGTTCTCAGTTCCAGCGCACCGGCACTCTTCTGTTCCTTCATCAGTCGTCCAACTTCACGACTCAAAGTATTACGCTCAGCTTTTTTTTGCTCGGATTGCGCTATAAGCTCGCGACGCTCAGCATCGTTGCGTTCGAAATTATCGAGTATGTCTGTAGGGAAGCTGCGCGCCTCCAAAGCAGCACGCACCCTGTCGAGGTTGTCGCGGATGAATTTGAGATCGAGCATTTGGCTCCCTAAATTAGAGTTGTAATCAGGACCGGATTGGTTAAGAAGCTGGCCGATCGTGGTTCGTGATTGTACCTGAGTGAGCGGACGGATGCACATGACTCGTGTAGTGCTTAACAGAGATGGCAACTCACGGCTTGCATCTGCAAGGACGCCTTCGTTGAGTAATCAAAGGTTAAGAAGATTACACCGGTCGATTCGGGAAAGGAACGATTTTAGCCGTCTTCAGACGGTTTTCCCGAAGGGTTACTAGCGAGCCTGCACGCCTCAGATCAGAGAGAGGCCGTCGGCCTTTTTCAACCGTAACGCGGTTGCTACCTCCAGCCCAGGGTTGCGCTTCGGCTACCCTGGGAAGCGTGGGAAGGCGATTTTCAACCGCAACGCGGTTGCGTCAATTGCATGACATAGGGCTCGCGCAACCGCGTTGCGGTTGCAGAATCAATCGTATCCTTTCCCCAGGGTAGCCGAAGCGGCAACCCTGGGCTGGAGGAGACAACCGCTTCGCGGTTGGAGGCCAGGCACAAAGGCGGAGCGTCCTGAAAACTTGACTCATCTGCATCAAGTTTTGCCTTACAAGTAATCTAGACCATCCGTCTTACGGCTGGGTGCGCGTCGCGCATGTACTGGCAGCCCGTTTTAAGGGGCTTCAATGTCAACGTCAGGTGCTGAAGCGAAGGGGAGAAGGATGCTAAAGCGCCCTTTGAAATTTCGCCTCCGGCTTTGAACCAACCCTGAAAGGACTGGCCTAATAACCCTTCGGGAAAGCCGCGTGAACGCGGCTCACTTTTTCGGAGATTGATGAACTTTCTCAGCGCAGCTTCTATCTCCCTGGCGCAAGTCGTCGCCAATGCCCCGTTCATTTATCGGAACCGGGGAATCGCCAGAGCGTCTTTATCAGCTCTAAAGGCCATTCGATTCGGAATCTGCCTGGCGAGAAATGGAGTAGACTGACCACAACTGACCAGGGTCCTCGATTAAGACAAATCTACCTAATACAGTGCTGACGAACTATTAAACACCACTATGAAAACGATCATCTCCAAATTGCGAACCACGTGCTCCTTCGCCTTGACGATCGCCTCGATCGGTTTGCTGGGACTAATGCTTTCTGTCTCACACTTTAGATCTCAAGTTGTCTCTGCTCAGCAACTGGATTACGCGAAGGCTAAGGCAAAGGCCGAGCAGGAATACGCGGCCGGCTCGTACGCTCGGGCCTATGACATATATGCCAAGGTGAGCAAGACCGGATTGCCGGCAGCAGAGGCTCGTTGGATCGATTTTCGTCTGGCCGACACAGGATGGCGCGCACAAGCGGGAAGTCAAACATCCGACACCACAAAGTCTGAGCAGGCGATTAAGCAGCTCGATGAACTGATTCGGGTAAACGATAAGCAAGACGATCGGGATGTGATATGGGCGGAAGCTCACGAGTCGCTGGGCGATCTCTATTGGACGCGCCGAGGTGCGATGAACTGGGGCCTGGCCTGGCCGCATTATCAGCAAGCGCTTGACTGGTGGGCCGGGCAGCCTGAAATCGATCGGGCTCGTTCGCGCTATCTCAAAATCGTATTCAAAGCCGCGGAACCACCCCGAGCAGACGAGTACTACTTCTACACCTATTACGGTAATTACATTCCGCTCGACATTCTCGAAAACGCACTCAAGATCAGCGCGCAGGAAAACGACCAGGCGCATTTGCACTTTCTTATTGCGATGACGATGCGCGCTACCGGCGGTGATTGGGCAACGCGCGAACGCGTACCGGACGAATTTGAAGCCGCGCTCAAGAGCGGCAAAAAAACCGATTGGTACGATGATGCGCTTTTCTATTACGCCGAATGGATGACCACTAACGGCTCAATCAATCAAACGGCAGCTGGCCAGTGGCAACAGGAACCCGATTATGTTAAAGCGCTCGAACTCTATCGCCGGTTCGTCCGCGAATTCGTCAAGGGCGAGTCGCGCTATTACGACCAGGCCCTCGAGCGAATCAAGAACATCACCGACCCCAGCCTTAGCATTGGAGCGTCGAATATTTTTCTTCCTGATTCGGAACTTCAGTACGTCCTTAGTGCGCGCAACCTTCGAAGGGTTGATTTTGCTCTCTACCAGGTCGATCTCACACGCGACGTGCGATTCACAAAACTGGCAGGTGAAGACGAAGGTGAAGGCGAAAGCGACAACAATTGGGTTCAGAGAATCCAGGTGGCCGGGCGTCCGCCAATCAAAACGTGGTTTAAAGATCTGAAAAGTCGAGAGGATCACAAACCGGTCACCGAACAGTTGCGCATCGAAGGCAAGTTGCCGGTCGGCGCATATCTGCTTGAGGCCCGGAGCGGTTCGTCGTCATCGCGTGACGTCGTCATGATTACCGACGCGGCGATTGTCCTCAAGTCATCGGCAAAGCAGGCGCTAGTCTATTTTTGTAACGCGGTAACCGGGGCGCCGATCCCAAACGCCGCGGTGGCGCTGTGGGAAAGCTACTATGCAAATCAGAAGTGGCACTGGCGCAAACAACTGCAGACCACCAACAAAGACGGCCTGGCGCCCTTTGCCATGAAGGGAGCCGACAACTCGCACAGTCTTTTTGCCTCCGCGGTTAGTGGCGAACGGCAGGCTTTCTCGAACGGCTATGCCAATAGTTACGATCGCGCCGATCAAGCGTGGAAAATTTACGCCTTTACAGATCGTCCGGCTTACCGACCAAAAGAAACGGTGCAATGGAAATTTATTGCGCGCCGTTTCGCGGACGGCGTTTATTCGACGCCGGCCAATCAAGTCGTCGAATATCAGATCAACAATCCACAGGGCGCCAAGATCAGCGAAGGCAAGGCCACCCTCAACGCGTTTGGGGCAGCCTGGAGTTCTTTGGAGCTGTCTGATCAATTGCCGCTCGGCGAGTATCAGGTGCAGTTCTGGGACCAGGGTCGTGCCCACCAAATCGGCGACGCGAAGCTGTTTCGGCTGGAAGAATACAAACTGCCCGAATTCAAAGTGGCGGTGAAAACTCCCGAAGAAAACGGCCGCAAGAAGTCATTTCGTCTGGGCGAGAAAGTAGAGGCCAACATCCAGGCTGACTACTACTTCGGCGGACCCGTTAGTAACGCTTTGGTTGAAGTCGTTGTCTACCAGAACGCTTTCTATCACTACTGGTATCCGCGTCACGAGTACGCCTGGTACTACGATGATATTGAGCAGCAGGGCCGTTACTACTATGGCGGCCAGGGGCAAATCATCAAGCGCGAAACGATCAAGACTGACGCGACCGGCAAAGCGACAATTACTTTCGATACACCGCGTGAAAACTATAATCAGGACTTTCAGTATCACATCGAAGCTCGCGTTACCGATTCTTCTCGCCGCGAGATCATTGCCAGCGATACTGTGCGAGTCACGCGCCAGCGCTACTATGTCTATCCGCGGCCCGAGCGGAATATCTATCGGCCCAAAGACAAGGTCACGGTTGACATTAAGGCGCTCGACGCGAATGAGCAGCCAGTGGCCACCGAGGGGACCATCAAAGTCACGCGCGACTATTGGTACGAAGTCTGGCTCGATCCTGCGGGCCGCGAAGTGAAAGGCGAGGAGCTTCGCTTACTGCGCGAAAAATCTTTTCCGCCCCCTGTGGCAAAGGGTCAGAAGCCATGGCAACTCAAGTTTCGCGGCTATCAACACGACGACATTCTCACCCAAACTCTAAAGACTGACGCCGAAGGGTCGGCCCAGCTAAATTTCATTCCTGAGCGCGACGGCTATTATCGCGTCGCCTGGGAAAGCAGTCAGGGCAATGGCAAACGCGGACGTTTCCTGCCGCCGATCACTGCCGAAACAACCGTCATGGTGGCGACCAACGCCACGACCGAATTGGGATATCGTCCGGGCGGCGTTGAAATCATAGTCGACAAAGACACCTTCCGCTCCGGCCAGACAGCGCCGGTGATGATTTCCGTGCCGACTAACGATCGCTATGTCCTGTTCAGCGTTGAAGGTCAGGATCTGTACAGCTATCAGCTTATACACGTGACCGGCACCGCGAAACTCATCGAACTGCCGATCGAGGAAAAACATGTTCCGAATATCTTTCTCAACGCGGCGATGGTGAGCGAAGCGCAAATGTTCATCGATAACAAGCAGGTGATCATCCCGCCCGTGCAGCAGTTTCTTTCCATAGACGTTAAGGCCGACCGCGAACAATACCAGCCGCGGGAAGAAGGATCTCTTTCGATTACTGCTCGAGATGCAAACGGAAAGCCGGTGGCGGCAGAAATTGCTCTCGGACTGATCGACGAATCAGTGAAGTACATCCAGCAGGATTACGCTGGTGACCCACGCCAGTTCTATTACGGCGAGAAACGCGTGCACACGGTGCAAACGCAGAGCACGTTCAATCAAAAGTCATATGCGCGCCTGGTCGAAGGCACCGACAAGCGGTTTACTGACGAACTGATCACCGCACGACAGCGTTCGCAATCTGGAGTCGCCGGCAAAGACGATAACGCCGCTCTTAGAGGCGAAGAAGAGAGACCTTCGGGCACGCTCACCATTAATGGCCTGTCACGGGGCGACTCGGCCGGGGTGGCAAAGGCCGAGGCAATGGTGGTCACGGATTCCGTCATAGTCGCCCGGAATACTAAAGCGCCTGCGCCAGCCAAGGCGCCTCCACCACCAGGCCAGGAACCCGCGGTACAGGTCCGGAGCGATTTTCGCTCGACGATTTTCTGGCAGCCCGACGTTCGCACAGATGAGAACGGCAACGCGAGCGTGAAGGTCAAGTACCCCGATTCGTTGACGACCTGGTCGGCGACGGCCCGCGCGGTTACAGCCGTCAATCAGTTCGGCATTGGCGATACTTCAACGCGAACCAAACAACCGCTCATCGTCCGACTTGAAGCTCCACGTTTCTTTGTGGTCGGAGATCAGGTCACCGTTTCAGGTGTGATCAATAACAATACCGATCGGCCTATGCGTGTCGCGCCTGCGTTAGCCGCCGAAGGGCTTACCGTTTCCGGCTTCGTCGTCGACGGAAAGTCAGTGAAAGGCGAACAAGCGCCGATCGAAGTTAAAGCAAACAGCGAAGCCCGCGTCGATTGGCTCGTGAACGTCGCTCAGGCCGGCGACGCAAAACTGAAAGTCGAAGCGCGCGGTGAAAAATACGCCGACGCAATGGAGAAGACATACACAGTCTACGAGCATGGCATCGAAAAATTTGTTTCGCGTTCAGGGAAGATACGCGGCGATAGCGTTACAGTTAAGCTCGACATTCCCAAAGAACGGCGGGCTGACTCGACCACGCTTTCGGTCCAGGTTGCTCCCAGCATGGCCACTACCATGCTCGACGCGATGCCTTATCTCATCGACTATCCGTACGGTTGCACCGAACAGACGATGAGCCGTTTTCTGCCGGCGGCGATCACGGCCAAAACGCTGCGCGATCTCGGACTCAAACCCGAAACGGCGATGAATAAGATCTTCGGCGGGATCGAACAGTCAACCGCCGCGGCAACTCATCCGAAAGGCAAGCATGATTTGAGTGAGCTCGACGCGATCACTAAACAGAGTCTGGATCGTCTCTACAATTTCCAACACTCCGATGGCGGCTGGGGCTGGTGGAAAGAAGGCAACAGCGATCACTTCATGACGGCTTATGTCCTATGGGGCATGACGCTGGCCCGCCAAGGCGGCATCAACATCAAGTCTGAACCGCTGGCAAACGCGGCCGGTTATCTGGACAAGGAACTGGTTGAAGAAGAGACCAACTCTGACGTGCAGGCCTGGATGCTGTACGCGCTGGCTTCGTATCACGACGGTCAGCAGCCAGGCGCAGTTAGCCAGTTCCAGGCTAAGGCTTTCAACAACCTTTGGACTAATCGGGACAATCTCAACGCTTACACGCGCGCTCTGCTGGCGCTGGCCGCGCACGGCTTTGGTTATAACGATCAGGCCAAGACGCTGATTCAAAATCTTGAAAATGGCGTAAAGATTGATGCCACACCTGACATTTCAATCGTCCAGACGGGCGGGCAATCTTCCGATCCTTCAGTCATCGGCAACGCGCACTGGGGCGAAGATGGCATCTACTGGCGCTGGTCCGATGGCGGCATCGAGGCCACGTCCTTTGCCCTGCGCGCGCTGCTGGAGATCGATCCCGGCAACAAACTGATCGAACCAGTCACCAACTGGCTAATCAAGAACCGCCGCGGCTCCCAGTGGAACAACACCCGCGATACGGCGATTGTCGTGCTGACGCTGGACGAATATCTGCGCACCACCAGAGAAATCCAGCCGCAAATGGGTTACGAATTACTGGTGAATGGAAAATCGATCGCTACCAAACAAATTAACGCGGATGATGCGCTCAGCGCGCCCACACAGTTCGAAATTCCTCGTGAAGTCATTCGCGATGGCGCTAACGAGATCATGATTCGCCGTCAGCGCGGCTCAGGGCCGATCTATTTCTCGGCGCAGACAAAATTCTTCAGTCTGGAAGAACCGGTGACGCCGGCGGGCCACGAGATCTTCGTGCGGCGGCAGTATTTCAAACTCGTGAATCATCAGACGCTGCTGAAGGGCTACGTCTCAGAACGTGTTCCCTTGAATGATGGAGAAACGGTGAAGAGCGGCGAGCGGGTTGAGACAGTACTGACCATCGAAGCCAAGAACAACTATGACTATCTGCTGTTCGAAGATCTAAAACCGTCAGGGCTCGAGGCGGTAGCGCTGCGCAGTGGAGCGAATGTGTATGCTAAAGAGCTCAAGTCCGGCGCGCTGAAAAGCAGGAACTCGACGCTCATGAATTTTACTTCGGGCGCCAATTTCACGGGCCGCGAGCAGTGGGTTTATCAGGAACTGCGCGATCGCAAAGTCGCTCTCTTCATCGATCATCTTCCCGAAGGTGTCTGGCAAATTAGTTATGAAATGAGAGCTGAAAGTCCGGGCGCGTTCCATGCGTTGCCCGTGCTGGGCCATGCGATGTACGTTCCGGAAATCCGCACGAACGGCGCCGAAATCCGAATCAGAGTTTTGGAGTAAAAGGGCTCGCTGATCGATTCACAGTAGTAACGGAGCGCGGACATACTGTCCGCCTGAGCGCGCAGCGCGCACGCTCTGATCAAGCGGATTCTCATGCGGAAGGCTGAGCGGGCCTTGCCCGCTGGCGGACAAGATGTCCACGCTCCGACTCAGATGTCGCGCCCATCTAAGTTTTACTTCCACCGATCGGTCAGCGTTTGTCTCTATCCGTAGCACTATGATATGAGAGACAGCAACGATTATGCCGCAGAGAGTACGCAAAGCAGTCTTTCCCGCCGCCGGCCTCGGCACGCGCTTTCTGCCGGCGACTAAAGCCTCGCCAAAAGAAATGCTCTCGCTGGTCGACAAGCCGCTGATTCAATACGTCGTCGAGGAAGCCGTTGCCTCAGGGATTGAGTCAGTCATAATTGTGACGGGTCGCGGCAAGAGCGCTATCGAAGATCACTTCGATGTTTCCTTTGAACTGGAAGCTGTGCTGAAAGAGCGCGGCAAGGACGCGGACCTGCAGCTGGTGCGCGAGATCACTGACATGGCGCGCGTCAGCTATGTCCGCCAGAGCGAGGCCCTCGGTCTGGGTCACGCCATTTTGCAGGCTCGCGACCTGGTCGGTGAAGAGCCCTTTGCCGTAATGCTGAGCGACGACATCATCGACTCCGAGACCCCGGCCCTACGGCAGTTGCTAGATGTCTACGAAAGATACGACGCGCCGGTGTTGGCAACCATGCGGGTTGAGGGCGAGGCGATTTCACGTTTCGGAGTCCTCGATGTCGACGAGGTTGAAGACGGTGTCTATCGAATAAAGGACATGGTTGAGAAGCCGCCATTGGCAAAGGCGCCTTCGAACCTGGCGATTATTGGCCGCTATATCCTGACGCCGGAAATCTTTGAAGAGATTTCCAAAACGACGCCGGGCGCAATCGGCGAAATTCAGATTACCGATGCGATGCGCGCCCTCTTGCGGAAGCGCGATTTTTACGCGGTTCAATTTGAAGGAACCCGTTACGATGCGGGTGACAAACTTGGCTTTTTGATTGCCACCGTAGAGTTAGCTCTAAAGCACCAGGATCTGGCGTCTGAGTTTCGACAGTATCTGGAATCATTAAGCCGAATTGAGTCGGACTTTAAGAATGGCTGAACAAAAACAATTTACTGGTCGCAGTGCAATCGTCACCGGTGCGACGCGCGGGATTGGCCGCGCCATTGCGCTGGAACTCGCGCGGCGCGGGGCCGACGTCGCCTTCAACTATGCGCAAAGTGCGGCGGCTGCCGAAACCCTGAAAACAGAAATCGAAGCGCTGGGCGTGCGGGCGATGACATCGCAGGGAGATGTTGCCGACACTCAGGCCGCGGCAGAGATGGTAAAGCAGGTCAAAGACTCGCTTGGACGCATCGATTTTCTGGTGAACAACGCCGGCATTGTGCGGGACACGCTGATTCTGCGAATGAAGGAAGATGATTGGGACGCAGTCATCGACACAAATTTGAAGGGGGCATGGAACTTCGCCAAGGCTGCGCTACGTGTGATGTTGCGGCAGGATGGGGGCGGGTCGATTCTAAATATTACCTCGATCAGCGGAGTCATCGGCATGGCTGGCCAGTCGAACTACTCGGCTTCAAAGGCCGGCATGATTGGTTTGACCAAGGCGCTTGCGCGCGAAGTGGCGAGCCGCCAGGTTACCGTAAACGCCCTGGCGCTGGGTATGGTGGCGACCGATATGTCCGGGTCTCTGGACGAAAATTACCGGGTGAAGATACTGGAGCAAATTCCGCTAGGCAGGTTCGCCGAGAGTGACGAAGTCGCGCGGATCGCTTGTTTTCTGCTTTCTGAGGACGCTCGCTATATCACGGGCCAGGTGATTCAGGTTGACGGCGGGTTGGCGATGTGAGGCATTTTCGATTGCCAATTTTCAATTGCCGATTTCTGACATCCCGGCGCTATAGCCCTGGATCGCGTTATTGCAATTGCTATGGACCAGGTCAGTACCGGAAGTGGTAGAGACCGGCTCGTTGCGCCGCTAATGTAAGGTATCGCGTGAGTGAAAACCCGGTCGCTATCGCGCCCGATACTGATTCCATCCTGCCTATGCACCGCACAATTACTCAGAACCCAAGGCCAACTCAGCGCCGCAAGGCAAATTAAGACAATACACTCCGGCCGCGCGGATCAAATTGGCAATTGGGAAATTGACAATCGGAAATGTGAAAGAAAATCGCCCCGCCAATTCTTGCGAAGGGGCGGGGCGAAAACATCAGGGTAGGTTCGGGTCTATCAGGGTGGCTAGGCACAGACTTGAGAATCGTCGCATATGGCCGATCCTGTACTTCAAAGGGGTGCTTTCTGTTTCGGCGGTATAAAGTCCGCGGCCGAAGATAATAAAAGCTGCCGCGCTGCTTCTAACTACTTTGATCCTTTATTTTGAAAGCCTCGCCCTGTCTAACACCGCATTTCAAACAACTGAAGATTGGTTGCAAGGCCGAATCTATACCCGTCCGGGCAGTTCGTCAAGCTAAAATTGACGAATTTGTAACAGGTCTGTGACAGGTAGAGGTCTGCCATGACCAGGGATCCGGCGTAGATTCAAGGCGTGCGCATCTCCGACAGCCTATACGCCTGACGCCTCACTGCCTCTGATACGTTGCGATTGAGAGAGATCGCCTTTAGATCCTTTGTCCGAATGCGGGAAAGAATATGAACGGCGGTGGCCATTGGTGTGCGAGGGTTCCGGGCCAGGTTATGAATAATAGGATACGAACGGGCCCACGCTCGATTCATGCCTATCAGGCGAAGAACCTCTTCTGCGACCGTGCGCATAGTCGCGATATTTTCAACCTCCTGATCACTCAGCCGTGGGTTATGTATCACCCCAGTGGCGACGATCTTGTTCGAGTCACGAATAAGGATTCCGCGGGCCTCCCGGTCGCCCTTTGTCGCCAGCTTGACTCGATCTTTTACTGACATAAACATGATTCGTCGAATTAGCGAGATACGTTCGGGGGAGGCATTGCCTTCGAGTTGCTCCGCCTTAATTACGGCCTGAGCATTGGCCGCGATTTGCTCAGACGTCTCGACCATCATTTCTTCAATGAACTCGCGCGCCAGCCAGGAATCATCGATGTCGGCATCTGAAACTTCGATGTGCTGGGCAATCACCCATGCATCGTCGATCGACAGGGCGCCGGACCCGCTGGCCAACTCAGCGGATTCAAAGAATTCCGCCGCCGCGCTGTTTCCCCGAGCGCGCAACTCCTGGGCGATTTGCCGCGCGCCCCTCTCTTTCTCGAAAAACTCTCGTCGCGTTTCCCTGGCGCGGCGTTCGGCTTCAGCTGTGCGCGCCGGATTCAGCAGAATTGCGTCGATAATTCCCGGCGCCCTAATCAAACGTTGTTGATTCAAGGTAATGAATTCAAGCAAGGATGCGTCCGCGGTGATGCGAGCGAGCAAAGCGATCGCCTCGTCCGGTGTGTTGAGGTTGCCGGCCACTGCTTCGTGCAAATCGCGTCCACCGCCGGAAAGGGAGGCCATGTATCCGAGGACCGAGGGCGCAACGTCATCTGTCCTCGCTATGCTCAAGAGGTCCTGAGGTTGCTGTTCGGCCAGCGTGGATTGCGCCGCGCCAGCTACGTTCGGGTCATTGTCGGCGCCGAGATGAACCAGAGCCTCAAGCAGATCAGCCTGTGGTAACGGCAACAAGCCGCGCGCGGCCGCCAGACGAGCGGCCGGCGGTGCATTGCCCGAGATAATTGATTTGACGACGGGATTGCTGGATTTGACTTCAGTAGTCACGGAAAGAGTTTAACCTAAATGAGCAGCCGAGAGGAGACTGCAATTGTTGATAAGAAGAAAGTCGCAGGAGCGTTTCAGATCCAGGCGAAGCTTCGCTAATCCCTCGAGCCAGGCGGCGTACTAGAATATTGTTCTGGGAATGTAGGGCTGCTTCGAACGGCCTTTTTCAAACTCATAAACGAAGGTCATAAACTCCGAGGCCGGCTCGCCATTTCTCAGGGCCGTCTCGAATTTGATTTGCCGCGCCGCCTTCATTGCGGATTCAGTCAAGCCGTGGCCCAGGGACTTGATTGGAAAGACATTCTTAACGGTGCCATCGGAGGCCAAAACTACACGTAGTCTGACGTCGCCATGCGTTTTTGCGGCGCGTGCTTCATCCGTGTATTCGGCCATCGGAGTCTCAAGGATTCGCGCCGATGTTTGCACCTCACCCGAACCGAAGACACGCCGCTCTTCAGGGCTGCTGATCGGCTGTGAATACAGACGCAGAGTCTCGAGTCGTTCCTGCCACATTTCTCGATTGGGAGGATTCAGCGCCAGAATTTCTTCCACCGTCGCGGCCGCCCGCACAAAACTCTGCGCAAGATCGTCCTGCCATTCGCGAATTAGACGACGATAATCGACAGGCAAGCGGCCGATCGGACTTGGCGGTGAGGCAAAAAGCTTTTGGGTTTCCCGGTATTGAGATTCGAGTTTGGTTTCGAGTTCCCTGTGCGATCTCTGAATGCTGGCGGCAAGGAGGCGTGAATAGCGAACCGATGACAGACCGGCCGTTGACGGAACCAGGAGGAGCAGCGCTGTGAGAACCACCTTGGCGCGCATTTCTTGTATCGCCCTCGAAAAAATCAGATTAAATTAAGAGTCACATCGTTGTGCCGTGACACTTCTTATACTTCTTTCCTGATCCGCAAGGACAGGGATCGTTGCGGCCTACCTTGGGCTCGCTGCGGACGACGGTCTTCACTTTGCCGGCTTCTTCCCCGGCGGGGGCCGCGCCCTGATTGGGGCCGGTGAAATTCATCGACCTCGGGCGCGCGGCCCGACGCCTTTGTAGTTCGTCGGGCTGTTGTTCAGCGACGACTTGCAGGTTAAAGAGCGATCGGATCGTGAAGGTATCGATGCGGTCCAGCATGGCCTGGAACATATCGAAGCTTTCTTTCTTATATTCGACCAGCGGATCCTTCTGGCCATAGCCCACCAAACCAATGCCCTGCTTTAAGTGATCGAGCGCCAGGAGGTGATCTTTCCATTGCGCGTCGATGATGTTGAGCATGATGATGCGCTCGTAGGTGCGCATCGCTTCGTCGCCAATCTGTTTTTCCTTGTCGGCGTACTTGGCCTTGAGCTTCTCCCAAATTTGATCCTCGATCTCTTCTGGGTTGGCATGTCTGAAGTCGATGTCTTCGGCGTCCGCAGCCAGGCCATAGATCGATTGGATCTTGACCTTATAGTTCTCGATGTCCCAGGCATCCTCAGAAACATTTGGATCCAGATATTGCCTGGTGGTGTCCGCGAGCAAGTCACGGGCGACGCCCGTTTCACCCACCAGGTATTCTCGCTGATCCGGTTCTTCCATCAATTGGCGGCGCAGACCATAGATGGTCTCGCGCTGCTTGTTCATGACGTCGTCGTATTCCAGCAGGTGCTTGCGAGTTTCAAAGTTGCGGCCTTCGACTGATTTCTGCGCGGCGGCGATGCGCTTGGAAACCATCTTGGATTCGATCGCCACGCCTTTTTCCATGCCGAGCCGCTGCATCAGCGCCTTGACCTTGTCGCCGGCAAAGATGCGCATCAGATCGTCTTCGAGCGAAAGAAAGAAACGAGATGATCCTGGATCGCCCTGGCGGCCTGAGCGCCCACGAAGCTGATTGTCGATGCGCCGCGATTCATGGCGTTCAGTCCCCAGGATATGCAGGCCGCCGCGCTCAACTACTTCCTTGTGTTCTGATTCGACGATGCGCTTGGCCTTGGCGAATGCTTCCTTCCATTGATCTTCGGTCGCCTCGTCCGGATCGATTTCTTCATCTTTGAGAAATTCGCGCGCCATGAAATCAGGATTGCCGCCGAGCAGAATGTCCGTCCCGCGGCCGGCCATGTTTGTGGCGATCGTAATGGCGCCTTTGCGTCCAGCTTGCGCGACGATTTCGGCCTCACGTTCGTGATACTTCGCGTTCAAAACGTTGTGCGGGACGCCCACTCGCTGCAAACGCCGCGCGATCAACTCTGAGTTTTCCACCGAGACCGTGCCCACCAGCACCGGTTGGCCATGCTCGTATCGCACCTGAATCTCTTCCACGACCGCGTCCCACTTCTCCGGCAGCGTCCGATAGATCATGTCCGGATTATCTTTGCGCACCATCGGCATGTGCGTCGGGATGACGATCACTTCGAGCTTGTAAGTCGAGTGAAACTCGCCGGCTTCGGTCTCAGCGGTTCCGGTCATGCCCGAGAGCTTTTCGTAGAGCCGGAAATAATTCTGCAGAGTGATCGTGGCCAGCGTCTGGTTCTCGCGCTCGATCTTTACCTCTTCCTTCGCTTCGACGGCCTGGTGCAAGCCATCCGACCAACGCCGGCCTTTCATCAAGCGGCCGGTGAAGTCATCGACGATGATCACTTCGCCGTTCTGCACCACATACTGATGATCGAGCCGGTAGAGCGTGTGCGCCTTCAGGGCCTGCTCGACGCAGTGCAGCAATTCCATATTTCCCGGATCGTAAAGATTGCCGACGCCGAGCAGCCGTTCCGCTTTGTCCACCCCTTCTTCGGTCAGCACGGCCGAATGGTTTTTCTCGTCGACGATGTAATCGCCGGTCTTCTTGCCTTCTTCTAATTCTTCACCGCGCTGCAGCTGCGGAATGATCGCGTTGGCCTGATAGTACTTGTCGGTTGATTCTTCCGAAGGTCCGGAGATGATTAAAGGTGTGCGCGCTTCGTCAATCAGGATCGAATCAACTTCGTCGACGATCGCATGATAGTGACCGTGCTGCACACAGGTGCCGAGGTCGAACTTCATGTTGTCGCGCAGATAGTCAAAGCCGAACTCGTTGTTGGTGCCATAGGTAATGTCGGCGTTGTAAGCGGCCTGCCGCTCAAAGTCATCCATGTCGTTCTGAATACAGCCGACCGTCAAACCGAGGAAGCGATAGATCTGGCCCATCCATTCGGCGTCGCGAGCGGCGAGATAATCGTTCACGGTTATGACGTGTACGCCGCGGCCAGTTAGCGCGTTGAGATAAGCCGGCAAAGTTGCGACCAGGGTTTTGCCTTCGCCGGTGCGCATCTCGGAAATTCTCCCCTGGTGCAGGACGATGCCGCCGATCATCTGCACATCAAAGTGCCGCATGCCGGTAGTGCGCTTGCTGGCTTCACGGACCAGGGCAAAGGCCTCCGGCAGGATTTCATTCAGCGCATCCTGCTCGCGACGTTTGCGATCGTCCTTGTTGGCCGAGTCCTTGACAGCGTCGGCAACCCGCTCTTTGAAACCTTCGGTGCGCGCCCGCAGTTCGTCATCGGAAAGCCCCTGGATCTCGGGTTCCCACTCGTTAATTTGCCCAATAATCGGACGAATGCTCTTCAGAAACCGCTCGTTACTGCTCCCAAAAACTTTGGTTAGGACTTTATCGAAACTCATAATGGTTCTTACTACTCTTAAAGGCCGTCGGATGCTCCAGTTTTACCACGCAATGCAAGTTGAGATTGTACGAGAGCGGGAAGTGGGCAATCAAGCGGGGGACAGATGATTAGGTCGGGATCCAGTTATGAAGCGATAGGCAATTCGGTTGTCGGCGCAGCGGACGAATTCTAATAGCCAACGATTCATCGGTGGGATCAGTCGTTTTTTATGAAGAAGAGTCCGCGCAGCGGTCGAGCGGTACAGAACCGGGAGCGGTGGCGACCGGGATCAGGACGCAACCGTCTCGAACGGGATCTGATTTTGAGTAGCCGCGCGAAGTGATTCTTGAGTCCTTGTCCCGCTCCCTACCGGTCGCGGTTCTGTATCAGCCGCCCACTTCACGGGCTCAGCGGCTTTTGTCTGACGCAGACCCAGCGATAAAATGGCTGGGCTATTTTCATTCGTCCGCTGCGCGGACTTAATACCGGCTTGACAAAGATCGTGCTGCCAGTTAGTTTTCAGGTTCTTTCGAAGTTCTTTGCAATTCCGAAGTAGAGGCGCGGCCTTCAAAAGTAGGCGAGTCGAAGAACGTGAAGGGTTCGATGACGGCTCGGTGAAAGGGAAAGGTCGCCGAAACTCGTGCGGGCGTCTTCAGGCTGGGACGAGTTGGTTGCTGTGGCTAAATCCGCAGGACTGTCACTGAGGTGTTTCAGAAGCCCGACCGTGAGGAAGGGCTGGTTAACGAGTTAACGAGCCCTTGCTGACGCGCGGGCTTCTGACACCGCTCGGTGGAGAGCTACGACACGCGCGCCGAATGTTTTACGGCGCTAAAGTTTCTCGAGTTCGAGGGGCCAGTCGTATGCTTTGCGATTGGCCCTTTTTTGTTTTCTCAGCAAAGCTGTTGGAGGCATGACTGAGGTCAGTACCGAGAGCGGTAGCGACCGGGTCCCGATCAATGGCGGCTGTATGCGATTAACCCGGTCGCTACCGCTCGCGGTACCGACCCATGAATGTCGTTGACGGCGCTGGCCCATAGAAAAAGCCAACTGATTCCCATGAATCCAACCATCATGAAATTTGGCGGCACGTCCGTCGAAGACGCGACTGCGTTTCGCAATGTCGCGGCGATCGTGAAAGCGGGCGTTGCGTCGCGACCGGTGGTTGTCGTCTCGGCCATAGGCGGATTCACCAACGCGTTGCTCGCCAGCGTTCAGAAAGCCATCGGAGGCGACGCGCGCGCCGCCACCAGATCGCTGGACCATGATCTGCGGCGGCATATCTCGATTGCCCGTGAACTGCTCAAAGCGGAGTCATGCGCCGCATTTGAATTGATAGTCGCGGTCGCCCGGCGTGAAATTCGCCAACTCCACAAGATTATTGCCGTGCATCCGGTAACGCACCCGCCGCTCCAGGATGAAATAGTCGCGTATGGCGAACAACTTTGTGCGCAACTGCTCGCCGCCGTGTTGCGCGAAAACCACCTGGCGTCGCGCTACATTGACGCGCGTCGTTGTCTTAGGACAGATGACAATTATGGGAACGCGACGCCGCTGCCTGAGACGGCATCGACCGCCCGAGCCGAACTGCTGCCGCTGTTGAAGTCTTCGCGAATTCCTGTGCTGGGAGGATTCATCGGCAGCACCGGCAATGGAGTTACCACCACGTTGGGCCGCGGTGGCTCGGATTATTCGGCGGCGATTATTGGCGCCGCGGTTGAGGCGCGTGAGATTCAGATTTGGACCGATGTCAGCGGGGTGCTGACGGCCGATCCGCGCATCGTGAACAAAGCACGGACGATTCCGGTTTTGTCATATCAAGAAGCCGCTGAGCTCGCTTATTTTGGCGCCAAGGTCTTGCATCCCAAGACAATTCAGCCGGCGATCGATCGGCGAATCCCGGTGCGCGTTTGTAACTCGCGCGCGGCCGCTGGAGCCAGCACGCTGATCGTCGCTGAGTCCGAAGCCGCGCCGCAAACTGTCAAAGCCATCGCGCACAAGAACGGGATTACCACGGTGCAGGTGAGTTCGGCGCGCATGCTCGGCGCTTACGGTTTTCTGCGCGCGCTGTTTGAAATTTTCGATCGCCATCAGACCGCTGTCGACGTGGTCACGACTTCTGAGGTAAGTGTCTCGCTTTCGATTGACAACGCCAGCTCGCTGCCTGAATTGGTTCCTGAACTGGAACAGTTGGGCGCGGTTGAGGTCGAAGGGCATCGCACGATTATCTCGATCGTCGGCGAAGGGTTGCGCAATACGCCGGGAATTGCCGCGCGCGTTTTTTCCGAGATTAGCGACATCAACGTGGCGATGATTTCTGTCGGAGCGTCGAGTGTGAATCTAACATTCATGGTGGAAGAATCACGCGCGATTGAAACCATCAAGCGTCTGCACTATGTCTGCTTTGAGGATGTATCCGCCAACAGCTCGGTTAAGATCGATATAAAGGAGGGGGCCATAGCATGACACTGAGCCCTCCCTTACCGCCTCACCCCAGCCGGGATGCCCGGCTGGGGATCCGGAGTCGGGCCACTGTACCACTTAATCTTTCGCCGAGGGGGTTGTGCCTTGACTGAGCCGATCGATGTTTTCAAGCTCACTCGTGAGCTGATTGATATTCCGTCGGTGACCGGTGAAGAGTTTCATGTCGGCACGTCGCTCGCCGAATTGCTTAACCGGCGTGGCTATCAGGTTGATCTGCAGGAAATCGAGAAGGATCGCGCCAACGTGATCGCGACGACGGGTAAGCAGCCTAAGGTGGTGTTGTCGACCCACATGGACACCGTGCCGCCCTATATCGCCGCGAGTGAAGACGACGAATTCATCTACGGTCGCGGCGCTTGTGATGCGAAAGGAATCATCGCAGCGCAGATTGCCGCGGCAGAGAAGCTTCGTGCGGAAGGCGTAAATGAAATTGGCCTGATCTTTACTGTCGATGAAGAAGCAACCAGCGCCGGCGCCAAAGCTTTGAACGAACATCCGTTGGCTGCTTCGTGTCTTTACCTGATCAATGGTGAGCCGACAGACAATCGACTGGCTATTGGGACCAAAGGTTCTTTGCAAGTTACGATCAAGGCTGGCGGGCGTGCGGCCCACTCGGCCTATCCTGAGCAGGGTGATTCGGCAATCGTGAAGTTGCTAAACGTCCTGGATGACGTGCGCAAGATCGAGTGGCCTGCCGACTCACAATTTGGCGAAACGACCTGCAACATCGGAGTGATTTCGGGTGGTACGCGGGCGAATGTGGTTCCCGAAGCGGCACAGACGACCTTGCAAATTCGTCTGGCGGTGGGCGCCGAGACGGCGAAACAATTGCTTGAGCGCGCGGTAGACGAGCGGGCTAGTTTGGAATACAAATCTGTGCACGATCCAATTCGATTGCACGAGCTTGAGGGGGTTGAATCAACCATTGTGCGTTTCACGACGGACATACCGTACTTATGGAACTGGGGCACGCCTCTGCTGATCGGGCCGGGTTCGATTCTGGATGCGCATACTGAACATGAGCGCGTGGCGAAGAGTGAGCTTCTGAAGGCCGTTGAGATTTATCGTGAGCTGGTTCAGAGGTTGTTGAATGCTTAGGAGGCGCGAGCGGTCAAGCGAAGCGGAGAAGGAAGGTGCGCACCGGTTCAATTTGAAGGTATTATTCTGCTTAATGCTGGGAACGCGGACGTTTCGTCCGCAGGGCGCCGAAAGCGCGAAAGCCGTCTCGATCTCTCGAGACAACCGTACCGATTAATTCGTTCGCGCTTCGCGCTCAGTGCGGACGAGCCGTCCGCGTTCGCAGCACAAAGGTCAGCCTGATTTGAGATTGAACCAGTACGGAGACGCAAAAAGGATAAGTATGAAGGGACTACGATCCCCGGGTTCCGCTGCGCTCCACCCAGGGCTACGATCTGTCATCCGCTTCGCGGATTCATTGAACAGTGCAGACTGGGATTTGCCAGGAGCAGGAATTCAATTTTGAAACTCGCCCTGATCGGATACGGCGCCATGGGCCAACTCGTCGCAAAGCTCGCGAACGAGCAAGGCCAGGAACTCGCGGTCACGTTCGCGTCACGCGACGGGGAGCGAGGCATAGATGACCTTGCGAACTCCCTGCGCGGCTGTGACGTGGCGATCGACTTCTCGGCTGCCTCTGCAGTGCGCCGCAATGTAGAGGCCTGTGCCCGTGCCGGTGTGCCGCTGGTTGAAGGGACAACCGCTTGGAACGACGATTTGGATGACGTAAAGAAGATCGTGGCCGAGCACGACGGCGCGCTAATCTACGGCGCGAACTTTTCCGTAGGCGTTCAGGTCTACTATCGGATCGCAGCTCGCGCCGCTGAATTATTTCGCGGACTCGAATCGTATGACGCTTTTATCGAAGAAGCTCATCACAAGCGAAAGCGTGACGCGCCGTCGGGCACTGCAGTTCACCTTCGCAGACTCGTAGCCAAAGCTCTTGGTCGCGACGTTCCGGTAACGTCAACGCGTGCGGGTTACATCCCTGGAACGCATCGCCTTGGATTTGATTCGGTGGCGGATCAAATCATGCTGACGCACACGGCCCGCTCGCGCGAAGGATTTGCAGCCGGCGCGCTGGTCGCGGCGCGCTGGATTGTTGGCCGCAAAGGGGTCTATGAATTCTCGGAAGTATTTGACGAGATAATTACAAAGCCAGGTCCGTAGAGCGGAATGTTTATAGCACCTTGTGGCATGGCTTTGCTTCAGCTCCTTTAGGAGCGGAAGACATATTTCGCTCCTCTGGAGCTCAGATCAAATATTGATGGATGGTCTATAAATATTGCGCTCCTGACGGAGCTTAGGATTCGGATCCTTACAATCTGAGAAAGAAGGAGCCAGAACCATGACGATGAACCTTGACTGGATGCGTGGATGCGCAACCGCGCTGGTAACCCCGTTCAAATCGGACGGCGCAATTGACGAAGATCGCCTGCGCGCGCTGGTCGACCGGCAAATTACCGGCGGCGTAAAGCTTCTGGTGCCCTGCGGCACCACCGGCGAGAGTGCAACCATGACTGAAGCAGAAGACCAACGTGTGATCTCAATTGCTGTCGAGGTTGCGCGCGGCCGTGCTCGGGTGATAGCCGGTACCGGCAGTAATTCGACTGCGGCGGCGATTGAATATTCACAACGCGCGCGCGATTTGGGCGCGGACGCAATGCTGCAGGTTGCTCCCTGGTACAACAAGCCAACGCAGGAAGGTCTGTACGCGCACTTCCGCGCCATCGCCGAAGCGATACCCGAAACGCCGATCATGCTTTACAACGTTCCTGGTCGAACCTCGTCGAATATAGACGCCCAAACAGTCCTGCGTCTGGCTACGGATTGCGAAAACATCGTCGCGATCAAGGAAGCGTCAGGAAACCTGACGCAGATTATGGAAATTTTGCGCGAGCGTCCAGCGAACTTCCGCGTGCTGTCGGGTGATGACGCGGTGACTCTGCCTTTGATCGCGCTCGGCGCCGAGGGAATCGTCTCCGTGGCGTCAAACGAAATTCCTGACTTGATGTCGCGCATGACTGAGCTGGCTCTCGACGGAAACTGGCCAGAGGCGCGAGCGCTGCATTATCGTCTGTTGCCGCTAATGGAAATCAATTTCATCGAATCAAGCCCGGGGCCGGTAAAGGCAGCCATGGCGATGATGGGATTGTTGGCAGAGAACTTCCGCTTGCCGCTGGTGCCGATTCAGGAAAAGAGCCGCGCCCTGATCCGCGAAGTGTTAACGGAACTCGGCCTCCTGAAGAGTGCGCATGCGGCATGAGGTCAGAACCGCCTGCGGTAGCGGGCGGTTGGACCTCGATATTGATCGACCTTGATGAATTGAGATCAACCGTCCGCTACCGCAGACGGTTCTGACTTTATGTCTTTACGTGAAGAGATCGAACGACTCGCGACACGCGCATCTGGCGAATACTCGCAGGCAGACTTTGCGGTCTTCGATGCATTCAAAGAATCGCTCAATCGCGGTGAGATTCGCGCCGCAGAGCGCAACTCAGACGGCCGTTGGCAAACAAATGCCTGGGTCAAGCGCGGTATCCTGCTGGGCTTTCGCATGGGCTCAATTGTGGAAATGACGCAGCCCGGAGCCAGCCTGCAATTTCTCGACAAGAGCACTTATCCCATCAGAAAGTTTTCGACCGACGACCGCGTACGTATCGTTCCGGGCGGATCGAGTATTCGCGACGGCGCGTACATTGCGCCCGGCGTGGTTTGCATGCCGCCGATGTTTGTCAACGCCGGAGCCTACGTGGACGAGGGGACAATGATCGATAGCCACGCCCTGGTTGGCTCATGCGCGCAGATTGGGAAGCGCGTGCATCTCTCTGCCGCGGCGCAGATTGGCGGCGTGCTAGAACCAGCGGGAGCGATGCCCGTGATTATCGAAGACGACGTGATCGTGGGCGGCAACTGCGGCATCTATGAAGGCGCGATCGTGCGCGAGCGCGCCGTGCTGGCTTCCGGCGTCATCATCACCGGCTCGACTCCGGTCTTCGATCTGGTGCACGAACAGGTCTATCGGCGAGGTGGCGACGCGCCGCTCGAGATTCCCGCGGGCGCAGTTGTAGTGCCCGGCGCGCGCGCAGTCCAAAGCGAAAAAGGACGCGAGTGGGGTCTGTCGCTTTATGCGCCCGTGATCGTGAAGTATCGGGATGAGAAGACGGACACGGCGACGCAATTGGAGGACTTGCTGCGTTGATCTGCAAATCGCAAATGCCTGAGCAAGCCAGAAAAGCGATCCACGAATTCACACTAAGCAACTCGAACCAAGGCCCGTCTTTTGTGTCTTTTCGTGTGAGTTCGTGGATCGTGTTGCTGCCGTAATCATCGGCTAGTCGCTTTAAGATCATAAGGACCACTTTCGTTGAAACCATTCCAACCAGCCGCGTTTCTCCGCGGAATCGAAAAAAGCATGATCCGGAAGATCTCGGATCGGGCCAAGCCGGACAGCATCAGTCTCGGTCTGGGCGAACCTGATCTGCCGACGCCGGAGGTGATTCGGCGCGAAGCCGTGCGTGTCATTCAGGAAGAACAGAGTGGGTACACTTTGCAGGCGGGCATACCTCCACTGCGTGAACGAATCGCCTCGGACTATCCGCATATGAATCTATCAACGGATCAAGTGGTCGTCACCGCGGGATCGCAGGAAGCTCTCTATCTCATCTTAATGACCTTGATCGAGCCCGGTGATGAAGTGCTGATGCCTAATCCCGGATTCATTGCTTATCCGATGATTGCGCGGATGGCCGGCGGCCGGGCCGTGACCTACGCGTTGCCGGCAAAGGATGATTTCAGTTTTGACCTTGATGATTTCAAACACCAACTGTCCCCGCGAACAAAGGTAGTGATTTGCATTAGCCCGTCTAACCCGACCGGACGGGCGTTGACGAAAGACGATCTGCGCGCAATGGCGGAGGCCGTTGCGGCCAGCGGCTCGGATGCTTTCATTATCAGCGATGAGATTTATCGCGAGCTCTACTACACGCCGGAACGTCCGGTTTCGATTTCAGAGTTCTACCCGCGCACGATCGTCGTGAGCGGGCTCTCAAAGTCTATGCGGATGACGGGCTGGCGAATCGGTTGGCTGGCTGGAGATGAGGCAGTGATGCGCGCTGCTTTGGTGTTGCACGGTTATGTCGTTACCTGTGCCTCAAGCATCTCACAGAAGGCCGCGCTGGCGGCATGGACCGATGAAGCGGCCGCGGCGCGTGAAGAGATGCGCGCGACATTTCATCGACGCCGCGATCATCTGCTCGGCTTGCTGCGTAACGAACTTGGCCTGCGCTGCGTAACACCCGAGGGCGCCTTCTACATAATGGTCGATGTCGGTCGTTATGGCGACGGGCTGCGAGTCGCCGAAGCGGGGCTTGAGCAGGGCGTCGTTACAATTCCGGCATCGGCATTCGGCAACGAAGGCGATGGGTTCCTGCGCATTTCTTATTGCGCCGATGAAGGTAAGCTGACGGAAGGCGTGCGGCGTTTGGGAGCGGCGTTGAAGTCGCTTGGGTAAGAATATTTCAACGCAAAGTATGCAGAGGTTTTCGCAAATTACGCAGAGGGAAAACCTTTGCATCCCTCTGCGAAATCCTCTGCGCCATCTGCGTTGAGTTCGATGGCAAGACACGACTTAACATGACTGATTCAATGAACAGGAAATTACGGGTGGGTATTCTGGGCGCCACCGGGGTGGTGGGCCAGCGCTTCATTCAACTGCTGGAAGATCATCCGCAGTTCGAAGTCGCTGAACTTGCGGCTTCCGGACGGTCACAGGGGAAAACTTATGCGGACGCCTGTACCTGGCGTCTGCCGGGTGAAATGCCGGAGCGCGTTAAGAAGATCGTCGTGCAATCACCGGCGCCGCCGCTCGATTGCGATTTTGTGTTTTCGAGTCTTCCCGGAGAGATTGCCGGTGAAGCGGAAGAGAGTTTTGCACGCACTGGTTATCCCGTCATCACCAATTCATCTCCACATCGGATGGACACTGACGTCCCGCTTTTGATTCCCGAAGTTAACCCGGCACATCTTGAACTAATTAACGCCCAGCGCGCCGGTCGCGGTTACGAACGGGGTTACATCGTCACTAATCCGAATTGTTCGACGATAGTGATCGCGATGGCCCTGGCGCCGCTGCATCAGAGTTTCGGCGTTGAGTCCTGTATCGCGACTACGATGCAGGCGATTTCCGGGGCCGGCTATCCGGGCGTGGCTGCGCTCGATATTACGGACAACGTCTTGCCGTACATCGCCGGTGAAGAAGAGAAGATCGAGAGTGAAACCGTGAAGATCCTCGGCCGCCTCGAGGGCGCGACGATCGAGGGCGCGGCGATCAAAGTCAGTGCGCAATGCAATCGAGTGAATGTGCTTGACGGTCATTTGGCGGCGATTCGGGTGAAGCTTACCCGGGCAGCTTCATTGGATCAGGTTCGCGCGACGCTCGCGTCATTCACTTCGGTGCCGCAGGAGCTGAATCTGCATTCAGCACCCGACCGCCCAATCATCGTACGTGACGAAGTCGATCGTCCACAGCCGAGGCTGGATCGCGACGCGGAAAATGGCATGAGCGTGACAGTCGGGAGAATTGCTCCAGACAATGTGTTCGACTATCGTTTTGTTGCGCTTGGTCACAACACAATTCGTGGCGCAGCAGGCGCGGCGATTCTCAATGCTGAACTGCTGATGGCTATGGGCAAACTGATATGAGAAGGTTGTTCGGCCTTCATAGCGGTCGGGTGTATCCGCGATGCCTTGACGAATAATTAGGATTCACGGTTTGTCCCGCCGGACAAAGACGATCCCACGAAATCACACGAAACGGCCACGAACAAAACCAGTTCTGCTTCGTGAATTTCTTGAAACGTCCTAATCTTTGGTCAGCAATTTCCCAGAACAGGACAAAACTCAAAACTCGTTTGCATCATGGCTTCAGTTGCTCTTATCTGCACGGCGAATAGATGTCGTAGTGTGATGGCCCACGCAATTTTTCTTGCCGAGGCCCGCAAGCGCTACCTGGCAGTTGAAGTCTATTCCGCTGGGATCCTGGATTTCTCAGACGCGCCTACGTTGGTTGAGACTTCGACGACCTGCCTGCACTACAACACACCGCCTCCGAAAAAGACTCCTACATGGGTAGGGGAATTGCCACTCGATTCGATCGATCGTTTTCTGGTGATGGAGCGGTTCCATGCAGATGCGCTGAAGAGCGAGTACGGCATTTCACCGGACCGCATCAGACTGCTCGGCACTTTTGATCCAAAGCGGAGAGGCGCAGAGATCGCTGATCCTTATGGCCAGGGCAGTGTTGTTTATGAACGGTCCTACCGACTGATTCGCGAATGCATTGTTGGTTATCTCGATACAACTAATGAACTGAAATGACGGGGCGCGGGCGCAGGCGAACCATTAGTTCCCTGGTGAAGTTAGTCATATGAATCGGAGCGCGACGAGGCGGTAGCCCGACCGTTAGGGAGGCCTCCGTTGACACTACCCCAGGATGAGCCCTCCCTAACGGTCGGGCTGCTGCCCTGTCTCAATCAAACCCACGCAGTAATCGCCTGTTTCAACTCGTCCAGTTGATCATCAAAGAAATGTCCCGCGCCTTTAATGACTTTCAATTCCACTGGGGACTTGATTCTCGCCACCAATTCCCGCAGGCGTGCAACACTGCCGAACTCGTCTCGATCGCCCTGGACGAACAGAATTGGCTTGCGGCATTCATCGAGGAAACTGAAATCATATTTGTCGACCGGAGTGCCGATGCTGATTAGCCGTGTCACGCGCTCGTCGGTCATTCCAACTTCCAGCCCCACTCGCGCGCCGAAGGAAAAACCGCATAGCGTAATCTCCTGTCCGGGATAGTTGTTCGCCAGATAATCCAGTCCCGCCCGCGCATCGTCGCGTTCGCCACGGCCTTCATCATGTTGGCCTGTGCTTTGTCCGACGCCGCGAAAGTTTATGCGCAGGGCCACCAGGCCGCCATCGTTGAGCGCGGCGGCAGCACGGAAGACGACTTTGTTGTGCATTGTGCCACCGAACAGCGGATGCGGATGCAAGACCAAAGCGGCTCCACGCATCGGACCGTGCGGAGCTTTCAGAATCGCTTCCAGTCGTCCGTGCGTCGTCGGGATGAAAAGGTTTCCTGCCGGATACATAATTATTTTCGATTGCCGATATGCGATTGTCGATTTACCATTGGGAGTTGTCAAAAGATGACAGTGCCGCCCGGTGTCAGAAGCCCGACCGCTCAGGGAGTGGAGCGCGGACATCCTGTCCGCCTGAGCGCGAAGCGCGAACGCATCTTGAACATAACCTCTGCTCTGATCGTGCTGCGCACGCTGGCGGACAGGATGTCCGCGCTCCAGGCCTTTTTCAAAGATCGAGCTGTTACTACTGGAGTTGCCCTCCCTGACGGTCGGGCTTCTGACATGCGGTTGTGTGATTGCGGAATTGACTCGCGAATAAAAATAGGCTTAGCTTTCGAACATCACAATGAATGACTCTGCGGCAGACAAACTCGAAACCCCACTGATTGACTTGCATCAGTTTAGTCGCGTCATCGCCGATACTGCCTCAGACGCGATCATCACCATCGACGAAGAGAGCACGATGATCTTTGTTAATCGGGCGACGGAGAAAATCTTCGGCTATTGCCCTGCTGAACTCCTGGGACAGTCTTTAACGATGCTAATGCCTGATTACCTCAGGCATGTACATCGCGCAGGTCTGCGAAGCTATCTCGAGCTGGGCGAGCGGCACATCGCCTGGGAAGCCGTCGATCTGCCGGGTCTGCATAAAAGCGGTAGAGAGATTCCCCTGGAATTGTCGTTCGGCGAATTTAGTGAGAACGGCCGGCGTTTCTTTACCGGCATTGCTCGTGACATTTCCGAGCGACGCCGGCTCAAACGCCGGCTCGACGCGCAATTTCAAGTGGCCAACATATTGGCGGCTTCTGAGTCAGTTGCTGCTGCTGCGCTCCCGCTGCTCGAGGCGATCGGCGAAAGCGTGGGTTGGGACCTGGGCCAAATGTGGTTCGTAGATAAGTCGGCCGATGTGTTGCGATGTGTTGCGATGTGGCACCTGCCATTGGTCCAGGCCGCAGAATTTGAAGAAGCCAGCCGGAGCCGAACCTTTGGTCGCGGTTTTGGCTTGCCGGGGCATATCTGGGATGCGGGAGAGTCTGAATGGATTACTGATGTGGGGACCGATCCGACGTTCTTGCGCGGGCCGGTCGCGGCCAAAGCCGGCATACGCTCAGCCTTTGGCTTGCCGATCATGGTCGATCATGAAGTGTCCGGAGTAATGGAATTTTTTTGCCGTGATACTCAGCTGCCCGATCATTCGTTGCTGGCAATCATGAATATTATCGGCCAACAGATTGGCCACTTCGTCGAGCGCAAACGAGCGGAAGAGGAGCGGGCACTGATCTATGATCGTGAGCAACGAGCTCGACAGGAGGTCGAGGTGGCCATCGATCGCATGAAGCAGGTCCAAAGCGTTACCGATGTCGCGCTCGCACACCTCTCGATGGATGAATTACTGGCCGAGCTCCTTACTCGCGTCCGTGATGCCATGAATGTCGACACAGTGGCAATTCTGTTACTGGAGCCGGAAGGTAATGAGTTGGTAGCCTGGGCGGCCAAAGGTTTGGAGGAAGAAGTCGATATGGGCGTACGTATCCCAATTGGAAAGGGTTTTGCGGGGAAGGTATCGTCCACCAGGACTCCGATAATAATCGACGACATTGAAACAGCCGACGTGCTCAATCCGTTGTTGAAACAAAAAGGAATTAAAACTTTACTAGGCGTGCCTTTGCTGGTTGAAGGCCGCGTGATCGGCGTAATGCATACCGGCAGATTCACGCGCTATGAATTTACCGAGGACGACACCCGCCTGTTGCAACTGGTCGCCGACCGTATAGCATTGGCGATCGACAACGCGCGTTTGTTTGAAGAAGAACGTACAGCGCGCCGTGAAGCCGAAGCCGCCAGCCGCGCCAAAGATGAGTTTCTCACCACCATTTCGCACGAACTGCGCACCCCGCTGACTCCGATCATTGGTTGGATTCACATGATCCGCAATGGGATTCTGCCGGACAAGGAAACCGTTCACGGTCTTTCAGTTATCGAGAAGAACTCGTATGCGCTAAAACGCCTAATCAATGACCTGCTCGATATGTCGGCCATTCTGAGCGGCAAGATGCGCATGGAAGAGTTGCCGGTTTCGCTGGAACAGGTCGTGCGCGAAGCTGTCGAGACGGTGCGCCCGTTTGCTGCCACTCGCGAAATTGAGCTGGTCGTCACCTTTCATGATTGGCAAAATGAAATAGTAACCGGCGATCGCGCGCGCCTGGTGCAGGTCTTCTGGAACCTCTTGCATAACGCGGTAAAGTTTTCGCCGGCGGGAGCACGAGTCGAAGTCGAGGCGGAAGCTGATGAGACGGAAACAATCGTGCGCGTACACGATACCGGACAGGGAATTGCGCCAGAGTTTCTGCCATTTGTTTTCGAACGCTTTCGTCAGGCCGATGGTTCAAAGACTCGTTCATTCGGCGGGCTCGGTTTGGGTCTGGCGCTGGTGAAGAGTTTCGTGGAAGCCCATAGTGGAACAGTGGCAGCTGAAAGTAAGGGCGTCGGCCATGGCAGTCGCTTTACGGTGAGGTTGCCGCGCTTACAACCTCAGCACGAAGTGGTATCGAAGCCGGCTGAGAAGGCCCGGACTGAATTGCCAGCGGATCAAGTGCGCCTGATGATCGTCGAAGACGATCCGGATACTCTCGAAATGCTGCGGGCCAATCTGGAGGCGCGCGGCTTTCGCGTGACCGCGTGCGAATCAGCCACAGAGGCGCTGGCATTGGCGCCGGGGATGCAGGTTGATCTGATCATTTCCGATATCGGAATGCCGGAGATGGATGGATTTCACATGATCGAGAGGTTGCGCGGGATCTCGGGTTACCAGGATGTTCCGGCGATTGCTCTATCGGGCTACGCCTCGAAGAAGGATGCGAAGGCGGCGCTGGCAGCAGGCTTTAACGCACATGTGTCAAAGCCCGTGGATCCCGCTGAGCTGATAGTTATGGTGAACGGCTTGCTGCAGAAGTCTTCCAGAGCAGATAGTTGATACTAATCAGCGCGCTTGTTGATAGTCTTAACGATCAAGAGGTCGAAAGCAAGAGGTCGAAAGTTCGGTTCGAAGAAGTGCGACGGCGGCCCCGCCCGAGATTCATACGCAAGATGCGTGTGCTACAGTCAGACCAAGCATGCTCCGTATTCAAATACTGACGAGCTTCGAGGCGTTTAGAGTTACCAATTTCAGTTGGGCTCTTTCGCGCCTGATAACGGCCCGACTAAAGTAGGTACTCTGAATACCGCGTGTCAAAGTATTGAACTCTTTCATTCGGGCGACTTCACGTTACGTCCTGTCGTCGGTACAATACTCAGCCTGACATGCCTTCACAGCTTCTCGTTCTGGTGTGCCCCTGTAGCTCAACGGTTAGAGCAGCAGACTCATAATCTGTTGGTTCGGGGTTCGAATCCCTGCGGGGGCACCAATCAACTGGCGAGCTGTCTTACATTTACGGCATCAGACTGTTGAGACGACAACTGCTCAACAGCAAGATGGCGCGAAGATGGCGCGATTTGTTTGGTGCTGCGTTCGCGCTTCTTCCTTGGAAACCTCACGACCTTACCGAGCTTGGCGTTGGTCAGAGTATTAACTGCATGACACAGATTCAGTGGCGTTTGATGAGTGTAAACACTCGTCATGCGCACCGACGTATGACCGAGCAAGTCTCGAATGTCCCATTCGTGAACGCCATTGGCTCTTAGACGCGTTGCGAAGGTGTGACGCGTGTCGTGGAATCTGAGATTCACGAGCCCCGCATCTTCGCAAGCATTCCGCCAGCCTGTCTTGATCGAATCGATGTTGATACCCGTGCGGGAATTGCTGAACACGAATTCCTTTGGTTCAGCATCCTGCTTGAGGGTCATCAATTCCTTAAAGACGATGTCGTTCATCGGGATCGTCCGAGTCCTCCCGGTCTTACTCTTGGCGATGAAAACTGTCCGAGCAAGAAAGTTCACCTGTTCCCACTGCAGACCGAGAATCTCTCCGCGCCGCATCCCCGTGTTAAGAGCGATGGTGGCGACGGAGCGGATGTGATCTCGCCTGCCGGTGAGTTGCGCAAACAATCTCTTCTCTTCTTCTGCGGCGATGAACCTCTCTCGGCTCGGGCTTTCCTTCAGCAGGCGCACCCGCCTCATCGGATTCGAGTCGATCAGTTCATTGTCAAAAGCCATTGAGAGGATCTTTGAGAGACAAGCGAGATCGCGGTTGACGCTCGCGGGAGTCCTCGGCCTGGGCCGGTCCTCCTTGTCGTGCTTGGTCGGCGTCGCCAACCTTTCCCGCTTGAATTTCTCAATCATCATTGGTTTGATGTCTCGCAGATGGTTCTCACCAAAGATATCCTTGAGCGTAACAGAGCGCTGTTCATCCTCGCGGTGACTGCGCTTGTTCGCCTTCGACCATGGTAAGAACGTTTCATCGACAAACTCAGAGAAGAGCTTCTTTCCCGGATTGTATCTCCGTTCATAAATCGCTTCTCTGATTTGGCTCTCGGCTCGCTGAGCCTGAGCCAGAGTGCGCGCGCCGGGAACCGATTGATGGATGTATTGACCTTGCAGACTGAATTCAATCCACCAGGTGCCCTCGTCCCAATCGGCGTCGGTGCGCTTGAGTCTCCTTCCTTTGTATCGTTTGTAAATTGCCATTCGACTGCTCCTCCTCTTGGTTAAGGAATCGCAGCCGTCAAAGTGGCTTGATTCTAAATCCGGAGGAGTTTGTTGTCACGCAATTTTTAGACGCCGGTTTTGATTTTGGACTCGTCGTCGTTCCGCTTCTTCCTTTGCCCACAGGTCAACCTCGTGTCGGTTGAATCGCAAGAGGTCACCCATATAAGCGTGTGGCAAAGGATGGTCATTCTTAGACCTCTTGACCCACTTCAGAATTCCGGCGGTTGTAGGCTCGTCGTTGGCGTTAACTAGCTGCCAATATCGGGCGAGTTGGGTAGCCGTCATCCACTCAAGCACCGGCTCCGCCGGAGCTCGCTCAGTTTCGGGTTGGGCCAGAACCAACGCAATTGCCTCATGCGTGGCGCGATCAAGTACGCGGGTTAGTTTTTCTTTCAGGTCTAAGGTTTGGTCGAGCATGGTATCGCTCGACCATTACAAGGTATGTGCCATGGAGAACGGAGCGCATCTTGAATAATCCACCGCCCTACGAGATGAGGAAATCATTTTCAGCGTCGTGGGCGCGACAAAAGCCGGGAGGGGGGAGCGACACGTGTTGTAAAACACTTCAGAGTATGTATTTTGCAACACGGGAGGAGAGGGCCGTGAACTGGTCAAGCAGCGCTCTTAAATTGGAGTTTTGCCTGCAACCTAGATTCGAATGTTCCCATTGTTCGCGCTCATTTGTGGCGGCTTTTTGACGTGGTTGGTCGGCCTGGCTTTCGGTCCTTAACGTCGGCCAAATCGCGCTTCTTAATCAGGTAAACGTTGGCGACCTTGATTGCTTTTAATCTACCCTCCTGGACTAATTTCAGAACACGCTGACGGGAGATACCCAAGATCTCTCCAGCCTCCGTAGTTGATATGTAGTCATGTGTGGCTTTAGGCACAGCGAAATTATATGGGAATCTATTGTCGGCACAAAACATTTTACCAGGCCATTTTCCTCAACTAGTGTCTATTGACAATAGTTTGGCGATGCGTATAATGGCGTCGAGCGACAATAGTTGTTGAATGTCCAGCAACGCGTTATTTCAGAACGATTCCCTGCAATGGAGGTAGTATGAGCGAGGCAAACGAACAAAACTGCAATTGCAGAAACCTACTTGCCGATCAAGAAACCTGGGAAATCATTCTCGATCCTGCATTCTGTAATGACCCCAGCGCGGCTGACTGTCTGGCTCATCTATTGTTCATCCTCAAGAAAGCAATCGCCAGCGGCCCGGAAGGTAGCCTGAGAGTCATGAACACGCTCCAGGACGGAATCAGAATGGTCTGGCCCTACACCGAAGAGCACAAGCTCGCGCGGGAGTTGTACGAGATATATCTGTCGGGCGACCTAAAGCCTTGGGACGAGCCGCGAGAATTGCTTGAAGGCGCGCTTGAGAGATTCAAGACCAAGGGCAAGACCAAGAGGCCAAAGCCGGTGCGAGGGCGAAGCGAGCGGCGAAAGCGCGCCACAGCCCAAGCTAGACGATAATTGAGGGAGACAAGAACTCGCGTCTTGCATCGCTCACAGGAAACACGAGTCACTAACAGGCTTTTAACCTCCGCGAAAGCAGATCGTCGGCGATTACCTCTCTGTGGTAATCGGCGTCCGCAGTCATCTTCTTCCACGTTTCAGTCGTTGCATCTTGCCCTCCGATTAGCATTCTGAATCCATGCCCGACAAGATAGCGGACACGCGCGATTTCTTCATAGATCAGTCGGTCATTTTTCGTAAGCCCAAAGCCTTCCGTCAATTGGATGAGCGCGATCTTCCGGCACCAACTGTTAGGGTCTTCGCCGTTTGCCAAAGCCGCGTTTTCCACTTGCTCGTACTGCTCATTCGTCAGGCGGAACGTGATGTTTCGTGATTTCTTAGTTTCCTTGCTTTCGTCCATTTCTATTCTCCAAGTAGAGAGAAAAAAGGGTTGTATACAGGCCCCCCTACCCTGTCTACACGTTTGTCTACAATGTCTACAAAAACTCGATAAGCCCTTTATTTGTCAAAGTAGACATTGTAGACACGGGCGTCTACAACGTAGACGCGTCACCCCCGAATTCAGGGGGTGACGTGTCAAATACATCTCAGGTGCGTAGCACCTACTGTGCCCTTCGATAGCTAGGTTTGAACTTGAAACTGTGGTACCACGCCAGCCATAGCAATGTCGTAGATAGATAAGGATCAAACCTGTGAAGCGAAGCCTAGGAATGCTGGCAGAGCCTACGTGATTGATCAAAGCAGACTGCTGGTCCTCAAATTTGACGCAATATACCACTCAGTAGTATAGTCCAACAATGGCGGAGGTCGGCGATACAGTCTGGTTTGAATTCGTTGAATCGAAGATCTTTTACAAGCAAGTCCGGGATTTGCCGGTTAAGCTCTTGGCAAATATGCAGTCAGACTTGGTGCAGAATCCAGAGCGCGGTGCAGTGGTGAAAGGAACACATGGCGTTCGAAAGGCTCGGATCGCTGATCCTGCTTCGTCGCGCGGAAAGAGTGGCAGTTATCGATATCTGTATCTCTATTTCGAACACGCCGGCAGAATTCATTTGCTGTACCTGTTCAGCAAGGGTGAGCAAGCAGACTTATCCCCGGAGCAAAAGCGGATTATCGGGGCGCTTAGCCAAGAGATTAGGAAGGAACGTTGAGAGCTATGAAAGCAGCAAGAACGCGGAAAGTTCAGACGAACAAAACAAACTACATGAGTGACGAGGCATTTGCCGATCTAAAGGAAGCCATGGAGGGCGCTCTCGCTTTTGAGCGGGGCGAGCGCCGCGATCTAAAGGTAACTCGAATTCAAGCTCCACGCCCGCCAAAGGCAATGTCACCTAAAGATATTGCTCGAATACGCGAAAGACTCAACTGCTCACAAGCAGTATTTGCGATGATGCTGAACATCAGCCCCAAGACGGTCCAGGCTTGGGAGCAAGGTTCGAGAGAACCTGGTGACGCAGCGCTCAAGTTACTCTCGATCGCGAAAAAGCATCCCGAGGTTCTTCTTGAAGTTTGAAGATCGTGAGTGATTACACGTGCCGGTTCAGGCGGCGTGACACCTGCCTCTAAGAGTGGCTCGCAGCCTGTCTGACCAGGACATAATGTGCCGTTATCGGATGACCGTCCGGTAGCGACTAGTTAACTAAGGCCCTTCAGGGAATGTATCAGCGTAGAAGTTATCAAGGACTACGAGTCGGTTTCCGTCACGCGGAGATGTGATGAAGATCCGCTTACTCCTCTTCGAACACCCATAAACCAACTTCGGGCATCTTCAATGGGGAGGTCCTTAATGCGGCGCCAAGCACGATAGGCGGGGGCCTGTTTGGAGGACAACAACTCGAAAGCATGCATCAACGCTGAATCATTGAGTTTGGTAATCTGATGGTAGGTGAAATATTGTGCAAACGTCTCGTGAAACCAACTTGGCTCGAACCTCGGTGTATTTGTAGGCGGTAACGCGAATTCGTTCCACATGAGGCCGTCGAGGTCGCGAGCCACATGCGCAAGCGCATGAATTGTTTCATGAATTAGTACTACGCTGCCGACATATCTATTGCGCAATGCAAGTTTATCTGCGCATGACGAGATTGCGTCTTTATAAAGAACCACCCGGCCCGTGTCCGGTTCGTAGTTTCCCAGTAGCCCCGTCATGATCAGCGAATGCGTGCTGATCTGCTCCGATAGTAGCTCAGTTAAGCTTCGTGAGCGTCGGCGGTGGTGACGTTCGCCATAGTCACGCATCGCGAGTAACGGCGGCAATTCCGTTGAGATCTCAAATGAAATCTCAGTATTTCGAAACACTTCGGACAATTCATACAACCCACGATCATCGTCATCGTGGGAATCGAGTGGTGATTGATCGAGAATGCGTTGACCTTCGATGCGAAAGCTTGCATCCGGATCATACCTAAGACCCAACAGATCGCGTGCGAGGAGGGCAACTGCAATTAGTCCGCTCGGTGATCCATGCATTTTGCCGCGATGTCCGCCATCACGCAGAATGTCAACAGATGCTTCGGGGGGTAACCGCCACACCAGCGGAGCAAAAAGTTCGGCACGTACTTGCTCGTCAAGCCAGTCGTCGCCATCGCCAAGCCACATGCCACTGCGGTGCGGGTCAGGTGAAGTTGCCCAGAGTACCCGACGGGCCAGTTCAACGTCATCAACCCTGGCCAGGCTTTCAAGAATCTTATTAGCAACTTGAGGCCGCCAAGGAGCACCACCGTGAAGCGTCGCGGCGCTACAGTGCACCCACTCCGTGACGATTCGGTCAAGGTATTCCGGATGCCCACGCCTAACTGCGTCCAGCAACGAATCGACTGACACGTCGGTCGGATTTGGGAGCGCTTTAAAATCGTGTGGTAAAGGCAGATCCCAGCGGTCGGATTCTTGCATCTCTGAACCCCAGCGCTCCTTGCGTGAATAGAGCTTCTTTTCCGAGTTGTTAGAGATTAATGCCACTACCGGAACACGAGCCTCTGAAATCCACCATTGCGCAATGTCGTGGCGATCCTCACCTTCAACATACTCGATTGCCATTAATGGTTTGGACTTCGAATGATCTGCGGGCCCGTCGTAAGCAACTATGTCGGCTTCTCTGGACTTCTTTTCTGTTCCGAAACGAACTCTTTCTCTGAGTTGATCAGTCGGCCATGCGTCTCTACTACGCGATCCACCTCGTACGCGCTCGCTCGTCTCTGTTAAATACCGCCAAGTGCGATGCACAACTTCCATTCGCCGGCGGGCTCTTTCCGCATCATCCTTATGAACCGGAAACGAGGACGCAATCCAATTCAGTGTTGCTGTAAACAGTTCTGTTCCCGCATCGTCCTCATCCGAATTCGTCAAGTGTCCTGCTCCCCAACCGGACAATACGCGTTCTTCATTCGCAATGGCTGCGTCGTGTGGCAGTACTGAAACTGACTCTCCTAATTGTGTCGCAAGCCGAGAGATATGAGGCGAGTTAGGTGATCCGGTTACTCGAGTAATTAGGAAGTCAATCTGGATTGCTCGCTGTGACTTGAGCCTAGGTGCGGTCCTCAGTGCGTCAGCAACGACGCGGGTGCCATCAATCGATTCAGGGGCGGTAGTCGTGAGGCAAACGACACGATCAGCAAGTAAGGATGTCGCGAGGCCGCCAAGTTCTGTGATTCCCGTTCGAGAATCAATAAGTAAGAAATCAGGACTGAGTTCCTCGTCAATTCGAGCTTGCAGTTCAAGAATTGCCTCAGCAAGCCCACCTTCCCTCGAATTGGATCTTAAGGCACCGTTGAGTCTCTCAAAGGTTGCCCAATACTTGTGCGATGGTGCGGACCCCGCTGGCAAAACCAGAAGCGAACCTTTTGCGCCACCCGAAACATCAATTTCCACCAAGGCTCCGCGGAAGTTTTTGTGGGAAGGCTTTCCCTCAATAGTCTCAAGCAGTTCATCGACAACACCTCTGAGTTTGCCGGACTTCGCGCGGGCTAGCGTTTCGCGGCTAGCCAGTTTTTGGTGTAGTCCAGGCGCTTCAAGATCTAAATCGACCGCAACAACACGTCGTCCACACATAGCAAGGAACTGCGCTGTGTTTGCAACGAGAAGTGTGCGACCTACACCACCTTTATATGAATAGAATGCAACTGTTTCCATGGGCTATGCAGCTAAAGGGAACACTGAAGGCATTTCCCGCACTTTTGCTCGCCACTTGTCGAGTTCAGCGATGCGGCCTTTCTTTGACAACGCAGGAAACCGTCTGGCCAGATTAGCTTTGTATTCATCCAATGCCCGCTTGATCGCTTGGCGTCTCTCGCGTGGCAGCGACTTTTCTGCAAGATACTGCTCGGCTAGTTCAGCCGCTTTTGAGCGCTCACCTGCTGCTAAAGCCGATGTTACTGCGCCGACGCGTGCAACTCCTCCTGAAACACCCGCCGCAGAGGTCAACTTCGCAAGCCGCTCTTCATAGACCATGACTTCTCGCCAAGCCTCGATCGCCGCAGGTGAATCAGAGTCGTCGAGAACTTCTGCCCGGCTAATCGCAATTGAGACGAGAACGTCTAATTCTTCTTCGGTGAGTGCTGTCAAGACTGTTTTGTTCATATCCCAAAACCATGCCTTAATTATACGCTTACAGCCAGAATCAAAGGCGTATCGAATGCAACTACTACTGCGATCCTTTCAACCGGTAGTGAGCAGCGCGCCACCTGTCTTCTTTTCTGCTTTAAGCGAGTTTTCGTGTCTCCTGTCATGATGCCACTTACTTCCATGGCAAGCCATCCTTTTGGCTTAGTCATAAGCCAGTCTGCATGTTCTCCCCTTTGAAGTCTCCGCTTAACGATCCAGCCGGACTTCACATTTACGTATGAAAGCGCGATTGCCTCTGCACCCTCCTCCGTAACCCGATTGGCATCTAGCACATCTAACAGAATTAGGGACTCAAGCGTCCATTCGATTTCCGCGCTGGTCTTAGCACCATCATCATTGACATCGGCGTTTAATGGAGAAGTGTGGCCCGCGCGCTGCAATGCCAGGCCACCGTATCTAGAATAATCTACTGGCTGCCCTCGAAGGGCGGCGTGGATAAAGATCAGATCTTGGAGCGCTAACTTCAAGTTCATGCCTCCCAAAAAGACGGCTACATTTCGACTTCCGCAAACGACGGAAACCATCTGTACAGCTTCGCGTATTTGCGAAGCTCGCGCGGTTTTATGCCTTTTGATTTTAGTCTTGCAGGGCTGATTGGTAGTTGGGAGTCCAAGTGGCGAATCTCGCGGAAGGTCAATCTGGGCAGATCGATGGTGTATGGCTCAGAACCGGTTCTAATAAACTTTAAGTCTCGGGCGAAATGGCAGGCACGGTACTTATCGTACTCGCTGTCTGAATAGATTATGCCGCCCACAGTTAACATTCGCGCGGTATCGCTATAACGAAAATTAAACAGTTGCCTGAATGTGAAATTCTCCTCGGGCAGTAAGTTCCTTTCCCCAACAACTTCGTCGATCTCATTCATGATGATCTTGTGAGACACTTTCGCGGTGCCCCAGCCGGCAAGATTCTTCGCTGTTGTACCAAACGGCAGACGCTCTCTTTCGTCTTCACCATTGATGTTGTCCTTGAACTCCGAAAACTTTTTCTCGAGCTTGGCGGGATCGGACTCCGCTTGAGCGTCCACGGTCACCAATAAAACGCTGCCAGAAACTGCATTATTACAAAAGAAACTAACGTCCCGAAGACAAGAGTCGTCGAGGGGACTGTCATAATCGAGCCATAGGATCGTGCGTCGATTCTGCCAATTAGCTTTCAAGAGATCATTCGAGTGACCAAAGCGGAGTTTCACACATCGAAAAGGATTGTTAAACTCAAACCGTTCGCGCTTCCATTCTTCGAGTTCGAAGCTGACCATTTCGGTGATTCCGAGAGATTTGTGAATGAGCTTAAAATCCGCGAAGTAGAAGGAGCCAAAGCCTATGTATCTATAAGACTCAACCGGCTGAAAAAACGAGAGCCGACGAAACGCCTCGGACAACATCTTCCGCTCAATTTGCTTTGCGGGTCGCAAGTTGTAATCGATCTTATCGCCGCTTCCTGCCATTGATGTTAGCCCTCAAGCTCATAAACATAGTCAAAACTCTTTTCGCCAACTTCATTCGCTTTACTGACGGCAAAGAATTTCTTTAGCAGATTCACCTCTTGGATCGGTCGCTTGTACCTGATATCGACCGAATCAGACTTTTCGACCTTCCTCCGCATCGGACAGACAAACGCGCCTACTCGCTTTATTTCCGTGAGTAAGGCGTGAGCATTTTCGTCGTCGTCCATCTTTTCAACTAAGTTGTGGAGTGGCTTGGAAACTTGATTCTTTTCCCTGTCTAAATCGTTTAAGAAGTCGATCACCGGCCTTCCCAAGATGTTCATCTCTCTCTTGGCTCCTTTATACAAATCGCTATCGGTGTCCAACCCCGTCTTGGTTGTGTTCCAGGGCAGCAACGAGGGATCGTCGCAGTCGAGAAACACGTATCCTCGGAAGCGTGCAAACTGCGGGTGAAATTTTGGCATCCTCTCGCCGATTTTCTCGCCCCAACCAGTAATTGCCGACTGGTCCGCCCTTAGAATCAGGCGATCATTACAGTAAACATACCAGCCGCCAGCCTTTGAAGGTCTCGATCGGTAAATCCCAGCATAGATGACAATGTCAACCTTGGTTTTGTTTATGGTTTTCTGAGTTCTCTTCTTGGCGGGTTGGACCTTTTTGGAGACATGCAGCTGAGACGGTGTGCGTGGTATCGCCACACCGTTCAGTTTCATCTCCAACTCCCGCCCAATACTCAGTTCGTGAGCTGCGGCTAGTTCAGATGAAAGCTCGGTCAGGAATGAATCGGTAGTAATCTCCTTAGCTACATCGAGCAGGAGACGTGTCACGGTGATCTTGGTGCCAATCTTCTTCGGGTCCTGCTTTTCTCCCTCGGTCACTGGAGGCGTGAAATTGAAGCTCCACACATCGTGGCCATCCTTATCTTTTCGAATTTTCCACGCATCCACATCCTCATTCACAACGAAATGCGAATTACTGGTAGTCGATTCCACAGAAAACGCTCGTCCGAGTTTGAAGATCGCGCGTTTCATTCCCACGCCGAACTGACCAACTGAATGCGAGGTCTGCAAACGGCTTGGCATATTGCTGGGGCGACCAAATCGAAATGCATACTCTCTCGCTATTTCGACTGACATCCCACCGCAGTTGTCCTCGATCTCAAAGAGATCTTTAGTAATTCGCAAATGAACGAAGAAACCCGAGTAACTCTTTTTTCCTCGGATAGCTCTGGCGCCGTCGACGGAGTTATCAACCAAGTCAATAATCGCCCTGGTTAGGGGGATGTCTTTCACAAGGCTTTGGATTAAGAGTTCCTTGGTCGGGGCGGCGTCGATTTTGTTCGGATCTGGTATGGCAGGATTCTTATCGCTTTTCTTCGCCTTAGTCGTCACTTTTTGGCTACTCCTTTTTGGGCCAACTAACTAGTGTTGCGTTTCTGAAATTCTTTGACAAAGTCTCTCAATCTTTTTGAGGATTGATTCAGCGGTAGCAGTCCAGACGAAGGGCGTGGCTTTGGGGTTGTACTGCTGAACGTAACTATCAATCTTGGCTATCAGATC
>WNFS01000054.1_pt1 | contig 73130 bp, 56 predicted proteins | sample 5400141 | NCBI WGS metagenome assembly WNFS01 (sample SAMN13153358, study PRJNA577476) | soil metagenome | isolation source: 60 cm saprolite under Madrone tree | place: USA:California | collected 2016-06-14 | reverse complement strand
TTTTTCAGATTTTAAAAAGGTAGCTATGATGATAGGTGCTAAAGAGCATTTAACTATCGAAGGCTTAAATAGAATTTTAGAAATAAAATTAAACATGAATAAGCATAGAGAGTGATAATATTTGTTTATTTAATTGTATGATAAATTTGACTAGCCATGCATAAGTTTGACGATAAGAGGAACCGTTAAAATTTTTAATTTACCATAAATTTTTAATCTTAATACGGTGTAATAAAATCGGAAGCCCCGACTGTTTAATAAAAACACAATTCAGAGCAATGATAAATATCATAGTATTCTGAATGAAATTTGCCCAATGCCATTAATATAAGAAAGGTAATGGTAACTGTTACTAATCGAAAATCTGGTTAATAGCGGTCTTAACTATGAGGATCCTAAGGTAGCAAAATAAATTGGCCATTAAATGTGGTCCGGTATCAATAATGTAACGATGGCTTCACTGTCTCTACAACTTGCTCAGTGAAATTGAATTGCGGGTGCAGATGCCCGCTACCTCCAGGGGGACGGGAAGACCCTATGCAGCTTTACTGTAGTTAGTTATCACAATGAATACAACTTCTTTTTAATAGTGAATAGGCTTGTCGATAGACTAATTGTGGAAACCTTTGAATTAGAATTGACTCATTGTTTACCTTATAATTTAATATTAGAGGGAGAGTTGACTAATTGGCAGTTTGACTGGGGCGGTCGTCTTTAAAAAAGTAGCAAAGTACATCCGATTTAAAAAATATTTATAAATAGCAAATACTGCGTCGGGGCGCTTCGCGCCGCCGCGCGCGTTTGTTATACTCACAGAAACATAGAATTAAATTTAACTATTCTTATCATTTTTAAAAATTTTATTTGAATAAGGTAGAGCTAGATGAGTTGAATGGAAATCAATCAACCAGTGAAGGGTTGTGCTGAGTGTAATGGCGAAAGCCTGCCTAACTGAAAGACTTAGAAGTCTATAAGATACGTAAGTAGGGCATAGTGACCCCTCGATATATTATGGAATAGACGGGGATCAATCGATAAAAGTTACGCTAGGGATAACAGGTTAATAGCTGGTGAGAGCACACATTGTGCCAGCTGTTTGACACCTCGATGTCGACTCATCCTATCCCCTGGGTGCAAAAGCTTGGAAGGGTTCGGCTGTTCGCCGATTAAAAGGGTACGCGAGTTGGGTTTATTTTATTTTCTTTAACAATCTTTTTTAATTTATATACTAAATTCAAAATTGAGAAAATAATATATATTAAATCTAATGCAATATAATATAATACAGGTACCGGCGCTGCGCGCCCATTAATTTTATAATCATAAATGAAGAATTTAATTATTAATGAAAATGAGAATAAATTAAGTAAATTAAAAATTTTACCTGAAAACCTTCATTTTATCTGCCGCGAAGCGGCGGTATTATGTTAGGTGATGGTAGTATTTCTCGATTTTCTCCCACTAGTAATAGTGCGGCTTTGCCGCGAAATGAGTTTCGGAACTAAATATAAAAAATTTGCTGGGCGCGTAGCGCCGGTATTCTATTTAAAGATTATATGAGTACACCCGTTAAGGATATAAATTTAAAAATTAAAGATAAAATTTATGTTAACTATAGACTAAAAACAAAAAGTTTAACTATTTTTAATCTATACCATGATATGTTTTATAAATTGAATACTGGGCGCGCAGCGCCGGTAAATATGTTAAAATAATACCCCATAATATTTCAGATCATTTTAACTCTGTAGGCGCCTCCGGCGCCTTATTTAATAATGGGCGCGCAGCGCCGGTAATTTTGGGCGCGCAGCGCCGGTCGAAATAGAGTTCGAATTTATACTAATAGCTTTACAAAAGAAGAAGTTGAAAGATTAGCTACAATTATTAATATTAAATTAGGTATTTATGTAGGAGTGCTTTATGATCGTAAAGATCAATGAATATTAACTATTGGAGCTACACAGTTATCTTCTTTAAGAGAAAAAGTCCAACCTCACTTTGAACCTTGTATGTTATATAGAATAGGTGTTTATTCTTAATATTTATTTTTATATGGCGCTTCGCGCAGTTAATATTACGCGGCAAAGCCGCACTATCAAAATAGTGATAATAATGTTAAAAAATATATTTTGTTATATCCCCGCCGCAGGCGACATTAAGCATTAGATTTTTTATGTACTGTATTAAGCCCCATCTTAGTTAGTATTTTATATTTTATAATTTATAATTTATAATTTATAATTTATAATTTATAATTTATAATTTAAGCTGACTAATATGAAAACCGGATAAATTACAAGAAAGACTGAATCAGTTAATTTGTAGCCAAGCTTGATTTAATGAACTAATTATAACTAAAAATTAGGAAAATCAAGAAGGTTCAACGACTAATAGGTGAGTATCATTAACAATAAGCCTAACACGAATATCCGGCATTAATAAAAGAATTCATTTTATTAATGATGACATAGTCTGAACAGTAGCGTGAGTTACTGAAGTAATGAATAAAGAGTCATTACGATAACATATTTGTTAATACGACGTGAGTCAGTATGGTCCCTATCTTCTGGAGGAAAAATAGTAAAAAGGGAACGACCTAACAGTACGAAAGGATCCATTGGTTGTGTTTCTCTAGTGTACCAATTGTTGAAAAGTTATTTAATTTTAATAGCAAACTGAGTAGGCACAGTTGGGTAGCCACAAACATAGTATTTAAGTGCTGAACGAATATCAAGCGCGAAATTACCCCCTAGATACTATCTCAGATTTATTTATTTATTTAAATAATTATCTGTTTTATAAGAAATAGAACATTTCTAAATAGGATGCATATGAATATACTGTAAAGTATTTAGTTTAGCATTACTAATTTATTTATTAGACTCGATGTTATAAATTGTCCGGCGCTTTGCGCCGGGGCTTCGCCCCCTTTACAAAAAATAAAAACTTTTTTTAATTAATTAATTAATTATAAATATAATTATAAATATAAATTATATAAAATTAAACCGGCGCCTCAAAAAAAATAACAAATTTAATTTAACCGCCGCGTAGCGGCCTATTTAATTATTATAGTAATTATACTTCCATTCATAATTACAATATTCTTTCATTCAGATATATTTTATTATTAATTCTATAAATTAAAAAATCTTAAAGCGGCTTCGCCGCCGGCGGTTATAATAATAATAGGATAAAAAGAATAGTTATACTAAAGGCCGCTACGCGGCGGATTAAATTTATATTCCTGCCGCTTCGCGGCGGGCGAAGCCCCCATGAAAAATCTCTTTTTATCAAATCAATCCAAAAAAGTTTTTTTATTGCAATAATTACGTTAGTAAATTTATTATGAATTTATTCTCTCTTCAAACATAAATATTTTAAATAAAGTTAAAAAATTTATCATCAGCCGCTACGCGGCGGTAAAATTGTGTATATTTAAACCGCCGCGTAGCGGCCTTTAGTATTTTTAGTACTTTCCTTCTTATTTATATTTATTTTCGAAAAAATCTAAAAGGATATATAGGCCGCTACGCGGCGGTTGTGTTTTTATTTTGTAATTTAAAAAGAGTAAAGTATAATTAAAAAGAAAAGTTAAAATCTAAGGTTTATAGAATTAATAACATCCCATCGCGCGAAGCGCCTCATAATTCTCATTCAAAATAGAAAAATTAAATTTAAAAGAGAGATTAATTTAAATAAATAATAATATAAAAATCAATCCTAAAAAGAAAAAGTTTTTAAAAAAACAATAAACAATTAACTTTTCTTAATAACAGCCGGCGGCTTCGCCGCACATAAAGTACCTATTAAATATTAGGGCGCCGAAGGCGCGCTTAAAGTAAATCATGGATCTTCAGAATAGTATATACAATTAAAAAATGTATCGCGCCTTCGGCGCCATATTATTTAATAAATTGTTCATTTTAACCATAAATTATTTATTTAAATAATCTTCAATAAATTTAATTTTTAAATTGGTGATATGTTCAACTCTAGATAGCAGTGGGGGGCGAAGCCCCCATGGAAATTAGGTGTTTTCATTATTTTATTATAAATAAATTTTTCACTTTGTTTTTCTAAATCTGCTGCAAATTTAATTTTTTCATCTAGATTGGTAATATTAATACCCTCACAATAATCATAAATTTTATTTATTAATTCATTACTAGGGGGCGGCGAAGCCGCGGTTTAATATTAGTTAAATCATCAGGTAAAGTAGAAGGTCCAGCTTTAGGTGTTAAATCACTTGGTGTTTCTGGAGCTTCAGGGTATAATTGAATTGGATCATCAGGATTAATACTCTGAGATGGATCCAAATTATCTGCACTTTGTGCACCACCACGCACCCAACTACTTATTGTATCATAAAAAGAATGATACAAAGAATTAAAATTGAATGGTGGGTCAGATGGAGGGGAGCAACTATAATATTTATATAAAAAATAAAAACTAATACCAGTTATTAAACCTAATATAACATATTTTAATGTATTAGATGGGGCTACGTCTTTAGAACCTTCTTCAATATTATCTGAAAATATAGCTTCATCTAAATAAAATAAAGGGTCCATTGTATCTGGTTTTGATCTTTTATTTTTAATTAAATCTTCAATATCTTCTTTCTTATCTTTTTTAAAATAATCTATTTTATCTCCTATTGAGTGGAATATATTTACAAAAAAGTTTAATATATTTTCAAAAGAATCCGAAATAAATTCAATTAATATAATAAGTGCAGGCGGCGAAGCCGCGATCAGTAATTAGTATGGCAAAGAAATAAACAATTGATCCAATTAAATAAAAGGATCTTGTAATTAATCAGTAAACAATTTTTAAATATTTTTGATTTTTAATAATTATAAAAATTGTTAGAATAGTTTGAATAAATTTATTTTTATTCATATAAGAATGTATTGTTTTAATTAAAGTAATGAATTTTAACATTAATTTAATGATTGTAAGTTCTCATCTTACTGAATTACTCATAGGTAAGCTTATTATTTTGTTACTATTATTAATAACTTATAAAATAATATATAAAGAAACAGTGGGGTTGTTTGATGGATTAATCTTTTATTAATTAAATCCACCTCTTTTAAAGACCGGGGATTAATTATTTATTTGTTTTAATTATTCAATAATATTTCTATTAAAATCAATTATAAATGGTTTAGTTGCAATCAATTTATTGTTTTTATAAATCAATTGTCTTTTATTTTCTGTTGGAAGTAAAGTATACAATTGTTTTTTAATTGTAATATTACCCTCCTTAATAGATCTAAACCATTTATCTTGGTCTAAAATTAAGGATTTATTCATATTTAATAAATATTTTAATTCTTTATATTTCACATGATTTTTAAAACCGGCGCGCAGCGCCCTTTAGTGATTTCTAAATAAGGGTCTATGTTGGTAATACCACGGCGCGCGGCGCCCTTTGGGAGCTAAGAATACACCTTCTTGGAAAATATTTTCTAATTTAAATTGACCAAGGTTTGGGCCTATAAATTTAGAATCTAAAGGTTTATCGATATAGATACTATCAGTATCAGTATAATATAAATTATAATTATCCTTATTCTTAAATGGCGCGCAGCGCCCATAAAAACTCTACTGTAAGCTGTTACAGCTGAAGGCGCGATAGCGCCCTATTGAGATATTATAATTTGAATCATCATATAATTTACTTTCATCTGTTTCAATATTTTTATTTATTGATACAAATGATTTATTATTATCTAAATTAATGATTTCACTAATTAAATAATTTCTTTCAACTAGTTTAATTAATTCATTATCAGAAATAATTGCATGTTCATCAAATCTATAGTCCATACCGGCGGCTTCGCCGCCCGTATAGTGAATTCAATAAAAGTTTAGAAATTAAATACATTGGATCATCTTTAGTTTTAGATTGTTTTATCTCATAAAGTACATCAATGTATTCACTAAATATATTAGCACTTTCAAATAAATAACCACTAATTATTTTGAATTTATAACCATATTTGATTGCATTTTCTATTTCATGGGAAAATAACATATCTTTCCATGTACCTAAAGGTGATACTGTTCGTAATCCGTTTCCAGTATCAACCTTAGTTTGAATTATAGGGTGTTTTATATGTTCAGGGGCAGTAATTTCAACTTCGAAGAAACCAAAAGGTGTAGTGGTTACGTTAGCACATGCTGTGATATCACCTTTAAAATATATAATTTTTCCAACTGGCATTTTCTCATTTTTCATTATTGTAGGATATAATGAGTTAACATCATAACCAAAAATATTTTCACCATAAGGTATGTACATATCTGTAGATCCTCCGGTATAAGATTTTTTAAGATCTAAAAATAATTTACCTGAGATGATTGGTATTTTGAAATCTTTCATATAATTACATCTATAAATACCTAAAGCAAGTGAAGATAGAGTAGGGAATCTGTGAATGTTTAAATTAAATTTTTCAAAGATTAGGGTATTAAATTTCTTAATAATTTTATGTAATATAATACAATCATTATTACAATATTTAATAGTTTCTTCTTTTAGATCTCAATTTTTATTTTTAAATTGTTTTTTATAATTTACATATTCACTTTGAGTGCGCCACTAAAATACTTGAATATAGGAACTTTACCAATATAATCTAATTCATTGATATCTCGATCATTCACAAAATCATAAGGGAATACCCCTTTTTCATCTACACTAAATGATTTTGCTAAATTGGATAAAGGCGCTTTAGCGCGGTAGCATCAAAAAGGAATATCTAAATGAAATTTTAATACCATTATAGATTAATTCAATATTGAACATTTTAGAATCTTTAATTAAAGGTATAACTACCATATTATTAATAGATGAAAATACTTTCAGTAAAAATATACCATCGAAAAAGCTTAAATTATGTATATAGATTATATTTTTATTGTATCTATCTTGGAATAAAGATAAAATACATGTTTTTAACATGTCAGACTCATTTAGATAATCACTTAAATAAAAAGATGTAGTTTTTAACCCATCAAATTATGATAGAGAATAAGGGGGGCGAAGCCCCGTTCCGTTTATAACTCTAGTTTCAATATCCAATGTTATAAATTTATTTATTTTATTTTTATTACTTTTAATTGCTTTAATGAATTTTTTTTTGTTTTTTATTAATAATAATTTCTATTTTAAGATTTTTTTCAAAATGGAAATCAAAAACCTCTATTTTGGACCTTAAATTTGATGTTTTTTTCTCATTTTTGATCCAATGCGCGCTGCTTCGCAGCCGGGCCCCCCTTTGTATTTATTAAGAAAAGAACTTTTTATAAAAACACTTAATTTCAACCCACGTGAAGTAATTAAAGGTAACTTATAATTATTAACTATAAATTATAAAAGGGTAAATATTAAAAGGGCGCAAAGCGCCACCCAAAGAGGGGCTTCGCCCCCTAATGTAGAAGAAATTTTAATTAGAAATATTAAATTCAAATAAAAGAAGGATAATTTTTTAAAAGATATAATATTAAATTAATAACTTAATAAATTATTATCCAGGGTTAATCCCCACGGCTGCGAAGCAGCGCGCATTAATCAAAATATTAAATAATTAAAAGAGAGATTATAATTTAAAATATATACAATTTAAAAGAGAGGGGCGTTCCGCCCCATAATTATATACCTAACGCCGGCGCCGAAGGCGCGGCCTGTTATAATTTATTTATTTTTTATCAACCTTAATAATAACTTCTATTTTTCAAAATATAACTCCAAAACCTCTATTTTGGACCTTAAATTTGATGTTTTTTTCTCATTTTTGATCTATGCGCGCTGCTTCGCAGCCGGGCCCCCTTCCTATTTATCCTTGTTTTTATTTATTTTGTTTGGCGCGCGGCGCGTTTTTAACGCCGCCTTTAATAAATTAAATTTTTTAAATTTTTTAAATCTAATTAAAATTAATTAAGAAAATTAAAAATAAATTTATATAAAATTATAAAAATAATATAAATAACACTATATTTTAATATAAATATAAAAAATTATTTTTTTAGTAAAACTATTAGATAAAAATTAATTAAATTTTCAATTAACAAACAAATATAATTGAGGCAGAAGCCGCAGGCTTCGCGCTGTAAAATAGGTGGCCACGGCTTTTGGGGCTAAGCGGTATGATTGATTATACAAAAATTAGTTTATTAAATTAATTCTTTATATAATTAGATTAAGCTTTTATTATTATAATTATTTTATCTCAACCTAACTTTTAAAAATAGAATATAAAAATAATTTAGAATAAACTAAAAATTAGTTTAAAATTGTTTTTTATTTTTCATTTTTAACTATGCTTAATTTATAGTATTATAAATTTTAAATTATATTATTTATAATTATATATACTTTTTTGGAACATTAACATATAAAATTGTCCGCGTTACTATAATATAGTACTAATTAAAAAACAAAAAATAATAATTATAATAATAATGGTTAATCAATATCAATTTTTTTTAGACTCATTTAATTTATTCACTCTGGATATAACTAATATAGAAAAATATATTATATTAGTATTTATTAGTTTTAATACAATTTTATGCTCTTATGTTCTTTTTAGTAAAAAATTTAGTGCTATTGCGAAAAATATTAATCTAATTACTACTGGAACAGCAGCTTTAATATATGCAGGAGCAAAGGCCGCAGATAGTTACGATAAAATTACAAGTAAAAATGGGGAATCTAAAAGTAAACCCTCTGATAATAATGGAAATGATAATAAAAGTGAGAGTAATAAAGAGGGCGCTGGGCCATCTAAAAAATAGTATTATTAGAATTAATAATCCCAGATCACATTCCTTCGCTTTACCTATTATATTAAATTTATTAGGTAAAGAACCTAGTGATAATGACCCCTTTATGGTTGTTATTTTTCAAATTTTAATTTTAGGTATAATTTGTCTATTATGTTTTATTAATGTAATTGGTTATTTTTCAGCTATTTATCTATTAAATAAATTTAATTTAGAGACTAAATATCCTAAATTATCTAAATTTCTTAAATATTTTGAACGATCATCATTTGTCTATATTCTGATAGAAGGTTTTATTTGTTTATTCTTTCTGATAGGTATAATTTTACTTTGTCTTTTATTCTTAGGTATATTAACAATTAATTAGTTTTTTTTGTTTTAAATTATTTAAATTTATATAACTTATATTATCCCCGGCGCCGAAGGCGCGCCCCCGCCGTATTTTGAAATAATTCATTTTTAAGTAACAAAATAAATAAAAAATAATAATATAAATTTATTAATAATTATATTATTAAATAAATAAATTTCTGTCTTCTTTTTCTTAAGGCGCGTAGCCTTATTAGTATTAGTTTAATATAATTAAATTATATATATAATTATATTCACTTGTTATTGTTATTTTATCTCAACCTAACTTTATTTTTAATGGCTGCTTCGCCTTTATTTTAGAAATATATATTAAAATAATATGTATTTAAATAATATAAAACTATAAAACTATTTGTTTTTATTTTTATTTTAAATAAATTAAAAATTTTAAATTATATTATTTATAATTATATATACTTTTTTGGAACATTAACATATAAAATTGTCCGCGTTACTATAATATAGTACTAATTAAAAAACAAAAAATAATAATTATAATAATAATGGAAAATAATTTTAATAATCTATCTAATCTTTATTTAATAAATTCACCCTTAGAACAATTTGAAGTAAGTAATTTAATAAGTATAAATGCTCCTATATTTGGTTACTTAAATATAACTTTAAGTAATTTAGCTTTATATTCTATAATAGTTTTTATATTAATAATAGCAATTCATTTTATGGGAAATAATGAAACAAAAATTTTACCCTCTAAATGAAGTATAGCATTAGAAAGTATATTTATAACTATTAATTCAATGGTAAAAGAACAATTAGGTAAAGAAATTTATTTTCCTTTTATTTATACATTATTCTTTTTTATCTTAATAGTAAATTTAATAGGAAATATACCTTATTCATATACAATAACAACCTCAGTAATAGTAACAATAGGTTTATCTTTTACTATACTTACGGGTGTTACATTTTTAGGTTTATATTTACATAAATTAAATTTCTTTTCATATTTTGTACCTTCTGGTACACCTTTAGCCTTAGTTCCTTTATTAGTTGTTATTGAAACTGTTTCATATTTAGCTAGAGCTCTTTCTTTAGGAATAAGATTATTTGCTAATATGGTTGCTGGACACTCTTTATTAAAAATTTTATCTACTTTCTTATATCAAATGTTTAGTAGTAGTTATATTTTTGCTTTATTGACTCTTTTACCTTTTGCTTTATTCCTAGCTTTATGTGGATTAGAAATAGCTGTATCTATAATACAAGCTTATGTATTTGTATTATTAGTTATGTCTTATATTAAAGATGCTATTTATTTACATTAAAATTTTATCTTTAAATTTTTTATTTTATATTAATATTTAAATATTATATATTTATAATATAAATAATATCTTATATAAGATTATAAATATATATAACAGATATAATATATATTTTATAATATAGTTAGTTATATTTAATTAATTTTGTTTTTGGTTTTTATTATTATATATCTTATATATTTAATATAATTAAATAAGTATTAAAATTTCAGGCGCTGTGCGTTATAATATCCCCGGCTTCGCCGCCCACCATTAATATTCAAATTTAAAAATTATAATTTATATTAAAAGAATTAATTATTTAAATAATAATAATTTTGTTTTTATTTATTATTATTTTATAGTATTTTATTTTAGTTTTGCGCTTAAAGCACGGTTTTATTATTATTATTAATTAATAATTTATATTTAGAAGGCCGCTTCGCGGCGTTAATTTTAACCACTTAAAATACTTTTTATTTAATATTAAAAACTTGCGCCAGAGGCGCCTTTGACTGCGCGAAGCGCGGCGGCAAAGCCATCGCCCACGCTAAAGCGTAAATCGCGCCAGAGGCGCCTTTGTTTTATTCGCGCATTAAAAACAAAAAAAAAAATAAAAAATTTAAAATTAAAAGAAGAGTATTCTGCTTGTTTTAGGAATATAATAACTATACGCCGCGAAGCGGCCGGCGGCGCGGGCATTTATTTTTACTTTGTAATTTATATAAGGAATAGTTTTCACTGGTAAGTTAAGACGATTGCTAATTGTTCGGGGTAAGCGCCCCTTAGGTGTTCGATTCACCTCTATTCCATAATAAAATAATAATAATTTAATTATTTAAATTAATAAATAAAATAATATATTTTTATTTTAAAAAAAAATAAATTTAAATTGTCTTTATTTGGTCTTAATTAAGAGATAAAATTTATAATTATAAAATATTAAATATAAATATAATCTAAAAATAGGCGCTTCGCGCCGCGGCGTTTTAAATTAAATAATAACTTAAAAGTTATTCAGTGTAAACATGAGTAACAATTATTTGTTGATTCCTTTTTAATTGGATTGGCGTATGTTCTCAACTAATGCAAAGGAAATTGGAACCCTTTATTTAGTCTTTGCTATATTTGCTGGAATGATAGCTACAGCTTTTTCTATAATTATTAGATTAGAATTATCTGCTCCTGGTGTTCAATTTTTACAAGGAGATCATCAATTATTCAACGTTATAATTACCAGCCACGCCTTGATAATGTTATTTTTTATGGTCAACAAATTGCAAATGTTAAATTTATTTACAGTCTTAAGAGTAAAAATTACCATAGGCCGCTACGCGGCGGCGCGCAGCGCCGGTAATAATAATGCCGGGGGCGAAGCGCCCTTTAACCAAAAAATATACTAAAGTTATAGTAACAGATCCGGCGCTGCGCGCCCGCGTTCCGCCAGCTAGAGTAACAAAGAATGCCGCTTCGCGGGGCGAAGCGCGGCTCCGCCGCCTGGTTATTATCGCGGTAAATGAAAAATTACTTATGTAAGCTCTGATAATAAATAAATTATTTATTTATATTTAAATAATTTAACATATTTATTAAAAAAGTTTTATTTAATAAATAGGCATGGCCGGATAATATAGAAATATATTCTTTTCTTCTCACTGTGTGCTGGAATCTTTTTAGAGCTTTTGGAACTAGTGCCGCTTCGCGGCGGGCGCGAAGCGCCTTAACTGAAAAGCGGCGGGCTTCGCCCCAGTAACATTTCAAAAGATTAGGCAATCAGCAGGAAACCAAAGGTATAAGGGCTTTATAAGCAAGCATTAAACACTTTTACTCAGTAGGATCCTCAGAGACTAAACGTGAATACCCGGCGCGCAGCGCCGGTAAAGATATAGTCCAAACGTTAGGGGGCGATGCCCCTAACGAGAATTGTATGCCTGCTTTAATCGGAGGTTTTGGTAATTATTTTTTACCTATCCATTTAGGTGCCCCTGATATGGCATTTCCACGATTAAATAATATTTCATTTTGATTATTACCTCCTTCATTGATACTATTATTACTTAGTGCTTTAGTAGAAAGTGGTGCGGGTACAGGATGAACAATTTATCCACCTTTATCCGGAATACAAGCTCATTCAGGAGCGTCTGTTGATCTAGCGATCTTCAGTTTACACCTTTCAGGAGTTTCTTCTTTATTGGGAGCAATTAATTTCATCACGACTGTTTTAAACATGAAAACTAATGGTATGAGTTTACATAAATTACCTTTATTTGTATGAAGTGTATTTGTAACTGCTATATTATTACTTTTAGCTTTACCTGTATTAGCCGGTGGAATTACTATGTTATTAACGGATAGAAATTTCAATACCAGTTTTTATGACCCCGCAGCTGGAGGGGATCCAATATTGTTTCAGCACCTTTTTTGATTCTTTGGACATCCAGAAGTCGTTAATTATAATAGCATATATATAGGCTTCTTAATTTTGCAGTATGCTGGGATAACCTATTTTTTTTTTTGTATACAGATAATATGTTTAAAACAATATTAAACTTAGGTCAATCAGCAGGAAACCAAAGGTATAAGGGCTTTATAAGCAAGCATTAAACACTTTTACTCAGTAGGATCCTCAGAGACTAAACGCAAAAACATTGAGGGGGCGCGAAGCGCCCCGCCGCGTAGCGGCCTAAACTAGTTTCTAATAATTAAACCTTCCTAGATAAAAGCTTACAATATTGTCTGAGTACGTATATTATAACGGCGCTAGCGCCCGTAAGTTAAAATATTCAGTTAATTTCTAATCGCGGCGGCTGCTCCGCAGCCCCTCATACTAAGCCTTTAACAGACGGCGCGTAGCGCGGTCATTACTTAGCTGGTTTGATAGATAGCGATGGGTCATTCGGAATACGGAGTCTTGTAATAGCTTTTAATTCTTTGGATGCTTCATTAGCTTATTATATTAAAGGTAGATTAGGTTATGGTAAAGTAAAGAAAGTAAAAAATAAAAATGCTGTCATTTTTGTATTACAAAATCGTGAAGGTTTAGATAAAGTTATAAAGCTTGTAAATGGAAAACTAAGAATTCAATACAAAATTGATGCTATAGACAAACATATAGTAAATGTTTATAAAAACCCTCTAAATTATAAACTTCACATAAATTCTTCATTTGATTTAAATAACTATTGATTAGCGCGCGCTGCTTCGCAGCCGCCATTGATAGTGATGGAAGCTTCCAAATAAAAATATTAAAGCGAGTTAAATGCCTAGGGCTGCGAAGCAGCCGCCCGCCGCGAAGCGGCATTAGATTATACTTACAAATAGATCAAAAAAGGCGTTTATTATTGGATCTTATTGAAGATAAGTTAGGTGGGCGCGGCTTCGCCGCCGGCGGTTATAGAAAAAGCCAAGATACTTATTATTATAGTTCAACTAGCTTTGGTTCAAGGTGGTAAAATATCTAGATCAATATCATTTGCTATCTAGTAAATATTTAAATTATATAAAATGGAGAAAGGCTTATATTTTAGTTCAGGCTAAAAAACACCTTACTCCGGAAGGTAAAGATAAGATTTCTAAATAAAAAAAAAACTATGAATAGTTATTCTAAGGGCGCGGCTTCGCCGCCGGCAGACACTTTTTTAGAATCAATGTAAGATATAGTCCTAACAAGGGTGTAAGCTCTTGAGTATTATTTTTAATAGATCCGCCGCGTAGCGGCCTTTATTTTATATTTAGAGCAATGTGACTATTAGAATAATCAAAATTATTGTTATATATTAATTATACCAGGCTTCGGTATAGTGAGTCACATAGTATCAACTTTTTCAGGTAAACCAATATTTGGTTATCTTGGGATGGTCGTTAGGCCTTCTTAACTCTACCTTTAAAAAAATAGTAACACAATACTGAATAAAACAACAACAGAAGGCGCCTTCGCCGTGTTGTTCAAAAACCGCGCGGGCGGCACGCCGCCATGGTTGAGATTAAGTTAAACTCCCCTATATGCTGGAAACTCCTAATACTTGACTCTAACTGCGCGAAGCGCCATTTAGTTTAATATAGTTAGTCTATCTTGTATTTTTCGATGCGAAAAAGGAATAATCAGCAGGAACTATAAAGTAATTCAGTTCCTCAGAGACTATACGCGGAGAATCAGAGTTGATTAAGAGATAGTCCTAAATTATTGTAATTTATATAATTTTGGTAGTTTTAATTTTAACTATTCAAAAAAAAAGAATTAAAATTTCAAATTATAAAATTAAATAAAAATACTTTAGCGGCGGCTTTGCCGCGCCGGAGGCGCACAAAAGGCTCAGGTTAAGAATTACAGCACGGGAAAGGATAATAATACAGATAAGTTAATTAATCCTTTTTTAATTACAGGTTTTACTGATGCTGAGGGTTGTTTTACAATTATAATAGAAATTACGCGCGCAGCGCCATTAAAATGGAAAGTTAGAACTTCATTTGAAATTAACTTACACCCCCATAGTTATTTTATACAAAATACAATCCTTTTTTGATTCTGTAGGCTCTAGACCTGATAGAAAATTAGCTGTTTATAGAGTATCAAATGTGAACGAATTAAATGAAGTTATAATACCGCCGGCGCCGAAGGCGCGGCATTAATAAATATACTTTTATTAGTAACAAATAAGTAGATTTTTTATTCTGGTCTAAGGCTGTAAATTTAGTTTTAAATGGCGGCTTTGCCGCGCGCCAGGGTTTTTAACTATTCTTAATTATTATGCTTCTGAGGTGCTGCTAAAAAAGTTTTAAGTTTCTTTCCAAATATTAAACCTTTAGATAGACCTTTAATTAATTTACCCGTTGCATTAGATCCATTTTGAGTGTCGGGATTTGTGGCGCGCCGAAGGCGCGGCGGGTTTGCTGTTTATACTCACAAAGCCTCTAAAATTGATTCTTTAAGGCGCTGCGCGCGGTTATCTTATAGATTTTATATTACACAGCATAGTAAAGATTTAGATCTTATGGCGGCTTCGCCGCGTTTATTGCGCGCTGCGCCTTCAATTGCGGAGTTATCCACGTAAGATCTAATTTAGCTACACCTAGATGTGATTATATTGTTCAAGATGGCGCGAAGCGCCCTTATTAGAAAAAATAATACCTCATTTTGATTCTTATCCTTTGTCTAATTTAAAGCAAAAAGATTTTGTTAATTTTAAAGAAAGTATGAATTTAATCAAGTTAAATAAACATTTAACTGCCGGCGCCGAAGGCGCGGCGGTTTAGAAAAAAATTAAAATTTCAGTTTAGAAATGCCGCGAAGCGGCCTAACTGATTAAAATAACATTAACTCTAAAAATGCCGCGAAGCGGCCTAACTGATTATTTTCAATTTATATATTTTACAATTAATTTGTTACGCTATGTTCTCAATCGGAATCTTAGGATTCTTAGTATGAAGCCACCATATGTTCAGTGTAGGTTTAGATAAATTGTTATTTTTTATTCTTTTTTCCCAAGCTAAACTTAAGCGATCAGATAAGGCCAGTATAGAAAATAAAAATAATAAAATAAAAGAAATATTATTTGGTTCTTTATTAGGAGATGGTAAACTTGAAATGGCACCTAGGGCTATTAATGCTAGATTTGGTTTCATACAAAGTGAAAAAAATAAAGATTCTTTTTTGTTTTTATTAAATGAATTAACCTTATTAGGTACTATTAAATACAGAGAGTATAGTTATACTGATATAAGAACAGGTAAAATTTATAAATCACTGAATTTTTGAACTAAATCTTCACCTTTATTAACTGAATTTTATAATATTTTTTATATTAATAAAGTTAAAGTAGTACCTAATAAATTTGAACTTTCATTACTGTCACCTGTCGCTTTAGCTCATTGGATTATGCAAGACGGCTCTCGTGGAACAAGTAAAGGATTATATATTTGTACTGATAGTTTTACACAAACAGAAGTTAAACTTCTTGTAGACTATATCACAAATAGATATAAAATTAGTTGTTCGATACATAAATCTAAAGGTAGATATCGAATATATATTTTAGCTAAATCTGTTCCATTAGTTAGAGAGATTGTTCTTCCTCATATGCATCAATCTATGTTATATAAATTGGGATTCTAGCAAAAAATATTCACGTCGTCCTTAATTGGTAACAATATGGAGAATAATTTACCTATATGCGAGGAAATATTTAAAAACTAGATTACGATATAATATTAGTCGTAACAATATCTAGTCATTATACTACTTGCAGGTTATAAAATATATACCTCAGAGACTATAAAGAAAAATCTTGTAAATATTTTGTACAATAGTACCGCACGCGGCGCTGCGAAGCAGCCATAAATTTAATGCCGCTTCGCGGCGGCTGCGAAGCAGCCGTACTAGTATAGTTTTACAAGATTAAGACATAGTCCAAATTTGTTTCTTTTTTGTACGCCGGCGCGGCTATTAATCAAAAAACAAACCAAATTGGTGGATACTAGAGCATACTTTACTGCTGCTACAATGGTAATTGCGGTTCCAACTGGGATTAAAATCTTTTCTTGAATTGCCACTCTTTATGGTGGTAGCTTAAGATTTACTACCCCTTTAATCTTCACAATAGGATTCTTAGCTTTATTCACAATAGGTGGGTTAACAGGAGTAATTTTATCTAACGCTGCGTTAGATGTATCTCTTCACGATACTTATTACGTAGTTGCACATTTCCATTATGTTTTATCTATGGGTGCTGTATTCGCTATTTTTGCGGGATTCTATTTCTGAGCTCCCAAAATTATAGGTCTATCATATAATGAATTATTAGGAAAAATTCATTTTTGAACATTGTTCGTGGGAGTTAATTTAACTTTTTTTCCTCAACACTTTTTAGGTTTAGCGGGTAAAATTTCTTTTCAATACTTTAATGAAGCAAACTTTTATATTTTTAGACTATTTTTAGTTATTAGTGCTATATTAGTATATTTTATCCTAATTGATAATATTCAAATATTAATTAATACCATAAGTCTTTCTACATTTAATGTAGTTCCTGTATCTATATCTTTGAAAGATAAAAAAATAAACTTATTGAATTTCCAAATGGACCACATATTAAACAAAAATGATTAAGTCGCCCTATAAGAATATATGATAATCCGCGGCGCCATAGAAACTTAATAAGCTCTGATAATAAAAACCGATCTATTATATATCAAATCTTATCAAAGGAAAAATATTTAGCCGTAAAAAACTTCATTAGAGTATTTAAAATGCAATGCCCCAGTAATATAATTACAAGCGTGGCTTGTTTAGTTTTATATTATTAGTAAAATTGGGTGAATTGCAAGGAAGCCTTTGGCGAGGTTAATTTGCAGCTTATCTTATTACGATATAGTATTATGTGGGGCTGCGCCCCCATAATAAGTAATAAGCGAGTTCAACGACTAATAGGTGAGTTTTATCAACAATAATCCTGATACAAGCGCCCAACAATTATTAATTCTAAATTATATAATTGATGACATAGTCTGAACCTAATAGTAATATTAGGAAATAGAGTTTAAATTACTCTATGTTAACAAATTGATGCCTAGAAGAATACCAGATTTCCCGGATGCCTATAGCGGTTGAAATGCTGTATCTAGTTTTGGTTCTTTAATTTCGGTATTTGCTACTATTTTATTTGGTTATATTATATATGATATTTTTGCTAATGGAAATAAAGTAAATAATAACCCTTGAGCAATACCTTCTTTCTTCACTTCATTAAATATATTCATTAATGAAACACAAAGTGCTAATAGCTTAGAATGAACTCTTGCTAGTCCAATCCCAGTACATGCATTTGATATGCTTCCAGTACAATCTTAATGCGCTTTAGCGCGGGGACGCCGCGCCTTCGGCGCCGGCCGAATCCGCCGCTCGCGTTTTTATTTTTATACCGCGCTTTTTAATTAATAAAATTAATTATAGCTTAGAAAATAAAAATTCTATAATTCTAATATCCCCGGGCCCGCCGGCGCCGAAGGCGCGGCATTTTTATGGCGGCTGCGAAGCAGCAATTAAAAAAAATTTTTGTTTTTGTTTCAAATATAGCGGCTTCGCCGCCTGAAATATTATTTATTATAGCTATTATTTTTATATTTTTAATTTTTAAATTTTAACCTTTTTAATTCTAGTGTCTGCGCGTGGGCGGAGCAGCTATTTTTTAAAAATAAGTTTAGAATATAAATTATATCTAATATTTAAATGCGCGAAGCGCCTTTTGAATTTCAAATAATTAGTATTATTTAATAATATTATTTAATTTATCTTTATTATTAAATAAATATTTAATTTATCTTTATGCGCGGCGAAGCCGCCTAAGATTTTATTATTTAAAACTTTTATATCTATATAATTATTTTGAATAATAAAATAAATGATTCAGGTTAAACTTAGAATACCTTTTACGTGTATTAATTCTAATAATAATTAATATTAATAGTAATAAGAGGCGTCGCTAAGCGTCCGGTATTATAATTATTATATATATGTAATATAATTATTTATATTTTTAAATTTAATTTAATATAAAAATTCTTATTATTTTAATATATAGTAATTAGTAAACTAAGATTTTTTTTTAATTTTTAAAATTAACAATGATTACAAATATTAACATATTTAAAACTATATTTAATGATGCTCCACAACCTTGAGATATAGGATTCCAAGATAGTGCCGCTCCAGGTTATACAGGAATTATAGATTTACATAATACACTTTTCTTCTATTTAATTGTAATATGTGTAGGGGTTTTTTGAATATTAGGTTCAGTTATCTATTATTTTAATTATAATAGATCTCCTATTGTTCATAAATATCTTAACCATGGTACATTAATAGAACTTATATGAACTATAACACCTGCTTTAATTTTAATAGCTATTGCTTTCCCAAGTTTTAGATTATTATATTTATTAGATGAAGTTATATCACCTACAATGACTATAAAAGTAGTAGGTTTTTTAAAAGATGGCCTAAAATTGTATATATTAAAAATATTAAAAAAATTAAACACTTTAATGGCGGCGGAGCCGCGCTGCGAAGCAGCCGCCTACAAAAACTATGTTATATGCTATATAGATATATAATTATAACTAAGATTCTAGATAATTTATCTAATTCAGGGTTTATTGCTAATCGCGCGCGCTAAAAGCGCCGCCCGTCACAGGGCGGCTTCGCCGCGGGTTAGAATTAGTAGGCCCGCGGGTATAATAATAAGGCGCGCGGCGGCTGCGAAGTAGACCGCCGCGAAGCGGCATAAATCTTTTTATACTAAAGATAGGCTTCGCCGCGCCCCGCCGCGTAGCGGCCTATGAGATATAAGTTAGGAATTAATTGTTCAATTTAAATTAAATTTTTAATGTAATTATGGGCGCTGCGCGCCCGCCGCCACTTTATTTTTCGGCGCGCAGCGCCCCTTTAAGCTTTGCAGTTTTTTTAATTTAATTACTTAAATTATGCTTCGGGGAGGGCAGTGAAGGATAAATCTTTTTAGATCCTCTAAAGCTATTTACTGCCGCCGCCGGCGGGGCGGCTGCGTAGCAGCCATAAATACTATAGTCGTGAGATATTTAATATCTCTAAGAATTCGACAGAGTTCTTTAAAGATAAAGCGTGGTATTATAAATATAATATAAGTAAGGGCCGCTAGCGGCCTACCATTTATCTTTTGGCGACACTAGTGTTAACGGTTAATAGAATATTAATTTTTATTCTAAAGACCGTCGGTTAAATAATAAGCCGCTACAGACTGGGTCACTGGTGGGTGATTCTTAATTTATTTTTAAATAGAAAAGATTGCTTAATGTACAGTCGAAATAGATTTTATTAAAATCTAGCATCAATGATATTGAAGCTATGAATATTCTGATTTTCTAAATGAAAATGGAGAATCGATGGAATTTGATTCATATTTGATACCTGATTCCGATTTAGAATTAGGACAATTCAGATTATTAGATGTAGATAATAAAGTGATTATTCCTGTTGATTGTCATATTAGATTAATTATTACGGGTAAACCCTTCTTGCCCTTATTAATATTAAACAAATTCGTTTAATATTATTCGAATCTTGCTATATGCTGGAAACCTCTAACAATTGATCTGCGCGGCTTCGCCGCGTAATAATGATTAATATGAAACAAGGAGCAATCAGCAGGAAACTAATAGAAGAAAAATATTCTTAGTAGGATCCTCAGAGACTATACGCAAGAAGTCTATTTATACTAAGATACAGTCCAAGTATATATTATTAATGGCGCTGCGCGCCCTTTAAGATTATGATGGGCGCGCAGCGCCATTCAATGATTAAACGAACTAAATCTAAAAATGTAAATAAACTACCTAAATTTACTAATTTTTTATTTAGTAATTGTACTGCCGCGAAGCGGCAGGCGCGCAGCGCCGGTGGCTGCTTCGCAGCCCGCCGCGTAGCGGCCAATGGCCGCGGCTTCGCCGCCGGCGGTAAATTATTCTCAGACGGTTGATTAGAAAAATACAGTTTAAATTCTAACACAAGATTTAAATTTAAACAATCTCTTACTCGAGCTGATTATGGGCGCTTCGCGCCATTCCTTTATGGTTCGGCGCGCAGCGCCCGCCGCGAAGCGGCGTTCTAATATCCGCGCGCGGCTGCGAAGCAGCGCGCCGCCTGTTAAATCTAAGCGAAAAGGAGGCGCCCATTATGGATTAGTTTTTAGTACTAGATCCTTACCGCGCTGCGCGCAATTAATGAACTATATGATTTATTTTATAAAGATAAGGTTAAAGTAGCACCTGATAGTATCTATATTTTATTCACTCCTATTGCTTAGCGCATTGGCCGCTACGCGGCGGGAGAGGGAGTAAATTTAAACAAAGGATTAGTCTTATGTACAGATAGTTTTACTTTACAAGAAGTAGTAAAATTAATGGAGCTGCGCTCACTAAAATGAAATATCACATTAATTCTACTGCCGCGCCTTCGGCGCCGGCTGTATTAAAAATCAAAGACCTAGATTGCCGCGCTGCTTCGCTGCCCTAAATTAAGAAAGTGAGTAAAACCATATATGGCTGCTACGCAGCCGCCCGGTATAAACTTAATCTTAAATAAATATTAATAATAAATACTTGGCTGATGTTATTCATTCTTTTGCTGTTCCTTCTTTAGGACTTAAAATGGATGCTGTACCAGGTAGATTAAATCAATCTTCTTTCTTAGCTGAAAGAACTGGAACTTTCTATGGTCAATGTTCAGAAATATGTGGAGTATGACATGGATTTATGCCTATTGTAGTAGAAGCAGTCTCAGTTCAAGATTACTTAGCTTGATTAGATGCTGCTTAATTAATATTATTTATTAATTAAATTTATTTTTATCCCCCCCCCCTTTTTTTTAAATAAACTTTTTTATTTAAATTACAAATTTTAAATGCCGCATGCGGCGATAAAATACAAAATTTAATAATAAAATTTTACTTTTTTTATTAATTAATTACTAAAAAAAATTTTTTGTTTTTTACAATGGGCGAAGGGCGGCTCCGCCGCGAAGCGGCATTAAATTTATAATTACAAAGAGAATTATATCATTTTATATGTTATAATATATAATATATATTTAAATATTATTATAATAATAATTTTTTATTAATTAATATATATAATAAGAATTAATTATTTAATTATGCTTATTTTAACTGCGCGTATTATAATAATAATATAATAATAAAATTTAAATTATAAAAGAGATAATAAATATTGCATATAAGCAAATATAATCCGATAATAAAATTTAATTAATTTATTTATCTAAAGTTAAGTAAGAATTTAATTTTGGTTCTGATTAAACGTTGTTCAGTAGTATAAGACATGCGAATCATTGTTTTTAAATTCATTTATTTTTAATTAATTTTAATTTTATTTAAATAAATTGAAAAAATAAGGTGTAAAGGTGAGTATGGTAAATAAGATACCTTATAGTCTTCATAAATAGGGGATATTTCTTTAAATTAATTATTAAAAAAGGTTTTAAGAAAATAAAATTATTATATTTTATAAAAAAGGAAATTTTCTGCTATAAGATTCTATTTATTGAGATTTAGGTAGTTGGCAGGATAACAGCCTCCCAAGCCAGCGATCAAAAGTCATGTTTGATAGAGCAAATGACCACATTGGGAATGAAATGTACCAAGTAGTATTTTACTACCAGCAGTCAAGAATATTAGTCAATGCTCGCAAGAGTGAACTAGCTAACTGAAATCAATCCAAAACATAATACAAAATATTTGGTTGATAATGTAAGAAGAAAATAATGATATTATCTTACGTTTAGTGTCGTCTAAAACTGGTGCCAGAAGACTCGGTAAGGCCGGAGACGCAAACGTTAGTCATCCTTATCAGGCGTAAAGGGTTTGTAGGCTGCTTTGAAAGTTTCTATCTTAAATTAAATTAAATTGTATTTTATTTTAATATTATATTAATTATTTTTTTTAATAATAATAAATAGAAATAAATTAAAGCTAGAATCTAATAGAGGTTATATTGAATAATACTTAGTTTAGGGCTAATATCCAAAGAGATTAAGGGGAATATTAAAAGCGAAGGCTTCTTTCCACTATAGATTGACGCTGAGAAACGAAGGTGAGGAAAGGAAATAGGATGTGCGACTTGCAAAATCTAAATATAGTATAATACTGAAAGTATATTATTTTTTGTCTGATAATAGCCAACCTGGACGTGCAAGAAAAATATTAAATATAATATAATTAAATATATATAATATTACCAGTAATGGTCTTGTGTGGAGCTCTAGGGTAAAGTTAATTAATTGGTTATCTACCTTATTTGTAATTTTAATTAAATTATAAATTTAACGAAGGCTGATTCCTAAGGTTAGGGGAACCGAACTTATGTAATTAAAGTTTTATTAATTAGACAAATAATTGTCCTAGTTATTTGTAGACAAACTTATTAATTAATAAAGCAAAGTAAGAACCTAAGGGAATCTAACGTACATATTTAGGAACAAGGTAATGCCTATAACTTGCAATTTAATATTGCTAGCTTTAATGCAAATTAAAGTATTAGGTTAGAGGTAAAATGATTTAGAAGAAAGCGAAAGCCAATTATTAATAAATTGGATATGGTTAAATAACCTGCCTGAAAGGGTGCCCACTTTCTAAAGGTTCTATTTACAATATAATTCTATATATAGAATGAATACTAATTAAAAAATAAACTAAATTAAAACTTTAAATTTTGTTACTATATTTTATTCTTTTTATTTAATAAAATAATTGAATTTAACTAATATTAGTTTTTAAAGAAATAATTAATATAATGCCGGGGCCCTCCAATTAAAATTGAACAAGATTATTCCTGCTCCAATGTATTTTATTTCTGTCGAAACTTTTTATGGGCGCTGCGCGTCATTAAATTTTATTTATTTACTTATATATTAATAACAATGAATATGAATAACATTGTATTTTTAGCCTGAGGCCGCTACGCGGCGGTTTTTGTGATGGGCGCGCAGCGCCATCCAATTTTCAAACAACTAAAATAAAAAGAATAAATAAAGATGGAAAAATAACTAGTATTGGTTTAAAATATTCATTCCATATTGGACTACATGAAAGAGATAAACCACTTCTAGAATTTATCCAATTAAAATTGGAAAATAAAGGTAAAATTTATGGCGCGAATCGCGCCCTAATAAAAAAGAATCTCATTTAGCTATATATACTAAATCTGATTTAAAATGAATAATTGAAAATATTTTTAATAACTATTCTTTATTTACTAAAGGACAATTGATTAGATATGAACAATTTAAATTAGGAATAATTAATAATTTAAAGCGTCTAGATTCTTTAGATGATTATAATAAAATATTAGTAAGTAGTGATAATATCAAATCTAATATTAATAAATTATCTTCATTTTATATAGATAATTGAATAGTAGGATTTTTAAATGGGGGCCGCGAAGCGGCCATTTACAAATACAATTAATAAAAATAACTTAGTACCAATAATTTACTTAGAACATACTGATGGGGGCGCAGCCCCGTTATTAAGTTAATAAAAGATCGTTTTAATATTAGTAGTAATATTTTTAGTAGAACTAGAGATACACGTAAAACTACTTATATTTTGACAATAAAAAGTAAAACTGATCTCGAAACAATAGTAAATTTTTTAGATAAAATGAATAATTTAATAGGATATAAATTAATACAATATAAAGAATGGAAACAAAAATTTAATTTATAGAAATAATACAAGAATGTATTCAAAATTGTAAATATTGCTTGAGCCGTATGCGATGAAAGTTGCTTGTCCGGTTCTTAGGAGGGGAAAGCTTGAGAAAGCCTACCTATTCCAAATAGATACCCAAACTACCCCTCACTGTCAACGATGAATGGTAGTCATTAGTGCAAATTAGTGGCGTAGTTAACACAATTACCATTCCGCCTTGTTAGTAAGACTGCAAAGTTAAAAACAAAAAAATTAGTCGGTTTCGGAGTAAACGAAGTGAAGCATGTTATTTAATACGAGAATACGCGTAAAATCTTACCAGGTCTTGTATAACAAACTATTTATTATTTATAATTTATTATTTTAATAAATAAAAGAGTGTTTTTGTTTAATGCGGCGGGCGGCAAAGCCGCGCGCCCCTATTAAAAGTAAAATACTTAGTTACAGGTGTTGCATGGCTGTCTTCAGTCCGTATCTTGAGATGTGAGGTTAACTCCGTCAACGGACGAAATCCCTGTTGTTAATTCATCTTTAACTGCTTTATTTAGCTGTTTAAAATATAATATAATTATATTTAAATACTTAACAATTAATGGTTCTTAGATGAGTTCCATTTGGGGCTAAGACAAGTCGGTATGGCTCTCATGACCTGGGCTATAGACGTGCTGCAAAAATTTTACAAAGTGATGCAATACTGTACCCCCCCCGCGGCTTCGCCGCCGGCACTGGATTTTTTTTAATTAAAATTAAGAGCAATTCAGTTAAATTTTTAAAATATAAAATATATTCTAAAATTGGGTTTTAAGGAGGAGCTAATCATTAAAAAAAGTTAAATTAATAATAAACAAATGATTGTTGTCTGTAATTCGGTAACATGAAGTTGGAATTTCGAGTAATCGTTGATCATTAGCGCAACGGTGAAATAATCATTCGGAATGAACTAACTGTCTGTCGCTGGGAAGAAGCTTAAGTTGATGGAAATTTTTTCTTAATTAATACTTTTACAAAGGGGCGCTTCGCGCCGCCGCGCCTCTAAATACACAATTAATATTGAAAGAGTATCTATAGGCGCTTCGCGCAGTTTTAAAATTAATTAATTAAATTTTGAACATCTTTGTTAAGTTAATTATTGTTTAAATAAAATCTTCTGGAGTAACATCTCAAAAGTCATAGCAAGGTAGCTGTACTGGAAAGTGCTGCTGGAAAATAAAACAAATTGTACCCCCGGGGCGCGGCATTTTTGTTTTTGTTATTTAATTATATATAAATTTTTTATATTTATATTTTAAAAATCTCGTAAGGGGTTAGCTGAGTGGTTTAGCAGTAATTTTACACATTACAGACAGGGTTTCGATTACTCTACTCCTTATATTTTATATATTTATTATTTAATTATTATTTTAATTATAATATTAGGATATATATATTATTTATATAGAATTAAATATTATACAATGCCGCTTCGCGCCGCCCGTTTTTATTTTAATATACTAATATAAAATATATTATTATTATATAATATTATATTATTATGAAAATATTATTACGCGCTTCGCGCCATAATTAACCGTTTTAAAAGAAAGGCGCCTCTGGCGCGATTTTAATTGTTTAAATAAAGGCGGCACGCCGCGGTATTTAATTAAATATTATTTTATATAAATTAAATAAAAAAGGTAATTTAACGAGTATGCCGAAATTGGTAGCCGGGTTAATTTTAGGTATTGATGATTTTGTTTTTTTATATCGTAAGAGTTCAAATCTCTTTACTCGTAATAATTAATATATTTATTTTTTTTTACATCTTTAGCTGAATTGGTATAGCTGTTGCCTTCGAAGTAATCGGTTATTGGTTCGACTCCAATAAGATGTTTTAAAATTTAAATTGTATTATTAAATTAATTAAAATTGTGATTGCATAGCGCGGCGAAGCCGCCAATAAAAATTTAATCTTATTTTAATTTCAATTTTTGAAATATAATATTATATTTTATTTAAAATAATAAAAAAATGAATGGCGCGCAGCGCCCAGTTTATAGCGCGCAGCGCGCGGCAATAATATATAGTATATATAAGTCTTAATATAATTGCGCGTAGCGCGGTTAATTAATTAATTATTGTAATTATAATGATATAATAATTCAAATCATTCTAGACTATATTTATAGGAATATTTTAATTAATAAAATAATAAAAAAAAAATTTTTTTTGTTTTATTTACATTTAATTATATATAATAATAATTAATGCGCCGTTAAACTTTACTTTTAAGCGAACATGTTGAAATTTTGGTAAACAATCTTCTCTTAAGCAGAAGTGGAAGTGATTCCTTAAGAGTTCGAGTCTCTTTGTTCGTAATATTATATATTCTTATTAATTTCTTATTTTATATTAATTAAAATTTAAATTTTTTATTAAAAAAATAATTGGAGTTATAAATATTATTTAATGGCGGCGCGCCGAAGGCGCGGGCTTCGCCGCGTAATTCTACTTAATTTAAGTTAACTAATTAATCTAAATATTAATTAAATTAATACTTTTTTGTTGGCGGCCCCGTTGTTTTAATAAGTAAAATAATAGTAATTAATTATAAATCTTTAATTCGATGAATATAGTTAAATTGGTATAATTCCTGTCTTCCAAATAGAGGTTATCAGTTCAATTCTGATTATTCATATTATTAGTTTTACTTTTTTTTTACTTAAAATTGTTTTTTATATATATGGCGCGTATATAATAATGTATAAAAACGCGCGCGCACTAAAAACAAACAAATTTTTATTTAAATTATATTAAATATATATTAAATAATATTACATATTATAATTTCTATATATAAAAATATGAATAATTTATTTATAATATTAAATATTTATAATATTTATTAAATATTTTTAATTTATAATACCGCGCCTTCGGCCCCGGCGGGCGGCTGCTTCGCAGCCGGTTTATATATATTCTATATAATAATGAAATAATATATATTATAAATATATATATATTATTTTTTAATAAATATTATATATAAGATAATGATATATATTAGATATAATAGACTAAAAGAGTATATTATTTAAATTATAATATATGTTAGACGTTATCGTATAATAAATATAATTTTTTTTTTAATAAAATGTTAACAGCAGCAAAATATATTGGAGCTGGAATAGCTTGTTCTGGTTTAATTGGAGCAGGTGCCGGTATTGGTTTAATCTTTTCTTCTTTAATTGGAGCTACATCTAGAAATCCACAAATAAAAAATCAATTATTTAGTTACGCAATTTTAGGTTTCGCTTTAGCTGAAGCTACAGGATTATTTGCCTTAATGATTGCTTTCTTATTATTATATTCATAATTTATAAATTAATAATTAATGCGCCTCCGGCGCGTTATATATATATATATTCTAATTAATTAAATATAATTTTATATATTATAATAGGGCTTCGCCTATAGATAATTAATAAAAAATTAATAATAATTTAAATTTCTTATTAAAAGGTTACTAAATAATCCCCTGTAATATTTACAACTAATAATATAAAATAAATAAATAATAAATATAATTTATTTAAAAGCGCGCCGGAGGCGCCGCACAAAATGCCGCTTCGCGGCGGGCGGCTGCGAAGCAGCGCTCCAAACAAATTAATTTAAAAAAAAACAACATAAAAAAATAAAAAAAAGAATTAAATAATTGCGCGCGGAGTAATTAAATATATAATTAATTATAAAAATATAATATAAACTGGCGCGATTTTAAAAACTAATACTTTTACGAAGCGCGGCTCCGCCGCCAAATATCAAAATACTATACTTAAAAGTTCAATTCTTTTATACCATAGAATCTATCAAAGATAATGTATAATTATCCAATATTTTACGGCAAACTAATTATATTAAGATAATAGTAATAATATAAATTAATAGAAATTAATTAAATTTATTAAATTTTAGTTAATAATAAATTTTTAAATTATAAATTTTATATAAAATATAAATAAAAAACAAAACGCGCAAACAAACAAAAAATAATTATTACGCGCATCGCGCCAATAATAAATATATAAATAAATCTTAAATATCTTTATATATTAGAATTGAATAAACGGGTTAAGTATACAGAAGGTTCTGTAGTAGATCTGCAAAGTTTATAATTAAGGGTTCAATTCCCTCTTAACTCTCTGTTAAAAAATTGAAATTTTATTTGGCGCCTTCGGCGAATTTGTTTTGTGCGCCGCGTTATTGTGCGCCGTTTTATTAATATAAATTTATTTAAAAAAGATTTAAAATAATTACAAAAATAATTGCGCGCGGGTTCGCCGCCGGGGCGCTTCGCGCCGAAAGTTAAATTTTTTATATTAAATTATTAATAAAATAAATAATTTTATTATTATTATTAAATATTCTAAATTAAATTAATAATTTTCTTAGTTTAATGGTAGAACAGCATTCTTCTAAAATGGTAATTTTGGTTCGAGTCCAAAAGAGAATAAATTTTACTTAAATATTCAGAAAATAATATTTAATTAAATTAATACAGCGCTTCGCGCTATTTTTTTAAAAATAATTAAAAATAAATTAATAAAAAAAATTAAGTAATAATTATATTCTTTTTATATAATAAATTAGAATAAAAATTATAATATAATTAGTTCCGGCCCCACTAAAAATCATTTAATCTAATTAATCAAATTATAAACAGGCGCAAATCGCCGTTACAGTGTATATTGTATTTTTAAATGCCGCGCCTTCGGCGCCGGCGGGCCTTTTTTAAATTAATCTTTTATTTTTTAAATTTTCTGCGCCTCCGGCTTCGCCGCGTTTTAAAGTTTTAATAATCAAATAATTTTATAAATAAATTAACTAAGATATAACATATATGTATACTAATATAAATTCTAACTATTTAAATAAAAACAAAATTATAATAAATTAAAATAAATTTAAAATAAATAATATAAATAACATATATTAAAAAAAAAGAATATATTAAATATATATAATATATTAATATATAAATAAAATTTTATATATATAAATATATAATTATTAAATATAATAAAAAAATTAAAATTAACTAATAATGATATCCAATAATCTAATAATGACAATTATAAGTGTAATAATAAATATAATAGATGTATTATTAGTACTATTACCTATTTTATTATCTGTTGCTTTTATGACTATAATAGAAAGAAAACAATTAGCTGCTCATCAACGAAGAGTAGGACCTAATACTACAGGTTATTATGGAATATTACAACCATTTAGTGATGCTTTAAAATTAATAGCTAAAGAAACAGTTATACCTTCTCAATCTAATAAAATCTTATTTTATTTATCTCCTATATTTACTTTAATATTTAGTTTATTAGGGTGAGGTATAATACCTTTTGGTCAAGGATTAACAATTTCTGATTTTTCATTAGGTATATTATATACCTTAGCTTTATCTTCTTTAGGTGTATATGGAATATTATTTGCAGGATGATCTGCTAATTCCAAATATGCTTTTTTAGGTTCCCTAAGAAGTACTGCTGCTATGATTAGTTATGAATTAATATTAAGTTCAAGTATCCTAATAATAATTATATTAACAGGATCTTTTAATTTTAGTACTATTATTGAAAATCAACAATCTATTTGATTTATTATTCCATTATTTCCGGTATTTATAATATATTTTATCTCTATATTAGCTGAAACTAGTCGTACACCTTTTGATTTACAGGAGGCTGTTTAAAATCACTATTAATCTAAGATTCGGTCTCTTTAAAGATCGCTATAAGCTGGAAACTCCTAATGACTTGAATAGTAATAATTAATTTTATTATAGTAACAATTTCAAGTTTGTGGCCGCGGCGGCGCGAAGCGCCCCGGCGGGGAATAAAAATGGACAATCAGCAGGAAACCACAGATAAAGACCGCGGCTTCGCCGCCGGCGGCGCAGTGCTACGGTTCCTCAAAGACTACACGCGATCATTGAAATATTAAATTTATTTCAATAATATATAGTCTAAAGACTAATTTATTCATTTATTAATCTATTAATTTATTAATATTATATATAAATTATTATTATCTTCGCCCATTGTTTTTTTTGTTTTTTTATAATTAAATTATTAGGAATCTGAATTAGTGGCTGGTTTTTTTACTGAACATTCTAGTGTACCTTTTGTTTTCTTTTTCTTAGCTGAATACTCTTCAATAGTTTTATTTAGTGCAATTAGTTCAATATTATTTTTAGGAGGTTATCATATGCCTGAATTATTTATTAATGATTCAATCATTAATTTCCAATCTATAATTCTTGGTATTAAAACTTGTATATTCTGTTTTATCTTTGTTTGATTTAGAGCGACCTTACCTAGATTAAGATGAGATCAATTAATGAACTTATGTTGATTAAATTTATTACCTATAGCAGTAGCATTTATTATATTGGTACCTAGTATTTTAATAGCTTTTGATATTGCTCCTTATTAATATTATTTTAAGTATTTTACCCCCGGCCGCGAAGCGGCTGTTTGTTTATTTTTTTAATTTATATATAACTTTTTTACTGGCGCGAGCCGGGCGCAAATATTGTTATTAATTTTATTTTTAATTACTTAATTTATAGCTAAATTAAAATTTAAGGTAGTTTTTATATAAAAGAGAATTAAAATTAATACCTCTATTATTTAGCTTATATTAATTTCAAAAACAACTAATAAGAATAAATAATAAAAAACAAAAACAACAAAAACAAAAAAACAAAAAAAACAAAAAAAACAAAAAAAACAAAAATAAGAATAAACAAATTTAAATTAAAAAAAACTAACAAAAAATAAAAAAAGGGGATTAAAATGAATTAAAAGGCGCTGCGCGCCGGGGAAAAGCCTATAATTTAAGGGTAGAATGCTTTCTTGATGAGAAAAATATAGAAGTTCAAATCTTCTTGGGCTTATAATAAAAAATATAAATTGAATATATTATATTTATTTTAGAAATATCTTAATTATAATTTATAAAAAAAGCGCTTCGCGCCATTTAAAAAGAATGAATAAATATAAACCGCAGCCTAAATTATTTATTTTTAAATATATAATAATCGGTCGATACAGTAAAGGTACAAAAAATAACAAAAAACAATTATATATATTATTATATATTAATATAAAGTTTTATAAAATTTTATATTTTTGTTTTTTTAATTAAAAATTAGAAGGCCGCTTCGCGGCGTTAATTAATAACAGCTGTTATTTAATAATTTTATTATTTAAAAAAAATTATTTAAATTAAAAAATTTAAGTTACAAATACTTTTATATAAAAATATATATTAAAATATGAGATTATTAAAAAGAAATGTTTTATTTAGATTAATAAATTCTTACATTGTTGATTCACCACAACCTGCTAATATCTCTTATTTTTGAAACTTCGGTTCGCTATTAGGAACTTGTTTAATATTACAAATATTAACTGGTGTATTTTTAGCAATGCACTATCAACCGCATGTTGATTTTGCATTTGATAGTGTGGAGCATATTATGAGAGAAGTTAATTCAGGTTGAGCGGTTCGATACACTCACGCTAATGTTGCTTCATTTTTTTTCATTTTTGTTTATGCTCAATTTACTTTTCTTTATATTAAATTACTCGACTATCTTTTTTTAAATTATCGGCGCTTTGCGCCCAATGGTACTTTTTTCAAAAAAATTATTGAAAATTTCTTAAATGTGGTTAAACCGCGCGCAGCGCCTAAAACTATTAATCCTTCTAATTATAAAATTCATCACGAGAAGCGCCTTCCAGATAATGAATTTCTTCAATGGTTTGTAGGTTTTTCTGATGCAGAATCTGCTTTTATGATCAATATTAAAAATAATAAAGAAGTACATTTTGTATTTCAAATAACTTTGCATATTGAAGATGTAGCAGTTTTATATACCATTAAAGATAAATTAGGTATAGGTATAGTTTCAATTAAGGGTACAACTTGTAGCTACCGTGTACATTCTTTCCGTGTTATAATAGAAAATCTTTTACCTATTTTTGACAAGTTTCCTTTACTTACCCTTAAACAATTGAATTATAGAGATTGAAGAAAGGCAATTTTTTTAAAAAAATTAGATCAAGAGGCGCAAAGCGCCCGATCATTAAGTATCGAAACCTTAAACACAATAGCTAATATTAAAAAGGGGATGAATGATCTTAGAACTAACTATGAAGGGTATATTTTAACTCATAATATGATTTTTAAAAATTGGTTAGTTGGTTTTGTGGAAGGCGCTTCGCGCGGTACTTTTCATTTTAGCAATTCTACTGTAGTATTTGGAATAACTCAAAAAGATAAAAAGATATTAGAAGCAATATCATTGTTTCTACACAATATCCCTCTTTCACCTCCTTATAATGATTTAGTTGTTCCAAATAAACCTAATTGTATTATTAAAAATAATAAAAATGCTTATCAACTAGTCATTACTGATAAGGATGTTTTATTCCAATATATATACCCTTTTTTTAAAGATCTTTCTTTTTATAGTAGAAAATCGATAGACTTTTCAATTTGGAGTTTAGGTTTATATCTATTTATATATGGTTATACTCACTTTCCTAAAGGTAAAGAACTATTAATTAAACTATCTAATAATATGAATTCGAAAAGATATTTTTCTGATCTTTCTGATTTTTTAGATATCAAAGAAATAGAAAACCTTTTTGCAATTAATCCCCCTTTTGATATACATTCTGGAAAAAGTCATTTCCATTTAGCCAAAGAATTTTATCAAGCTAAAGGTAGTAGGCCGCTACGCGGCGGTTTAAATGACACATTTATAAGAATCGAATAGAAATGGCGCGAAGCGCGGTCACCATTTGATAGTTTTAGATCTGGTGGTAAAGCTATAGGTTTAAATTCGGGCTCCGCCCGCCGCTTCGCGGCATAATAAATTATCTGAACACAGGTAAAATATTTAAAGATGGATACACGTTTTATTCTAGTTCTGCGGATTTTAATAAAGAGTAATTTATATAGATGTTAACGGGCCTATATATATAATCTCTACTAAATTATATATATACAGCTACAGGCTATATGCTAAGAAACTCGTTAAAATAATGTACCTGTGCGGCTTTGCGAGGCTCCGCCGCCCAGTAAAAAACATTATCTTGAATAATTAGCAAGGTTTGGTTTTTCTAACCTTCAACGATCATGCGCCTGTATTCCTTAATAATATAAATTATTTTTTAGAAAGTAGTATAATTTTCATGTTATTATCTGGAATATGAAATGATCTAATTTCCTGTAAATTTAGTTTTGGTGGCTATGTGCGCGCGAAGCGCCTTACATCTAACTATTTTTTATATTATAATTCATCGTTTATTTTTATTAGAAATGGCGCGAAGCGCGGTTGGCTTTGCCGCGCGCCGGTTTGTATATGCCGCGCCTTCGGCGCCGGCGGAAAAAGTTAAAATTTAACTTTTACTTTAAAAAACAAACAGCCGCTTCGCGGCCGGGAATTAAATATGCCGCTTCGCGGCGGGAACTTGCACATTGCTAGAGGTTTATATTTTTCCTCTTATAAATCACCTAGAATTTTAGTATGAACTATAGGTGTTATTATTTTAATATTAATGATGGCTATAGGTTTCCTGGGTTATGTTTTACCGTATGGTCAAATGTCACACTGGGGTGCAACAGTTATTACTAATTTATTATCAGCTATACCTGTATTTGGTCAAGATTTAGTAGAGTTAACACAACTAAACATATTAGCTACTATTGGAACCATTAGTCCTCATGCATTTAAAAAGGGTAGTAAAAAAAGATCAAACAAGAGTAAATATCTTTCTATTCCGTATCCCTTTTTAGCAATGTTAACCGGTTTTATTGACGGAGACGGTTGTATCATTATTCATAAAACTACTAAGGGTTATATAAAAATTAATCTTACTATTGGTTTAAATATTCGGGATTTATCAGTCTTACAATATATTCATTCTATATTAAACATAGGTAAAGTAACAGTTTACTCTAAAAATGAGACTTGTAAATTAACTATTAATCGTACAGATATACAAGATGTTTTATTCCCTTTGTTTATACATCACAAACTATTTTTTTTAACAGAAACACGACGGAAACAATACGATAAAGCAATGTATATTTTACAGAATGATATAAAATTCTTTTCTGAAATACCTGCAATTTTACCTACCAGCTTTGCAGCTCCTTTACCTGAAACTAGTTTAGACTATACTAATTTACCTTTTTTTAAAAATTGGATTGTTGGATTTACCATAGCTGAAGGTTCATTCCTGATAAAAACGAATAATGAAGCTTGTTTTCAGTTACGACAACGAACCCATAAATTATTATTTGAGGCATTTAAATTCATTTTTGATACCGATCGGAAAATTGGATTGGATGGGCGCGAAGTGACTTATAATTTATTTAGTGTATCTTCTAAAGCTGACGTACAACAGGTGATTAATTTTTTTTCTTTCTCAGGCCATCATCCTTTACTAGGTTATCAAAATATGCGCTATGAAAATTGACTGATATATTTACGAAATAGTAAACGATATTTTAGTCTTAAATACCCTGATTAATTTATTCAATAGTAGCAATAAAATATTATGTTTAATAGGCTCCTTAAAATAGTAATATTTTAGAGGCAAACGGGGAGAATTGCAAATAAATTTTATTTTACTTAATTAAATTAAAACGAATTGCAGCGAAGCTTGGTTCGGTATTTTGGTTGCCAAAAGAATCAAGAACGTTCAACGACTAACAAGTGAGTAGTACCAACAATAAACTTGACACGAGAACCCTGCATCCTGGCCGGCGCCGAGGGCGCGGCGGATGAAGACATAGTCTAAGCATTATCGTGAGATAATGAAGATAAAATTAAAATTCTTATCGTTAATAACACTGTAATCTGAGGGGCATTCAGCGTAAGCAACGCCACTCTTAATAGATTCTTCTCTCTTCACTATTTACTTCCTTTCCTTCTTTCAGCTTTAGCTATAGCTCACTTAATGGCTCTTCATGTACATGGATCTAATAACCCTAATGGAGTTACAGCTATAGGTGATCGATATACTATGCATCCTTTTTTTACCTTTAAAGATTTAGTAACAATATTTTTATTTTTATTGGCTTTATCTGTAATAGTTTTCTTCTATCCAAATTTATTAGGTCAAACTATGGCCGTTTTTAATAGTAATATTATTTATAATAATAACACTATGTGCTGGAACAATGCATATAATTATTCTACTCATATTGTAAGTATATGTGCGCTTTGCGCCGTATCCAATAAAGTTAAAATGGATAATAATAATGTTTCTAATAGAATGACGCCTCCGGCGTGATTTAATAATAAAGAAGCAAAAAGTATTGAATCAGCAGGAAACCTGCGCGCAGCACGGGGCTCCTCAGAGACTACACGTGTTAATACCTTACAAAAAAATAAAATTTTCTTTTTTAATTGATTAGCCGGACTTATAGATGGTGATGGTTCTTTATTAGTAAACAAAAATGGTTATGCTACAATAGAAATTACTTTACATGAAAGAGATGTACAAACTTTATATAAAATTAAAGATTTATTACAAGGTAAAGTTAATTCCAGAGTTAAAACTAAAGCTTACCGTTGAAGAATAAATAATTATAATTTATTATTAAATATATATATTAATTTAAATTCCAAATTACTTACTGAAAATAAATATCTACAACTTTGTAAGTTTTATATTGCACTAACAAATAATTATAACTCTTCAAAAAGTCAAAAAATATTAGAAGCCGCAGGCTTCGCGGAGTTAACTATACCTAAATTGAGCTCTTCTGTTGAATCATCTATTAAATCTGGTTGATTATCTGGTTTTATTGATGCTGAGGGTTATTTTTCTATTAGAAATAAATATACTTTAACTATTTCTATATCTCAAAAAAATAAATTCATTCTAGAAAAAATACAAGAAGTTATTAAGATAGGGAATATCTATCTCGATACTTCTAATAATGTTTATAGTTTAGTTATATCTGATTTACAAGGGATAAAAGATCTTTTAAGTTATTTTAAACAGTATCCTTTACAAACTAGTAAGCACATTGATTGTGTGACCTTTAGACGGTTAGTATTATTTATAGAAAGAAGATATCATTTAGATAAAGAAAATAGTAAAACAAAAATAAGAATAGATAATTTAATCAAAAAATTTAAAAATAGGTATAAGATATAGTCCATTTTTAATTTAAAAAGCATAGTGATAATTATATACCAGCTAATCCTATGAGTACACCTTCGTCGATCGTACCTGAGTGATATTTATTACCTTTCTATGCTATTTTAAGATCTATACCTAATAAATTAGTTGGTGTGATTGCTATGTTTGGTTCATTATTTATATTATTAATATTACCTCTAACTGATTTATCTAGAATTAGAGGTAGTCAATTTAGACCAGCTATGAAAGTGGCACACTGATTCTTTATTGTTAACTTTGTTATATTAATGTGAATCGGTTCTCAGCATCCTTCTACACCATACCTGGAAATAGGACAAATTGCAACAGCCTTTTATTTTGCTTGATTCTTAGTAATTGTACCAGTAGTAGGTATAAGTGAAAATACTCTATTTGATACGGCTACATTATCTAATAAAAATAATTAACTGCGCCTTATAAAAATTATAAATTTTTAATTTTATCCCCCCGCCGGCGGCGCGCCTTCGGCGCCGGCCGGTAATTTATATGTATAAAATAATACTGTAAAAGTAGAATATTTTAATTTAGTTAAATACGCCGCGCGGCGAACCCGCGCTGTAACTAAAATAATTACAAATATTTTTTAATCTGGCCGCCCGCCGCGAAGCGGCTTAATTTAATAAATTTTTGTATTTTGTAATTAAATATTTAATAAAAATACTAATATATTAATATATTATACTATATATTATTATATAATTAATTTTTTTATTAATAAAAACAATAATAATTATTATAATATATTATTTAATATTTATATTCCAATTTAATTTAGGCGCCTCTACTATTAAAGATAATAGTTTAACTATTCCGTTTTCGCGATTTAAAAATAAAAAACAAATAAAATTGTTTTATTTTTTTTCTTAATTCTAGCGACACTCTGAGCGTGGCTTCGCCGCCCCGCCGCGTAGCGGCATTAAAAATCAGCATATATATAATAAAAGACAAAACGGTGCACGCGGCTTCGCGCTGGGCTAAAGTGAAAACATTTCTAGGTTAAACCTGCTAGATTAATATAAATTTCTAGTTTAAAGTCTAAACTCGTTCAAATTAAACTTAATAATTTAATTTTAAGATCGACAATTAATTATATTAATTGAGACTAATTTTGTTTTTTTAATATGAAACATTTTTTAATTGATATTATTGCTTTTACTACTATAATTAGTAACCTTTTAGTTATTACTTCTAAAAATCCAGTGATTTCTGTAGTATTTTTAGTTTCTTTATTTATAAATGCTGCTTGTTATTTAATATTAATAGGAGTAGGATTTATAGGTATATCTTATATTATTGTTTATATTGGAGCTATTGCTGTTCTTTTTTTATTTGTTATTATGATGATTAATATTGAAGTAAGTGATGTAATAGAAACTGGTTCACAATATACTAAAACTTTACCTCTAGCTTTATCTGTTGGATTTTTATTTATATATGAAATATATAATATAATACCTTTCAGTTTTAATAATCAATATGGTGCCCCTTCAGTTTTAGATATTTTTTTTAATTTTAATTGACTAATTTTAGATCCTGAATTAATAAAAACTACTTTAGTTTATATGGTAGCTAACCCTATCATAGCTGATACTCATTTTTTTATTTTATCTCAAATAGAAAGTATAGGTCAAATAATGTATACTGACGGTTCATTTTGATTAATAATTTGTAGTGTTATTTTATTATTAGCTATGATTGCTCCTATATTTATAGGAAGCACGCGGCGAAGCCAACCCTAGCGGCAGTAAATATTTTATTTATTTATCTATTTTAAATTATAACTAAAAACAAATTTTCTTAATAAAAATATTAAACAACATTTATTGATTTTAATTAGTTTAGTATTATTAAAAAAAAATAAAAATTTAGTATCGGCCGCGAAGCGGCGGTAAAGATACTTAAAATTACGCGGCTTCGCCGCGCCTCTTCTTAATAAATATATATAATTTTTAAATTTATGGAAAATAATAATAATTTTATTAAAAACGATTTAAATGAATTAGTTTCTAGTTTTGCAAAATTACAAAAGAGAGAGCAGAATAATATTATAGTTAGTTTTGCTTTAGCAAAAGATAAAAAATTTGAAAAAGAAAATTTACAACATATAATCGCATCTGCTGTTTTTATCTCAGGTAAAGATATTGAAAAAATGAATGCAAATTTAAAAAAAGGCGTAATTAATAGTTATTATGATTTTATTAATGTTCCTTATTTAAATATATTTAGAGTTGTTAATGACACAATAGAACCTTTTAAAGAAATAGATATTTCTAAAATTACAGAATTTAATTACACTATTTGTGATTATAATAGCTTTTTTAATACATTCGATTATAGAGACTTTGAAAGTATGATAGAATCTCACAATGATAATGTAACTAAAAACACAATCTTTATTTTTGAAAATATATATTGATCTGTATTATTATTATTATTTAGAAAAAATGGTATAGTAGTTAGTGGTGGTTCAAATACTAAAAGACATATTTTATCTCCAATTCAATTAAGAGTGTCTAATTTTGTTACTGCTTTATTTGGTAATGGTTATATTCCAGTAATTAAATCTTTTGATTATAATTATAAAAATACAAAGGAAATGAAACAAGTAATTGAAAATATGGCAAGTGATAAAATTAAAGAATGAATAAAACAATTATAATTTACTGAACATAAATCCGCCGCTTAGCGGCGGGGCGAAGCGCGCGGAGCGACCGGCCATTTATTTTATTAAATGTAAATAATATAATTTTTTTTTTATATTCAAAAGATTAAATTTAGAAATAATTTTATTTTTTAAAAGAAGAATAAATTTTTTATTCTTTAAATATATATAAAAAACAATACAATTTTTTTTTTTAATTTATTAAAAAAATCAATTTATATAAAAAAATTTAAATATTCTATTTTATTGTGGCCAAAGTTAACAATTTAAATAAATACTTTTCTTAAAAAATTATTAAATTTTAATTAAAATGTTAAATCTTATTTTATTACAAATAGGTAGTGTGTGTATCAAGTTTTATATTGGAGTAAAATTTTATAAAAAAGCAACAGAGGGTAAATTAGGTTTTTTTATTAAAAATAAAATGTATATTATTGAAAGACTAACTTTCTTGGAATTATTTTTAATCTTATTTATTCTTTTTTTTCTTTATTATTATTTACAAAACAGTTTAACCTATTATATATGTGATAATATACCTAATATTAATGATATAGCTGGCGCCGAAGGCGCGGCTGATAATAATCAAGCTACAAATAACGCAAAAATAGCTAAAGACGTTGCAAATAATGCTGGTAATGCCGCAATTATGGGTGCTAGTATAAGCGGTGCAATAAAACTAGCTCAAAAAGCACCTACAGTAGCAGGAAAAGTAGCAATATTAGCCGCAGGGCGCTTTTGCGCCGTAGGTGCCGGTGCAATAGCCTCAAAAAATATAGTTGGTAATGCTACTGAGCCGCAAAGCGGCGGTAAAAAAAGTAATAATTGGGTTACGCCCGATTTAGATCTATCGGAAATATTTGGATTAACAGGTAATTCGGTCATAGATTTGCTAACAATGATTAAATTTTTTCAAAAACTTCAATTATTTTTATTAGGATTAATTTTATATTATTTAATTATTTATATAATAGATCTCTCAAAATTAGAAAAATATTTAATACAAAGAGCGGGGCGTTCCGCCCCATTAGTCTTGAATATAATAAAATTTTTAAATAAAATTAAAAATATAGGATTTATTACAATAATTTGTTTGATTATTTTGTGTTTAATAGCGGCACATCTAAATAGTACTTATTTAGAATTTTTGTTTGATAATTTAGATAAGTTAATAGAACTTTATTCTAAAAATTTATAATATATTAGATATAATCTAAAATTAAAAAAGCGCGAAGCGCCTTAACTTAGTTTTCAAATAATTATAAAATAAGCACCCTATATATATGTTAGTTTCAATAAATTATAATCTTATTATTATAAAATTAATTGTATTTTTTTCTGTCTGTATAAATGGCGCGAAGCGCTTTTTACTCTGTATTTAAATATACCACACTGCACGTTATTTTTTCTATGCCCGCCGCGAAGCGGCATTTTGTTTATTTTAAAAACAATGTTTTAGCTTTATTTAATAGATATTTAAATAAATGGCGCGTTAGAATAAAAATTTTGAATCCTTTGATTCTAGTTTTTAACTGATGCTTTAATTTTAATTTGTATCCCCGGCGGCGGAGTCGCGCCAGCCTTATTTATATTATTTTATTTATAATATTTATATTATTTATTTTATATATAATATTTATTATATTTATTTATATTATTTATTATATAATAAAGAAGGCGTAGATTGTTTGTATAAATTAAATTTGCTATTATTTTCAGTGCCGCGCCTTCGGCGCCGGCCTATTTTTTGTTTTTAAGCGAGGCTTCGCTGGCCGCGAAGCGGCAGTAACTTAAAAAGATTAAAAACTATCAAAGAAATAAAGTTAGTACTATCTACTTTTTAAGGTTTTCATTTTTAATTAAAATAAAATTAAATAAATATAATTATTAAAAAAAACAAATTAAATTATTTTTGTTATTATATATATTTTTATAAAGAAATGTTTTATTAAGATTTATATAATCTATTTTAATTGTTAGTTCGCACTTAACCAGGCGCGCGGCTTCCATTGCCGCCCTCTTTTTGTAAAGCGCGGTAATTTCACTTTTTATGCGCCCCGCGCTAAAGCGCACTAAAATAAAAATAAACTCCTTTCTAACTTAAGCTTAAAAATTTTCAATGGTAATTTAAAACCAGGCCGGCGCCGAAGGCGCAGCTAAATAAAGTAAAAGCCTATAATTTAATAGGGTAAAATTTTTCTAAGCCAAGATATTACAATTCGTTTCAATTCTAATCAGTGCGCGCGGCGAAGCCGCCCGGCGCGGTAAAAATACCTGACCATTAAATTTTTATATTTTTTAAATTGTTTTTGTTATTTTAATTAAAGTACTAATTATTACAAATAAAAAATTGTTTTTTATAATTTAATTAGGTATAAAATATATTCTAAGCCACGATAAAATATCAGTTAAAATTAGATTTTTTTAATAATCATATGATTCAGAGTTAACATGAGTACAAGTTTTTTGTTTTTTCCTTCTAAAAATGACTACGCACTATTTTATATATTTAGATTATTATAATTGTATGGCGCTTTCAGCGCCTTTGCTTAGCTATAAATATTATATATTCTTTAGTATAATATTAAGTACTATTATTATAATTATTTATCAATCAACAGGTCGTTGAGTAAAAGTAGTAATTAATGGAGTAGAAAGATTAATTTTAACAACAGCTGGTGGTATTGTAGTTAATGATAGTTTAGGTAGACCTATACCCTTACCTGATTTAGGTAGAGGTAATAATAATACTCCAACTAATAATACTCCAACTAACAATACACCTACTAATAATACTCCAACTAACAATACTCCTACTAATAATACTCCAACTAACAATACTCCTACTAATAATACTCCAACTAACAATGCTCCTACTAACAATACTCCTACTAACAATACTCCAACTAACAATGCACCTACTAATAGTACTCCAACTAACAATGCACCTACTAATAAGTATGTATCGCCAGGGCGATATAAGGCTAAAATAAAAATATATTATAATGAAAAAATATTATTAAGAGTAAAAAATAATACTCATAGTTTTATAATACCATTTATTTTAAATAAATTAGATATTACTTTACCTGAAGGTAGTGAGAAATTAACTCAATATTCCTTTGGTGTATTTATATTATCTCTTATAGCCTTTATGAGTTTTATAAATGTAATAGGTTATTTTTTCACTTTATATTTAGTACATAGATATGATATAGTAACAAAATTCCCTAAATTAAAAAAAATAAAAAATTATTTTGAAAAATCATCGTTATTTTTAATAATAATTGAATGTTTATTTTGTGTAGTTTGTTTATTAATTTTAATGGTAACCTCATTTTTTTATTTGAAAAGTATAATAATAAATTAAAACTGGACCGGCGCCGGCTTAGCTGCGCCGCCGCGTAGCGGCATTAAATTATGAACGGTTTTATGTTATGCGCCTTCGGCGGCTGCTCCGCAGCGTTGTCGGCAATAAATAATTTAAATTTATATATTAATATTAGATAATATCTATTATTAAATATTTTTATTTGTTATTTAATAAATAACGTGGCGGAGCCACATTTTTACTTAATTATATTATTGCACACAGAAAAGTATTTTTAATATCCCCTCAGTAAAATAAAAAATATAATTTAATAAAAAAACAAAAAAAAATTTAAAAAATTTAATAAATAAAAAACGCGGGGGGCAAAGCCCCCCCAAGTAATGATCTTTATAAGTATCTTAATTTTAATAGTGGTTTTATCACTACCTTCTAATTCTAGAAATATTGCCCCTCTTTGATATTCTCGAATATCCTCTATAATATTTATTTATTCCGGAGCATTAAGTTTAAATGCTTTATATATTCAGTCAATTGGATCAGGTTTAGGTATATATAGTGGATTATTTGAAATAAGTATACTAAGTCAAATATTTGAATTATTAATATTAGTATTAGGATCATTAATATTAATGAGTTGACCTAATTTAGCGATATTAAATTATACTTTAATACCCGGCCGTGGCGAAGCCGCCGCCCCCACTAAAGAATATTCTTTAATAGTTTTAATATCCACTTTAGGTTCTATTTTATTAGTCTCAACCTCTGATTTAATCTCTTTATATTTAAGTATTGAATTACAATCATTTGGAGTTTATATATTAGCTTCTTTATATAGAAATTCAGATCCTGCAGTGTCTGCTGGTTTAAAATATTATTTAATAGGTGGTTTATCTTCTTGTTTAATATTATTTGGTTGTTCATTAATCTATAGTTATAGTGGTTTAACTAATTTAGAATCAATACAAAATATTTTATCGGCGCAAAGCGCCAGTAGTAATAATATATTATGAGGTATCTATTTAGGTATAATAATTTTAATTATAGGATTATTAATTAAAATAGGTGCGGCACCGTTACATAATTGAGCACCAGATGTATATGATAATAGTCCTACAGTTGTAACTATTTGACTAACTATTATGCCTAAAATATCCATACTAGTGTTTTTAATAGCCTTGCATATAAAATTAGGAATAATAAGCAATAATATAATATATAGTAATATAACTAATAGTTTATTGCGCGATGCGCCTTTATTAATAACAGATAGTATTATTAATAATAATGGAGCTGCGCTCACTATAATATTAAAAAATTTATTATTAATAAGTTCATTATTATCTTTATTAATTGGTACAATAAGTGGTTTATATCAAACTAAAATAAAAAGATTATTAGCGTACAGCAGTATAAGTCATTTAGGTTTTATTTTATTAGCTTTATCCCTAAATAGTGAACAATCAATAGAATCTGTAATTTTTTACATAATACAATATTCCATAACTAATTTAAATATATTTATAATAATAATAAGTTTAGGTTTATTTATTTATCCTTATTATTATTTATATAATTTTGAGCCCCGAAGCGGCGGTCAAGCTATTGATATTAATTTTATTTCTCAATTTAAAGGTATTTTCTTTTGTAACCCTATTATTAGTATTTGTTTAACTATATCCTTATTTTCTATGGCTGGTATACCCCCTTTATTAGGATTCTTCGCTAAACAATTTGTATTATCATCCTCTTTAGAGAATGGTTATTATTTTATGTCTCTATTGGGTATAATTGTAAGTATTATAAGTGCTTGTTATTATTTAAAAATTATTAAATTATTACATACTGAAAATATTGAATACAGTTATGGCGGCGCGCCACGTTATAATCATTATTTAATACCTAATACTCATAGTTTTATTATTTCTACTCTTACTTTAATTATTTTATTATTTGTATTTAAACCCTCTATTTTATTAAATATTAGTACAATTATTTCTTTATCTTTATTTTATTGTTAATGAATAATTTAATTATGTTATTTTTTTTTGTACCTTTTTTATCTTTTGCTTTATTAGGTTTAAATTTTTTAGTAGCTTCACATAAACCTGATGATAATAAATTATCTTCTTATGAATGTGGTTTTTCAGAAATACGCGGTCAAACAAGATCCCAATTTCAAATACATTTTTATATTGTATGTATGTTATTCTTAGTATTTGATCTAGAAATATTACTATTATTCCCTTTAGCTGTTACTATTTTTAAAGTTAGCTTCTTTGGTTTCTCTATTGCCTTATTATTTTTTTTTGTTTTAACTATAGGTTTTATTTTAGAAATTGGATCAGGTGCTATTAAACTACAGTATCTTAATATTTAATTTATTGCGCTTTTTTTTAATTTGTGTTATCCCCGGCGGCAAAGCCGCCGCCCGATAAAAAAGATAATGCCGCTTCGCCGGCCGGCGCCGAAGGCGCGGCGCCCCGCTGCGAAGCAGCATTACCAATTAATAATAAAAGGCGCGCAGCGCCCATTTATAACTCTAGTTTCTATGTCTAAAGTTATAAATTGATTTATTATATTTTTATTTTGAATTAGTTTTTTAAGTATAAATTTAAGTTAAACTTAAAATTAAATTTTTTTTTATTAAAAAAAAACAACTTCAGTATAATTAATTTGTACAAATTAAATTGTTGTATATAAGTTTTTATTTTTGATTTAATTAAATATACCTTATAAAAGAGACTTTTTAATTAATAAATTAATAAATAGATTAAATTTTTTGTTTTTGTTAGCGCGCAGCGGGACGGCCTACTCGGCGGGGCGGCTTTGCCGCCGGCTGCAAAGCAGCGCGCGTTTTGTTATATAAAATATATATATAATAAATAATAAGATTTAAAATAAATTAATATTTTATAAATATAAATAAAAAAAAAAATTAAATGATAATAAAAAATTAAAATTTAATTGCGCGCAGCGCGGGGAAATCTGATAATGGTAATCACTTGTATTTGCAATACAATTATGATAGTTCGAATCTATCTTTCTCCAAGAAGCCTGCCTCGATAGTTTAATTGGTTAAAGCGTTTGTTTGAAGATCAAAATAGTAGTGGTTCGATCCCATTTCGAGGCATTTCTTTTTTTAATTTAATATTATTAAAAATAATAAAAAATAAAATAAAAACCAAAAGATAAAAAAATTGGCCGCGGCGTCGCGAAGTAATAATTAAATTATTAAGCCGGAATAGTTCAATTGGTAGAACGAATTCCTTGTAAGATTTAAATATTGGTTCAATTCCATTTTTCGGCATTTTTATTTATTAAATTTTATATAAAATCTATTATTATTAATTTAATAATTATTATTTGTAAAACTAATTTGAGTTGTAGTTTAATTTGGGAAAACACCATTTTTTGGTGGTGGCTTATATCAGTTCGAATCTGATCAACTCAGTGCGCGGAGCACGTTTTAGCTAGGAAGCAGAACTTGAGTGGTTGAGTGTCTCCCTTTTAAGGAGAAAGTCCTGGTTCAAGTCCAGGTGTTTTCAATTAATTATAATAAAATATTAATTTAATATCTTTTTTAAAAAAATAAAAATTTTAATTCTAAATATTAAATTCTATTATTATATTAATATAATCTTATATAATAAGATATGCCGCGAAGCGGCCTTGTATTATATTTATAGGGCAGGTGATCCGATTGGTAATGGTGGTTCTCTGTAAAAGAATTGGTTTACGCCGTAAAAGGTTCGATTCCTTTACTGCTCAATAAAAACAGTAAATTTTACATAGCGCTGCGTAGCAGCGCGCCTTAGAACTTAATTATATTTATATAAGTTAATATTATTTCAATTCTAAATGGGGCTTCGCCCCCCGCCGGCGCCGAAGGCGCGGCATAATTTTAATTTAATTGCGCGTAGCGCACTAAAAGAATAGTTATATTATAAATATAAATGGTAGATGACAAATTGGTTCGTCGCTCCCTTTGGGTGGGAGATATATAGCGTGTTCGAATCGCGCCTACCATGGATTGGGGTGGCGGAGCCCGGTTTTTGTTTTTGCGCCGTTTTTTTTTTTAAATTTAGGTATCATGGCAGAGTGGTTATTGCGCGGTACTGTTAATACTCTTTTCAGAGGTTCAATTCCTCTTGATACCTTAGAAGTCTTTTTTATTATTAATAACTTAAATTATTATTATTTAATATAATATATATTTTTATATATTTTTATTAATTATTATTATATAATATGCGCCTTCGGCGGCTGCTCCGCAGCGTACGCTCGGCGGCGCGAAGCGCCCCGGCGGTTAGATTTATTTAATATTTAAATATTAATTTATTAATTATTAATTTACTTAAAAGTAGTAATTTTAAATAATATAATAAATTTAATTAATAATTTTTTTTTTATTTTTTCTAAAAATTACAATCAATTCAAGGCCGCTTCGCGGCTGGTCGAAGCCCGCGGCACGAAAAAAATTAATCCAAATAAATGCTAAATGTAAAGCGAATCAGTGTAACGGTTGCACGACAGTCTCATGAACTGTTAGATTAGGTTCAATTCCTAACTCGCCATAAAGTTATTAGGCGGCGATGCCCCCGGTTATTTTTAACTAAATTAAAAAGTAATAAATAACAATTAAATAATTAATTAAAATTAATTTAAAAATTAAATTCAAAAATTAAATTCAAAAATTAAATTCAAATTTTTTTTATCACCGCGGAATAATATAATAAAAAATTCAGGTTTTTAAGTATAAGTGGTTGTACAGCTCCCCTTCAAGGAGCTAGAGTCAGTTCGAATCTGGTAAAAACCGATTTTTAAATTTTACTTTTTTAAAACTTTATTTTTTATTTAGTGCGCTTTAGCGGCGCCGAAGGCGCGGCGGCGCGAAGCGCCGCCCGTTAAATAAATATTGATATATTTAATTATAAATTAATTAATTTTAATAATTATATATTTTAAATAATATAATTAAATAATGTGTATATAAATAAACAAAAAAAAAATAAAAAAACAAAAAACAAAAAACAAAAAACGCGCCGCACAAAACAAATGCGCGCTGCTACGCGGCCGCATATAATAGATATAAAATATTTAATTAATTTTTAAATTAAAAAAATAAAAGTAGAAGATAATAATAAAAATATCTATCTGTAAAAATTATAACAATTACAAATTTATATATTAATTTAAAATAAATTTTAAAAAAAAAAACAAACAAAAATAAAGTATAAAATATTTATAAATTATAAAATAATAAATTAAAATTAATTAATTTAAAAAACAACAACAAATAAAAATTATAATGGAAATTTTATATAAATTAAATAAATAAATATATTAATATATTGAAATTTATTGAATTGTTAATAATTACTAATATTAAATTAATTAAAAAATTAAATTAAAAAATATTAAATAAATAATAAAGATTAATTAATAAAAGTTAGTTTTTGTCACATATAATATAAATAAATAAAAAAATGAATAAGAAAAGCCCTTTTAGCGCGCCGGAGGCGCATGATAAAATAAGTCGATTAATAGCCTTACCTTTATTAAAAACCGAATTTAAAGAAGGCGGAGCCCCTGATTATAGTATAGATACAATAATAAAAATACAAAAAATGGTTAATACTAGACCAAAAATAGATTTAGCTAGATTCAAAAAAGGTAAAGAGTATTTCATAGAATATAGTAAAAATGTCTCAGATTATTTGAAAAATACAAATTTAAATAAAGAGTTAAAACTATTAGATTTAAAAAATTACAAAGCTAACAATAATAATAAAAAAATACCTGTATTACAAATATTAAATACTACTGTTGATAATTTTATTTATGAATCGGCTACGCCGGATAGTGATTTAATTAATAAAAAAAAAATTTTTAATTATTATAATAATAATTGGGCTACGACCCGGCAGTCCAATTTAGAAAGTAGAGAATTAATATTTAGAACATATAACTTTATAAAAACTATAAGTTTATATAATAGTGGCGGCGCCGCTAACAATAGTTATAATGTATATAGTTATAATAAAAATAATAATCTATTAATTCTTGATAATATTTATTATCTTTTAAAATCTTGATTTAATAAAATGAGTAGTATAATTGGTAAACCAGTTTTACTTTTTTCACATAAAAAAATTAAAATTTTAGTTTGGTTTTATTGAACACCCTATATTGAGGAAAATAAATTGGAATCTAAATATTATTCTAAATTTTTAATATATAATAAAAAAATATTACAAAAGTTAGCTGTAAGCTTAACTAAGTATTTTAAAAAACCGGTAGAATTAGAATTAATAAGAATATATGCTCCTTATTTAGATGGAAATATCTTAGTAAATCTATTTGGATTAATGGTTAATATTGTTAAATATGCTAGATTTAGAAATTTTATATATCATATGGGTTATATTATTAGAGATACTAATTTAAAAATTAGAAAAAATGAAATGGATCCTATTATACCTTCTGTTCTTACGGGTATAAAATTAAGATTAGCTGGTAGATTTATGACTCAAAAATTTTTTAGAAGAGTTAAAAATAAAGAAATTCAAAGAGGAGCTTTAACTAGAAATACAGCAAAACTAATTAAATTCTCTAGAGTGTCTAATAAAAATAGAAGAGGAGCTTATAGTATTACGGTTACTGCTGGTTATTCAATATTGGACTAAATAATAAATTTTATTATTCTTTAATTAAATTAAATTTTATAATTAATAAAATTTAATTTATAATTTAAAATATTATAATATTTTTATAATAATTTAATTAAATATTCTACATCTATCCCCGGCGCTATAAAAAAGGCGCCGGAGGCGCCGCCATTAAAAGAAGAATTAAAATTTGATATATATATTAAATTTGCCGCCGCTTCGCGGCGGGCGCAGCGCGCCATTTAAAGTTTTAGTTTTTTAACTAACTAAAACTTTTTTAAACTTTTTTAATTAATTAAAAAATAAATAAATAAAATTAGATTAATATATAATAAAATATTATTAGCTAATAAAGAAAAATAAATTTGTATGGCGCGCTGCGCCCATATATAATAAAAAAAAAATATAAACATTATTATTAATTATTTAATTATATTAATATATAAATAGAGTTACAAAAAACTATTTCCTTCAGTATTAACATGAGAGGCGCAAAGCGCCGGTATTTTTAAATAAAAATATGGAATCTAATATGAAAATCATTAGACAAACTTATCAAACTTATCCTTATCATATGGTTTCTACTTCACCTTGACCAATATTAGTTAGTTTTTCTTTATTAAGTCTAATGTTAGGAGGTGTAATGTATATGCACGGTTATACTTATGGTAATTACTTATTAGAGTTAGGATTTATCTTAACAATATTAGGTATAACCTTCTGATTAAAAGATATAATAATAGAAGGAACATATATAGGAGATCATACAAAAGAAGTACAACGAGGTATAGTTATAGCTATTATATTATTCATTATAAGCGAAATTTTTGTATTTCTAAGTGTATTTTGAGCTTTCTTCCATTCAAGTTTAAGTTCAAGTATAGCGATAGGAGGAGTATGACCGCCAGCAGGAATAATAGCTATAGATGCCTTTTCAATACCTTTAATAAATACTTTATTATTATTGAGTTCAGGGGCTTTTATAACATATGGTCACCATGCTTTAATGGAAGGAAATAGAAGTCAAGCTATATGAGGAACTATATTAACTTTAGTATTGGGTATTATATTTACAATGCTACAATATTATGAATATATAGATTGTACATTTTCAATGTCCGATTCTATATATGGTACAGTATTTTATGCTTCTACAGGGTTACATGGAATTCATGTAATAATGGGGACATTAGCTATCTTTTTTGGTTTGGTACGATTATGTGGTTATCAGTTAACTGATGCTCATCATCAAGGTCACGAAGCTGGAATAACTTATTGACATTTTGTAGATGTTGTTTGATTATTTTTGTTTGCTTCTGTTTATTTTTGAAGTGGGATTTAATTTTTTAATTTCTAATAACTGAAAATAAATTAGTTCTAGTTTGATAATAATATTACAGCGCTTTAGCGGCGGCTAAGCCCCGCCCGTTATAAAATATAATACAATACAGGTTCCCAAAGGAATTATTACAATAATATCTTCAAATATGAATATGCCAATAATAATCTTTTTAATAGGTATATTAGGTTTTATTTTAAATCGAAAAAATATAATATTAATGATAATTGCTATAGAAATTATGTTACTAGCTGTAACTTTACTAGTTTTAATTTCTAGTTTTAGTTTTGATGATGGTATAGGACAAATTTTTAGTATTTTTATTATATCTATAGCAGGTGCTGAATCTGTTATAGGTTTAAGTATTATTGTAGCTTTTTTTAGATTAAGAGGAAATATTTCTTTAATTAATTAATTATGTTTTTAGCTATTTTATTTTTACCTTTATTAGGTTCTTTAGTCTCTGGATTTCTAGGAAGAAAAATAGGAGTAACTGGAAGTCATATAATAACTTGTAGTTGCTTATTAATCTCTTCTTTTTTAAGTTCTATTGCTTTTTATCAAGTAGGTATATGTAATGATCCTATTTATATTAATTTAGGATATTGAATTCAGTCTGATTTTTTTAATTTAGCTTGAGAATTCCTTTTTGATCAATTAACTGTTTCTATGTTTATACCAGTACTATTTATTTCTTCTTTGATTCATATTTTCTCTACGGATTATATGAAAGAAGATCCTGCTAAATGTTCTGGGAAAACATTTATTGGGTTTATACTATCAAACTCCGGGGAACCCCTAAAGCTTATGGTACCAAGCTATAGTCGAAAGGCTATAAGTGGATGGAGTAATTACCCATGTACGGTAATAAGCCAGAAGATAGATGAAAAGAAAATGGGCAATCGCGGATCTAAGTCAGATTTCATAATTGAGTCTGTAAAAGAGCAACGAGTAGACGGTAGTAGGTGCAAAAAGCCATTGCACTTAAGGTGTACTCTAATGGGTTTCGAAAGAAACTATCAAATCAAAATCCCTTCTAAACAATTAAATGTCAAAAAATTTTCTACCTTTAAATATTTATCTCATGTTAATCCTTGGTTTTGGACTGGTCTTATTGACGGTGAAGGTTCATTTAGTATTATAATAGATAGAAATGAAACCCGTAAATTAGGTTGGCGGGTTCAATCGAAATTTCAAATGGGTCTGCATAAACGGGATCTATCTTTATTATTACAATTACAAAAAAATTTTGGGGGGATGGGTTCAATATATATAAATCCAACTCTGAACAAAGTAAATTATTCAGTGGATTCTAAGAAAGATTTAACAAACCTAATACTTCATTTAGAAAAATACCCTTTATTAACTCAGAAAGCAGCAGATTTTATTTTGTTTAAAGAAGCAGTAAAACTAATGAACAATAAAGCTCATCTTTCTATCGAAGGGTTAAATCAAATAGTAAATATAAAAGCATCAATGAATTTAGGTTTATCTGATTTCTTAAAATCTGAGTTTAATGATTATACTCCGGTTGAAAGACTAGTAATTAATACTGAAAACTTTCCCGATCCTAATTGGATTGCAGGATTTGTCACAGGTGAAGGAAATTTTGATGTTAGAATAACCCAGCAGTCCACAAATAAAATAGGATCTCGAGTACAATTAAGATTTAGAATAAGCCAACACGAAAGAGATATTAAATTAATGGAGAATTTAATAAAATATTTAGGCTCAGGTAAAATATACAAATATTCTGGAAAGTCTGCAGTTGTTTTAACAATATTTAAATTTTCGGATATAACTAATATAATAATTCCTTTTTTTGAAGAAAATCCTCTGCTTGGTGTAAAACTATTTGATTATCTTGATTGGTGTAAAATAGCTAAACTAATGAATGGCGGCTTCGCCGCCCCATCTAACACTTGAAGGATTGAATTTGATTCGAGAAATAAAATCCGGGATGGCGCGCAGCGCGGTAGAGATATGACTAATATTTAATTGCACGATAAATTTGATGGCCATGCATAACCAAAGATTCTTTTCTTATTTATCTTTATTTACTTTCTTTATGCTAATACTATTATCTGGTGCTAATTATTTTGTATTGTTTGTAGGTCAAATTTCCGGCTTAATTGTATTGTAAAATACATAACGCACATCACTATAAGCTTAAAAATCTTAAAGCTTTAAGTGGGGCGAAGCCCCCATTATAATACTTTAGTTGACCGCGGAGCCGCGCTTCGCCGCGCCTTCGGCGCCTGGCAGCTAACTATTAAGGAGCCCGCAGTAAAAACTTAAAGATGTTACAATAGACAATAAGCAGAAAAATTAATTATAATAAAATTAGGTTCTCAGAGACTACACGTGATGCAGTTATAATTAAATTATTATAACTTGAAGATATAGTCCTATTAACTTATGAGGCGCAAAGCGCCGGTGGCTGCTTCGCAGCGCAAGATATTTTTTGTTACATGTGTCAAGAGTTCGGCGGCGCCGCTCTTAGACCGCGGCTATGACCGCCGGCGCATAGCGCCACTATTATATCTTAAATGTGGGAAGGTATTGGAGTTGTTTCTTATTTATTAATTAATTTCTGATTTACCAGAATACAAGCAAATAAATCCTCAATATTAGCATTGAATGTAAATAGAGTAGGTGATATGGGATTAAGTATAGGATTCTTTTCTATAATAAGTATATTTGGATCTTTAGATTATTCAATAATATATAGTATAACACCATTTATGAATGAAACAGCTATTACGATTATAGCTTTATTATTATTATCAGGTGCTATGGCTAAATCTAGTCAAATTCCATTACATAATTGATTAGTTGGAAGTATGGAAGGTCCAACACCAGTGTCTGCTTTAATTCATGCTGCTACTTTAGTTACAGCGGGGTTATATTTATTAATTAGATCTTCACATTTATTAGAATATAGTCCCACTGCATTATTAATAATAACTTTAATTGGTGCTACTACCGCTTTCTTTGCAGCTAGTTGTGGATTAGTACAAAATGATTTAAAAAGAATTATTGCTTTTAGTACAATAAGCCAATTAGGATATATGGTAATGGCTGTTGGTCTTAGTCAGTATAATGTAGCTTTAATGCATGTTATTAATCATGCTTTCTTCAAAGCATTATTATTTTTAGGTGCTGGTGCTGTAATTCATAGTTTATCTGATCAACAAGATATTAGAAAATTAGGAGGTTTAATTCATTTTTTACCTTTTACTTATTCTGCTATGTTAGTAGGTTCTTTATCTTTATTAGCTACACCTTGACTTACAGGTTTCTATAGTAAAGACCTTATAATTGAATTAGCCTATGGGCAATATAATTTTAGTGGTACTTATGCTTATATTTTAGGTAGTATAACAGCAGGAATAACTGCTTTTTATTCTTTTAGATTATTATCTTTAGTGTTTTTAACTGTACCTAATGGGAATAAAATTAGTTATATTAATTATCATGAAGCTAATTTATCTGTAATTATACCTTTATTTATATTAGCTTTATTTAGTATCTTTTTTGGATATCTATTCTCTGATTTATTCGTAGGTATGGGAACTGATTTTTTTGGAAACAGTATAATTATACAGCCAAATAATATTAGTTTAATAGATACAGAATTTAGTATAAATACAATTATAAAATTATTACCTGCTTTATTATCTTTAGCTGGTGCTAGTTTAGCTTTCTTTTTATATCATTTTAGCTATAAATTTTTAATTGAATTAAGTACAAATAAAATATGAATAAAAATATATACTTTTTTAAATGGAAAATATTTAATAGATATAATTTATAATAAATTTATTATTTCTAATTTTTTAAATTTAGGATATAATATTTCTAAAATTTTAGATAGAGGATTTATTGAAATGGTAGGACCTTATGGTTTAAGTAATAACTTTTATAATTTAGCTAATAATATTAGTAAATTAGATACAGGTATTATTACTACTTATGCTATTTATTTTACTCTTGCTGCTTTAACTATTATTTCTTTAGTTTTTGCTAATTTATTATTTTATAACTCTTTATTAGTTGGCGCTTTAGCGCGATTAATTATCATTTATTTTGCAACTTTATTTTTTCTGCTTTCTTAATTTTTAAAGGCGCGGCTGTTTATTTAGTTTTTTTTTTTGTTATCCCCTAATCGCTGATCCGGGCTTTCGCCTCGGCGCGCAGCGCCGCACACAATTTATTTTTTTTAACTCAAAGTCTCATTTATTACCTTATTGTATTATATTTAAGTATAGTACAGAGACTTTTCTCTTCAATTTGAGAAAAAACTAAAAAATTTTAACCTAAAATGACTTCTATTATTAATTCTAATTCTATATACCCTTGTTTAGATCTTAATTATACCCTAAATTTATTTACTATGGATATTGAATTATTTATAATTTATATATTTTATATAAGTATAATTTCAATAACTTCAATAATATTAATGTCTAAACCTCAGAAAATTATTAAAACATTAGGCCAAATTGGTGGTGTAATAGCTGCCACTATTGGTACTACAGATGCTGTTTTAAATTTAAATGATAGATATAAGGAGTATAACAAAAAACAGAGCAGTAATAACGGAGGGGGCGGAGCCCCATCCTCAGATGATAATAAAGATAAAGATAAAGATAAAAGTAAAGATAATAAAAAAGAATCTGCAGATAAAAATGAATCTAAATAAACTTCTAAAAATCTTTATAAACAACCCCTATAAAATTCAACAATATGTTAATATTAAAGGTACTAGATATAGTTATTTTATCCCTCTTATTCTAAATTATCTAGGTAAAGATATATCTCCTGAAACTGAACCTATTATAACTTATTCTTTTTATATGCTTATGTCTGCACTGATAGTTTTATCCTGTTTTATTAATATTTTGGGTTATTTTATGGCTATATACTTAATTAAAAGACTAGATTTGATTAATAAGTATCCTAAATTAAATAAATTTATCAAATACTATGAAAATTCTAATTTATTTTTCATAATATTTGAATGTATAATTTGCCTATTATGTTTAATATTAATTATAGGAGCTAATTTATTTATTTTTTTAGGTTTTATAATATTTTAAAATAAATAACTTATTTATATATCCTGAATATTATTATAGATTAAATTGCTCTCTATTAGTTTATTTAATATAACCTGCGCGCGGCTTTGCCGCACACTTTTTTAATTTCTTAATTTTATTTTTTATTCCCTTTTTAATTTATTTTTTAAACTCAAAGTCTCATTTATACCTTATTGTATTATATTTAATAATAGTACAGAGACTTTTCTCTTCAATTTGAGAAAAAACACTTTTTTATTTATTAATATGCCTCAATTAATTCCTTTTTATTTTATTAATCAATTATCTTTTTCTTTTTTAACTTTAATTGCTTTAATTTATGTATTTTCTAATTATATTTTACCTTTATTCACTTTCCAACAAGTGATAAGAATGTTTATTACTAAATTAAGTAATAAATCCTAATATTTAATATTAGTAGTTAATAATTATTATTTAATCCCCGGCGCGCTGCGTATTTTATTAAAATTGTTTTTTCTAAATATAGACGGGGGGCGCTTCGCGCCCAGTAAAAAACAAAAAAATTTTTTTTATTCACATAAATTTTTATTTAATATTAAACTGTAGTAGTTTATTTTGAATATTATTAAACACTTTTTATATATACATATATATTATTTAATAATAATGATATTTATTATATAAAAATAATTTTTATTAAAAGAAAGATATTATAATAATAAATTAAATAAATTAATTAATTAAATATTTATTAAGAGCGTAGTATAAGGGCTAGTATTATGATCTTCAAAATCATTGGTAGGTGTTCAAATCACCTCACTCTTGTTTTGTTTATAATTTTATTCTAATTATAATTAATTAAATTAAATTTTTTTAATATAAATTATATTAATTAAAAAATAATAAAATATAATTGCGCGCAGCGCGGGAATAAAATAAAAATATAAATTTAATAAAGACTGTAGCATAATTGGTTAATGCCGTTCGCTCATAATGGATATTATTAAGGGTTCGAGTCCCTTCGGTCTTATATTTGGGCGTCGGCTTTCTTTTGCGGCGCCTCCGGCGCGGGCGCTGCGCGCCATTTAATAAATTTAGTTGGCGGCGTTTTTAAATTAGATAATGGCGGCGGCGAAGCCACGCTCTATTAATATAACTATATATAATAAACATATAAAAAATATATTTAAAATAAATTTTATGTATAATTATATACAATATAATTACAAAAGGGTATTTGGTCGAGTCTGGTTTATGGCCCTCGTCTTGAAAACGAGTACTTTATTTATTAAAGTCGTCGGTTCAAATCCGACAGTACCCGGCCGTGCCCCGCACTGCGCGCAATTAATTCTTATATTTAATTAAATTTGAATAATTAATTTAATTTACATAATTTTATGTTTTTTTAATTATAATTTTTATATTATAATGGCTGCTTCGCAGCCGCCGCGCTATTTATTTAAAATTGATTTAATGGATTTAATTTTTAATCTTTTATATTTGTCTTTTGATTTAATTTAATTAAAATTGTTACAATTAAATTTAATTATATATATATATATTCTAATTATAATTTTATATATAACAAAAATATTGTTATAAAAGAAGTATATGTTTATATAATATAAATGATATTTATAATAATTAATTAATATTTATAATATATATAATAATCCCCTTTTTTCTTTATATCTTTATTTTTAGTGCGGCGGGCGGCAAAGCCGCGCGCCCCTATTAAATAATTATAAAATTAATATTAAAATAATTAATAACAATTAAATATTTAATTATAATATTTATTTATATTTATTAAAAAAAATAATAAGCTTAACAGTGATTTATTCTAACTTTTAAAAAATTTTATTTTTAATTAAAATGATAATCTTACTATTATTAATACCTTTATTGGGTTCTTTAATTATTTCTCTTCTTTCAGATTCTAATCAAAACACAATGAAAAAAATAAGTTTAAATACATCAATTATAAATTTTATATTCTCTTTATATTTATGATTAGAATTTGATAATAGTAGTAGTCAATATCAATTTGTATATGAATTTAATAATTTTAATTTAGGTATAGATGGTATATCTTTATATTTTATATTATTAACTACTTTTGTAACACCTATAGCTATATTATCTAATTATAATAATATTAATAATAATCTTAAATTTTTTTTAATCTCTTTTTTAATATTAGAAACTTTACAAATAGCTGTGTTTGTAGTATTAGATTTATTTTTATTTTATATCTTTTTTGAAAGTGTATTACCAATATTATTTATAGTAATATTATTATACGGTGCTGGTGAAAATAGAATTAGATCTGCTTTATTATTATTTTTATATACTTTAGCTGGATCATTGTTTATGTTATTATCTATTCTTCATATATATAATTATGTTGGTTCTACTGATTTTCAATTAATCTCTTTAACTGAAATAAATCTTGAAAGTCAAAAAATATTATGAATTGGTTTTTTCTTAGCATTTGCAGTTAAAACACCCTTATGACCTTTTACAGGTTGATTATTTAGAGCTCATGCTGATAGTCCTTTAGCTGGTTCTATACTATTAGCGGCTACAATATTAAAATTCGCTACTTATGGGTTTCTACGGGTTTTAATAAATTTTTTACCTGATGCTTCTAATTATTTTTCACCCTTAGTTCAAACTATTGCTATAATAACTTTAATATATGCCTCTTTAGCAACTATTATTCAACAAGATACTAAAGCTCTAATTGCTTATTCTTCAATTGCACATATGGCTGTAGTAACTTTAGGTTTATTTTCTAACACTATTCAAGGAATTGAAGGTGCTATATTATTAGCTTTAGCTCATGGATTAGTATCTCCAGCTTTATTTATCTGTGTAGGTGGTGTAATTTATGAAAGAACTGGTACAAGAATTATTAATTATATTAGAGGTTTAGTAACTTATATGCCTTTATTCACTCTATTATTCTTTTTATTTACACTAGCTAATACGGGAATACCTTTAAGTTTAAATTTCTTAGGTGAACAATTATCTTTAATTGGTATCTGAGATAGAAGTCCTATAATCTCTGCTTTAGGTGCAACTGGTATCGTTCTAAGTGCTTGTTATTCAATCTGATTATATAACAGAGTTTCTTATGGTGTATACTCACCACACTTAAAACCAGTGAAAGATATTTCAAGAAGAGAATTTAATCTTTTATTAGCTTTACTAATACCTACTGTTTTATTAGGTATTTTCCCTAATGTTCTTTTAAATTCATTACACGTGGCTGTAACTAGTTTAATTTTTAATTTATAATTTATAATTTAATCCCCGGCACATATAATAGGGCGGCGAAGCCGCGAATTATTATAATAATATATATTAAATATAAAAAAAGCGCTTCGCGCCATTTAAATTATAAATTCATTTATATAAAATAAAAAATAAATAAAAAAACAAAAATAATAAAAAACAAAAATAATAAAAAATTAAAATAATAAATAAATATTATATTTTTAATGGGCGCTTCGCGCCGCCGCTTGGGCGAAATATAAATCAGTTCAAATCGCGCTGCGCGCAATCTTTAATATATAAATATTAATTTATATTAATTTAAGTTATTCTAATGTTTTTCAGTGTAAACATGAGCAAAAAATAAAACTTCTTAAAGATGATCGATAGAATCCTCTTATTACTACCATTACTTGAATATTTCAATGATCATGATATTTTAACCAGAATAATCTCTTTATTAGTTTCTTATCCGCCGCTAGCGGCCTCATATATTTGGGATGGTTTTAAGTATTCTGATAATAAAATAATCGTTTATTGGCAAATTTATAATTTTATTTTTGTTTCTATTATTCTAATTTTATTATTTTTATTTTTACCTATCGAAACAATTCATTGTAGTGATGGAAGTGAAGGCGCTGCGCGCCATAAAAAAATAATAGAAAAAGGTATAGATGCGCTAAGGCCGCAAAGCGGCGGTGATACTTTTGATAATGGTGTTAAATTAGTAGCAGGTGCTGCTAGTGGTGTAGCGCTATATGATCGAATTAATGGTTCAGGAGGAAGTAATTCTAGTGATAATTCTGATAATAGCAAAGATAAGGATAAGGATAATAAAGATAAGGATAAGGATAATAAAGATAAAGATAAAGAAGGCGGTAAAGATGAAACCAAGAAAAAATAAAATACCAATGATAAGTAAAGTAAAGTTGAATAGAAATATAAATAATATTAAGTTTTATATATATATTATATATAATTGTATTATAAATTTTGTTATAAAAAATAAAAATTTAAAACACACATTTTTATTTCCATTTATTTTAAATTATTTAGACATTAAAAGACCAGATAATGGTGAAGGTCTTATTGAATTTGCTTTTGATATTTTTATATTGTCTTTAATCTGTTTATTATGTTTTATAAATGTTATTGTATATTTAATCGCAATTATTTTATTAAATAAATATAATATAGTAGAGAAATATCCTAAATTAAAAATGTTTATTAATTATTATGAAAAAACTACATTCTTTTTTGTAATTTTTGAAGGAGCAATGGGCTTTGGTTTTCTATTAATTATAGTTATTAGTAGTTTTTTAATGTTAGGTGTTCCATTTTTGAAATAAAACAAAAAAAACAATTTATATAATCCCCGGCGGTAAAAAAATAGCTCAATCTGCTGCGGCAAAAAAAAATATAGGTTCTGGGAGTAGTAGTTCAAATACTACTACAAATACAGCTAATAGTAATAACCCTCCTGTTAATTCAAAAGCTCCTACAAATACAGAGAATAATAATAGTAATAATCTTAGTGTTAATTCAGATACTCCTACAAATACAGCTAATAATAATCTAAATTTAGATAATTTAGAATTAGACTTCAGTTCATTAAGTAGTGACTTAAGCTTAGATCAATATATAATATTATCTCCTAATGAGAAAGGCGCTTCGCGCAGTATAATCTCTATGGCCGCGCCTTCGGCGCCGGCAGTGATAATCCTATTGAAGTAATAATAAGTGGTATATATTGTTTAAATATAATTACTTTTTTAGCGGTTTTATTATTAGTACTATGTTTAATTTCTAATTTAATTGTGTCGCGAAGCGGCGATAGAGAAATAGAATTAAAATGGCTTTCATATTTATTTTCAGATTATTATATTTTAAAAATAAAAAATTATATATATTATATAAGTAAAATATATAGTAAATCTCTAAAAATAAATATTCTTATTATTATATTAGTGATAATATTTACGCCGCTTTGCGGCCCTGAGTATATATTTCTTGAATTTTTATATCCATAATTTAGAACAATTTAGTAGTGTATATTTAGAATATTTAAAAAATAAATAATATAATTATATTTACTAAAAAGTCAAAAACAAAAATAATGAAAATTAAATTCATTTTGTGCGCCGTTAATCTTTCCTTTCCGGGCGCGGCGGCTGCTCCGCAGCCCCTATTAAAAAATAAACTTCCGCTTCGCCGCCGGCGTTTAATAATTTAGTTTATTAAAATTTTAAATTTAATATCCCCGCTTCGCCCGCCGGCGCCGAAGGCGCGGCATTAGATAATTATTTCTAAATTTTTATTGATTTTTAATTATTAGTTTTTTAATTTATTTTTCATAAAAGGAGGACTATTAATATCTTATTTTTTTAAATTTAATTTATAATATATTAGTTTATTTAATACTAAATTATCAAATTTTTATTAAACGCGGCAAAGCCGCCAACATAAAAATAATTTTTAATAAAAATATTATATTATAATATAAAATAAATAAATTTTATTATAATAATATAAAATATATAAATATATATAATATAAAAAATAAAAATTTATAAATAAAATATAATAAAAATGGGCGCTTCGCGCCGCCGCGTTTTAATTTAATTTAGAGCCCTTAGCTTAATTGGTAGAGTACCTGATTGTCATTTAGGTTGGTCTCAGTTCGAATCTGGAAGGGCTCGTTTATAAATTTATAACTAACTATATTTATATATTAGTAAATAAAGACTATAATTTATAAGTTAAAATAATAACGCCGGCGCCGAAGGCGCGGCAGATATAGAAAGTATAGTTCGCGCGCCTTCGGCGCCGGCGGCGAAGCCCAATATAGGCCGCTTCGCGGCGGGCGCTGCGCGCCATACAAATTTTAAATATAAAAGATTTAACATTTAAAACCTTCAAAAACGGAATATTTTATTGGTCGTATAAAATGGAATAAAAATCCAATAAAAGGCGCTGCGCGCCGGGGATAAAAGATTTTAATATAATTAAAATAATTTGGATATATAAAATATATAATGGGTTCCATTTAACGTGAAAATAAATAGTAGAGGGTTTCACAGTTTTATTAAGCGCTTCGCGCCATGGAAAAACAAAGGTCAATTCTTAGTATTATAAGAATAAAATCATTTTATTAAAATTAGAATAAACATTTAATTAAGATTTTTTATTATTAAAATTTAAAATTAAATTATCAATAAAATTAGTATGATGAGAAATAAATAATTTCTTATATGGGCGCTTCGCGCCGATCATTCTTTGATAGATTAGGATTCCCTGAGTATTTAATAAGAATTTCGAAAGCATTATGACTTTCTTTAAACATAAACATATTATCCAAAAAATTATTTTTGTCTACTTCATCGCGCCTATTTAAAAGATTCTCTAATTTTGGCGCTTCGCGCCCATCATCAATAGGCGCTTCGCGCGATGGGCCTGCTTTGGGCGCGAAGCGCCATCACCATTTCAAGGACCTTTATCAATAAAATAATCAGGTGTCTCCACCTTCTTTTCAGAATTAAGTGAAATTTCTTTTTATTCTGAAAGCGCGCTTCGCGCCTTCTAATTTAGGAGTATTATTTCCTGGTCTTCAATTATTAAATCAATCTTTTATTGTTTCATAATAAGTTGAAATATAACCACCGCCGCGCCTTCGGCGCCGGCCCCGCCGCATGCGGCGGCGCGAAGCGCCCCTTTATCAAAATTATTAGAAGCTTTATTAAAGTAGATATAAATACCGCGGCGTGCCGCCTTTATTATAACACCAGAAACTATTGTAATTATAAGATATTTTATTATATAATAAGAATTAGAATTAGGGCGCGCAGCGCCGGTGTATTAATAAAATCATTAGATTCAAAAGTTGGATCCATGGGTGCGAAGCACTCGTCATCTACTTTTTTAAATATTTTTTTAATAGATCCAATTTTATTTGCTATAGAATGGAATAAATCAACGAAAAAATTAATAACATTATCAAATGAATTAGAGATGGCGCGAAGCGCCCATAACTGCAATGGAAGCTGGCGGCGAAGCCGCGATCATTAATTAAAAGAGCTAATGCTGAAACAAATCAACCAATTGAAATAAATATTCATTTTATTGTATAATAAATAAATTTTAAAATTTTTGATTTCTAATTAAAATTAAAATTGTTAAAATACTTTGAAGAAATTTATTTTTTCTATATAAAGTATGGAATTTTTTAATGTATAAAATTAATTTTAACATATTAAGTAAATAGTAAAATTTTGCGACATCGTCTAACACATACAATAATTTAAAAAGTATGCAAATCGATCTATTACACTTTTATATTTATAGATCATTTTTTAGGCCGCTACGCGGCGGGGCGCTTCGCGCCGCTACATACAATATCTTTGATATAAAAAGATTTAAAAGAATCGAACTTTTAATATTAAGTGATTAATATTTACCGGCGCTTCGCGCCCATCAATCTTATTAAGGGGGATTTTGTACTTACATTTTATATGGTCGCTTATGCCTTTAAGTTACATAAAGGAAGTTATTATTCAATTATGTTTCTATTTAAATTAATTTTAAATGGTTTAGTATTAATTAATTTATTATTTTCATCATATAATAATTTCCGTTTATTTTCAGTAGGTGGCGCTTCGCGACGTATATAATTGTTTTTTAATAGAAATATTACCTTCACTTAAATTTCTAAATCATTTTTCTTGATCCAACATTAAAGATTTATGTTTCTTTAATAAAGATTTTAATTGTTTATATTTAACTTGATTTTTAAAACCGGCGCGCAGCGCCCTTTAGTGATTTCCTGAAAAGGTGGTTTACCGGCGCTTCGCGCCCCGCCGCGTAGCGGCCTTAGGAGCTAAAAAACTAGCTTCTTTAAAAATATTTTCTAATTTAAGTTGTCCTAAATCTTTACCTACATATTTATTTTTCAATTTTTTATCGATATAAATACTATCAGTATCAAAATAAAATAAATTAAAATCATTATTATTTTTAAATCTGCTCATGTATACTCTACTTAAGGCAGTTATAGCACTAGCAATGGCAATTGAGATATTATAATTTGAATCATCATATAATTTATTTTCATCTGTTTCAATATTTTTATTTAATGAAATAATAGATTTATTATTATCTAATGAAATAACTTCAGTAATTAAATAATTTCTTTCAACATATTTAATTAATTCATCTTCAGAAACAATTAAATGTTCATCGAATCGATAGTCCATTCCGCGGCTTCGCCGCCCGCCGCGAAGCGGCATGAATTTAATAAAAGTTTAGAAATTAAATACATAGGATCACTCTTAGAATGACTCTGTTTAATTTCATAGGGGCGAAGCCCGCCGCTTTGCGGCATATAATCACTAAAAATATTCGGTTTTTCAAATAAATAACCTCTTAAAATATTGAATTTATATCCATATTTAATTGCATTATTTATTTCATCTGAAAATAACATATCTTTTCATGAACCTAATGGTGAAACAGTCCGTAAACCGTTCCCAGTATCTAGCTTTGTTTGGATTATAGGATGTTTTATTTGATCTTCACTCGGTGCTATTATTTCAACTTCAAAAAATCCAAAAGGTGCTATATCAACTTTTTGAATATTACCTTCGAAATATTTAATATTTCCAGTTGGCATTTCATCACTGTTGGATATAAAGAGTTTACATCATATCCATAAATATTTTTACCATGAGGGGGGCGAAGCCCCATATCTATAGATCCACCAGTATAAGATTTTTTAAGATCAGAAAATAGTTGACCGGTTATTATAGGTATTTTAAATGTTTTTAAATAATTAGCTCTATAAATACCTAAGGCTAAACTAGATAAAGTTGGAAATCTATGGCGCGCAGCGCTAACCTTGAATTTCTCAAATATTAAAATATTAAATTTATTAATAATGTTATATAATATAATACAATCATTATTACAATATTTAATTGTTTCATTTCTTAGATTTCATTCATTTTTAATCGATTTTAAATAATCAGAATATTCATTTTTAGTTATATTATTAAAATATTTAAATTTAGGAGTTACCCCGATATAATCTAAATCAACCTTATTTACAAAGTCATAAGGAAATATTATTTTATCTTCAACTTTGAAGGGCGCTTTAGCGCGCTAAACTTTTTAAAGAGCTCGGTAATATTAATAATGAATCTCTAAAATTAATTTTAATATCATTAAATATTAATTCAATATTAAACATTTTCCCGGCGCTTCGCGCCATTAAAGGAATAACAATCATATTCTCAATAGAAGCAAAAGCGCTTCGCGCCATTAAAAATATACCATCGAAAAAAGATAAATTATGGATATAGATTATATAATTATTATATTTCATTTGAAATAAAGTTAAAATAGCATTTTTTAACATATTAAACTCATTTAAATAATCACTTAAATAAAAAGAAGTAACATGTGTACCATCATAAAAAGAAAGAGCGTAAGGTAAAATAATATTATTTACAACTCTTGTTTCAATATCTAAAGTTATAAATGGCGCTTCGCGCAGTTATTAGTTTATTTTGTTTAATTGATTTAATAAATTTAGTTTTTCTATTTACTATTTTAACAATTAATTCACCGGCGCTGCGCGCCCAATTTATATTCTTGATCTTTAATATATCTTGTGAAAGTATCTAGGTTATTTAAGTCATTTAAATAATCTTTATATTCTAATACTAATTTATTTTTAATATTTAATTGAATATTATTATATTTTTCTAATTTAGTGATTCGATATAAACGGTCTTTATTTTGAATTAAGATAATATTACCTTCTTTGTAAATAATATTACCTAATTTACTAATATCCATTGGGCGCGCAGCGCCGGTAAATTAGAACCTAAAAATTTAAAATTCTTATCTGAAGGTATATATTTTTTAGATGGCCCTATTCTAGGTTTTATAGATTCTAATTTCATATTTGGAATAATTTTATAAGTAAATAATATTTTTTCCATTTTAAGTGAATAATAATTTTCATGTTTAATACTTAATGTATTAATATAAAAACTTAATAAATCATTAAAAGATTTTTTATTTATTTTCTGAAGAATTGAAAATGTTTTATAATCGGAGCCATCATATTTAATTCTAAATATACTATTTTATCCTCAGGTAATTTTTTCATTATATCTTTTCAGGCGGCGAAGCCGCTCTTAAAGCATATTCGATTGAATATTTATCTAAAAGATTTAATCTCGATTTAACAGAATAAATTAATCATTTATCTTCAATTATAGATTCATCAATTGAAAAATTAAAAAAGGTACGAGCAGAGACTATATGCCGCAAAGCGGCGGGCTGCGCCACGTGGCATCTGGTTTGTTTCATATTATTACTATTTAAAATCCTCTATATTTTATAAAGTATATTTATCCTTGAATTATAACACATAAAATATATAAATTAAATCTTAAAACAAATTGAAAATATATTTACGCGCGCGATAATATATTAAATATTAATAACCACCGGCGGCGGCCAGCTAATATTGTCTACTAATTAAAAAACAAAATTCTTTTTTAATTTATTTTTGTCTGAGACTAAACTTTAAATATAAAAACCGCCGCGTAGCGGCCTATATAATAAAAATTATATTATTTTTAATTATTTAATTAAAATTATTAAATTAGTTTTTAACCGCCGCCTTATAGATGTTTTAATCTCTAAATGGGCTCCGCGAAGCGGAGCCGGCCGGCGCCCCCCCCCGCCGGCGCCGAAGGCGCGGCACAAGATAAATTAAATAAAACTAGTTTAAACTTAAATTATACCTATAATTAAATTTTAATTTTGTTTTTTTAATATTTTTAATATTTTACAATAATTTAATTTTTTGTAAAACTTATAGTTTTATATAACTAACCTTAATTATAGTTTGTAATTATTATTCTTTTTTTTTATTATTAATTTCTTTTTAGATAGCTGAAAAAAGGGATTGAACCTTTTTTTTACCGTCATGAATGGTATGTTTTAACCAATTAAACTATATCAGCATATATTTTATATATTTAGAAAATTAGAATTATTAAATTATAATAATTGAATATATATATTATAAATAAATTTTAATAAATAATTAAGTTAGATTTATTATCTACAAGACTAAGTTTGTTTTTAATAATCAAATAATCTAATTTTTTTTTATAGTCAAATTAAATTCTTTTCTATTCTATATTTTTAACCTGTAATTAATTGCGCGAAGCGCATTATTAATTGCGCGAAGCGCATTTTTTAGTAATAAAATTACTTTAAATTTACTTTTCTGAGATAAACTAAATATTCTTAAACCTATATAGGATTTTTATTCTCTGATTTTTAGTAATAAAATAGTATAAACAAAAAACTTAAGTGTTTGATATAATTATTTTATATGGCTGCTTCGCAGCCGCCGCCCATTCTAAAAATTTTAATTTTCTCTTATCTTTCCATAAATTATTTTATTCTTAACAGATATAATATATATTGGTTTAGCAGCTGGACTTATTAGCTTATTTTTAATAAATTTAATTTTTTTATTTTTTTTTTATATTTTATTTTTTTATGTTTTTTTTTTGAATATAATATTTTTATTATATTTATTTAAAATAATTTAAATTATTATTAAATAAGCTTAATTTCAGTTTTAGATAACTTAACTTTTAGTATTTATTAATTATATATTTATTTATTTAATTTAAAAATATTTTTTTATCGGAGTTTTTTTAACTAAGGGTAAAATCAGAGAATCGAACTCTGAACTTCGTCGCCACAAGACAGTATTTTACCATTAAACTAATTCTACCTCTTTTATATTTTTATTTTATTATAATTTATATAATTATTCCGCGCTTTAAATAGATAAATCAAAATTAAATAATAATGATAAAAGTATCGATGACAATTTTGTTTTAACATCAAAGTATTTCAAAGGGGTTATTAAGGATAACTAGCAAATTTATAAAAAAGGAGGTATATACCAAAAGCCACAAAAAATTTAATTTAAATATATAAGCTTAATTATATAAAAGGCGGCTTGCCGCGGTTTTATCAAATGTGGCGATCCTAAGGAAAACCTTACAAATATAAACTTCCTGAAGTAAAACATTTTATTAGGGAAAGGAAAGGAAATCAACCGAGACTCCGAAAGTAATGGTGAGTGAAATCGGATTAGCCTAAAAATTAAATATCTTAATTATTTCGAATTAAAAAAAATAAATTAATAAAAATTAAATAACAAATAATTAACACTGATAGAAGGTAATCAGACCTGTAGAAATTAAAGAATTTTAAATATAAAGTACAATGAGAGAAAACTTGTTGGAATATAGGGGAACCATCCTCTAAGGCTAAGTATATAAATTTAGCGATAGTGAAAAGTACTGTAAAGGAAAAGTTGAAAAGAAAGTATATAACTTAGTGAAATAGATCTTGAATTAGTAACCCTATAAGCAGTCGAAGTTTTAAATTATAAAATGACGGCGTACCTTTTGCATAATGGGTCAGCAAGTTAATAGGAGTAGCGAGGTTTAAAGCCCTAGCGAAAGCGACTAGACTATAAGGTAAAAATTAATAAATTAAAATAAATATTTATCTTTTTTAATATTTTGATTTGATATAATATATAAAATATATAATAACAATAGAAATATAATAATGCCCTTAAATACCGCGGCGTGCCGCCTTTATTATAAAATATAAAGTAGTAATTAAGTGTATTATTTCCTTGATTATTAGTGTTGGGTATAGTTACTTCTATTAGACCCGAAGCCAGTTGATCTTTCCAAAGCCAGATTATAATGGATCGAACGGTTGAATGTTGCATAATTCTCCGAAGAGTTTTGGAAAGCGGTGAAATGCCAATCTGAACTGGTGATAGCTGGTTTTCTACGAAACATATTTAAGTATGACATCTATACAAAATTTATGGAGGTACAGCACGTTATTTCCCAATTAATTTTAGAAAAAATTATTTCTATTAAGCGTTTAAGTTGAGGGGACCTCGAAAATCTTGCCAATGGAAGCGAATCTCGGAATTACATAAATTGATGGTAGATATTCAGACTGCTCATGCTAAGTTGAGTAAGTCAAGACGGAAACAGCCGAGAACATGGATCAAGGTCCCTAATGATTATTTAGTGAAATTAAGGCAGTAGCAACTTGAATGCAGCATTGTAAAGTGAGCCTAGAATAACTACTGGGCTCGTATCATTAAAATTAAGCTATATGCAAGAACAGCCTGAAGAAATGTTTTGCTTATTAATAAAATTATTTTTTTTAATAAATAAATTAAATTTTATGCAGGAGTAAAATATGTAATATTTTGATAGATTAAAATTGAAAAATAAAAAAATCTAAATGGGCGGCTTCCGCCCCTGATATTTAAAGGCCAATTTGCAGGTAATCTATTATAGTCTTTACTTATATAGAAACCTCAACGACTATACGCTTAAAATAAACAATAAACCGTTTAATATGACATAGTCTAAACAAACTATGAAAATAGTTGGCGGCTGCGAAGCAGCGCGCGGTCCGAGAAAGGAACGGCCTTCTCAAATTCTTTGTATCCTTTTGATTTTTTGTTAGAATAACTAGATATTTGTTGGTTCGATTATCACTAAGAAGGGCTAGCACCCCAATCTTAGTTAAAATAGTGAAATAATATTTAATCTACAAAGAAAAAAAATTATATAATTAATTAATAATAGCTACAAACATAACAATACAAAAGAACCAAAATTTTTTAATGTCTTCAGATTATATAAGTGGTTTAACTCAAACAGATGGTTCCTTTTTTTGTTCAATAATATTGTCATCAAAACATCTATTTGGACTTCAATTTAGACCTAAATTTACAATTACTGCGGATTTAGATTCTAAATATGTATTAGATACCATTCAAATTTATTTTAATTGTGGTAAAGTAAGTACTAACTTAAATAAACATACAGCTGAATTTTTAGTAGAAAGACTTGAAGATCTTAAAACTATAATAATACCTCATTTTATAAACTATCCTGTTTTTTGTGGAAAATTACACGCCTTTTATTTATTTAGAGAAATCGTTACAGCATTAGGGACGCGAAGCGCCGATAATAGAACAATAGAAGGAAGAAGAGAAATGTTGAAAAAGGCTTTATCTATGAATGAAACTACTAATAGAAAAGAAGATCGGATAGATTTTTTATTTTCTTTATTAGGGGTGCGAAGCGCCGATAATAAAAATAAAGTACTTATACCTAATAATATTAGCCAGGGGCGCTTCGCGCCTCCTATAACTTCTAATTTTATTTCTGGGGCGCAAAGCGCCGGACGGAGATGGTAGCTTTTTTATCTCATTTGACAGAGATGGAAAAATTAAACCAGGTTTTAGTATAACTACTGATAAGGCTTCAAGAGCTTTATTAGAAAGTTTGCAATCACAATTGGCGCGAAGCGCTATCGGAGCTATAAATGAAGGATCAAAAAATGAATTAGGGCGCGCAGCGCCGGTGACAGGATTAAATCAAATAACTGAAGTATTAATTCCATTTATGGATAATTCTCCTATATTTTCTGAACGAGCATCACACTATTTAAATTTTAAAACTGTAAGTCTTTTGTTAAAAACAGAAAAATTTTTAAATTTAGAAAGTAAATTAAAAATAGTCGGCGGCGAAGCCGCGCTATGATATGAATAAAAAAGGAAAACGAAGAAAATTAAGTAAGATACAATATATAGAATTATTAAAAAAAATATATAAAGAACAATAAGAATATAATCTTTAGATATTATAAAATTAAATTTAATTTAAAATTATCCCCGATTTAAAAACGTAAAAAATAAAATGTTTGTAGTTCTAATAAGATTAAAATTATAGATAGAATGGGTAGTAGCTATCTTTTAAAAAACGTAATGTAACAACGTAGCAGCGCTTAGAGTGTGGCGCCGAAAATGTAACGGGTCTAAAATAATCAACCGATATCCTGTTAATTATGAATATTTTAATATAAATAAAAATATTTATAATTTAGGTAGTAGAACATTCAGTATAACTAAAGAAAAACAGTGTTTCATTGTTTAGAAGTAACTGAAGAGATAATGCTGACATGAGTAACGTAAAAAGAAGTTATAATACTTCTCGCCGAATACGAAAGGGTTTTAAGGAAAGGTTAAACCACCTTAAGTTAATGCGGCCTCTAAGGATCTATACCAATGTATTTGTCTGATGAGTAATATACTGAAAGTCATTTATGGTGGCGGCGAACCCGCGCGCTAAACAATTTTTTTGTTTTGTATTTGACCAGGAAATTAAGTATAAATTTTTGTTTTTTTGCTTGTTTATTATATAATTGTATTTATAATATATATTATTAAATAATCACAACTAAAAAAAATAAATTAAACTACCGTACCCTAAACCGACACAGGTTCGTAGGTAGAGTATACTAAGGCGTAGAGCTAAAAGTTGTTAAGGAACTCGGCAAGTTCTCCTGCATTGTGTTCTGGGAAAACACATAAGTGGGTTAAACTATCAAACTCCGGGGACACCCTAAAACTTATGATACCAAGCTATTATCGAAAGGTAATAAGTGGATGAAGTAATTACTCATGTATGGTAACAAGTCATAAGATGAGTGAAAACAAAATGGGTTATCGCGGATCTAAGTCAGCCAATTTGGCTGTAAAAGAGCAACGAGTAGACGGTAGTTGGTGCAAAAAGCCATTGCACTTAAGGTGTACTCTAATGGGTTTCGAAAGAAACTATCAAATCAAAATCCCTTCTAACCAATTAAATAAACAATGTTATTCTACTTTAAGTAAAACCGGTTTAAATAATAAATTAAACCCATGATTTATTACTGGTTTTGCTGATGCTGAAGGATGTTTCTCCTTTGCAATCAAACCCGACGCCAAATCAAGATTAAAATGAAGAACATCTCCTCTTTTTGTAATAAAATTACATATTAAGGGCGGCTTTGCCGCCAATATTAGAACTTATTAAAAACACCTTAAAGGTAGGTAAAATAAGAAAAAATGGAATAAATTCAGTTCAATACGTAGTTGAATCAATTCAAGAGTTACAAGTAATTGTAAATCATTTTGATAATTACCCTCTAGTAACAGGCGCGCAGCGCGGTTCTGATTATTTAATATTTAGACAATGTTTTGAAATCATTAAGCAAAGAGAACATTTAACTGGCGCGCAGCGCGGTCTTTTAAATTTAATCGGTTTAAAAAGCTCTCTTAATTGAGGTCTTTCTGATAGTTTAAAGGAAGCTTTCCCAAACGTAGCCTTTGTAAGTAGACCAGAATTTCAGTTTAATGGTATACCTGATCGCCGCTTTGCGGCGGGTAACAGGTTTTACAAGTGGTGATGGTTCTTTCCATTTAAATATTAAGGGCGCGAAGCGCCGATACTAATATAAGTCACAGAGTCTCATTAAGATTTTCAATTAATCTTAATATTAGAGATGCTGAAGTTCTTAAAGGTTTGGTTACTTACTTTAATACTTGAAACAAATCCAGTAATGAAGTTAAAGTAATGCATAATCTGGGAAATCAGCATGTATCTAAATTTAATGACACTGTAAGTCTTGCAATTACAAAAACTTCTGAATTAATTGAAGTAATTATTCCTTTTTTTGAAAAGTACCGGCGCTTCGCGCCCAAGGACTAAAAAGTTTAGATTTTTCAGATTTTAAAAAGGTAGCTATGATGATAGGTGCTAAAGAGCATTTAACTATCGAAGGCTTAAATAGAATTTTAGAAATAAAATTAAACATGAATAAGCATAGAGAGTGATAATATTTGTTTATTTAATTGTAT